>Ga0208297_1001390_pt1 | contig 23341 bp, 17 predicted proteins | sample LMS_cellobiose_e_FD_187367 | JGI IMG/M metagenome (GOLD analysis project Ga0208297, IMG submission 187367) | Rumen-fistulated moose microbial communities from Alaska, USA - LMS_cellobiose_enrichment (SPAdes) (version 2) | ecosystem: Host-associated > Mammals > Digestive system > Stomach > Rumen... | reverse complement strand
ATGTTCTGCCGTATTTATCACATCCCCCGGCATGAGGCGTGATAACGCCCCAGGGACCGTTATAAGCCGCCTTTGGCAAGGCTGTCCCAATACCGCGCTGCCGTCGCTTGTAAGGCTGACGAACAGCGCCGTATTCCCCCCTCAAGTCAGTGGGAGGCCGTAGCTGGAGTTGCATTCGCCCGTGCTGTCATCGCGCCTGATGTTGCCTGGACATCAGGTGTAAGGCTGCGTAGATCGCTCGGACAGCCTGCCCGCCCCGTAGGAGGGGCAGGCTGTCGTCATGGCGGCGCACCTTAACTCGCTCGGCAGTTTTGCCGCACGGGGTCTGTGCTCATAACGGTGTATATGAAATTGTCAAGGTGCTGGTCGAGAAAAGGTCCTCTCATATACCTAAAGAAAAATCGGCCAAAAGTTCGGGTCATTTACGAAAATTTTTCAAAAAATCCCGAAGTTTTTTTAATCCGTCTGATATAGACTCGGAAACGGCGCTTTTGCATACACCCTCCTCTTTGACTATATCGGCCTGCTGAACACCCATGACCACATGTGCATAGATACGCTGACGCTGTTTCTCCGGTAAAGAGGCCAGGGGCGCATAAAGGAGCTCGTCTCTCTCCCGCCGGAACATAGCCTCATCCGGTTGTTCAGGTTTGCGTAGCGCAGAAGCCTCAATTCCGTCTCCAGTGTCAAGCGAATAGAACGCTTTATTATCGCGGATGTACTGCTCATAGTTGATCTGACGCCGCTTATCGTCCTCCAGGATCAAAGCGACCTCATCTGGAACCTCCAGAAACACATCCGTGCTATAAAAGGGATAGTATTCCCGCAAATTGATTATCTTCATTGTTTACCTCCGATTTCGATTGTTGTGGCGTGAAGAATCGAAACCGGAGGGAGGCGATCTACACCGCTGTTGAAGCGGCTGTTTATAATTGCCAGGGCAAACGAACGCTTTTTCTCCTTCACACGAAGGAGATGTGGTGTAGAGCGCATAAAAAGAGATCTGCAACTCACTTGTCTGAGTGCAACTCGAAACATAAAGGCTATAACCAGCCAAACATAATTTCCTTTTTGTTTTTGTCAGGAACCTTTCATAAAAGATTCCTCTATGTATCCCTCCTTATTTTCATTGGTGTCATCTCCTTTCGGAAAATAAGCTGCACATCATCGAGTATGATCTACATTGTTATTTATATGAGCCGTAGCGCATCATACAATATTAACGAGGTGATGCATAGTGACCAATTCTCTTGATTTATTTGCCTCCGCGCTGCGAAATGCGAGAACAAAGCGCGGATTAACTCAACGTGCTCTTGCAGAACGCTTAAACATGAGCGTGCGCACGATTATTGAAATAGAACGCTGTAGAAGCAACCCGAAGTTTGAAACGATTGTCCTTCTGGCACAGGAGCTGAACATCAGCTTGGATGCCGTTGCCTTTCCGAATGCAAAAAGCGGTACAGTCTCCAAAAGTGTTGCTGATTTCTTCGCTGATAAGAGCGAGACTGAATCCCAAAGGTATATTGTCCTATGTCGTCAAGCGGAGATGATTAAAGAGAAATAAAAAATCAACGCGATCTGGTAACAACCTGATCGCGTTGTTTCAATAGTTGCTCCTTGTCACGCCGAAACTATGGGATTAAATAGCAAAAGAGATAGTGCCCCCTATGATATTTCTTCGGCTCATCCGGTTTTGAGTAAACATTGAATACTCGAATTGAGAAGGGATGCTGCCACTTGCACACGCGATCTACTCCTTTTTTGCTATAGATTGGAAACTCATCATTTCTACCTATCCTTTTTCTTTGCTACGACAACGAACCTACCATCCTCTGTATGGTGGTTGCAGGTGGACAACGTAAGCAGTTCATCGCCGTATGTGGCGGTAAATCCGGTGTCATAGATCGCAGCCGCCCGAACCTGCTCTATATACTCGTTAAACACCGCCTCGTCGGTGAGATCGGTATATTGATAGTAGCGGAACACATCGGTTTCACTCTTCCAATACAGGCGGCTGTAAAACGCCGCAATCACCTGATATTCTCGCTGCTCATAGAGCGTATCGAAGCGGATTGTTTGGTGTTCCTCGTAAAAACTTTTGTCCGCATACATCGGAAGCTGCCCGAACATGGTTTTGTTCCTCATGTGATGCCCATAGATCAGATAATAATTTCCATCGGCAGGACACGCACCGTCAATGAACAGCGAACCGCTGTTGGAATCGCTCCCGTCAAAGGCGCGTCTGATATAGTATTCGGGTCTATCCGGGGAATACATGACGGGATAATCAATTAACGTTCCCTCAATGCTGATCCAGCCAAAAAAATCTGAGTTCTGTTCATATAGCGGAGCATATTGCGGGAGAGGAGTAGGCGCTGGGGTCGGCGTGGGGGCTGCTGTCGGGATGAGTGTTGCAGGTAGCTCGGTAGCGGCAGCCTCAATCTGCTCATACAACGGGGCATATTGCGGGAGAGAGGTAGACGCTGGGATCGGCGTGGGGGCTGCTGTCGGGATGAGCGTTGCGGGTAGCTCGGCAGCGGCAGCCTCAACGTGAATTACAATCGGTTCTGGTGCATACTCCACTGGGGGCAGCGTCTGTGCTTGCGGCGTTTCCTGCTCCTTTGCCTCTGCAACAATAGCAGACAGTTCTGCAAATGCCGCTTTTTCCTTTTCTGCCTGTATCAACTCTTTCACCAGCATATAGGTCGAAATACAGAATATAACAGCGAAAAGCCCTCCCAGCAGGAGTCGCAAGCAACGCCGTTTGCCGCGCTTTCGATATTTCCGATGCTTCTGCTGATAACGCATATTCTCACCTTCGTCTGATAAATTGGTATTCCTGTCCGTTGTCGTTTATCAAAAGCAACGAGTCCTTATTCGCTTCATAGACATAACTTGCATCATCGGCGGAGATATCACGGAAGGCAATGCGCAGGCGGTTTCCGTCTATCGTATAGTCAAACGCATAGCGTTTTTGCGGCAGCAGCAAAGCGCCATGTCCCTTGCCATCAAACTCGTAGACCGTCACCTGATCCAGCGTCCATGTGCCGCGCAGCTCATCCCCCCGCATCACGTGAACGATCAGCCCAACCAGCACGGCAAGAAGCAGCATGAGCAGGATCACCATAATCGCTGCTTGCCGCTGCCGCTTTCTTTTCCGCCTTAGACGCTTTTCCTGTGCCCTTGGCTGTGCCGAGACCATCTGTCTTCGCGGGCCGGTTTGCACACCCGTAATATCCGTTTCTCTCATAAAACAGTTCCCCTTAAAAACAAAGTGCGGTGGCGGCTTAATACCGTCACCGCACTTCATGTGTCTATGTCTTTATCTTATCTGTGGGTCCTTTTCTTCCTTCCGCAAACCGTCACGCCGCCGAGGCCGACCATGGAGAGTGTCATCAACGCAAGCCACAAACCGATATGGCTTTCATCACCCGTCCTGGGAGAAGTGTCTTTCCCGTCGGTGCCCGTTGTGCTGTTGGCCTTCCAGTGTGCTGTAAAGGTATGGTCGCCGGTCACTGTGTAGCTTGCGCCTGCATTATACCTTGAGCCCTCCCAATAGTCGAAGGTGTATCCGCTTCTGGTGGGCTTCGGCAGCGTAATGACAGCGCCCTCCACCACCTGTACAGTGACTGTGCCGGTCTTACCTTCCAGCGTACCGCCGTTCAGCACGTAGGTGATGGTATACTTGGTTGCCGGAACAGGGTCGCCGGCCCCCTTCGTCCACTTGGCATAGATTGTGATATTGGCCGCGATCGGCGTGGAGAATTCAAAGGCGACGCTGCATGTTGCGTCCTGATACCATCCGCCAAAGGTCCAGCCGGTTTCCGAAGGATCGGCGGGCTTGGTCGCCGGCTTGCCGTCCTCTACGGTCTGCGCAGCAGGCGCGGTGCTGTGGCCGTTGGCATCAAAGGTCACGGTGTAATAGGTCGGCGTAGGCGTTTCTCCGCCGCCGTCCTCCGTCCACTTCGCGTACAGCGTGATATTGGCCGTGATCGGTGTGGAGAAGTCAAAGGCTGTAGTGCAAGACGCCTCGGTGTACCAGCCACCAAAGGTCCAGCCGGTTTCCGTGGGATCGGCGGGCTTGGTCGCTGGCTTGCCGTCCTCCACGGTCTGCGCGGCGGGCGCGGTGCCGTGGCCGTTTCCGTCAAAGGTGACGGTGTGTTTGACCGGCTCGGGCGGGGTAACGCTCTCCTTCGTCCAACTGGCATAGATGGTGATGTCGCTTGTGACCGGCTTTGAGAACTCGTAAGCGATTGTGCCTTCCTTGTCCTCGCACCAGCCGGCAAACTTCCAACCCGGGTCTGCCACCGGATCAGCGGGACAGCCGACAGGATTCCCGTGCTCCACCGTTATGGGCGCGGGCGCAGTGCCGTGGCCGTTTCCGTCAAAGGTGACGGTGTGTTTGACCGGCTCGGGCGGGGTAACGCTCTCCTCCGTCCAACTGGCGTAGATGGTGATGTCGCTTGTGACAGGGGTGGAGAATTGGTAAGCAGTTGTGCCTTCCTTGTCCTCGCACCAGCCGGCAAACTTCCAGCCCGGGTCTGCCACCGGATCAGCAGGGCAGCCAACAGGGTTGCCATGCTCCACCGTTACGGGCGCGGGCGGCGTGCCGTGCCCGTTGCCGTCAAAGGTGACGGTGTGCTTGACCGGCTCGGGCGGGGTAACGCTTTCCTCCGTCCACTTGGCGTACAGCGTGATATTGGCCGTGATTGGCGTGGAGAAGTCAAAGGCGTTCGTGCAGGCCGCCTCGGTGTACCATCCGCCAAACGTCCAACCGCTTTCTGTGGGATCGGCGGGCTTGGCAGCCGGCTTGCCGTCCTCTACGGTCTGCGCAGCAGGCGCGGTGCCGTGGCCGTTGGCATCAAAGGTTACTGTAAAGGTAGTTGGGATAGGAGGCGTTACAACGTCCTCCGTCCAACTGGCGTAGATGGTGATGTCGCTTGTGACAGGGGTGGAGAATTGGTAAGCAGTTGTGCCTTCCTTGTCCTCGCACCAGCCGGCAAACTTCCAGCCCGGGTCTGCCACCGGATCAGCAGGGCAGCCAACAGGGTTGCCGTGCTCCACCGTTACGGGCGCGGGCGGCGTGCCGTGCCCGTTACCGTCAAAGGTGACGGTATGGGTGACAGGCGTTACGCTTTCCTCTGTCCACTTGGCATACAGCGTAATATCCGCCGTGATCGGCGTGGAGAAGTCAAAGGCGTTCGTGCAGGCCGCCTCGGTGTGCCATCCGCCAAACGTCCAGCCGCTTTCTGTAGGAGCCGCAGGCTCGGTTGCCGTTTCACCGCTGTTCACCGTTTGTGCTGCAGGAGCTGTACCGTGACCATTTGCGTCAAATGTTACTGCGTAGGTTACAGCTTTTTCTCTCCAGATGGCCGTGATGGTGCAATCGGAAACAATCTCCACCTGCTCGCCCGGATTGCCTGCATCCCAGCGATCAAACTCTTTTCCTTCTTGCGGGGCGAAGCCGCATTCGGGAAGCGTCAGCTTGTCGCCGATATTGACAGTTACAGGTGTCATGGTGCCGCTGCCGCCGTTAGCATTGAATGAAACGGTATAGACAGTAGGCGTATTGTCGATCCACTTGGGATAAAGCGTGATGTTTTCGGTGATAGGCGTACTGAAATCGAAAGCGTTGATACAACTCCATTCTGTATACCATCCCAGGATCGTATGTCCTTCCCAAACCGGCGGATTCTCCGGCGGGCTCACGGTTTTGCCTGCTTCAACATTCTTGTAAACATTATTACTGTGGCCGTAGAATGTTACGGTATAGCCCTCAAGCCATTTGCCGTAGATTCTTGTATCCGATGTAATGGGCTGGTCAAAATCAAACTTGGTCGTATAGGTGGTGTCTGTGTACCAGTCTTCAAGAACGGAGCCGTCGCCTGCAAGCCGCTCCATCCTTTCCACTTCCGCAGCCGTCGGTCTTTCGACATATTCTCCGCTGTATATATGCTGCTGGCTAAGGATGCGGGTTGTTCCCTTCATGAAGCTCACATGATACCGTATCGTGGCGGGATTTACCCACTTTGCGTAGATGGTGGTATCAGCATAAATCTCCGTGGTTTCAAAGTCGAAGGATATGGTCTTGCGCGAGTTTGCAAACCACCCGGCAAAAACAAACCCTTCTTTTGTCGGATCTTCAGGTTGTGTAACCTTGCTGCCCTCGATCACGGTTTGACTGGGAACCGGGCTGCCGCCGTCCACATCGAAATCAACGGTGAAGCTAAGTAGATAAGGAATCCATTTCGCATAGATCGTTCTTGGGCCTGTGATAGGCGTATTGAAATCGAACTTTGTTGTATACGCCTCATCCGCATACCAATCATCAAAGGTAAACCCACCCCTGATCGGATCTGCCGGCCTGGTTGCCTTATCACCGTGCTCAACGGTTTGAGACGGAACGGCAGAGCCGCTGTGAGAATCAAAGCTTACGGTATAGGATTTCTTTACCCAGTGTGCGTATATTGTGGTATCCGCCGTATAGATCCTGGTTATTCCGATCGAGTGCCCACCAACCGGCTCCGAGCACCAGTTCAAGAAAATATAGCCTTCTCGGGTCGGCGTTGGAAGCGAATCCAGTCTGCCTTCCGCGTTGGTGGTTGCGCTTGTGGGCGTGACAGTTCCGCCGTTGGGATCGAAGGTTACGGTGTAGGTTTTCCTTACCCAATGGGCGTAGATCGTGGTGTCTTCTGTATAGACTTTGTCCAAGCTGATTGCACTTCCGCCGCTTGGCGCAGAGTACCAGCCTGTGAACGAATACCCTTCACGGGAAGGCATCGGAAGGCTTGTCAACTTTCCGTCTGTGCCTACCGTTGCATGTGTAGGACTTACTATTCCCCCGTTGGGATCGAATGTGATGGTCATTACACTAACAGTGAACCAGTTGCTATCTACATATTCGCCATCGCCATGGCCATACCAGGCTCGAATAAACTGAGTGCATTCCCCAAAATCATACCAGGTTTGTTCGGGATTGACAAATGTTCCAACCAGCCCATATTGACCGTGATGTTCGGTTTTGACTGGAGTAAAATTTGTCGCCCAGGTTACTGTAAACCTTTCTCCGGGAAAAACACTTCCGCCTACCGGTTGCTGCGTAAACAAGGGTACCGCATCCTCTGTGACAGTGAACCAGTTGCTATCTACATATTCGCCATCGCCATGGCCATACCAGGCTCGAATAAACTGAGTGCATTCCCCAAAATCATACCAGGTTTGTTCGGGATTGACAAATGTTCCAACCAGCCCATATTGACCGTGATGTTCGGTTTTGACTGGAGTAAAATTTGTCGCCCAGGTTACTGTAAACCTTTCTCCGGGAAAAACACTTCCGCCTACCGGTTGCTGCGTAAACAAGGGTACCGCATCCTCTGTGACAGTGAACCAGTTGCTATCTACATATTCGCCATCACTATGGCCGTACCAGGCTCGAATAAACTGAGTGCATTCCCCAAAATCATACCAGGTTCTTTCTGGATCGACAAATGTTCCAACTAGCCCATATTGACTGTAATGTTCGGTTTTGACTGGAGTAAAATTTGTCGCCCAGGTTACTGTAAGCCATTCTCCGGGAAAAACACTTCCGCCTACTGGTTGCTGCGTAAATTTGTAGTCCCCCGATCTGGTCCCTGCATTGCGCAACATCGGAGATCCTTCTGTGAAAACATTCTCAGTATTCTCGGTCTCAATCGAACCAGGAGCATCCTCTACCGTCATATTATCAGTGACAGCTTCTTCAGCCGCAGCAGACACAAGGGTGTTCTCGGCAGTCTGCTCGTCGGCAGTTTGCTCCGGCTCAGCCATGTCGTCAGCGGCGGCGTTGTCTTCCGCGGCAGGCGCAGGGGTCGCTTCGTCAGCCTGCTCGACGGCAGTTTGCTCCGGCTCAGCCACGTCATTAGCGGCGTTGTCTTCCCCAGCAGGCGCTGGGGTTGCTTCGTCAGCCTGCTCGACGGCTGCTTGCTCCGGCTCCGCCATGTCGTCAGCAGCGGCGTTGTCTTCCACGGCAGGCGCAGGGGCGTCCTCGGCGGTCTGCTCGACGGTTGCTTGCTCCGGCTCCGCCATGTCGTCAGCGGCGTTGTCTTCCACGGCAGGCGCCGGGGTTGCTTCGTCAGCCTGCTCGACGGTTGCTTGCTCCGGCTCAGCCATGTCGTCAGCGGCGGCGTTGTCTTCCACAGCAGGCGCTGGGGTTGCTTCGTCAGCCTGCTCGACGGCTGCTTGCTCCGGCTCCGCCATGTCGTCAGCCGCGGCGTTGTCTTCCACAGCAGGCACAGGGGTGACCTCGGCAGTCTGCTCGACGGTTGCTTGCTCCGGCTCCGCCATGTCGTCAGCGGCGGCGTTGTCTTCCACGGCAGGCGCTGGGGTTGCTTCGTCAGCCTGTTCGACGGTTGCTTGCTCCGGCTCCGCCATGTCGTCAGCCGCGGCGTTGTCTTCCACAGCAGGCGCTGGGGCGTCCTCGGCGGTCTGCCCGACGGCAGCACCCTGCGCTTCCGGCTCGCTGGGCGTCTCGCCCACAGCCTCCTGCGCTTCGGTGCGTTCTTGCGCACCCTCATTGGAAGGCGCAGGAGCATTCTCTGTCCATTTTGCAACGAGCCTCAGATTCTCGGTAATGGGCGTATTGAAATTGAACCGCGTATCTTTCTCGGTAAACCAGCCGGAAAAGGCATATCCCTCCCGTGCCGGGGCGCCCGGCTCGTTGGCCATTCCGCCTTCTGCGATCTTCTGTTCCATGACGGCTGACCCGCCTGCGCTGTCAAACGTGACGGTGTAAACCGTACCGTCATTTCCTTCGGCATAGGCCATGCCTGAAAGCGGCACCATGCCAAGGAGCAGGACCAGCGTCAACAGGACACTTGTCAGCTTCTTCATTGCTTTCATTCTTATTACCTCCTATGGACTTTTTTCGTTTTCTCCAAAATTCACGAATAACAGACGACCTTTTCTGCGTGTCGGTTCTAGGTCTGGCTTGGTAAGCTGCAGAAAACTGATCTCATTTCTATTGAATTATACCGGGTTAAAATTCAAAACACCCTAACAATAATGTCAGTTTTTCACGTGAAAAAGCCCGGCGACATCAAAAAATGTCGTCGGGCCTTCCGATCATTTGTTCTATTCTTCCTTTTTTACCTCCGGGATCGTGATCCCGCTTCGCACAGCGTTGACCGCCAGCTCCGTCCGGGAGGACTGCCCCGTCTTGGAAATGAGGTTGTTTACATGGTAGCGGACGGCGCTCAGGCTCAAATGCAGCCGGGCAGCGATCTCCTTGTCCGTCAGGCCCTCCGCCAGCACCCGCAGGACCTCCAGCTCCCGTTCGGTAAACTCCGTGCTCTTGGCAAAGCCCAGGTTCGTCACCGGCGGTTGATCGGGAAAAATCGTCTCACCAGCCATCACCCGGTCCATGATCTCCAGCATGGGCGCTTCCTGCACCTCCTTGTACCAGAAGGCGTCCACGCCGATTTCCTTGGCCCGATGCAAAAACGTGGGGTCGGGCATGGAGGTGACGATGATGATCTTCACCTTTGGATAGACCGCCCTGATCTGCGCCGCCGCGTCCAGGCCGTTGGAGCCGTCCTTCATCACCACGTCCATCAGTACCAGATCGACCCTTCCGCCCGCGCAGTAGATGTCTGCGACCCTTGCTGTGTCCACGGACGCCGCCAGCTCATAGTTTTCAGAGGCGGCGACAAAGCTCTCAAACAACTGTCTTGACATGATCTGATCGTCCACGATCAGCACTTTATAGGGCATTTTCAACCTCCTTTGGCAGTTCCAGTAAGATGGCGAATGCGGGGGTGGAGCAGATCGTCATGGTGCCGCCCCCCTGCTCCGTCAGAGCACGCAGGGATGCCAGCCCTCCTTTTTCCCGGATTTCACCGTCCGGCTGCTCGCCGTTGTTGGCGAACACGGCCATAAGCTTCCTGTTTTCTTCTGTGATCGTAATACGCAGTTCATCTCCGCCCGCGTGACGGAGCATATTGGTAAGGCATTCGTGCATGGCCGTGGCAAGGATGCGCTTGTGCGGTTCCGTCTGCGGCAGCTTGCCGGTAACGGTGATCTGTACACCCAGTCGCGCCGCCGTTTCCATCATCAGTTCATACTCGTCCACAGGCGCTTCCCGTTCTCGTTTGAGGAAGGTAATGTTTCGGCGCAGCCGTCCGAAGATTTCATCCCGTTCCTCCGGGCTTCCGCCGCTTTGCAGGTATCGTCGGATGGAGAGCAGAGTGCTCCCCAGCTCGTCGTGGATTTTGATCTTTGCGTTAAGAACCTCCTGCGCCGCGGTCAGATCAACGATCTCCCGGTTAGCCTTGGCAAGCCGCCGATTGAGAGAGGACACCTTCTCCTGTATGCTCCGCAGGGTCATGGTCTTTTGATAGGTCTCCGTGATGTCCGATACCCGCAGGATGCGGGTTTTCTCTTTTTCATCGGAAAGGATTTCCTCGGAGAGCGCCCAGGCCGTATCATCCGCAAGGACGATCACCGGCGTTTCCCCCAGCATGACCGCTTTACAATCGGTTTGCAAGCTGCCGGATCGCAGTGTTTCGGCAAAGGCTTCCCCGTCAGAAAGCACATTCCCCGTTGCTTTTAGGCAAAAGTCCTCCATGGCGCGGTTCGTCATGACGATCTGACCGCCGGGCAGATAAGCGCAAATACCCATCGGAATGCTGTCTGTCGCTTCTTTTACGGACATAGGCGTGATACGGCTTTTTTCATATATTCCGACGCTGCGGAAAAGCAGTCCCTCCGCAAGTCCCAAAAGCATGCACGTCAGGAGAACAAGCCAGCCCGGGAGGCCGGCAAACCATGTCACCACGCTCACAGCGGCAGGGCTGTTAGCAAGAGCGGTATAGGTGCAGATACATTGATACAGGAAGTAGGAAGGCAGGATGACGGGAAGTACCGCCCACAGTTTTCTGTACCGCTTCTGCCGGACCAGCAAGGCAAAAAGGACGACAGCGCCCAGGAACAGAAAGAGGGTGATAAGTCCCATCAGCGCCCACAGCGTTTTATCCAACAAGGCATTTGCAGGAAACACACTCATGACTGCTCACCCCCTTCTGTGAAGGTGAGCAGAATCATCATGTCCTGCTTGTCCTTCGTAATCACAACCCTGCGGGAAAAGTTGCTCCCGTCATGCCACTGGCCGTTTGCCGCATAAACAAAATCGTCTGCCTTGAGCATCATGCGCACAATCAGTTCTTTTCCCTCGGCTCGCACTGTGACGATCATATCCGACAGGGTATCAAGGCTTTCTTCCGCAATGGCCTCGATATGCTCATAGGCGGCGATTACCATTTCAGAGGGGAATGTCCCTGCCCCGAAGGAGGACACCGCCGTATTGACGCCACACAGCCGCATGTATTCCAGGGATTCCGCAACCGCCGCTGTCAGCTCGTCCACATCCAGGCGTTCAGCGATCAGCAGCTCCAGATTGCTGCGCCGCTTGATATAGGCGTTGCGGACGGCAGCTTTGGCAAGCTGCCGGTCAGGATCTCCTTCCGGGCTGTCGAGCAACGCTTCGATCTGATCGAGCTTGGGTTTCAACAGTCCTGAGATACGGTCGTACAGACGGCTGCGAGTCTCGACCTCTGCTTTTTCTTGCTTGATCCGGTTTTCCTCTGCCAGGTAAGCATTGCGGGCCTCCATCTGTGCCGTCGCATCCTCCAGTTGCTGATTCAGGGAGCGGACCTGCTTCAAGTCCACCATCCATTCCGCGCTGCCGCCGGAAATGGGATGCCGCATGACCTTCACGTCATCGCTCTCCGGGAAGGGGTACTCCGTCTCGGCAGTCTGATACACCACCGATCCTTTGCTGTCCAGAATGACGGCGGGAAGGCGGGTGGCAAAAAACAACTTTTCGTAGTTTTTGTTGGCAGGGATCATACCGACAATGATACAGGCTTCCAGAAAAGCAATCATGCAGAAGCCGAAAAACTCTCCTCCGTTCCATAGGATGATGCCGTTGACTCGGGGAGCTGTATCCAAGAGGTAAAGAACACAATAGACTGTTTCGGCAATCAACGGAAGAACCGGAAGAAATCGAAGCTTGCCGCGTATCGTCCGGCTACACTTTCGCAGAATGATCCAGTAAGACAGTATGAACAAAACCAGAAAGCCAAACGCAAACAGGAAAAACAGAGGGCCATTCCGGTGCCCGACCCCATCGCTCAAAATCCCGGAAGGAAAGTGAAACGCCAGAAAGTGCAGGTCGTTGGTGAGGACACACAGCGCCAACAGAACACCGATGACGATGGGAAGATAGCTGACCGCGGGCAAAGGCTTCTCTTTAGGCCGGTAAATGTACAGTGCCAGGTAAAAGCAGAGCAGGGAGATGTCCATGACAGGGACATAATAGGCGTACCATAAATACCGCTGCACCGACGTAAAGCCGTAAAACAGCCGGTACTTCACGATCTGCAAAACATAAAACAGAAGCATAAACGCCGCGATCCAGAGAAGAAGTTTGCGCAGGCGGGCGTCTGTGACCCGCTTTTGGACCGTCAGGACCCATAAGAGCGTGAGTATGCTCATAAAGAGTTGTGAAAAAGTGTATGTGAAATCCACACCCCACAGAATGACATGCAGGACGCCGCACAGAAGGAAGGCAGCGGCAAACAGGGCGATATTCCGTTTTGAGGTTCTTGAAAGCATCACCCTGCACTCCTCCTTTCGCATCCTGCCACAATTAAACTGTCTTTATTATAGAAGTCACAATACGCTTTGTCCCTAACAGAAATGTCAGGATTTTGCGTTCCGTTATGGAAAAACACCGGCTCATCGGAACAGGGACAGGCTGCTTTTGACGATGCGGTTGACAAAGGAGATCACTTCCTCCCGGCTGTACTTGTCATACCCGCCCACCACAACATTCATCAGTCCGTTTGACAGATGGGTATAGAGCATTTCAAGCTCCGCATCGGAGGCGTGGTGAAGCTGATGCTTCCATGCCGCAATGCTGGACGGCCTTGCAAGGTCGATCATCCGGCCGAGGACAGAGGGGCTTGCGCCGCCGAAGATCAGCACGCGGCAGGCGTCCCCGTGCTGCTCCACCATGGTATAGAGTGCGGCGATCAGCGCGCTCACGTCAAAGCCGTCGATCAGCCGCAGGGATTGTCCGAAGGCATCCAAAAGCTCCTGCTCGATGCTCTCCATCAGCGCAAAGCAATCGCTGTAATGGGCGTAGAAGGTTGCCCGGTTCAGCTCCGCCAGTTCGCAGACCTCCTTGACCGTGATCTTGTTGACAGGCTTTTCCCGAAGCAGGGACAAAAAGGATTCCTTCAATACACGCTGCGTATAGCGCACTCTTGCGTCGTTCTTTCTCATGCCGCTTCCCCCGTACACAAAAAGTTTACCGTTATTCTCAACACTGTCCCGCGCGGTGTTGCTTTTCTTTCTCGGATTGAAACATTGTTGATTGCCGGTCCTTTACCTTTTTTATTATACTAAAAGCGTGAAAGATAATCAACATTTGTCTTTTTATGGAGGCGACGACGTATGTTCCATACCTATCTTGTGACAGGCGCAAGCGGCTTTCTCGGACGGGCCGTGCTTGCAGAGCTGAAAAAGAAGGGCGTGCCGATCCGTGCTTTGGTGATGGAAAACGACCCGCTGGCCTCCGGGCTGCCGGAGGGTGTTTCCGTCCTCTATGGCGACGTGTGTGATGACGCCTCGTTGGAGTGTTTCTTTTCCGATGCAGACAGCAGGACATGTGTCATTCACTGCGCCGGGATCGTATCGGTGGCGTCTCGTCCGGGGGAGCGGATTTATCGGGTGAACGTGGGCGGCACAAACAACATCCTGCGGCATTGCGAAAGGGCGAGGGTCGGCAAACTGGTCTATGTCAGCTCCGTCCATGCGATCCCGGAAAAGCCGAAGGGAACGGAGATCACCGAGGACGCCGTATTTTCGCCGGAATTGGTGCGCGGAGATTATGCCAGGAGCAAAACCATTGCAACCGCTCTTGTCTTTGAGGCGGCAGGCCGCGGGTTGAACGCAAGCGTGGTATTCCCCTCCGGGATCATCGGGCCGGGCGACGTGGGGAGAGGCAGCATCACCAATATGCTGCTGTCCTTCCTCGCGGGGAAGCTCCCCGTGGCGGTAAAGGGCGGCTATGACTTTGTGGACGTGCGCGATGTGGCGGCCGGTATTGTCGCCTGCGCAGAACAGGGGCTGCCGGGGCGCGGCTATATCCTCTCCGGAGAGTACGCGTCCGTCCGTGACATACTCAACGCGGCAAAGGACGCGCTGGGACTGAGGCAGCCTGTATCATTCCTGCCGATCTGCCTGGCAAAGCTGATCGCGCCCCTTTATGAAAAAAGGAGCCTGCGAAAAAAGCAGCCCTTATACTTCACGCCCTATTCTATTGCCGTTCTTGATTCCAACGGTTTGTTCAACAGAAGCGCCGCAGCCGCCGCTTTCGGCTATGCCCCGCGCTCCCTGCAAAGCAGCATCCGCGATACGGTGCTGTGGCTGAAAAAGGCCGGAAGAAGTTGAGGTTCCATCTGATTGGCAAGCAATGCCTCATGGGACCCACGAGGCGAAAAAATGAAAGCCCCCGCAGCGCGGGAGCTTTCATTTGCTTGTTGAGGGCAGCGCCCCCAAGCCCCTTTTCACGCACATGCTGTGCGGCGGCGCATCCTTCGGATGCTTATGGAGCAGGATCAGCTTATCGCTGGTCATGATCTTTTCCTTTCTCGGCTGCACAGGCGTCTTTGCCGAGGATTTTCTCCGCGTTGGCGCGATAGATCAGCAGCTTTTTCATCTCATCCCGTGCCTGCCGGTATTCACCATACGCTGCTTTCTTTTCGGAAAGCAGGGCCGCATACTCGGATTGAAGGCTCTTTACGGTTGGCAGTTTTTTTAGCTGCATGTCGTTAAAAGTTTTCTTGGCAGCACGATGCAGAAGTATATCCGCCTCATGTTCCGCCAAGTATTTTTTTGAATAGCGAGAAGCCTTATAGCCGTCAAAAATCTTGCGCGTTTTGGCATAGTTAATCACCTGTGTTTTGAGGACGGCGATCTCCGCCATGCTTGCTTCGGCCGCCTTGATCTGCGCAGAAAGCGTATTAAATCGGGCTGTGGCTGCATCGGTCTGTCTCACAAGTTCGTCGTAATCCATGCCGCTGTTTTCGCGCAGGAAGTTCATCGTTTGAGCGATCTGCTTGATATTGAATACCTTGGCCCATTGCTCATAGCCGGCGCCCTTGCCCGCGTCGAGCTTCGCCTGAATGTCGATCAGCAGGCTTGGCTTCGGAGCCTCAAGCACAGCCGCTTTCTTTCGAGGAGTATGTACCTTCTTGCCTGCGAGGATCGCCAAAAGATCACTCTCGGAATACCCTTCTCCGAGGGAGCTGAGCCGGGCCGGAGCTTTATGATTTGGCGCTTGGAGGGAGACAGTTTTTCCCCGGCGCTTAACCTCGCATCCGGCTTCCTGAAGCATGGTCCATAGCTCGTCAATGGTGTCAGGGTGCTTTTCCAAAGCGGTGTCTATGGCAGCGCGGAGCAGCTCGCGTTGAGACGGCTTTGCCTTATCGCCCAGCCACTTGTTATAGCTTTTGCCGTGTCGCTTCGGATTCTCAATCACAGAAAGCCGATGCTCAATACAGATGGTGTCGCTGAGATTTCGTACTGCTCTTGTGCTGCCCCAAAAGTTGCGAAACTTCCGGGAGCAATCCAACGTGGTTGAGTTCCAGATGATGTGATTGTGCGTATGAGCTTTGTCAATATGCGTACAGACAATAAAGGCGTGTCGCCCTTTCAGGAAGCGCTGGGCAAACTCGACGCCGATCCGGTTTGCCTCCTCCGGTGTGACTTCGCCTGGGCGAAACGACTGGCGAAAGTGGTAAGCGATCACATCGTTTTCCTGCTGCCTGCCGGTAATGTCCGCATAGCGTTTTTTGGTAAATAGGAACTCGGCATCAGCGATACGACTGTCGCACTCATACGACGTAATAAGCCGCCCGTCATCTGTTTTCTCCGGGTTTTTGATGTAGTCTATAATATCGCTGATCGCCCGGCCAACCTTTCGGCCTTTGCCGGTGTGCAGCGGCATAATACAAGTAGTTGCGATGTGAAGTACGCCCCCTTTCGCTACGAATACGCAATACAAAAGACGGATGCAGCCTGTTAAACCGCATCCGTCCTTATTTTTTACTTGTAAACTCGCTCCTGAATTGCGTACCGCAATCCCTGTATCCTTGCCAGCAGCCAGGCGGCGATCATGGGGATACCGAAGGGGCTGACGAGAACAGCCAGCACCGTGAAGATTATGCCGGCCACGACGGTGTTTGTCAGAAACACATAGACCGCACATATCCCCATGAGGATGCCGGCAATGCCGAACACCCAACCGGAGATGTAGAGAATACCGGTGCAGAGCCAGACGAAGATTGCCAATATGGCGACTATGGGCGCAGCGAGTATTTTCAGCAGCAGCTTCATCATGCTGACCTCCTTCTTTTCGTTTTATTCAGCGTATCAGAAGAACGCACCTTTTTCAAGGATGCCGTTGGCAGATGCGGGGGCGGATCACATCGAGACCCGCCCCATATATCATCATTGCAGCTTGGCGAGGGAAGATAGAATATCGGACGCGGCCTGCCAAAGACACTCCTGGTTCTCCAGTACATCCCCTATGTCAGCATCATAGATACGCCCGGTCTCGTTCATCCGCTTGGCGATCTGGTTCAGATTGTTGCTGGAGCGCCGGAGCAGAGATACCATTTCCTTCAGCTCAGGAAGTTCAAGATTGACCACATAGCCGTCAATGGCCATCTTCCGCAAATAGGCAGCCATATTCCTGGTTCCGAGCTGTGCCATCTTTTGCTCGATCAGCGTCCGTTCTTCCGACGTCACCCGGAACTTGAGCTGGACTTGCCGCTCTCTATTTGCCATATCACAGTTCCATGTCCCCTCGTTTTGAGGGGGACGGCTGTTTGAGATCAGCCGCTGTTTTCAGCTTATCCAGCACAGAGGTTTTTTTCTCTTGCGCAAACTCCTTCCGTGCAAAGGTTGCGAACAAGTCCACCAGTCCGGGGTGCGCCTGATCCACGACGAAGGAAACGCTGCGGTCCCCGCCCAAGGAATCCCTATCTCTAATGATGGGAACGGTCTTTGCCCATGCCTTATTGTCGCTGGAAATCCTCCCGTCCCAATCCTTGTGGATGATCGTTGCCGCCAGCACATACTTCATGCGCTCGACGCCAAACTGTTCCGCAACCTCCGCAAAAGCCGTTTTTACATCAAGGCGGTTGTTGCTGTAATTTCCGTTGATTGCCTTTTCCAGAGCCTTCTTGCAGGCGATATTGGCCTGATTGGAAGCGCGGAACAGCGGCAGCTCATCATGTTCGCGGGCATATTCCGCGTTCTTTACATAGACAGGGGCATCTTTCATCTCGCTTCCTCCTTATGCAGTTTCGACCCGTGCTCCTTTTGGGGTTCTTTCACAGCGGGCTTGTTCAGCTTTGCCAGCACGGAGCTTTTGCTGCTTTCCTTTTCCTCCACGGGAATGACCGCCATGCGGCCGTTGATCCTCACAAACATCTCCGGCGTAGCAAATCTATCCTTGAACTTCTCCATGTGTTCGTCACTGAGGGAGCCGAAGTTTTCGTCCCCAAGGCCGACGATCAGAAAAGTCCCTGCCACAACGTCATAGATATTGCCCTCATCGTCGCGGAGCGCACGGTTCCATTCCTTTCCGTTCAGCTTCCCTTCCTCATCACAGAGCAGCGCGACCGGTTCTTCATAGGGGTACACGGCCTCGATGTAGCCGCCGACCTCACGCTGGAGCGATTCCAGGCCGGAGCTGATTTGCTTTTCATAAGGCGTCTTGCCGGGTTCTACGACCAAGACGCTGATTGTTTCGTTATGATCCATTTATAGCACCTCCAATTCATGCGATTTCTTCTTTTCCTGCCTGCCGGATACGCAGGGCACTTTCAACTTTTCCAGCACGGAGGGGCGTGCGGATTTGGCGACGACGGTATCCGATGCACGCTCTATGGGTATTCTGTCGTCAATGTTCAATTCCGCGTTCAACTGCGCAAGCCGCGCAGATTTCTCCTGCAACTCTTTCTCCTGAGGAAACGGCTTTCCCAGCTCTGCTTTCGACATGGATAACTGTCTTTGCACGTTTTCGAGCTTCTCCTGAACCATCTGTACCCGCTCCGGGATAGCGGCCAACGCATTATCAATGCGGGTTAGGTTGCCGCGGGCGTCCTTGCCCAGCTCTACCCGATGGCTCATTTCTCCTTTTAGTGTCAACACGAACTTTGATCCAAAGTCCTCTATGGTCAAAGACATGTCAAATCCCCGGTAACTGCCGATGTGGACCACTTCCAGCTTATTTGCATCCTTGAACGCTTCCAGAAGGGCCGCACCTGCGTTGTCCTTGTCGATCAGATGATCGCCTTTGACTTCCATGCCGGCAAAGCCGTCCTTGGGATGCGGATGCTCGGCGACCTTCTTTATATCCGCCTCAAGCCCTGCGATGCAGCCCTTGTGCTGTTCGATCTGCGCCGGGAAGTTGCGGAGGATGTTGCCCTCCAGACGATATTGCTGGCTTTGGTGGTTTGCCTTCATCAGCCGCAGGCGCGCCACGTCCACGTCCAGGTCCATTTTCTCCTTGATGCGTTCGTCTCCGGCGCAAAGCGCCTTGATCTCGGCATAGGAGAGGGCGGCTTCGTCAATGTCCTCGCAGGAACGGACAGGCGATTTTGAGGTCATAATCTGGCTGATGAACTTCTGCTTGTTTTCGACGGTCTGGTCGGGTAAGAGACCGACATTGCTGCCGGTCCCTCCCCTAAGAACCGTGCGTGAGAGTTTCCCCTCACACGGCTCAAGCCTTTCGTAAGGCCCCGTTTAAGCGGGACCCGGCTCAAAAGAAGCAAACAGGCTATGAATTTGCTGGTGACACTCAGGATGTACCATGATTTTTCTGACCCCTTTACCAGCCGGAGTGTGTACCCGGAACCCGGTATCGGAGGTTAAGGCGTCGCCGCAGACGGGGCAGCATCCCTGCTGTTTTCTAAAGATGCGTATGAGTTTTTCACGTCCTTTCGTGCTGTTCAGCATCTTTTCCCCTTCGCGCTCTTCAAAATAATCCATCCACTTTTCATCAAACGGATTTGCTTCAGCCACGATCTTCTTGAATCGGATGATCTTCGTATCGGTGGCGTATTCGAGCTTTGCATAGAGCGGCGCTCCGTTGGGGGTTTCCCGGTCCAGCGGAGCAGAGAAGGTCCACTGGCGATTGCCAATGTGGTGCCAGTATTTTCTGGCAATCCACTTGTGACCCTTCTTTTTGTGTCTGCGTTTGGCCCATTGCCACAGGCATTTGTAAATCTCATAGTCAACCCGGCCGAACACCTCAGAGGATACCACATACCGCTGGTTGTTTACCCATCCCCGGATTACGGGGTTGAGCTTGCGAATCAGCGTTTCCTGTTTTGTGGATTTGTTCCCCTTGATGATACTCCGCACTTTCTGGAGGAAGGATTTGATAGACGCCTTCGACGGCTTTATAAGCAGTTTTCCGCTGTATTTACGGATGTTCTTGCCCAGGAAGTCAAAACCGTCGTCAATATGCGTGATAAGTGTCTTTTCCTCCGAAAGCTGTAGCCCGCGCTCCGCCAGAAACGCCCGTACGATGGGAAGTACCTCGTTTTTCAGCAGCTCCGGAGATTCCCCGGTGATGATAAAATCATCTGCATACCGAACAAAGTTCACCTTGTAGAAAAGGGTTTTCCCATTCTCTTTGCGTCTGGCTGGGAATCGCTCCCGTAATACCCGTTCCAGGCCGTCCAGTGTCATGTTCATCAGAAGCGGAGAAATGGTGCCGCCTTGCGGTGCCCCTTCCTCCGTCGGGAACAGCTTGCGCGTCTCAATGAATCCGCATTTCAGCCATTTGTAAAGGATTTGCGTGTCCATTGGAATGTTCTCCAACAGCCACTCATGGCTGATATGGTCAAAGCAGCCCTTGATGTCTCCCTCTAAAATCCATTGTGGGGATTTCCCTTTGTTCAGATCGGTGAAGCACTGTTCGATTGCGTCGTGCAGGCTTCTTCCGGTTCTGAAACCGTATGAGTTCGGGTCGGCATAGGTTTCTGCGATTGGTTCCACTGCGAATTTATAAAGCGTTTGCATAGCTCGGTCTGTCATGGTAAGGATACCCAGAGGGCGCATTTTCCCGTTTTTCTTCGGAATGTACACCCGTCTGAGCGGCTTAGGGGTGTAACCCCTGCGGTTGAGTTTTGAGATTGCCTTGAATTTTGCCTGTGGTGTCTGCCATAATTCATGGTCTACACCTGCTGTCCTTTTGCCTTGATTGCTTGTTACCCGTTTTACGGCCAGTGCTTTGGCATAGAACGAGTGTGTGAGCAGCCACTGCAAGGATTTTACCTTGCTGTAGTGGCCCTCCTTTTGAGCCTTTACGATACGCATTTGCAGCTTTTTCACATAGGTGCGCGCCTTCGCCCAGTCAATGGACTCCCAGCTTTGCACCTTGTTGGATGATGCACACGGTTTCCCGTTCATTTGCGATTTCCTCCTTCAAAAGTTCTGTAAATTCTCTCGTAAAGAAAGACCAGATGGAAGTCTGCCCGCTTTCGCGTGGGATGATGTTTCAATCCCTATCCGTCCCCATTACAGGGTCGGCGTTCGCTTTTTCCATCGTTCCTTACCCGCATTTCCCATGGGCTTCCCTTACGGTCTGCTTTCCGGCCTGGGCCGGAGAAAATACGGGCTTACCGCGTTCCGCGTAATCAACAGTGTGGGTTAGGTTCCGCCTCTCCGCCGGCGGTCATTGCGTCCATGTGTTCCCATCTGTGGAGGGGAACAACCGACTGCATCACCATTTTGGTTCAGGCTTATCAGCAACTTTAGCCTGTTCTGCTTTAACGACGTTTATCAGCGATTTACATTACATTAACCATACCACACAGCCAAGCTCCCCAGCCGCCTTGTTGCTGGCAGCTTATCGCGTCCGCCTCACGGTTTCCGCTTGACCCCTTGCGGGGAGGGCTACTCTTTCATATCATGCTCCCTCACGGCCGTTACCAACCGCTTTGGTGATATTAGGCTACCGCTAATGGAATAGCGGGTTCGATCATTGCCGAACGATTGATTTACGCGACCTCGCGTCGCACCCAGAGATAGGCGTCAAAGGTCCCCTCCGTGACATACCGATAGATGTGTACTTCCTTGTTTTTGTTTCCTTGTCGGATGATTCTGCCGCTGCGCTGTTCCAGATCACCGGGCCGCCACGGGCAGTCCAGGTCATGGAGCGCCACAAGCCGATCCTGGACGTTCATGCCCGCACCCATTTTGAAGGTGCTGCCCATCAACACGCGCACCTGACCGCTGCGCACTTTGGAAAACAGCTCCTTTTTTCTGGCGTCGGTATTGGCTTCATGGATGTAGGCGATCTGTTCGCGGGGAACGCCTCGGGCGACGAGCTTTTCACGAATGTCGTCATAGATGGTGAACGGCGGTTCCTCCGGTTCGGTCTCTGCGTCAATGGCAGTTTCCAGGGCGTGAAGCTCCGCGTTGTCTATGCGTTTGGCCGCGATCTTGCCGCTTTGGGCCGTTCTGCCGCGGGGCGTGGAGAGATCACAGAAAACGAGCTGCGTCAGCTTCTCCGGCCGCCCTTCTTCCCAGATGCGATAGATGTTGTTTACGCACATATTGACCTTGCTGTTGGGATCGTCCGGCAGATCGGGATTGATGACGCGCTGATCGAGTCCCAGCTTTCGTCCGTCCGACGTAATCTTGAGCATGTTGTCCTCGTTTGGCTTCACATGTCCGGCATGGACTTCCGCCGCACGCTCTGAGAGCTTCTTGACCATTTCTTTCTGAATCTCCGTAGGCTGCGCCACTTCGGTATGATAGATCGGCGTGGGCGTGGGAAGATTGAGCTGATCGGCTGTCTTGATGTTGGGGGCTTCCCGAAACAGGTTCATAAGCTCCGGCAGATTGAAAAAACGCGCAAAGCGTGTCCGCGCCCGGTAGCCGGTGCCTTCCGGCGCAAGCTCAATGGCGGTGGTCGTCTCGCCAAAGGCCGACGCCCAGCAATCAAAGTGCGTCAGGCTGTTTCGCCTGAGCATACCGTGCTGCAAGTAGCGCATCATGGTATAGAGCTCCGTCATGGAGTTGGAAACCGGCGTGCCGGTGGCGAAGGTGACGCCTTTACCTCCTGTGATCTCGTCGATGTAGCGGCATTTGAGCAGCATGTCCGAGGATTTCTGCGCATCCGTCGTGGACAATCCCGCTACGTTCCTCATCTTTGTGTACAAAAAGAGGTTTTTGAAGCTGTGCGCTTCGTCCACATAGAGCCGATCCACACCGAGCTGTTCAAAGGTCACAACGTCGTCCTTGCGGTCGGTATCTTGCAGCTTTTCCAGCTTCGCCTCCAGGTTCTTTTTCGTGCGCTCCAGTTCCTTAACGGAGAAGCGCTCAGCATAACTGGCTTTCAGCTCTCGCAGACCATCCTCAACTTCGTTGATCTGCTCCCACAAAAGCCGTTCCTGCCGTTCCACGGATACGGGTATCCGTTCAAACTGGCTGTGTCCGATGATAACAGCGTCGTAGTCTCCGGTGGCGATACGGGCGCAGAACTTTTTGCGGTTCCGTTTTTCAAAGTCCTTTTTGGTGGCAACGAGAATGTTTGCGGATGGATACAACCGCAGAAACTCCGACGCCCACTGTTCCGTCAGGTGGTTCGGGACAGCGAACAGGGACTTGTGACAGAGGCCGAGACGCTTGCTCTCCATGGCGGCCGCCACCATCTCAAAGGTCTTTCCCGCGCCCACTTCGTGCGCCAACAATGTATTCGCGCCGTACAGATCGTGGGCGATGGCGTTGAGTTGATGATCCCGAAGGGTGATTTCGGGGTTCATGCCCGGAAACGTCAGATGCTTTCCGTCGTACTCCCGCGGGCGCATGCTGTTAAACCGCTCATTGTATGTCTGCACCAGATCGCGCCGCCGGTCCGGGTCCTTCCAAATCCAGTCCCGAAAGGCGTCCTTGATGGCCTGCTGCTTCTGCTGCGCGATGGTCGTTTCCTCGCTGTTGAGGACGCGGCGCTCCTTACCTTCCGGATCGCGGACGGTATCATAGATACGCACATCCCTCAGATTCAGCGTGTCCTCCAGTATCTTATAGGCGTTTGCCCTGTCCGTGCCGTAGGTCATGTAGGCGTTGACGTTGTTGTATGGGATATTTTTTTTTGCCGCTGATATTCCATTCGGCGGTAAACTCGGAGAAGTGAACGTCCAGACTGCGCTGTGCATAAGGGGGCGGGTCGAGCAGCTCAAACATGAATTGCTGGATATAGCGCCGGTCAATCCAG
>Ga0208297_1001389_pt1 | contig 23361 bp, 31 predicted proteins | sample LMS_cellobiose_e_FD_187367 | JGI IMG/M metagenome (GOLD analysis project Ga0208297, IMG submission 187367) | Rumen-fistulated moose microbial communities from Alaska, USA - LMS_cellobiose_enrichment (SPAdes) (version 2) | ecosystem: Host-associated > Mammals > Digestive system > Stomach > Rumen... | reverse complement strand
GTGGTTCGATATCCGGGATATCGTGCGGCAGAGTGCATGGGTGCTCGTGAGCGCGGTTGTATCTCTGATCTTTGGCCTTATGCTTGTGCTCTCGCCGGTATTGCAGATGTCTGTCGGCGTGTTTGTCATTCTGCTGACAGGCTGGTGGATTTTGGCCTTAGGCATCATCCGGATCATCCACGCTTTTCATTTGCTCAAGATCAAGAGAGACTCTGACGATTTTGGCCTCGGAGAAATGATCGGTTCAAATTGGTGGATCGCGCTGATCCTCGGCGCTCTGCTGACCATCTTCGGCGTCATCGTTATCCTCAATCCCATGCTTGGGCTTGGTGTGATCGGTGTGCTGATCGGCTGCGGCGTTATCACAGCGGGTGTCAACCTGATTTATCTGGGCTGCAGCCCCTGGTTGCTATAATTGCCTGTAGAAAAGCAAACAGCACAAAATGAATGAAGGTTTGTTCTGGCATGTCTTTACTAAAGGAGACTCTGGGTCAAAGATTGGGCAATGACGAGAAAAAAGAAGTAGTTAATGGCTGAGACAAAAAAATCAGCCATCGCTCGAAAACCAGTAAAATCAAGGGTTTCAGGGCTCGATATCAGGGAAGTACGGCCTCAAGAAGGCAAGAAGAGCTTCCCAGTTCAGCAAGCGTTAATCGAGACCAACGAACATGCAAAAAACCTCGGAAAATCAACGTTTCCGAGGTTTTTTCATGCCCAGTAATCTTTGATCGGATTCCGTGGCAAATCGCGGATTTTGACGGATTTTTTATAGTTAACGATGGGCTAACCGGCGGTTTTCTGCCCATTTTCGACCTCTTTTATTTAATAGATGGGCTAACTGAGGGAGAGTAAAAAGTCGGTTTTCAGTGGTTTGAAGGGCGGCATGTCTCTCTCCAAAAAACACCCTTTGAGGTCATGGACGGACCTCATCCAGAAGTCCTGTTCCGATTAAGTGCATCTGATGGAATCTGACCGGACTCGACATTTTTAATTTGGTTTTATAGGCGCTAAAGACGTTCAGCAGATAGTTCTTCCTGCCGGGCGTCTTTGTCTTCTCAGAAGAATAAGCCTCCTTACATAGCCCGGTGACTGTTTAACGACGGTGACCGGGCTTCTGGCAGGATGTGAAGACATAGGTTCCCAACTCTGAACTGAAAACGATGGTGGAGTCCTACAAGACCAGAGCACCGCAGGCTAAGGAATCACAGCCCAGAGAATCCGCCAGAGAAAAGCTGGATGCCCTGGTGAAGGATACGGCTGCGAAGGTGGCCGTGGACAAACCAAAGGCTAAGAACAAATCAAAGAAGGGCACGGAACTGTAAAACGGAAGAGGCAGTGAAAGCTGCCTCATACATAAAAACAAGAATAGTATTGACAAGTGACCTGTCGTTCACTATAATAGGAGAACGAACGGTCACCAGATGTTTTGAAGGAGGTTTATCCATGGCGAACGACACAAGAGAGAGAATTCTGGATGCTGCACTGGAATTGTTTTCGCAAAACGGTTATGCAGGTACCAATATTCGCGAACTCTCCGCCTCTCTTGGACTTGTGAAGTCCGGAATCTATAAGCATTTTGGGAGCAAGGAAGAAATCTGGAATACTCTTCTTGACAGGATGATCGCTTACTATGGAGAAAGATTCGGTTCAGCCGAGCATCTTCCTCCCGTGCCGGACTCACTGGAGGAGCTGGTAGGCATGACAATGCAGATGGTGGGGCTTACGGTCCGGGATGAAAAAATCATTAAGACGCGTAAGGTGCTCTCCATTGAGCAGTTCAGGGATGAACGCGCCCGGGACCTTGCATCAAAACACTTTCTGACGGGACTTACTGAAATGTTCACGCCGGTCTTTTCCGGTATGATGGAGAAAGGGCTGATAAAACGAGATGATCCTGCAATGCTGGCCTTTGCTTATACCGCGCCGATCTCCGCACTGATTCACCTTTGTGACCGGGAGCCGGAAAAAACCGACGAGGCATTGACCCGGATCGAAGCCTTCAGCCGGCACTTCATAAAAGTTTTCGGGGAAACAGGACAAAGCTGAAATGATATGGAAACAGAAAGACTGATTATAGATTTAATCAGAGAGACAGATAAAGAGGACTGCTTTCTCAATATTTCGCATGACAAAAAGGTGCTGGAAACCTTTATCTGCCGCTATGCGGAAACGATGGAGGGATTCGACTTTTCCTCCTATCCGGGAAGACAGGACCTGTTCGTGATCCGTCTGAAGAAGACCGGGCGTCTCATCGGGATCGCCAATTTCTTCGATGAGAAGGACGGCTCCTGCGAGATCGGATACGGGATCGGATCACGATTTTGGAATCAGGGATTTGCGGCGGAGGCCGTTCATCGGTTTCTGGAAAACCTGCAAAGAGAAATCTATGATTTGAGGTAATCGACCATGAAAAAATACATCGCCTATTGCGGACTGGACTGTGAAAGCTGCGAAGCCAGGCTCGCAACCGTAAACAACGACGCCACCCTACGGCAAAAAGTCGCGAAGGAGTGGTCGGAACTGAACGGCGTGGAGATCACGCCGGAGATGATAAACTGCGTCGGCTGCCGGATCGACGGGGCCAAGACGCCCTACTGCGAATCGCTCTGTCCGATCCGGCAGTGCGCCACGGAACGAGGCGTTGAGACCTGTGGAAGCTGCGGTGAGATGGACGGTTGTGAAAAGCTTGGCATGATCGTAAAGAACAATCAAGACGCACTGTGGAACCTGAAGGAATACTCCTTCATTATCCTGCGTGACCGACCGGAGCTTATGGATCGGGCAGCTGTCTGGTTCCATGAAAAATGGGGCGTGCCGACAGAAGCCTATCTGGAATGCATGACGGATTACCTGAATCGTGAGACGGAATACGGTTGGTATCTGTGCGTGGACGGTGATCGGATCGTCGGAGGACTGGGCGTTATCGAAAACGACTTCCATGACCGCAAGGATCTGACGCCGAATGTCTGCGCGGTATACACCGAAGAAGCCTATCGTTGTCAGGGGATCGCCGGGCAGTTGCTGAACATGGCGGTGGAAGACATGCGTGTCAAAGGAATTACACCTCTGTATCTGGTCACCGATCATACCGGCTTTTACGAGCGCTACGGCTGGGAATTCCTCTGTATGGTGCATGGCGACGGTGAACCGGAGATGACAAGGATGTATGTTCATTTGTGAGCCCGGTATTACACAGCAATCAAGCCGTTTGGCATGATTATAAAAACATTTTAAGGAGAGTGCTGTTTGAAAAAGCGCAACACACCGGAGATTGTGGGCTGACCGGGAGGTTTCACCGCAATCGAACAAACCTCCCGCTGAAAGGCAATTGACAGTCAACAATTATCAGGAGGAAAAACAATGAATACAAATGACTACACCATTCGTCTGGAAAGATCCGAAGACTATAGAGAAGTTGAGGACCTCGTCAGAGAGTCGTTCTGGAACGTATACCGTCCGGGCTGCAGTGAGCACTTTGTGATCCATGTACTCCGGGATGATCCGGCTTTTGTAAAGGAGCTGGATTTTGTGATGGAAAAAGATGGTAAGCTGATCGGGCAGAACATGTTTATGCGCACCGTCATAGGCGCCGACGATGGCCGTGTGATCCCCGTACTGACCATGGGACCCATCGGCATCACGCCGGAGCTGAAGCGCATGGGTTACGGCAAAAAGCTGCTGGACTACTCGCTGGAAAAGGCGGCGGACATGGGCTTCGGTGCCGTGCTCTTTGAGGGCAACATCAGTTTCTACGGCAAGAGTGGCTTTGACTATGCCCGCAAGTTTGGCATCCGCTATCATGATCTGCCGGAAGGCGCGGACTACTCCTTCTTTCTCTGTAAGGAACTGAGTCCGGGATATCTTGATGGCATCACGGGAGTCTACCAGACACCGCAGGGCTACTATGTGGACGATGCGGATGTGGAGGAATTCGACAAAGCCTTCCCCTACAAAGAAAAGCTGAAACTGCCAGGACAGATCTTCTAAACCGGGTGGTGAACTAAAACAGGAGCCGGTGCATCTTGGGCGGTGTACCGGCTCTTTCTCAATAACCTGAGGAAGTGAACCGAAATGAAATATAAAAAGCCTGTCATACTGAAAGAAGGTAAGAATTATATATTTGTCGGGACGGCGCAGCCGGACGGCAGTATCTTTTTAGAGAGCTTATATGCAAAAACCGAATATAACGATGACAACTATCAAAGGTTCATAGATTATGTGGCAAATGAAACAAGCGTTGACAGAGAACGTTTTATCAGTTCGTTTGAGATTGTTTTTGATTAACAGATTCCAGTTTACAAAGGCGTACTATGGGAATTCAATATCAATACAAGAGATTGGACAATCACAATTTCACAGGGAATGCATTGGATGATTTTGTCCGTCACCAGACTGTAACAGCGTGTTGGAGAAAGACAGACGACGGTTGGAAGCTTGTGCGGAATGTCTATGAAGAAAACTGGCCGCGAGCGCGGTGCAGGGAAATCGCGGAAGACATGCTGCTTCATATCAAGCTTGACCAGACCGGCTTTGGCGCCTTTGACGGCGAGCGGCTCATCGGGTTTGCGACCGTCTCCCACCGGATATTCGGGGCTGCGGCAAGATATGTGCAGCTGGTTTGTTTTCAGATCTCAGAGGAATACAGGTGTCAGGGCATCGGCAGAAAGCTCTTTTCCATGGCTTGTGAAGAGGCCCGGCGGCTGGGTGCGGACAAACTGTATATTTCGGCGCATTCCTCCCAAGCGTCGCAGGCGGCATACCGGGCGCTGGGCTGTACGCCTGCGGAGGAGGTCAACGAGGGCCTGGCGGCAGCGGAGCCTTATGATGTCCAAATGGAATACAAATTATAAAAGAGCAGGAGAAGTGGATGTTTATTGTCAAAGCAGAAGCAAATCAGATAGAAAGAATCGTAGATATGTCGATCAGAGCTTTTGAAACAGATGTAAATGTTGGCGGGGCAGAAGGTGATTGTCCGCCTGGATTTGATTCTATAGAATGGCATAAACAAATGGCCAGGGAGGGACATTTGTATCAAGCAATGATCGGAAAAGATTTGGTAGGGGCTGCCATTGTATCCCCGGATGAAACAGAAAAAAGCGTATATATTGGCAGGATCTTTATTGATAGCATCTATCATAGAAAAGGTTACGGAATTCGCTTGATGGAATGCATAGAAAATAATTTCCCATGGGCTGCTGAATTTGATCTGGATACCCCATGCTGGAATGAGCGGACAAATGCTTTTTACAAAAGATTAGGCTATCAGATCATAAAGGTTGAGGATGGGTTCATCTTTTACCAGAAAAGAAAAAGCGAACCCGATACCATCTAGGATTTCACATAAAGGAAAAAACTCGTTTGTGGAGGCTTGAGGTTTTCAGATGGAGAAACTGACAGAGAATATGATTTGTTGGGCTGAAAGCAAACTTGGCAGCACAGAGTATGCAGGCTGGTGTCTTGCGTTTATCGAGGACGCACTTGAGATCAGCAATCATATCGAAATATTCGGCGGAGATTCCGCAAAGGAATCCTGTGAGCTGTACAAGGATGCGCTGCAGGGCGGAGTTCCGGAGCGAGGCGCATTCGTGTTTTATGACTGCCTGTGTCCAAGCGAAAACGGCCCGGTCAACTGGGGACATTGCGGCATAAGTTTAGGGGACGGCCGGGTGATCCATGCGTGGGACATGGTTCGAATCGATGACTATCTGGCAATCGAAAAGTTGACGGCATTGACCGGAGATCATCCGAAATACCTGGGCTGGGTGGCGCTCGAACGCGTACTGGATCAAAAAACGAGAATGTAATTTCACAAATGGGAACTTAGCGGGCAAAAGAGAAGGATCGCGAATCATATGAAGCACGAAAAAAACAGAGGAGTTCACTAATATGAGAGTAATCATCATAAACGGGCCTATGGGGGTCGGGAAAACAGTAACAGGAAAACTCATTGCTGATAATAATCCCGGGACCGCTTTCATTGACGGCGACTGGTGTATGGACATCCACCCTTTTGTCGGGAATCGTGAAACAAAAGCTATGGCAATCGACAATATTCTGCATATGATCGGCAACTATCAGAAATGCAGCGAGTGCAGAATGGTCGTGCTTGTGTGGCTGATGGATGATCAATGGGTCCTCCGGCGTATCCGGGATGGACTTTCTGCTTTACGGACAGAAGTAAAAAACATCACTCTGGTATGTGAAAGAGAGGTATTGATCAATCGCTGGAGGAACGATCACAATTGCGAATGGAGGACGGAACAATGGCTTGAAGTCAGCCTGGCTTCGTTGCAGTACTTCTCATCCATGAAAGACGTCATTGATACCAGTGAATTGACTGTTGAGCAAATTGCTGAATTGATCATGAGTGAATGACTCCCATAACCATACTCTTTCCCAGGTACTAATGTCTCGGAAAATCCGGATTTGAATGCAAAGTACAAACTTTGTAGATAAGGGTACGATTTATGAAAGACAAGTATTATGAACAGGCCGTATGCCAGGCTGCTTTCCGGTAAGAAAACAGCCTATGCTGAATACCGGAAACTGCGGGATGAGGCGCAGGAGCTTCTGATTGCACAAAGCAATATTGGCTCAATTTATGATTTTGCAGATGGAAAGCTTCTTAGGCAAGAGAAGGAGGAGCAAAAGCGCTGATAGAATGAATCTCAAAAAACAAAAAGTTGTAACGTCGATATTGACAACAGAGTTGTAACATGATATATTACAGCCATCAGCTGATAATAATCTATGCGGAGGTGAAAAATGCAGATCGGAAGCAAATTTACAATCGGAGTCCACATCATCACGGCCATCGACTATTTCAAGGATATGGGCCGTGTGAACAGTGAATTCCTTGCCGGGAGCATCGGGGTGAATCCCGTCATCGTCCGCACAGTCATTTCACAACTCCGGGAAGCCGGTCTTGTTAAGACACAGCGCGGCAGCAGCGGCGCAGAACTTGCAAAGCCTCTTAATGAGATCACGCTTTATGACATCTACAGAGCCGTTGGCAGCGTAGATGAAGAGGAAGGTCTCTTCCATTTCCATGAGCAGCCGAATCCGGACTGCCCGGTGGGCAGGAATATTCACAGGGTGCTGGATCAGCGCCTCATAGATGCCCAGAAGGCCATGGAAGAGAGACTCAAAACCACCACGCTTGCCGATATCGCAGAAGATACGAAGCAGGCAGTGGGCAACGAATCTAACGAAGAAAAGGAGTAATCTATCATGAAAAAGATCTTGATCGTCAACGGCAGCAAAAGAAGAAAAGGCAATTCCTACGCGCTGGAAGCCCGTATTGCAGAGCAGCTTCAGGGAAAGGCCGAAGTGACCTGCTTCAACATCGGAGAAAAGGATGTCCGTGCATGTCTTGCCTGTGACGCCTGTAAGCGCCAGCACACCCCCAACTGCATCCAGAAGGATGATTTCACCGCCCTGATCCCAGAGATCGATTCCTGCGATGCTATGCTGATCCTTGCTCCTGTTCACTGGGATCAGTTCCCTGCTCAGCTTAAGGCCTTCCTTGACCGCACCTACTCCTTCATGGACTTCACCCAGCCCGATTTCTCCATGGCAGGACGTAAGGACAAGAAACTCGGCGGATACTTTTTCGCCGGTTTCGGACCGGTCGATGTGTATACGCAGATGGTCGAGACCAACCTTAAGAGCTTTGCCACTGCCGGATTCCGTGATTATAAGGCACATGTTGCCGGTGATGCGAATGTTCCGGGCAGCATCATTGAGAAGGCGGATGATCTGAAGGTTGCAGACGAAATGGTCGAATGGCTGCTTGCCTGACAGCACATAAACGCAACCAGATGAAAAGTTGGAGGCTGGACGGTTCAGTTCAGCCTCTTTTTACAAGAAGGGAGGCATATGAAAACAAAACTGCCTGTAAGAATGATGGCCTCTATAGCGGTACTGTCGGCCGTTTCCTTTGTCTTATCCTTTCTGGAATTCCCAGTCCCACTGTCTCCTTCTTTTGCAATAATGGATCTGTCAGACTTTCCTGCACTGATCGGAGCCTTCGCTTTCGGCCCGGTCGCAGGGATCCTGATTGAACTTGTAAAAAACCTGCTGGAGCTCATCTCTTCAGCCACAGATGGGATCGGGGAACTTGCCAACTTTTTGATGGGCGCTTCCTTTGTTGCAACGGCCGGGTTGATCTACAGGCACCATAAGACAAAGAATACGACTCTTTTAGGCGGAATCGCGGGCAGCATTGTCATGGGTATCGCAGCGGCGCTGGCAAACTACTTCATCCTGCTGCCACTCTTTGAACAGTTTATGCCGGTGGATCAGCTGATTGCATCCTTCGGAGAGTTCATCCCGTTTATTAAGACAAAACGGGATGTTGTCCTGTATAATGCGTTCCCGTTCAACTTGCTCAGGGGACTCGTGATAACTGCATTTACAATGCTCATATATAAAAGAATCCGACCACTGCTGAAAGGAAAGGATTGAACATGTCAAAGGCAGAAAACTATCTTCGTTATATTGTACATGAGATCCATACGACTATTGTTGCAACGGTGGACGATGAAGGGCTTCCGGTAACTGCCGCTATCGATATGATGGACGCGGATGAGAACGGGTTGTATTTCCTGACTGCAAGAGGCAAAAGGTTTTTTGACAGATTAAAGAAACGCGGATTCCTGGCGCTCACAGCGCTCAAGGGAGAGGATACGATGACCAGTGTTGCCGTATCCGTTCGCGGGAAAGTCCGGGAGCTCGGATACGACAGGATCCCGGAACTCTTTGAAAAGAACCCTTACATGCATACGATCTACCCAACGGAAGAATCCATGAAAGCACTGACGGTCTTTCAGATCTATGAGGGGGCCGGCGAATGGTTTGATCTTTCAAAGAAGCCGATCGAAAGAGCTTCCTTTACATTCGGATGTAAAGAGGCAGAAGCAGTCGGCAGAAAGCCGGAAGGCTATTATATAACAGATGCCTGCATCGGCTGCGGAAGCTGTGCGGCAGTTTGTCCGCAGAGCTGCATTATAACAGACAATGTGCCTCATGTGATCGAGCAGGAGCATTGCCTGCACTGCGGAAACTGTCTGGAGGCGTGCCCGGTGGGAGCTGTGGAAAGAAGGTAAATGTATGAAAGAGATGACACAGGAAGAGCGTCTTAACTATCTTGTGGAAGAGTTCAAAGAGGATTCTGTCCGCTACAGGGATCTGGAGACCCCGGAGGATACGGAAGGAAAGAAGCGCATCCTTCGCTCTTTGATGAATATCCGGATGCCGCGCCGCATGGATGCCCGGGTGACAGAGGTCCAGGATGAATACCTGAAGGAACGCATTCGTGAAAACGGTATCGTGACGCTTTCCGAGATCCCGACGCTTGCAGATCAGGGCGGCACTCATGCTTTTGCAGATAAGCTTTCGATCTGGCAGGGCGATATCACGAGATTGGCAGTCGACGCCATCGTGAACGCTGCCAATTCACAGATGCTGGGCTGCTTTGTTCCGATGCATACCTGTATCGATAACCCGATGCTGAACTGAATCACACACTTTGCGTAAATATCATACGTAGAGACATACGAACATTACTGGAGTTGGCAGTTCGCCTGCCGAAACCGTCGGTACATGCAAGTCCTGGCGAAAAGCTTCGGTATTACCGGCAGATTAAACAGATCAGCCAGGAAGAGATCAGCAGGATCCTGGGCTGCAAGAATATCTGGTATATCACCAATCTTGAAAAGGGATTCAACCCAATTTACTATGAGGATGCAGTAAAACTTGCCGGGGTTCTGGATATTGATCCGGATGATCTCCTCACAGAATATACAAGATTCTGCAGACCGGGATATGGAGAAAGAATCAAGAGGATCCGGTACGAGTATCGCATGTCTCAGGCAGAATTTGCGAATCTGGTCGAGACAAGAAGGGACAATCTTTCGATCTGGGAAAGCGAGCACCAGAATATTCACCCTGAATATGGCCGGTTCCTGCATCTTAAAATGCTTGCGGAACAAAAAGGATTAGACTTTGCCAGGCTGATTCAGGATAGTGAGTACTGCGTGGATGATTACAAGAGATTTGTTCAGTCAGATATAGCAAAGAAAATCCGGAACATCCGGGCAGCGTTTGGATGCTTTATGGAAGAGTTCGGGAAAAAGATGGGTCTTGATAATGCGGCATCAATCATCTCAGAGTGGGAAGCCGGTAATGCAAAGCCGACAAGGAAGAATTTCTACAAGCTTCGGGATTTAGCAATATCTGCCGGCATTGATATGGATAAGCTCAACGAAGACCCTGACTTCTATAAGGATGAATATTCCGAGTTTATTGAGACAGACTGCGGTGATAAAATCAGATATATCCGTCTTCAGTATGGTGTTTTCATGGAACAGTTTGGCGAGATGATCGGAACGTCAGGCAACACCGTAAGCGAATGGGAATCAGGCCACAATATCCCAATGAGAAATTGGTTCCCTGAGATTAAAAAGGCCGCTGAAAATATAGGCATCGACCTGAATGCGATAAACGGTCATCCAGAAATATACAGGGATCCGTTTACAGAGCTGATTCAGAAACAGGATTCTGCAGCATGGGTAAGAAGAATCCGTAAACAATGTGGTTTATCCGTTGAGGCCTTTGCCAGGTACCTTGGCGTGAGCAGAAATACTGTATGGCAATGGGAATCCGATCAAGTATTCCGGAAACCAAGCCGGGAATCCTTCAATAAGATTGTAGAAGTGGCAAAGATGAGAGGAGTTGATATATATGACCCATGGAGAGCAGAGACTATGGCTGATCCAGCAGCTTCTGAACGAAAGGAATGACGCTGCAGGTGTTCAGATCCCTGAAGACGAACAAGGTCAGAAAGATCTGCTGAGGGGTCTTATGAATATCCGCATGCCGGATCCCATTGATGACGAGTTTCTAAGAATTCAGGATGAATACCTGACGGAAGAGAACCTGGCGGAAGGTGTCGTTAAAATTGAGGATCTGACACCGGTTAAGGCGGATGAAAGGCTTTATATCTGGCAGGGAGATATGTCCCGGCTTGCCGTTGACGCTGTTACACTACCAGCCAACTCCGGATTCACAGGATGCTATCAATATTTACACAATTGTTTGGATAACATTCTTGGTTCGAAAGCAGGGATTGAGTTAAGGCTCTTTACCAATAGCATTATCACAAAACAAGGCTATCCTGAGCCTACCGGTCAGGCCAAGATCACACCGGGATTTAACCTTCCGAGCAAATATATTATCCATACGGTAGGTCCTATCGTTCAGGGCCGGCTGACCAAAGAAAACGAACGGCTGCTGGCTTCCTGCTACAGATCTATCATGGAACTGGCGGATCAGAACGATATCAAGACTCTCGCATTGTGCTGTATTTCCACAGGTGTATTCATGTTTCCGAATCAGCGGGCGGCAGAGATTGCTGTAGAAACTGTTCGGAAATATCTGGAGGAAACCGGCAGTCAGATTAAAGTCATCTTCAATGTCTTCAAGGATATTGATCTGATGTTCTATAAATACTATCTGGGTGAGCCGGAAGCAGAATAACAACTAAATACTTTGTAATTGGCGGTCTCGAACTGTAAAAGGTTCGGGGCCGTTTTTTTTGTTTCTGAACATACGGAAAAGAAAGGAGGAACGACTCATGGCAGTCTTCCGAGTGAAGAAAAACGAAAATTTTACCACGATGTGCAACATTCATCTGCGGGATAAAAGCCTGTCTCTCAAGGCGAAAGGAATGCTGTCGATCTTTCTGAGTCTTCCGGATGAATGGCACTATTCGGTCAAAGGTCTTGCCGGGATCTGTCAGGAAGGCCCGGACTGCATCAGAAGTGTTCTGAAGGAACTTGAATCAGCCGGATATCTGGTGCGAAGGCGCACCAGAAAAGAAAACGGGCAGCTTGGAGATGCAGAGTATCTGATCTTTGAAACGCCTCAGCCGAAGAATGATGAAGATCTCACATGTGCCTCTTCTGTACAGGCACCACCTGCGCAGGAACCACCTATGCAGGAAAATCCAGTACAGGTGAAACCTGTGCAGAATGATCCGACAGGAATAAAGAAAGAAGAAGTTAACTTCGGTCCAAGTTGGACCAAAGTTGGATGCCGCAAGTAGGATTGCAGAAGAAGCAGATGAAAGCCGTTCTCAGGTTAAGCGTTATATTCGCCTGACCAACCTTACTCAGGAACTTCAGGATATGGTGGATGACAAGAAAATTTCCTTCAATCCGGCAGTTGAGCTTTCTTACCTGAAGCCGGAGGAACAGGACATGTTCCTTGAGGCAATGGAAACAGCGCAGGTTGCCCCTTCGCTGTCCCAGGCGCAGCGCATGAAGAAACTGAGCCAGCAAGGTCAGCTGACTATGGAAGCTATGGAGGACATGCTATCGGAGGACAAGAAAGCCCCGCTGGACCGAGTGGTATTTGATCAGAATCAGATCCGGAAGTATTTCCCGAAATCTTATACGACCAGGCAGATGCAGGAAAAGATTATTCAGCTGCTGGAACAGTGGCAAAGAAAACAGCAAAGGGATATGGAGCGTTATATTGTTGTATTCGGGGAATGAAACAATACTACGAGACTAGCTTCTTCTCAGTGTGATGAAGCTTCTTGGATATTAATGCATCAGGTCAAATAACAATATGGAGGTATGAAATGTTAAGGAGCAAAATTTTTTAAAACTCAGATCTCCCAAAAGAAAAGCGTTTCAAAGCTCGAAGCGACGTGGCAGAAAGCCTGCGCTCCGGGCTTTTCTTTTCGTATGGAGAGCTACACTTCAACTAGGCGTATATTTTCGCACCATGCCGGTCATTACTTCAAATAGGCGTGTTTTCTATACTACAAGTAGAAGGACAAGGACTGGAGGTGATCGATCATGCATGTAAAATCGAATCTTGATTTCATACAGATCGGTCTCCGTGTGCGCGAAATAAGAAAGGCGGCGCATCTGAAACCTGGAGAGTTCGGAGAAATCGTTGGCGTTGGTGACAGGCACATCAGCAATGTTGAATCATCAGCCAGACACTTATCACCAGAACTCGCTGCCAACATCTGTGATGCATTTCCTCAATACACCATGGATTACATCTTCAGAGGAATCGAGGTTGAAACATCTGATACCGCGAACTGTTATCTATCCGGAGTTCTTTCCATATGTTCTTGAATAAAAAAAGCGGACCGTTTGAATGTCATTAGATCCGCTTGACAAAGGGCCATTACATAACAGTTATTACTGATAGAGATAAGAGGGACCTGAGCCGACACTAACGGTTTTGGGCCCTCTTCCTTTTTTCGTTATTACAACTGTGATGACTGTAATATGCGACTGAAATTTGACCTGGTTTTGACAGCATAGCGACCTGAGTTATGTTTTGCGACCGATGTATGACCATCCCTGCGACAGGTCGGAGACGCCCTTGTAATAGGATTGTGACTGTAATCGCGATTGCAATTTGAAGACAAGGGAGTTTTTTTATGAGCTTTAACCAGAAAGAAATCGGCCAGCGGGTGAACGAACTCCGTACTGGCCATCAGATCAGCCTGGATCAACTGGCTGATGCTGTTAATTGCACTCGCGATCATCTTTACAGAGCAGAGCGTGGAGAACCAAGGCATGGGTTCTCTATCGATATTCTGATTGAGATTGCACGATACTTTGATGTCAGCCTGGATTATCTGATTCTCGGTGTGGAAGGAAATAACCATGCCATCCGGGAAGAACTGATGCGTATCTCAGGCGAATTAAGAATGCTTTGCGGAAAGATAATTTGAACGACGCAGAGCGCCATATTTCACGGCGCACCACGCCGATGAACTGAAAGGAAGGAGAACATAGAATATGACCATAAGCAGCCTGTATCACGAAGTATCACACTGCTTGTATGTTCCTTGACAAATACTGCGTCAGAACCAGATGCAGTCACAAGCAGTAACGAAAACGTTAAGCAGAGGAATAGCCGTGTAAGCAGGTACGCCATGACCCTTATTGGCGAGCGAGAATATCTGGACTTATAAGCGGCCTGATGCAAAGGGCTGCAGCGATGACAACTCTGCCGACAATGATACTCCCGTATGGCCATGGTTCGAGTGAAAGGAATAACTCCGCAAGCTGTGGGTGCGGCCGGTTGAAGAACCACCGGAGGCTGAAATGCCTGTGATGCTACGCAATAGCTATTCATACTGCTGAAAAGAGATCACAATCACAAAACTATTCAGGTGTCCGGATCTGTGCTGTTAGCGCAGTTCGGATCCGGACACTGTTTCTTAAAAACAGGAGGACCCCAATGGCAGAAGTAATTGAGATGTATCAAGGGATACCCTCCGATTGGGTATATCATCGAGGAGATATTTACATAGCGAATCTGAATCCATACACCGGGGCAGAACAAGGCGGAATACGTCCGGTTGTCGTTCTGCAGAACAACATAGGAAATCTCCATAGCCCGACGCTGATTGTTGCGGCGATGACTAAAGAAATTAAACGAACAGATCTTCCTACGCATGTCTATATCAGACCGGCTGGAAATCTGAAGAAGCCCTCTATTGTTGTCCTGGAACAGATTCGAACAATCGATAAATCCCGTGTACATCGCTATGTCGGGAGGCTATCACCGATGCAGATGGACCTGGTCGACAGAGGGATCAGAAAAAGTCTTGGACTTGACAACGAACCGGAATATGATGACGCTTCATAGAGGTGATATCCTCTTTTCCGAAATTGGCATCCTAAACAAAACAATCAAAACGAAATACACTGGCGGCAGGTAAGAAATCATACCTCCGCCTGTTTTATTAGATGGAGGTATGAAATGCAAGCCGTAATTCATGTTGGCGAAGAGAGCGAACCGTATGTAAAGCTCCTCGTCCAGAAAAGAGTCGATCTCGCAATAAAGATCGTAGAGACCTGGCAGACAGAACAGCTGAAAGCTCTTCTCACTGAATGGAAGAAGGACCATCCGGCTGAATTGAAGGCTGCATAGGTCACGGAGGCATCTGTGCCTCCAAGCGAAGGAGGTAATTCGAAATGAGAAGACGAAGGACTGCCGCTATGGGTGAAGATACCCGGAAGGTAGCCATCTACACCCGAAAATCTGTTATCACAAACAAAGGTGACAGCATCGGCGTACAGCTGAAACAGAGTGCTGATTATGCTATGAGCCAGCTGAAGCTGCCGGAAGATTATGAGTTTGAGCAGTACAGCGACAAAGGTCTGAGCGGCTACTATGCTGACAGGCCTGATTTCCAGAGAATGCTCCATGATATTGATTCCGGCAAGATCCGGGCTGTTGCCTGTTACAAGCTGGACCGCATCAGTCGTAAAACATCGGATCTGATGAGACTGCTGGAGTATCTGGAAAAGAACGATGTCGTCCTTCTTGTCTGCTCCAACAACATCAATACCCAGATCAGCACATCCAAGATCATCATCCAGGTGCTCGCGATCATCGCTGAGTTTGAGCGCGATATTCTGACAGAACGTATTCAGGATAACCTGATGGAACTATCCAAGGATGGACGCTGGATGGGCGGACAGACACCGACCGGATTTGACAAGCAGAGAGTTGCAACCGGCAGCGGGAAAAACAAAAGCGCTGTCAGTTTCCTCGTCCCAATCCCGGAACAGAGGGAACAGGTACAGCTGATTTTCAAAAAGTTTCTGGAAACACGATCATATAACCGGACAAAGGTTTACATGAATGAAAATGGCTATGTTACCAAGAACGGACTTCCATACCGTATGCGGGCTATCAGCGATATTCTGCATAATCCGGTATATTGTACAGCTGACCCGACTTCCTATCAGTTCTTTTTTGACAACGGTGCCAATGTTGCGGGAAACATTGAAGATTTCGATGGAAAACATGCGTTAAGCGGTTATAATAAAACCGACCACGTAAAAGACGAACATGAAGATTCGACTTTCTTCAATCCAAAGTTCACGCAGCTCTCTTTCCGGAAGCCAATTAACGATTGGATCATATCAGTTGGAAAGCATGAGCCTTTTATTTCTTCGGAAGACTGGATCGCTGCACAGCAACTGATGAAGGACATCGAAGAGCAGCATAATCGCCCGCATCGTGCAACTAATGCTTTGCTTTCAGGTTTGATGATCTGTCCGAAATGCGGTAAAGTGCTGAATGTAGTCTCTGAATCCGGTCGCTGGACCAGAGGAAGACCTCGTTTCAAGTACGTATGCCCCGGACATCGAAAAAAGGAATGCGATTACCTGGCTGTTGATGGCGTTAAGCTGGATGATCAGGTGGTGAGACAGCTCGCTGCCTTAGTGGATGAGCAGAAGGAGACTTATTTCAAGCTGATTGAAGCAAGGATCCGGGAGCTTACAAGATCAGATGCTTCAGAACGCGAATACCAGGAAACGAAGAAAGATATCGAAAAGATCAAGGCGGATATTGCTGCACAGATCAGGAACTTGCGTGAAGCAGATGACGTTCTCAGGAAATTCATCCAGGATGATGTGACAGAGATGTCCGCAGAACTTAGCCGGAAAGAAGCGGTTCTGCAAAAACTTGAAGAGGAACGCGGTGATAATTCACAGACCATCGAGGATCTTTCTCAGGTCAAGAAAAAACTGGCGGACTTCAAGGAATCATGGAAGACGGCAACACCGGAAGAACTCATGTCAATGGTCCGGGCGGTCGTCGAAAGAGTCTACGTTGTCTATGAAGACGATGAACCTATTGCTCACATATTTTTGAAAGGTTGTATCAAGGAAGACTACACCAGCTTCTTTGATACAGCTGGTTACATACCTTTTACTGGCAATGGGGTATTAAAGGTCAATTTGTGTGTGATTCAGCACCATGAAAATGACGCAGAAGAAGAAATACACACACAAATGACGCAACCGGACAAGTATCGGGAACTGCATCCATACCTTCGCAGGGATCCAGCTTCGGGCGGAGTGCAATCGTCAGATGAACCGGCTTAGGGCAAAGTACGGCCCGGATTATGAACAGCCGACAGCCGTTCCGATGCTGACGGACGGATATAATCTTCCGGCAAAGAAGGTCATCCATATCGTCGGACCGATCGTAGAAGGAAGATTGACAAAAGACTTAGAACAGGACCTGGCGGATTGCTACAAAAACACACTTGACATGTGCCTGGAAAACGGATTGCATTCAGCTGCTTTCTGCTGCATCTCCACCGGTGTCTTCCGCTTCCCGAATAAAAGGGCAGCGGAGATCGCGGTTCAGACTGTGACGGAATGGCTTTCGGAGCATCCCGATGCCATGGAAAGAGTGATCTTCAATGTTTTCAAAGATGGGGACAAAACATATTATGAAACAGAATTACAATGACCTTCCCAACGGATATCTGGAATCCATCAACCGAGGGATCCTGGCGGTTCGTTCTTTTCGGGGCGGTATGAGCAGAGGAAAACTCTTCCGTGCGGAAGCTATCGTAAAGCTGAAAAACGAAATTGAGTCAGCCGATGCCATCGTGATCGGAGCCGGAGCAGGGCTTTCCACGGCAGCCGGTTTTATCTACAGCGGTGAACGGTTTGAGAAGTACTTTGGAGACTTTGCTAGAAGGTTCGGGATCCGGGATATGTATTCCGGCGGTTTCTACCCCTTCCCGGATGCAGAGACCCGCTGGGCCTGGTGGGCGAGGCATATCTATTACAACCGTTATGTCCCGGCTCCGAAGCCTGTCTATCAGAATCTCCTGTCGCTGGTCAAAGATAAAGATTATTTCGTCATCACGACGAACGTCGATCATCAGTTCCAGGCGGCAGGCGTTGATAAAAAGCGGCTTTTCTACACGCAGGGCGATTACGGTTTGTTTCAAAGCGTAGATCCGAGGATCCGGAAAACCTATGACAACGAAGAATGGGTCATGAAGGCAATGGAAGCCCAGGGCTTTGTCAGAGATTCTGAAAATGTCTTCCAACCGCCGAAGGATGGGACACTTCTGAAGCGGATCCCGACGGAACTGATCCCCAAATGCCCGGATGACGGTTCGGATGTGATGATGAACCTGCGTTCGGATGATTCATTCGTTGAAGACGAAGGCTGGATGAGAGCATCGGCAGCATACTCCGATTTCCTGAGAAGGCATGAGAAGCTGCATGTGCTTTATCTGGAGATCGGTATCGGCATGAATACGCCCCTGTTATATGCATTGCGTTACAAAACAGAAGACAAGAAATCAAAGAAAACACAGGAAACAGTGTATAGGTACAAGTTCTATAAAGGTGTAAATTTGGGGAGGTGTGCGTGATGTTTGGGATGAATTCTCGATATATTACCGATACACCGGATGGCATAAACAAGCTGCAAAAAGCCCTTGATGAAGCTGAAGCAGTGGTTGTCGGTGCTGGAGCTGGATTATCTACTTCAGCAGGTTTCATATACACCGGTGAAAGACTTCAAAAATATTTTGGAGACTTTGTAGAAAAATATAGAATCCCGGATATGTATTCGGGAGGCTTTATGGTGATGCAATTACCGCCAGAAGTAAATTGGGCATATTGGTCGAGGTATATTTACATCAATCGCTATATGAACCCACCAAAACCTGTATATAACAATCTGCTTAGCTTAGTGGAAGACAAAGACTAGCATTATATCACAGAAAAGGAGAGCCATACTCATGAAATCAATCTTTGAACAAATGGGCGGTACTTACCGCCAGGAAGGAGATTATCTTCTTCCGAATCTATCCCTGCCTCCAGATGCGAAGAACTATCAGATCGGCAAATATGGCCGGATGCGGCAGCGATACTTAAAAGAACACCGCCCCGCCTTGTACACCTGCATGATCACCGATGGGACGCTCTGGAAACATCTTGCTGAAATCGACCACTCCTGTAATGACCGGCTGGAGATCATCGAGAAAGCCCTGATGAAACAGGAGGGCGTGACCGAAACCCTCAAGGCCGCCGATCAGATGGAATGGGTGCGCCGACGCAATTCTATCCGCAGCCGTGCGGAGGAAGTCATCCTGGCAGAACTTGTGTACGCCTAAAGAGAATGCCCGTTACCGGCTTTGATGCTGATAACGGGCATTTTTTCGTTTATTCTTCGCCCATGTCTTCCGCATCGAGCAGCTTTTTCAGGGCTTCGATAGGCGGGAGTGCTTTTTTCAATTCTTCAGACATATCCTTGGAGGTCTTATAGGTTGCGACGCCCATCGGCTTTGTATAATCCTGGATCACATAGTCCACGAAGGATTTATTCATATCTTTGCAGAGAATAATACCGATAGCCGGATTTTCGTGGGGCTTGCGCTCAAAACCGTCGAGAACGCTCAGATATCCCTGCAACTGTCCCAGATACGACGTTTTGAACTTCCCTTTTTTGAGCTCCACCGCCACGAGGCAGTTCAGCTCCCGGTTAAAGAACAGCAGATCAATGTACTGATCCTCACCGAAGGCGTCCAGGTGATACTGATTCCGCACAAAGGCGAAGTCTTTTCCGAATGTCAGGATGAAGTTTTTGACATTGTGGATGATGGCGTTTTCTACCATCTTCTCGTCTATATCCTGCCGATCACGGACATCCAGCTCTTCCACATTGATGTAGTCGAGCAGGTATTCGTCCTTGAAGGTGCTGATTGCTTTTAATGCCTGCTGCCCGGCAGATATTGTCCGCATAAAGTTGTTCGGCAGGCTGCCCTGGTGATGGTAGTCGTCAGCAACAATAGATTGTTTTAATGCATCAAAGCTTAGCTGCTCAGAAACCGCCCGCTTGATATAAAACAGGCGTTCATTATAATCTTTGATCTTTGACAGAATAAGCGTGTGATGGGAAAACCCTATGTGCAGGAAATCGTCCATCGGAAAGCTATCTGAATTTGGCAGACGCGTCTGCCAAATTTGAAGGACAGCCTCGTCAGAAGTTTTGGCAGATGTATCTGCCAAAATAGATCCTTCGATCTTTCCTGTTCCAGCCGCAGCACGGTCGAGCATTGCCCATTCTTCATAGAAAGTGCGCATGTTCCGAAGGTTTCGGGCAGAAAAACCCCTGAGTCCGGGCAGCTCTTTGTCCAGCCTTTCGCTGATAGCGTCAATCGCACCTTTGCCCCAAAAACCGCTGCGCGAATTCAAGGAGATATATTTGCCGATGCCATAATAGAGCGTCAGTTGCTTTTCGTTCACGGATCGCGCCGCGTCATACTGGCTTTGTAAAATGGCGGTTTTTATGATTTCTACGGCGTCATCATAGTTCTGAATCTCGTTCATGTTACCCTCCAAGATTCTTATTCGTTTTCTTTCTTCTTCGCCCGGCTTTTATACACGTTATGCCGGTTCTTGCATTCCGGGCTGCAGAACTGATTGCTGGGACGGCTGGCGACAAAGACCTTCATGCAGTGGCGACACAGCCGCAGCGGCGTCTTCTCATCGGTCAGCATGAAGCTGAACATCATCTGAATGCCCAGCAGCAGGGAGTGGAAATCCCATACGATCGTCGGCTTGTCCAGCAGGGCTATATGATAGCTCGGCGCGTTCCCGTCAAAGGCTGCCATGCTCTGCCGGTATAGGTTCCGGGTATCTTCATCTATCGTATCGTAATCTTCGTAGTACAGGAAGCTCGTGGAGAAAATGAAGACCCAATTGGTGAACTGCTGCTTCAGCCAGTCGTACCGCTCCGCATATTCCCGCTGGAATTCCATGTTGACCGCCATGGGCCGGTCGCTCATGGTCATGGCGAGGGCCATCATGGCCTTGTCACCCTCAATATTCCACATGGATTCGATCCCGCGCTTGACTACATCCGACTTTTCAAAGGGGAAGAACAGGGCGAGGTATTCCATCGTTTCCATCGCTTCCGCCTTTATAAACGGATTCTTCGGCAGATATACCGCCTCGTAATCCATGAACTTCGGCGTGGTGGGCAGCGCGGTCATAAGCCCGAACAGGCCGTATTTTACGGCAAAGCCCTGGATCGCTTTCTGGATATCCGCGTCGGGCTTCTTGCTCATGCACATCCGCCCAATATTCAGAGCGTCAACAACAAGCTGCTGCGCATCCCGCAGCGGATCATAGATCCCCGGCTGCGCGTCCTTCGTCGGCGTTAAGTACAGTTTGCCGTCCTCCGCCTTTTTCCATTCATAACTGCTGTATCGCACCCACAGCGAGCTGGTGCGTTCAAACAAGGCGTTCATGTGCCACCTCCGTTGTAACCCATATAAGCAACAATGCAATTACTATTATATTGACGGCAGCCCTACTTGTCAAGGTCGGAGCCCTTCATTTCCACAAGAAAAGCCCGTTCCTCCATGGTCATAGGCAGCCCTCGTTCCTCCCGGCCTTTCAGATACGGGAGGATTTTTTTGTGGACCTTCTTCAACATCGTGTTCCGAACCTTCCGTATGTTCCGGTCCGTCTGTCCCCGAAGCTCTGCGATCTTCGCGCTGCTGTACATCCTGACGGCGGAGAAATACAGCACTTCCTTGTGATCGTCAGAAAGCTCATGCAGCGCATGAGACATATACGGCTCAGTCACAAGCTCGTGGATCTCATAGGGGCAGTTGAAGATGGTGTCAATGAAGTCTCCCTTTTGCCGCTGCTTCTCCAGCACCGTGTTCATTGAATCGGGGAAGCACAGGCCGTTCTCGTCAGCTCCGTAATCTATCGGGAGATCGTCGCCGCTCCTGCTGATCTCATGATATCGTTCTCTGCGTTCTCTGTTGGCGTCCAGCCTGTCCCACCAGGCAATGACATTGTTCCATTCCGGGACGGTGCGGGCGGCGGATTCCAGACGGGCCAGGGCTCCCTGTTCCAGCTCGCGTTTGAGCTTCTTTTTAGCGGGAGGCTCCGGTACAGCTCGCTCTCTTTGTTCGTCCTGCTCTAATTCCAGTTCAAGAGCTTCCTGCTGTTCAGCCGCAAGGTCCCGACGCCCCTGTTCGGATATTTCTTCTTCCTGTTCGTATTCATCGGGAAGACCGTTTTCCCATTCATCCACCGCCTGTCACCTCCCTTCTAAAAATTATTTCGTTTTCTTTCAAAAACAGTTCCGCTAACCATGGCAGATTTCTCCTCTTAGCGAGGGAGTAATCCTATTTTATTGTTTTGGGTTACTTTCATCATCGAGAAAGGAGGGGCAGCCCATGGTAGAGATCGGCACCACGTAGCTCTGAAAGGCAGGATAACCGTTTTTCAGGGCTTTTCTTGTACCCGGAGAGTGTCAGCATAGATAACTGCGCATCCAATTACAAGACGACGGAACTATCAAGACTATTATACGAATTTTTCTTGGAAAATCAAGAGAGGGAGGTAACCATGAACGTAATCAAAGCAAAACCGCCTGACACAGCACAGACCTTCTATCGCCGTGTCGGCAACACGAATTTCAAGGTCCGGGTGTTCTTCTCGGAGAACGCCACGGAGACGATGGAGGATAAAATTTTACGGATCGTTATGGGTTCGGGGGAGCATTTCGGAGAAATGTATGATATAATGACTGCACCACAAATGAGCCGACAGTCTGAAAGGAGCGCCTGATGGCACTATTACAGACTGAAGGAAAGATCACAGCTCTTTATGAAAGACTATCCCGTGACGACGACCTGACCGGGGATAGCAACTCCATCATCAATCAAAAAAAGTACCTCGAAGCCTACGCTGCCCAGCAGGGCTATGAGAACGTCGTCCATTACACGGACGACGGCTGGAGCGGCGGTAATTTCGAGCGCCCCGCGTGGAAACGGTTGATCGCAGATATCGAAGCCGGGAAAGTGGCGCATGTCCTCTGCAAGGACATGTCAAGGATCGGCAGGGACTACCTGCAGACCGGCTTTTACACGGAGGTCATGTTCCGGCAGCACGGGGTACACTTCATCGCCATCGCCAACAACGTAGACTCCAACGACCAGACCAGCAATGAATTCATCCCGTTCCTGAATATCATGAACGAGTGGTATTTGCGTGATCTGAGCCGTAAACAGAAAACGGCGATCCGCGTGAAGGGCGAATCCGGCAAGCGCACCACCAACAGCGCCATCTACGGGTACAGGAAGGACCCGAACGACAAGCACAAGTGGATCATCGACGAGGAAGCGGCGGCGGTCGTCCGCAGGATCTTCCAGTTGACCATTGAAGGTTACGGACCCTATGAGATCGCCCGGATGCTTTTTGACGACAAGATAGAAGCCCCGGCTGTCTACTTTGCCAGACGCGGCATCGGGATGTGGAAGAATAAAGAGGATTTCCCGAGCCCGTATAACTGGAGCGGCTATATTGTCGGAAATATCCTGTCCAAACCGGAGTATATGGGCGATACCGTCAACTTCCGATCACACAAGGAGTCCTATAAGGACAAGACCAGTGTTCCCAATCCCAAAGAGGACTGGCTGATTTTCAAGGATACCCATGAACCCATCGTGGACCGGGAGACCTGGGAGCT
>Ga0208297_1001387_pt1 | contig 23413 bp, 21 predicted proteins | sample LMS_cellobiose_e_FD_187367 | JGI IMG/M metagenome (GOLD analysis project Ga0208297, IMG submission 187367) | Rumen-fistulated moose microbial communities from Alaska, USA - LMS_cellobiose_enrichment (SPAdes) (version 2) | ecosystem: Host-associated > Mammals > Digestive system > Stomach > Rumen... | reverse complement strand
CGATATCATCCATCGTTTGGGCATCGTGAAGTAATTTACGTTCATAACCTTTATCGCGTTCATCATACCTGATTTGTGAAAGAATACGATAAGCAGCAGACCATACAGTGATATATGTCCTAAGTGTGATCGAGTTAAACTCCGAGGGCGCGGCCACTTTGACTTCTTCAAGTCCATTGATAAGCCTGGTATCATCTATGTCGTCGTGCCATTCCGGATCGATGCTGTAAAGCACTTTCCGTGGGATATCACCATCGCGTTTATCATAGGGAAGATATCTCTCTACATAGGCATGATACTCTTCCGGTGCTTCGCATATCCAATCCACGACGGCCTTGACGTGCTTTTCAAGTGGCATTAGATACTCAGCCATATCCCAGCGATACTTTTCTTTATTGCTATAGATACTCTCTGCATTTTGGAGTACAGCCATCTTTGATCTATTGTCGCTAAGAATCAGATAATGGAAATCATTGTAATGTGCCGTCAGGACCTGGATCCATTCTCGCTTTCGCTTATTCACCTGCGCCCATATCCAGAAGAAACGGCGGTCATCATCTCCCATTACATTGAGCCTGCTCATTGTTTTCTCAATGCGCAGCATCACTTCTTCGGAGCCGGCATCGATCACAAGGCCATTGAGCCTGTCGCCTCTGGCAAGGATCTGCCAGGCATCATCATACTGAAACACGGGTATTTCTCTTTTCATATTCCTTGTTGGTTTTGAATGATTGTCTTCAACTCTTCAAATGAAACCGGCCTGAAGCCATTGTTATCTACGCCCACATCGTACTGGGTAGGAAAGAGCATACTCAGGCGGGGTATATCTTTCCCTGTCTTGCTCCTTGGCCCGGAGTGGACGTGGCCGAAAAGCTGCCAGGCGCCATCGTAGGCCCCTCCGTAACATAGGAATGGATTGTGATTCAGGATAATCTTCTGTCCATCTACGCTGATGCTCATCTGCTGGGAAACGTGTTCAAACCGGTCCATAAATCCCTGCTTTGCATTCTTCAGGTCATGATTCCCGAGTATAAGGTAGATCTTCCCATTAAGGCGGTTATAAGCCGACATCCACTCCCTCCAACCACCAAAGGCGAAATCACCCAAATGGAAGACCATACCGTCCTCAGGAACCGTTTCATTCCAGTTCCTGATCAATGTCTCATTCATCTCTTCTACTGACTCAAATGGACGGTTGCAGAACTTGATAATCACTTCGTGGAAAAAATGTGTGTCCGATGTAAAGAACAGATTCTCTCCCGAGAACTTGTTTTGGAAAAGGCTAATGCTTCTTGTCATCTATTAACTCTATTTATTAGGTTCACGACTACTTTAACCATGATATCCATCTCGTCTGTCTTGCTTTCTGCGATCATCAAAGTGAGCGCAACCAAAGCATTGTCTGCTATACGTTTATGTCCATCTTTCGCATAAAGAATCCTGTTGTTCTCCATAAACCAGAGGAAGAGGGTTGCTGCTATCCTCTTATTACCATCGGAGAATGAGTGATTCTTGACGACAAGGTATAGCAGCATCGCCGCTTTCTCCTCGACGGAAGGATATAATTCAATCCCGTCCCATGTCTGATAGATCTGTCCTATGGAACTGTGGAAGGATTGGTCCTTTTCGCGACCGAACAAATCGCTTCCTCCGAACTTGGTTTTCAGGCTATTGATAACCTCCATGGCGTTCTCGTAAGTTGCACGAAAGTATTCCTTGCTCGTCGAATGGATTTCGAGGTCCTGGTAGTCATAACTGTCCAAGGTATCGAGGGCATAGGTGTAATCCTGGACGACATCGAAGATGGAACGGATCTGGTCGTCGGCAGGGGAGTCGAGGTATCCCATCGTCCTGCCCATTACATCCACAAGTGCCTTGAGATCATTGTATCTTTGCTGTACTAAGCCATTCCTGACAGCATAACCCTGAATAAGATATTCCTTTAGGACTGAGTTCGCCCAAATGCGGAATTGTGTGCCGCGCTTGGACTTGACACGGTAGCCAACGGAGATGATTACGTCGAGGTTGAATAGCTCAGTGACATAGGTTTGGTCCCCATCTCTACCCATATGTGCAAATTTTGCACATGTGGTATCTCTTATCAATTCACCTTCGCTGTATATGTTCCTTATATGCCGTTGAATAACAGTCCTGTCTCTCTCGAAAAGCAAGGCCATCTGTTCTGAACTAAGCCATACCGTTTCGTTCTCAAGTTTGACATCGACACTGGTTCTGCCGTCGGCAGTCTGGTATAGGATAATCTCACCTTTGGGCGGAGCAATCAACTGCTTCTGATTTGTATGTGTTGCCATATTGTTGTAAATTTGAAATGTGGAAAGATTGAACGTCATAACGGTGCCCTCCACCGATCTGGATGGGAACTACCATACCGCTTTCACGGTATACGATGACTTCTCTGAGGACTTGCGGTCCTCGGCCGGATGGACATTGCGTGACGCCATCGAGTACTACGCCCGGAGATACGGGGTAGAGAAGTGCGCAATCAGGCTTATACGCCCTTTCGTCCCGCAGGAAATACACCTGCGAGAGCGCGGAGAACGGATATGAGGGTACGGGGTTGGAGCAACGGATGATCTCAGGTCCAAGCGCCCGCACCACTGGCTGGGTCGGGTACTTTGTCCACATAACGCGTTATGTTGCTCCGTTTGATCGAGGACGGAAAACCTGAGATTTTTCAACAACAAATATACGATTTGCTAGGAATTATTGCAAATCTAAACACGGTTGTTTTCGTTGCCATACAAGTACTAATAAGGTCATTTCAAGAATTTCCTAATCTTATAATGCCCCTACTGAAAATTATTTGTAACTCTACGCCATAAAGGGTATTATTGCCCTCATTTTGGAATATGTCGGATATTGCCAAACAGAGATTTACTGCGATTGACTTCTTCTGTGGTGGGGGAGGTATGACTTGCGGACTTCGCCAGTCTGGAATTGATGTGATTGCAGGTGTGGACTTTGATCCGACAGTAGGAGAAACCTATGAGTTTAATAATCCTGGAAGCAAATTCATCAATTCTGACATTAACATTCTTCCTGAGAGCTACTTCGAAGATAAATTTGGCGTTCAGAGGGATGATGACAACCTTATTCTGGTCGGATGCAGCCCTTGTCAGTACTACAGCATCATCAATACGGATCGTACAAAATCATTGAAGACCAAAGATTTGTTGATGAGCTTTGCCAGATTTATTGAATATTACAGACCCGGATATGTCCTTGTGGAAAATGTTCCTGGCATTGTAACAAACAAATATTCTGTTTTGCCGGAATTCCTTAATAAACTCGTAAGTCTTGGATATGGTGAAACTGTTGATGACATCAAAAGGGATGTTATTGACCTCATTTATTATGGAGTCCCTCAAAGTAGAAGGCGTTTTTCGCTTATTGCTACGAGGTTGCCTGGTATCTCTCTTTCTCTTCCAAAACCTGATGCTGAGCAAAGGAGGCTTCGCTCGTGCATCGGAGTAACCAATGGCTTTCCGAGTATTGAAGCTGGCCATCGTGATAGCAGCGATTTCAATCATTCGTGTGCCGGATTAAGCGATGTTGGCAAGCAACGAATGATCCGTACTCATAAAAATGGTGGTAGCAGGCTTGATTGGGCAAATGACCCCCAGCTTCAATTGGCTTGTTATGAAGGGAAAGATGACAGCTTTACAGACAACTACGGAAGGATGTCATGGGACAAACCGGCACCAACGATAACGACGAAGTTACTCAGCATTTCAAATGGACGGTTCGGCCATCCAGATGAGGACCGTGCGATTTCAGTCCGTGAAGGAGCCGCCATACAAACTTTCCCCAATACGTCTTATTTCCTGTCCTGAAGGAACTGAGTTTATTCCGCAATTAGTTTATAGCCGGTGCCCCTAACGTTCAGGATACGGATGCGGGAATCACGGGAGAAGCGGTGACGGAGGCGGGTGATAAGGACCTGGAGGCTGCGGGCGTTGAAGAAGTCGTCATCGCCCCAGAGGGACAGGAGGATGTTCTGGGTGGGGATGATACTTCCGCTGCCTTTGCATAGGAGCTGGAGAATATCGGCTTCGCGGCGTGGGATGAGTGTTAAATCGCCGGTGGGTTGGTGCAACAGTGTTGCTGACTCAGGAGTGAACAGGTATTCACCGATGCTATAGGATGCTTGGCCTTTCTCTTGGTCGGGGGTCTTTTTCCCGCTTCTTCCCAGGAGGGTTTTCATCCGGACTACCAACTCGGGAATGGCAAAGGGCTTTTTTAGGTAGTCATCGGCCCCTAGGTTGAATCCGGTGACAACATCGTCCACGGTGGTCTTTGCGGTCAGGAACAGGATGGGCGTTTCCTTGTCGCTCTGTCGGATGGCTTTCACCATATCGAAACCGGACATCTTGGGCATCATCACGTCCACCACCAGGATGTCGGGACGGATTTCAAAGTATCGGCGCAGGCCTTCCGATCCGTCATAGGCCAGCTCGACGGAGAAGTCCATCGTCTCCAGGGCGTCTCTCACGATGCCGGAGAGCGTCCTTTCGTCCTCTACCAATAGTACCTTATGGGTCATAGATTCTTCACTTCGTTCAGAATGACAGGAGGCAATTCGATGGTGAATGTGCTTCCCTTACCGGGTTCGCTATCGACGGATATATGGCCTCCGTGCTTCTCTACGATGGTTTTCGCGAAGAAAAGGCCGATACCGTAGCCTTTGACATCGTGGACATCACCGGTGGGTACGCGGTAGAATTTTTCGAAGATATGGCCCTGCTTCTCGGGAGCGATGCCGATGCCATTGTCACGGACCGATAAGCGGACGTGACCATCTTTTTCCTCGGCAGAGAGATGGATTTCTGCGCTATCGCCTGAATACTTGACGGCATTGTCCAGGAGTGTGGCAAGGACGCTGGACATCAAGGAGGCATCAATGTCGGCTGTGAGGCCCTCAGGTATGACGCTGACGGCTATCTGGCAGGGCTTACCGGCACTGAGGCGGGTCTGGGCAGCAACGGACTCCAGTAGCGGGCCGAGCTCTGTGCTCTCGATACGGAGTGAGAGGCGGCCCCGGTTCTCCATCGACATGGAAAGGATCTGCTCCACCATTCCGTTCAGTTTCTCCAGAGATTCCCGGGTGACCTTCAGATATTCTTCCCGTTTTTCCGGATTCTTGTCAAGGCCATAGACCAGCATAGCATCGTTGGCCGCATACGCCACGGCGATGGGGGTCTTCAGCTCATGGGTCATGTTGTTGGTGAAGTCGGATTTCATTTCGTCCAGCTCGCGCTGCTTGCGAAGGGCCCGCATCATCAGATAGAAGACCAGTCCCAGAATCAAGAGGATGCCGGCAGACATCAGGAGGACGCCAATCATTCCCCGGAGGACGGAGCCGGTCATGGGTTCGCAGTACAGTTCATATCCGGCACCGCGGTTGGCGATGGATGTCATGGATATGTGCTCATCCCGCGAGGATGAAGTGTACGCCGGCGTTTGGGTTTCGGCCAGGACTTCTTCCGCGTCCATCAGGATGAGCCGGTGCTCCAGCGGATAGCCCAGGGAATCGAGACGGTGCGTGAGGATGCTGTCCATGACGGGAAGGATTGTATTTCCGGTCGTCTCTCCGAGGATATCGGCTTCAAAAGGCTTATCTACCTTGGCAACCCAAATAGCATCAGGGATGCTGTCTCCGGGCGAAGCGAACTTGGTTGAGACGATTTTTGAAAGCCGGACATTGCTTCCACTGTACACCTGCGCCGAGAGATGAACGCTGTCCGAAGACTGCTTCCGCCGGGCGGTGAGTTCCTCCATCTCCGCCCAGGTAATGGAAACCCGGATTTCGGAAACGGCCGCTTCCCGGCGGGTCTTGTACAGGCCCTTGATCCAGTAGAGTTCATACGCCGCAATGGCCGCCAGGGAGATGATGGCCAGCAGGGGCAGAAGATATGTTTTTCTGAATCTCACGATGCAAAGTTAGCAAGAATCAAGGGATCTCAGGCGTCCGTTAACACTTGTTAACACTCTCTTAACGTTCCGTTAACCATGATTCCCGACGGCAAGGCTTACTTTTGCGGCAGATTCTTCGCTTCGCTCAGAATGACAATAACACATATTACGATGAAAAAGATTCTTGTTTTCGTGATGATGCTCTCGGCCCTGATGGCCGGCGCACAGGAAAAGGCGCAGTACCGCGTGACATACGATTGCGACGCTCAATATGGACCCCAGCGCCAGGTCTATCGCTGGCATCTGGATATCGGCGAAACGAGCGCCGTATTCTACAGTCCAAACAACCGGGCGAAGGACAAAGTGATTGATGAAGTGGTGGGTGACAATGATGCCACTTCCGTGATGGCCAGGCTCCGGACCATCAGGAGCGAGTTCCCGAACCCCAATCCCCTTGAAGTGCTCCTGGAGCCTTCGGCAGACGGAAGGTACACTTACCTCAATAATATCGTGAGCGATAAGATGTGGTATGAGGAGAAGCTTCCGCAAATGTCCTGGGAAATGACCGGCCGGGATACGACAGTGTGCGGGTATGCCTGTCTTCAGGCAAAAGCAAGGGTGTATGGCCGCGACTGGACGGTTTGGTTCGCTCCGGAGATTCCTGTATCCTACGGCCCGTATGTCCTGGGAGGACTGCCGGGATTGATTCTGGACGCGGAGGATGCCGACGGGCTGTTCCACTTTGCCGCCGTAGGACTTGAGCAGGATCCTGCCGATGCGGTTGTGGAGCTTTCCCGCAAGGACAAAGCTGTGAAATGCACCAGGAAGAAATACAGGGAGCTTCGGGAAAAAGCCAACGGGCAATCGTACGCTGACAAGCTCCGGGAAATGGGCGTGGACAGCCGCAGAGTGGTGAAAGTTGTGTCGGAAGACGGCAAGGACATCGACCTTAATGAAAGCCGTCCCAAGCAAAACTACCTGGATCTGGAGTAGGATGAAACGACTGGTCATCATCCTAAGCCTGCTGCTGTCAGCGGTTTTGGCTTTCGCCCAGGAATCGCTCTCCGGCATTGTCGTGGACGATGTCGGGAAGGCGCTTGCCGGAGCCAATGTGATGGCTTACGGGGCGGACGGAAAGGTGCTCAGCTTTGCCGTAACCGGAACCGACGGGGCCTTTCAGTTGAAGAAAACGGCAGGGTTGGAGAGGATTACCGCCAGTTTTATGGGGTTCAAGACTGTCAGCATTCCTGCGGCGCAGTTCAAGGACGGCCAGCAGATTAGAATGGAGGCCGGAGGATTCCAATTGAAGGAAGTGGCCGTCACGGCGGAACGCATCAAGGAAAGCGGGGATACACTGACCTACTCGGTGGGCGGCTTCAAGCAAGCGCAGGACCGGTCCATCGCTGATGTCATTGGCAAGATGCCGGGGCTGGAGGTAAAGGCCAGCGGGGCCATCGAATATCAGGGCAAACCCATCAACAAGTTTTACATCGAGGGGATGGATCTGATGGGAAGCCAGTATGCGCTGGCCAGCGAGAATCTGTCGGCCGCCAAGGTGAAGGAAGTGCAGGTGCTGGAGAATCACCAGGCCATCAAGTCGCTCCGGGATGTGAGCTTCAGCGAGCAGGCAGCCATCAACCTGGTACTGAAGGAAGATGCAAAATCCACCTGGTCAGGACTGGCCGATTTGGGTGGAGGATACGGCAAGGGGTGGCTCTACGATAACCGCCTGATGGGGATGCAGTTCAATAAGCATTTCCAAACCTTGATGCTCTACAAGAACAATAATACCGGCAAGGATATCGGCGCGGAGGTGGTAGACCTGACGGATTTGACCGGCTACAGAATGGAAAGCGGCTTGCTGAATATGATTTCCCTTAGCGGGCCGGAGTTTGAACGGGAAAGATATACTTTCAATTCCAGTCATCTGCTGGCCGGGAACTGGTTGCTGAAGACCGGGGCCGATTCCCAACTGCGCCTGCAGGTGAGCGGGCTTCTGGATCGGGAGCATCAGCAGAGCTGCAGCCGGACCACTTACCTGACCATCGCCGGGATGCCGGTTGTCGTGGAGGATTGGGATGTGACCGGGCGCCGCCGGGAAGTCAAGGGAGAAGTGGAATATACGCTGAACTCAGCGAAGACCTATCTGAACAGCCGCACCAAGGTCTATGCGGACTGGAATGCCAGCTCCGGCGTGATGAATCTGGACGGCAATGCGACAGATTTGATGGTGAGGCCTTGGAAGCGTAGCGTGTCGGAAGACCTCTCGATGTCGCATACGACAAAGGACGGGCATATTTGGAGATTGTTCTCTTCCACTGGTTATACCTGGCTTCCAGGGCAACTGCTCACGCTCGATGGGAAACAGGAGACGCTGGACCTGGGGATGTTTTCTACGCGCAATTATGCCAGCGTGTCGCACCGTATCGGAAAATGGATACTCAGTGGGAAGATGGGTATGGATGCCAGGCGGCAGCAAATCAACGACCACCTCTGGAGCCTGCTGATGCCCTATGCCGAACCGGCCCTGCAGCGCGAGTTCGGGAGCCACAAGATGGACGGCATCCTGAGGATAAGCTATCAGCGCAGGCAGTATGACCGGAACGTGCAACAGGGAGTCTGTTTCGAGCCGACTGTCCGTTGGAACAGGAAGCTCTCTCCCACGTCCTCGATGTTGGTTTATTACCGGCTTTCCGCCAGCCCGATGCAAGGGACGAAGGTCGTGGATGCACCGGTCTATACTTCTTACAGGAGTCAGTACGTAGGCACCGGCATCCCGGATGTCCAGCTGTCCCATACCGTTTCCGGAACGTACTCCTACCGGAATCCGGTTTATGGACTGTTTTTCAGCATCAACCCGGTGTTCACCCGGAACAAGGGTAATCTGCTTTATGCCAATGCCATTAATTCCGGCATTTATATACAACAGGCAAGCGGCCAGAAGTATGATGCAAACACATATTTGCTGGACGGAAGGATCTCCAAATCATTCTCCTGGTGCAGGACGGTGATCGGGCTTTCCGGGTCGGCCTTGCGGAGCGACTACAGTTATTTGTCTGCTGGTAAGGTGGTGGATGCTAGGACAGCCGCATACACAGTATCCCTGGATTACTCTTTCAGGCCTGCTCGGTGGATGACAGTGGAGGGCGGCTCTCTGCCTGAGATGACCAGGCGAAGCGTGGAAGGGAAAGCGACGGCCAGCGTGAATGACTGGGAGCATCGGATGCAACTGAACTTCCTGCCGGCCAAGAGGTGGATGGTTTCCCTGCACAACGAATTGTACCACAGCAGCGAGAAGGAATTCGGCGTAAATTGGTTCTGTGATGCATCGCTCAGCTACAAGGCGGACCGGTGGGAACTGTCTTTGGCGGGCCGCAACCTGGTGGGAACGTCGCAATATGAACGGGTGCACATCTCCTCCGCGATGCAGTCCTATACCTTGACGTATTTGAGGCCGAGGGTGGTGGTAGTGAGGTTTTGTTTGGATCTTTGATTACCTGTCATCCTCTTTATAGATAGGTATGATGGACACGGATAACATTGGGTGATAGATGAAGACGGAGTTTGACAATGCGAGTGATAATGTCTAATTTTGCAATCAATCAGTTTGGCTTGAATTGAATATGACCTTTGACCTTCATAAGTGGACCTCCGTTGACCGGAAAGCGCTAATGACACTTTGCAATGCCGTTGACAGGACCTTTCTGTCGGATCGGTTGCCGTATCCTTATACCGAGGCGGATGCCGACTGGTGGCTTGGGATGGTGGCGGAGAATGACGGCAAAGAGGGCGTCTGGCGGGCCATCGTGGCGGACGGTCAGATCGTCGGAAGCATTTCCGTGGAGAGAATGGCCGATGAGAACCGAGCAGCCGGGTCGATTGGCTATATGATCCTGACGCCGTTCTGGTCCCAGGGCATCGGTACGGAGGCCGTGCGGAAGATCTGCGGGATGGCTTTTCAAGAGCTGGCGCTTGAGCGCATCATCGGAGAGGTGTTCCCGGAGAACCTGGCATCGGCCCGTGTATTGAAAAAAAATGGCTTTCAGCTAGAAAGAACGAAGATTGGCGGAGTTGTAAAGGATGGGAAGGCTATGGATGTAAAGATTTTTGTCCACTTTGGACGCAAGATTTGAGGGAGTCCAGAGTTATATTGGTATGAGAATGAATTCAAAAAGAATAATATGCTTTGCGGCGCTTGTCGCAATGCTATGCGGATGTAACGGCATCGAGAATCAGGAAGGCGACCTGAAGGACATCAAGCTGGAAGAGTGGCCGCTTACGGATTGCTCCACAAGCACAAAACCGGCACGAGATCTAGTAGCATACAAACTCCTGGGCGTTCCCTACAAGTGGGAACAGGACTGGTTGGGCGGAAGGGTCTATGTCATTAATCCCGATCTATACTCAGAAAAGGCGCCATTCTCACTGAACGATTATCAGAGTAAGAACCTCTGCAGCGGCACGCACGGAGCCTATATGAATCTTATTGAGGGCAAGTCGGACGTGATTATCACGAGCCGAGATATTTCCAGGAATGAAAAAGCATCGGCTGAAGAATTGGGCGTAGAACTGGAGACGGCTCCATTGGCCATTGACGCACTGGTGTTCATCGTCAACCCCAAGAACCCTGTCAAGAATCTGACAGCAGATCAGGTGCGGAAGATCTATACCGGAGAGATTACCAACTGGAAGGAGGTCGGCGGCGTGGACCATGCCATCACCCCGTACATCCGCAATGCAGACTCCGGCAGCCAGGAAAAGATGGAGACGCTGGTCATGGATGGCCTGAAAATGATTGACGGGACCGAAGAGACCTATATGTATGAAATCATCGGCTCACAGATGGCCTCGCCATACCTGCAACTTGAAGTCGATGAGTATGGAATCGGCTACACGCCATTCTTCTACTGCACGGCGATGGTCCGCGATTTAATGAGGGTTGATATGATTTCCATCGACGGTGTCGCTCCAAGCAAGGAATCATTGAGAGCCTACAAGTATCCGTTCGTATCAAGTATTTACGCGGCGGTCCGTAAGACGGAAGATCACGAGAGTATGGCGTACAAACTCTACCAGTTCCTCTTTACCCAGAAAGGCGCGGATATGATTGACGAGAGCGGGTATATTGCAATAAGGAAGTAAGAAAGATTATCATTCAATAGAACTGCCGTCATCTCATTGTGAGTGGCGGCAGTTCTCAATCAGAATTGTGTATTATCTCTCTAGTTTCGCAATAACCTCTTCAAGGTGGTCCTTAGTACAGTGGAGATAAGACAAGGAACTTCCGAGGAACTTATAACCAAGGAGGAAAGCAATCGTTGGGATATCGACTCCCTTATCCAGAAGACGCATCGCGAAGGTGTGCCGGAAACAATGGAAGGTGATGTGCTTGTTGATGCCTGCCGCTTCAATTAAACGAGGCACCTTCTGGTTCAAGATACTCGTTGACAGGGTAGGGAAGATCAGCCCTCTCTTCTTGAACGTCCCGAGTATCTCTTCCGCATCTTTGGATAAAGAAATTCAACCGCAAAACTTATAAGTACATCAAAACTCTGTATATCAACGTGTTAATATAGCGTTAATATGCCGTAAAAGTACCCCATGGTAGAAATGTGGTAGAAAAACTTGCAAGAAATTGGACATTCTCGAAATATCTTCGAGAGGTTTATTGTAATTCGCTAAATAATAATTGAAAATCAATACGAAAATCGGCACTTTTTCGAATTGTGCAGAACTTAGCAAATCATTGATAATCAACTAGTTATGGCGATTATTTCCCGATGCAGCAAGACCTGAACTTTCCAAAGTGATTTTTGCACACGATAAGCGCAGCTGATTATCAATAAGTTGCAAGGGTATTTTGCCACACGTGTGACAGAATACACTGTTCTTGTGGCAGATTCTGTGACAAACCGTTTCCCGAATAGTTACGAATTTCAGATAATATCCTAAAATTTCGGGTTAAAGGAGAATAAAAGGCGCTTTAGAGGTTCTCAGATATCTGTCGCGGAAAGGTGATGTTTCAATCCCTGAAAGGCATCCTTTTTTATCTTGAATCATTCCAAGAATAAAACGCAACCAAGGATTTACTTTTCCTTGGATTCCTGACTTTGTAGATGATTGTTTAGTTCGTTTGGTATATCTAATACATGAACCAAACAGGACAAGCGATGAATCTTTTTCCTTTAACCCGAAAAAATATTTGGCTCGGATTACTGACTCCACCATGCTCCAAATCTCAGATGAGTCAAGTCTAAAACTGATACTTATTTGTGCGGGACTCGCGTTTTGAGGTTATTTATTTAACTCCCTGTATTCACTTTGGCCAAACGGACGAACGCTTTTTGGCCGAATGGGGGAATAGATAATCCGAGGACTCCTTATACGGGTATACATGATTCACCGGCTATCACTTTTAAGTAAATGTCGATAATATTATTCTTATTATTGTGCACAAAGTAATCAAAAACTGATTACTTTATGCCTAAAACTACGAATTCAGTCTTATCATTCAATTCATAAGACAACAATAGTGTGCGATGAAATCAGTATATTTGCAATAAAGAAGTATCGATATGCTTGACGCGATAAAAGCACAAGAACTGATTGCCCAAGGAGAAGGCCAGCACGTAGAACTCAAGCGCGAGGTCCCCTCGAAAGTAAGGGAGCTCAGCGAGGAAGTCTGCGCCCTTGCCAATGCGACCGGCGGGTACATCCTCCTTGGTGTTGACAACGACGGTAAGTTCACCGAAGGCTTCACCATCAACAATAGCAAGCGCTCCGCTCTGCGGGATTCGGTGGACCAAATCGAACCCCAGGTCGATTGCGACATCTACCCGCTTAACGTCACTGGCCACGAAATATGGGTAATGGAAGTCAAAGAGGGGGAGGACAAGCCTTATTTCTGTTCTGGAGCCGTCCATATTCGCCGTGGCGCCAACTCGCAGAAACTTCGCAAACCAGCCGATGTCCGCAAGATCTTCGACGATGCCGGAAAGCTCAACTTCGATATGGGCGTCTGCCCCTGGTTCAAATGGGAAGACGTATCCGAAGAAGCCGTCCGCGATTTCAAATTCCAGGCCGGCATCAGATCCGACGCACCTAGCCAGGAACTCATTACCAACCTCGGCCTCCTCACGGACAAAGGTGAAATAACCAACGCCATTCCAATGCTCTTTTCCGACGCCTGCGGCAAGCGATTTATCAACGCAATCATCCATTGCGTCCGCTTCAAAGGCACCGAGAACGTTCACATCATCGACTCCAAGACATTCGAAGGACCGCTTCTCTCACAATACAACAACGCCACCGCCTGGATCAAACAATATCTGGCTGTTGAATATGTCATGCACGGCTTTGACCCGCGCCAGGAAATCTGGGAACTGCCCCTTGACGCCATCAAAGAGGCTCTGACCAACGCCCTCTGCCACCGCGACTACTTCGATTCCGGAGCCAAGATTATGGTCCAGCTCTACGACGACCGCCTCGAAATCTCCAACCCCGGCGGCCTGCTGCCTTATGTAGCAGCCGACTTCGGTCACCGCAGCCGCTCCAGGAACCCGCTCATCTTCAGGATGTTCACCCGGATGCATCTTGTTGAAAGCGTCGGCACCGGGATCCCGCGTATCGCCCGCATCCTCTCGGAAGACGGATTTCCGCAAGCCGAATACAAGACCGAGGGCTTCTTTACCACCATCCTCAGGAAAAAGAAGACTTCTTCTACCGAACAGGCAGGAGAAAGTAAGGAGAAAAATCAGGAGAAAAGTAAGGAGAAAACGGAGGAGAAAGTCCTGCGTCTCATTACTTCCAATCCGCGAATTACGACAGCCGAACTTGCGGCAGAGTGCGGTCTGAACGATAATACAATCTATAAAGCGGTCCGAAAACTTCGTGAGAGCGGTAGAATCCAACGCAAGGGAGGAGATAAAGGAGGGGAATGGATCGTGCTGAAACCATAAACTCACCTACTGAATGAGAGTACTGGACAATCTTGAGAATTACAACATACCGATGGGCTTTCATCTAACCGCTGAACAAGAGGGAGCAATTTACTGTCGATCGAAGGAGTTTTATAGTTTACGGTGATGTTATATCATTACACATCAATAGAGGCCTTAGAAAGTATTCTTCAGGATACGTCGTCAGACAAGGGGTTGTGCTTTTGGGCTACCCGATTCGATTGTTTTGGTGATAAAGAAGAATACAAACTTGGTATTAGTTCGATTAAACGAATACTGCCCAGACTGGAAGAGAGGATTCGTCCAGATCGTCGAATATCATCCTCTTTTGTGTGGGAAGATATTAAAGAAAATATTACGCTCCCTTTCCCGTATATAGTATCTTTCACAGATCGATTCGATAATGAATATATGTGGGATCAATATGGATGCAGAGGTAAGGGAGTTGTTCTAGGAATAGATGATACGGAAAGAATCGTCAATAAGTATACGGAAGACTTGTTTGTAAAAGGGTGTATTTATTTGGGAGATGTTTCTGATGATGATTTGTATAAAGAGCTTGAAGATGAGTTTTATTATTCCTCTTTGAGCGTTTTAACTGGACCTAAAAAGGAAATTGCCTTTGCTCTATTGGCAGAATACCCTCAATTGTTCGTAGCGCTTATCGGTCGGTATCTTCTAGCTTATGTCGCACCTAGAATCAAGAGTAATGTTTTTGATAGAGAGAAAGAGACTCGTGCAATCCTTGCGCCTCCCCGTGGAGAAATGGAATCGTTAATTCTGCAATACGAGGAAGCGTTTAAGACAATGCTTGATCCCGAGAGTCTTAAGGAAAAAGCTAAAAGTGAAAAGAAGCGCGTAAGCGCAAATGGAGAGACAGTGTATTATCGCGAGTTGTATCTCCCTGGCAGAGTATTGACAAAGTTATTCGTTAGAGACAGATCATTGATTGAATCAGTTAAGACAGTTCTTCTAAAGAAAGGGTTTAATAATGTAAGTATTGCTCTAATATGATTCATGCTAGTTTCTCATCAGTTAAGAGGGAATAAGATGTTCTGCGGCATTTTCGTGCGGATAATCTGTTTTCGGAGTTATTATCTTATGTTTCCAGACTATTGACAAAAGTTTCAATAATTTGGAAAGTCTCCAATTGCTTTTTCAGGCTAACTCTTTTTGGTATTTACTCTTGCTGATTCGGTTCTTTTTACTAACTTTGTAACAGTCGTAAAATTTACGACTGTAAAATTTTGGAGATATGAAGTTTTATGACAGGGAAGAGCAGCTGGCGATGCTGCGTGAAATGAGGGAGCTGTCGTACAATGGTTATTCCCGTTTGACGGTTGTTGCTGGACGGAGACGTATCGGGAAGACCACGCTCATCAAGGAAGCCTACAAAGACGAGCCATATGTTTATTTGTTCGTGGGCAGGAAAAGCGAATCGGTCTTGTGCGGGGAATTCTGTGAGGAGTATCAGGAAAAAACAGGATTATTCGTCCCTCCGATGAGTGCTTTCCGTGATGTATTCCGTTTCTTGATGGAGGAAGGAAAGCGCCGGAAATATACGCTCGTCTTTGATGAATTCCAGAATTTCCTAGAGGTCAATCCATCCATATACAGCGATATTCAGAACTGGTGGGACAAGTACCAGAAGGAGAGCCATGTTAATATGGTTGTCAGTGGGTCCGTGTATTCCCTGATGGAGAAACTCTTCAAAAACAGAAAGGAACCCCTTTACGGTAGACAGGATTCAACCATCAAGCTGCAGGCTTTCCCCACTTCCATCCTCAAGCAGATCATGGAAGACAACGCTCCTGGCTATTCCAACGATGATCTTCTCGCTCTTTATACATTTACTGGTGGTATCCCTAAATATGTGGAGTTGTTCATTGATGTGAAAGCCACGACTTGCAAAAAGATGATTGCCAAGATTTGTAAAGAGGATTCTCCATTGATAGAAGAGGGGAGAAAACTCCTCATCCAGGAGTTTGGAAAGAAATATGCGACCTACTTCTCGATCCTTCAAGCGATATCGCTGGGGTACAATACCCAGGCCTCCATTGAAGACTACTTGGGTGGGAAAAGTCTTGGCGGGCAACTGTTAAAACTTGAAGACACTTATGACCTAATCCGGAAAGTCCGGCCGATATGGGCAAAGCCAAAAACTCAGACTGTACGTTACGAGATCAGCGATATCTTCCTCCGTTTCTGGTTCCGCTATGTGGAGAAGAACCAGCGGCTCATCGAGATCGGACAGTATCCGGCACTGCGCAGAATAATGGAAGATGATTATGAGACTTATTCAGGTGACGTGCTTGAGAGATACTTCAAGCTGAAACTCGTGGAGAGTATGGAATACCGCGACATCGGTGGGTGGTGGGACCCTAAAGGTTACGTTGACAAAGAGGGGAATCACCAGCAGGCTGAACTGGATATCGTTGCCCTTCGTCTGAAAGAGAATGTACTTGATGTGATAGAGGTGAAGCGCAATCCTGAGAGGTTCAATAAGAGGCTTCTGAAAGAAAAAATTGCGTACTTCTCTTCCAAGGAGAAGCAAGCCAGAAAGAATAAGATTGTACTCTCATGTCTCTCGATGGATGATATATGATGGATAATTATATGAAAAACTAGGCATTAGTAGTATTATGAAATGGCTTACTCACCCAAAGGAGGTAAAGACGAAAGAAAACTTCTAGGGATGGAGGAAGAGTATAGACGAGATAACCAATATGAGCGATTTGATAGTAGCGCAAAGAATTCCCAATAGGCAAGGATCCGATTATAGCCCGGAGGGTTATCCTTATAAAAGGGCATACTTTGTTAATCTGGCTGAACGTTATGCAATTGACGGCCGACTTCTTGGGAAATGTATAAGGTTTTGTTATGAGGACTTGAGGCTATCTCTCAATATACCATCTGTAATTAAAAAGAATGGTTGTCCTGAATTGGGAATACCTTGGCTTTTGAAAACGTATGGTATGGATACTAGCAATTGGGGAAAGATTAACAACTACCAGAGTTTAGACAAACCTGAAACGATACATGCATGGCTGGCGGTTGTATTTGTAGAGTGCTTTGGAAAAGATTCGTCTATTTTATTGAACCCCTCTGTGGTTCAAAAGCTGGCCAAGAAGATAGTATATTCTTTACAGATTATTAAGCCGGAATCAATTCGAATTCCCTCAGACGAAGTCGTGAACGATTTATGTGAGGTTAAGCATTCGGTATCTTTCAAAGAGTATGGAAGGCCCCAAGTTGAAAGTAGTATTACATGGGTAATTGATGATGGAAAGGGGATGTTGACTCTTTCTGATATCCATTATGCACTCAAGAATATCAATCAGACAGTTTCGGCTCCTTATGAATTGTTATGGAGTGCTCGCACATATTTGTCTCATCAAGACATGCGTGCTGCAGTATTGAACTGTGCTACATGCATAGAAATAACGCTAAAGAAAAAGATTTCAGATTACTTTGACGCAAATCATACCCCGAATGAATTACAGGAATATGTGTTCAAAAAAGCGGATGGTTACGCTCAGCTAGTAGAGCTGAGTAAGAAACTAAAGATATCTCATATCGGTTTGCCCAATGTGCAAAAGACAGTAATTAACCCAAGAAATAGGGTGATACATGGAGGATATGTGCCTTCATATGAAGAAGCAACTATCGCATATCGAGATACCAGAGGGTTGTTACAGTTTTTAGATGTACCATTATTTGAGTGATTTTCAACAGAATCGTTTCATGTCTTAGTAGGCAGGTAAGGCAGAGTAGCGCATGTCTTGGCGGGCATCCCTCTCTGCGTGGGGGGGGGGGCAGCAGGCTGCCCCGCGGTGTCCACTCGGCACGTTTAAAGCGGAGGATATTGCCAACAATAGTACAGCATTTTAGGAAACAAAACTACAGCAACCCATGCCACGTATAATGATAATGAAAGCCCCAGATGGGAGTATATATAAGACGGTTTCTTCAATAGAGGATATCATTGAGAAACAGTCGCCGGCAATGTGGTTTGGAGCATACGCCTTCTTTAAGGCAACACAACTACATGGATTACCAAAAGACCAAGCCAAGAAGTTGTCTTTAGCCTTATTGAAAGAATGGGTTAACAGATCTTGTCCTGCCTTTCTGCTCGCATTGTTTGATACGAACAGTAAGAAACAGCAGGAAAGCTTGTTACGGAATCAATCGATGACACCAGAGGATTTGATATGTTGGATACTACAAAGTGAGAATAAAGGCGGGTTGTTTAGTCAATACTCATATGACGGTGGTATTCCAGAAGAACTAAAAGGGCGTACTCCAATAATGATTGACGCTTCTAATCCGGAACAAATCAAAGCTATAGGGGCGACGGATTTATCCGATGCAGCCCTCATGCATTTGGTGGAGAATCAAAAGAAAGTAATAGCACAAATCGTGGATTTACCCGATGATCGCTGGTATTGCTTCTATAGAACTCATCGAGGCTTAGCCGGAAGGGAATCCGGCAACCATGGGCAGCATATGCACTTTATCTCTTCATCTTACGGTATTGATAGGGATAAACTTGTAGAGGGGTTAAAAAAAGGTGATTGCCCGAATAATGGTTTCCATGTGCATTTGAGTGGTTACTGGGAAATAGAGCAGAAAGATTTGGTAAAGTAAAATGGACAATGGGGAAAAGTATATATGTTGAGGGTGCTATATTAGCTACAACAGGGGATCTTTATTCTCACAATATAATTGCCGGAGGATCGTTTTATCCTGCTAATGCTGAGATTATAACTCCACCTAACGGTGTCTTAGAGATTGCTGTGGATACCGGGTCAATATTTGACACATACTACGTCCGTGAATGGGTGACTGCTAGTGGGATATCGGGCTTATCTAAAGGTGCAATATGTGCTTTTGCAGACATCTATGTTTTTACGATAAGAGACTACGTTGATGGTCTACGATTGATAGAAAGTATGCTTGACAACATTCCTAAAGACACTCGAAAGAATCTCTATCTTCAACAGCAATTAGCCAGCGTATTCAGTTTGTTGGAAAAGTTCTTGTCTTTTTCTTTTGTCAGGCAGACATGTGACAATGAAGAATCATATCGTAGGGTTCTCGCTTCTGGCCTTTTACAGAAACGGTTTACTAAAGACAAAGGAATACTGAATGGCCCTGATGGTCTAGAAAAGGAACTAAAGTATATTGAACTGGCCAATCGAGTGGTCTATCATAATCAAAAGGCCGTGAGGAATCTATTTGATGAAGCTTTCGGTGTTGATGTGGATTTGTCTCCTTTGGAAGACGCCTTAAGAATCCGCAATGACATAATGCACAGATTTGGTCATACTGAAAGAGGCTCTGTCATTGTTGTGACTCTTGATGATGTGAGAACACTCATGCAGATGGTAGATGGTATTGTTAATAACACGGCAAAGCAGATAATGGCCTACCAAAAGACCATTGCCACCGATAACTGAACAGAAAACTTCAGGTCAATCAAGGAATGGCAGTATGAACATCTCTAGATTTGAAGTCAATTTGCGTATCTTTGGAGATAAACACTTTTTAAGAATATGAATAACCTTAAGATCATAAATAGTATACGAACTCGGGAAGAATGGATCCAGATGGTTGAATTGCCGGAGAGCATTAAGAGTAGTGCGCTATCGGCAGACATTCTCATCGTTCCGTCCATGATGTCCAAGAAACCCATGGCCTTTATGTCTGGCACTATGGAACTGTTTGCATATCTCCAAGCGCAAGTAGGGGACAGAGTGGAAATCTGTATCAGAGAAGATGATTATGTGGAAATCGAACTGAACTCGCGCAAGATTCGGCTGGGCAAGTTCATCTTAAAAGATATTGCGCTGCCTCTTTTTTTAAGCATCCTAGGCGAATACATAGCGAACCAGTGCAATAGACCTACGGTACCCGAAACGGTCATTGAAGTGCAGGAGTTTCAAAAGCCAGTCGAGGTTGAATTCTCCATCACCGTAGAGGATAGTACTGGAAGAAGAAAGGAATTCCAGTATGAGGGACCTGCGGCTGATTACAATGAGATTTCGGATGAAATTCTAAAGCTTTGGAATGAAGAATAAGGCCTCCGAAATACTGAAACATCTATTCGATAAGGGCTTTGACTTTGATGCTACCTTTCAGGAAGTAGATGAGTTGAGGCGGGACTATAGGCTACAGGGATATGAAGAAAAAGCTAATAATGCTTGGGCTGTAATGGTTATCTTGCGTATTCATCGAGATTTCAGGAGAATTCATTCATTGCTTCAAGAAAAGCACTATTATGATGCTTGGTGTTTGATGGAGAATAATGAGATTGCGGTAGGCAATTTGTTGCGAAATTGTCCCGGGGCCTTGAACGCTGTGAAGTATATAAGCATGATGGTCCGACAACTACAGAGTTTGTATCCATATAAGGTCTTCATGAGTACGGAAATACTGATATAGGAGAGAACGTGCAGTATTTGTGGTAAGAAAAGAACAATACGGCATCACTGCGGGCATTTTCCGGGATATGTTTATAATGGGGAGATGTGTTATGATACTGTTGAGGCCGCTGCCCTTGAAGGTTTATCGCTTGTTTTTGATCCAGAGAATAAGTATGCCGTTGCTTTCCTGAGTGATGAGAATAGGAGAAAGGACCAGTACAATTACATGCTGCTGGAAGAAGTAATGAAGTTCTGGAAGGATCCGTTTATGACCTGGCATTACACCACAAAGCATATTCACAAAAGCCCGGAAGAGTTTCCAGGTTTGACGGATGATTCAACGTGCCCTTGTGGCTCCGGAAAGATTTACAGGGAATGCTGCAAGAATGATCCGGAAGGAGTGAAGCATGTGGTGTATACATTTGGGCCGGGGCTTGTAAGTGTAAATTGATATAAATGGTTCCTATATTTGTGCTTGATAAATCGTAATTTGAATGAAGCGATCTAATCTAATATCGGTGTCCTTTCATAGATGAAGTGCTACTGTAGTTTATGACAAGAAATATTAAGTTATACAAGTATCTTGACGTGAATGGAGGATTGATGATGCTACACAATAGCAATCTTCAGTTCACTAATGCCACGCGCTTAAACGACCCTTTCGATTGTCATCATGCCATTTTCGACTTTTCTCACGCACCTGAGTATCCATACAATTGGCCACCGATAGACTTCATGGTTGAAAAAGGGAAAACGGATACGGAGAATTTACGGAATAGCGCGTGGATTTGCAGCCTTTCTAAGATTCATGACTCCCTGCTGATGTGGAGCTATTATGGAAATCACAAGGGTGTATGTGTTGGCCTGGATATGGAAAAAGCAAATAAATACCTCTCAAGAATCCAATGCGGCATCTTTGTCGGTGCAATGGAAATGGAGGTCCAATATCGGGATGTGATTGACAAACCCGATTATTTCCGTGACGCCAAAGACTTTTTCCGCTACCAATTATCCACTAAGGCAAAAGCATGGGAACACGAGCAGGAGGTGAGATTGTTACTTTTGGACCCGACTCCGGCCGGCAGATCACAGCATCCTTTTTATGCCCCCATGGCATCTATGGGAAGGATAGCTCCTGCAGGACAAACCTCACTGCAGCGGGTGCACTCAGGGCGGCAATATCCTCTCTCGTAGGAAGCTTCGGGCTGCATCAGACGCATAAGATCTGATGACGGACGAAGGACGTCGTTGGGACAAGCCGAGACGCAGAGTTGGCATCCGGTACAGTGATTGTACATCTGTTTGAAACTGCCGGACCCCGGGGGAGTGATAGGCTGCTGTCTTGTGGGTTTCTTCCGGTCGATGATGGTGGCGAGTCCTCCGTCAACCTTCTTTTCCTGGGCTTTGAGGGTTGCCATACCCAATGCGATTGCAGTTCCGGCCATGAAAGCTCTGCGGCCTTTGTCTGATTGTGAGGGAACAGCTTCATTTGTGGAGGGTTCAGCGCCTTTCTTGGCGTAAGCGAATTTGTATTTGAGAGCACCGAATTTGCAGTTATCCAGGCAGTTGAAGCAGTCAACACAACGGCTATAGTCTATTTTGTGCTCCTTTATGTTGATGCAGGATGCCTTGCATTTGAACTCACATTGCCGACAGTTCTTGCACTTGTCAGGGTCAATTACCGGGCGGAACATCGCAAAGCGTGAGAAGAAACTCAGAGCTGTTCCTACCGGACATATCGTATTGCAGTAGGTGCGTCCTCCACGGGCCGCCAATATTACAATGACAACTAGGGTCACTGCGGCGATAATGAAAGTCGAGAGGGATTTGATCCAGACATCCACGCTGTAGAATGCGTAATTGCCCATATGGGCGGATAGGGAAGCGAAAAGGTTGTTCCCGAGTCGGTAGACCGGCTGGAAGAAGGATGACGCGATTCTTCCGTATGAGCTGTACGGGGCAAGCAGTGCGACAATCGCACCCGCACCTAAAATAATTGCAAGAATGAACAATCCAAGAACACCGTAGCGAATCCACTTCTTCTCGGCGGACCAGCTGTAAGGACGTTTCTTGTTCTTCTTGAAGCGGTTTCCTATTCTTGCGATTATGTCCTGAAATACACCCATCGGACATATAACGGAACAATACACTCTTCCGAAGAGAAGTGTAAAGATGACAAGCCCAACTACCACGCCCACGTTAATGGCCAAGACAGCAGGGAGGAACTGAATCTTGGCCATCCATCCGAAATACCGCGGCATCACTCCCGTGAAATCAAGGAAAAGAAGCGTAATTGCCGCAAAGAATATGGCGGCAAGAATGACTCGTATTTTCTTCAGCATATTGCTAGAAACCTATTGATTTCAACCAATTTTTTACGCTGTTTTCAGCCCTTGCCGCATTATGACCGGCACACTCGTATCCGTCCAGGAAATTTGCGGAAGGAATCATGGTCATCGTGTCCGCTTCACAGGAGCCGAGTCCGCTGCCCTCATGGGTGGTGAAGACAGCGATTGTCTTGTTTGCCAACTGTGCCTTGTGGTCTCCAATGAAACTGTTCAGCACATTCGGGAATACACCCCACCAGACAGGACCTCCGATGAACACGGTGTCATATCCTGAAAGGTCGATGTCCCCTTTGTAGGAGACATACTCCTTGGCGCGGATTTCCGCAGCCGACATGTCGCAGACAGTATTATAATCGTAGTCATAACTCTTTTCCGCAACAACCTCGAACTGCTGTGCCCCGGTAGCTGCCGCAATGTAGTCGGCGATACGTTTGGTATTTCCGATCTTGATGTTGCCGACATTGTAGTTTTCTCCCGGATGAGAGAAAAAAACGATGATGGATTTCTTCTCCATAGGTGTGTTATTTTATGAGGTTCAACTTCTTAAAACCAATACTTATTAGTGCGGGAAACCCGTTTTCGAGATTATTTTTCGATTTTCAACATCATCCCTATTTCGGCGTTTTTCTGCCCCAAAATCGAGGTCAAAAGCCGATTTTTGTGCTCTCTCAGCAGGTGACCTAACGTTGTACTGCCATCCTGTAACCTTTTCAGGTCAGCATGTCTTCATCAAACAATCTTCGCTCCG
>Ga0208297_1001380_pt1 | contig 23616 bp, 18 predicted proteins | sample LMS_cellobiose_e_FD_187367 | JGI IMG/M metagenome (GOLD analysis project Ga0208297, IMG submission 187367) | Rumen-fistulated moose microbial communities from Alaska, USA - LMS_cellobiose_enrichment (SPAdes) (version 2) | ecosystem: Host-associated > Mammals > Digestive system > Stomach > Rumen... | reverse complement strand
CGCATGGATACTCCTGCATGAACTTGCTCTGACGCTGGACGAACAGCACGAAGATGAGCAGCGCCGTAGAAATAACGAACTGCACGCCTACCAGAATGGTCCGCAGGTTCTTTCCGGAGGCCGACAGGCCATAGTTGCCCCGCAGGATCATCGCCGGCTGGCCACTCGTGGAATAGATGCCCGGCCAGATACCGGCAATAATACCGGTAGCCACGGCAACCGTCCCGACGAACAGCAGCAGCCTCCAATGCTTGCCGATGGAGAAAGACTGCATCAGCACACCCCTGGACAGCAACGCATCGGAAACCGGCCCAAGCAACAGGGCGGCCACCACAAAGGCGCAGATGCACCAAATGACCGCCTCCGCTACAACCAAGGCACGCAGCCTCCGGGTCGATGACCCCAGGATCTTCTGCAGGTTCACGCTCCGGATGCGCAGCGGAGTAAGCGCCACGTAGAAATTGGTAAAGTTGATCAGGCCGATGCCCAGGATCAAGATAGCGATGGCAATGAGCAGAAGCAGCTGCGAACGGCTGCCGCTCTTATAGACATTACCCTCGTTCCGGAAGTAGATGCTGGTCAGCGGCACCAGTTCGATGGGCGTAAGCCAGTCTCCCTGCGGAGGAAAGTCGAAATGGGCGTTGAACTCATCGGCCACAGCCTGCGAATTGCCGGCATCATCCAGCAGCAGATAACAGACGAAGTTGGCTCCGCCGTATTGCCCTTTCTGGACATCGCCTATGGTCAGGTACAGGTCATTCCCAAGCTGTGTGTTCGTAGGGAAGTCCTCATACACGCCGGTCACGGTGATCTCGCGCGGAATCTCCATATATTTGGCATCCGTCTTCAGCAGCTTGCCAATCGCCCGTTCTCCCGGGAACAGGTTCTCCGCCAGCGACCGAGGAATAATCACTGAATTGGGGCCTTCCAGCGCATGGGAATCGCCCTCTATCATCTTGATGCCGAACACTTCGATGAAACGCTCCGACACGAAGACCAGATCCCGCTTGTAACCAACGGGGTCCTTTCCGTCCTCCGCCACGGAATAATAGATTTCTCCCAGGAACGGCATGATCGTACATCCCGCCTCAATGTGAGCCGATGAACTGATGATATCATCGGCAAAGCCTCTCGGCAGGATATTCCTGAACAGCGACTCATCACCTTTCTTATCGGCCCGGAACACCCGGTCGGCCGTCGGATGGCACTTATCAAAAGACAGTTCATAATCTGCCTGCAGGAATATCAGGGCAAAGGCAAGCAGCGCCGCCACCAGTCCCGTGAAGTTCAGGACCACCGCTACCGGATACCGCCGGATCAGGCTCTTTAGGTTTCGTAATATCATGGTTTCTTTACTCCTTTTTCAACTCCACCGCCGGATTGGTCTTTGCCGCCTTGAGTGTCTGCCATAGGACGGTGCCGAAGGAGATGGACAGGGAGATGATGACCGCCACCGCAAACACCCATCCGTAAACCTCGATCCGGTAGGCGAATCGCTCCAGGTAGATCCGTGCGGCCCAGACGGCCAGCGGAATTCCGATCACGCAGGCGATGCCGGTCAGGAGCATGTAGCTTCTGACATTCCTCCAGGTTTCTCTGTTGACATCGGCGCCAAACACCTTTCTTACAGCAATCTGTTTGGTGTTCTCATCAGCAAAGTAGGTGCTCATGGCCAGCAGGCCAAGAAGGGAAATCAGTACCGCCAGGGCAGCGAAGAGTTCCACCAGGCGGAGGGTCCTTTGAACAGGAGCCAGCATCTTCTTGTTTATGTCACGCACAAAGCCATACCTCCATGCAGGTTCTTCAACTCCGGCAGTTTCCAGACGGAATTCCCTGTAAGCCTGCCGGATGGCTTTGTCGTAAGAGTCGTCCTCTCCGGTGGTGCCGATAAGCAGGCAGTTTAAGTATCGGAGCTCTTCGGTCCGGGTGACGATGATGCCGCCATTGGGATACTGGGTGCTTGCAGCGGCCGGCCGAGTGGGATAATCGGCCACAACCCCGCCGATGAACTCCGGCTGGGCGCCGTTCATGCTGATTCTTCGCGGGAATACGGTTGAGGTGTCTGACACGCCGGCCGAGTTAAAGGCGGAACGGCTCATCCAGAGCGAGTGTACCAGCGGATGTCCGAAGTCCTCCTCCACTTCCAGTCCAAGAAGTTGGAAATAGGTGCTGTCACAGGCAATGACCGGCATGTCGATGTCATGGTCTTCGTCCACCTTGATCCCAATCGTCATATTGACGAGTCCCGGGATGCCGCGTCCCACGCCGGCCTTGGTCACAAAGGGCAGCTGCTCCACCTTGTCCTTGAAAAGTTTCATTGCATCGTAGTTCTGCGCAGAGTACTCGATGTAGTAGAGATTCTCCGTAGCGGAATGCATCGGCCGGGTGAGCATGTGGCGCATCTGCACTTCCATCACCAGCGCCAGGGCAATCAGGAATACCGACAGGACATTCTGAACCACGATGAACACTTTGCTCAGTACCATCTTGTTACGGCGCCTGAGTGTTCCCTTGATGACGTCTATGGGTTCGTAGCGTGAGGCTACTATGGCCGGAAGAAGACCGCAGAGGGTGCCCAGCAGCAAGATACCGGCAATATAAGAGAGGATATACGCTGGCGTCATCATTAAGGAGAGTTTCACACTGGTGTCTCCGATGCCCAGCATCAGCTCGTCCGGGTCGCTGGAGGATACCAGGCTGTTCATCATGGGGACAAGAAGATAGGCCAGCAAGAGGGCCGCAGCAAAGCATACTGCCGTGAAAACCACGGATTCACCGATATACTTCCACAGGATGCTGGTTTTGTCGGCTCCGAGCAGGCGCCGGGTGGCCATTTCCTTGGCCCGTTTTCCCGTCAACGCGAGGCTCAGGTTCACATAGTTGAAGATGGCCGACAGGAGGAGCAGCAGCACAACTACCGTTAAGAGCTTTAACATCTGAGCGTTACCTTGCCGGGTAAGCCCGTTGCTGTTCCCTGTGATAAAGAAGGCCTCGTCCATCCGGTAAGCTTTCCATGAGTTCACCTTTTCCGCGCTCCATATGGAATCGTAGTTCTTATGAAGCAGTGCTTTCACTTTGGCCCGCACCTCGGCGGGATCCGCATCTTCGCGAACACGGAACCAGGTAGTGTAGTTGCCGATGCTGCCGAAGCTCCGTTCCCCCTCTGCGGCCCAGGTTCCCGAAATGTGCGTTATGATTTCGTAGGGCATGAAGAAGGTCCCGTCAAAATCGGCAAAGATGCCTTTGATGGTCCGGTCCGATTCGTCGACCTTGATGACGCTTCCGATGAGACTCCCGGTCAAGCCGGGAGTGACGGAGGAGTCATTGCCGACTTGATCGGCAATCTTCCTCGCCAGGGATTCGCTGATGAGGACGTCGTCCTTGCCCACGAAGCCCTCCAGGCTTCCTTCCACCAAACGATATTCCGGGAACACCTTGAAGAAGTCGGCATCGGCCTCCATACCGGCGCACTGGAGCAACTGGTTGCCTTCCCGGATGAGCGGCTGCCACAGCATGGCGGCGTGCGTCGCCGCCTCCACTTCAGGGATATTCATCTCCAGCTCTTCTTTGTCCCAATAGGTCAGCCCCAAGAACTCGTCGCTACCCAGCACAAACGTGCGCTTCCACTGCGGCGACTCGTGCGCCACCTCGTACTGCTGCACCACATAGCTGCCAATCAGGATCACAAACGCCAGGCTCACGGCCAGCCCCACAGCCTCGATGGCGGTGTAGAGCTTGTTACGGGATAGGAATTTCAGATAACTCTTCATACTACTCATTCTTTAGCGATTCCACGGGATTCGCCCGGGCAATCCTCAAACAGTTCAGCACCACCACGCCCAGCACAATCAGCAGCACCAGGACCGCACCGCCGATGAAATACAGCGGATTCAGTGACACCTTCTCGGCAAACTGCTCCAGCCACTTATGGGCCACAAAGAAGGCAGCCACGCAGGCGATAACGGCCATCACGGCGGACAGTTTCATAATGTCTTTGGCAAATACGCTCAGGATGTCCCTCGTAGTGGCGCCATTGATCTTACGCACAGCCATTTCCTTTGACCTCCGGAGACTTTCATCCTTGATGAAGCCAATCAATCCCAGCAGCGCAATCAGCAGGGAGAACACGGCTCCCAGCGCCATCGTATTCCGCATCTTCTTGCTGTCGGCGTATGCGGCACGCATCTCCTCGGCGTAAGAAACGATGTTGATTCCCTTGTCCGGCAGCGCTTCATACAAAGCACTGTGCACCTTCTCCAGCGCATCCGGCCGAACCTTGAACAAGATATGAGGCATCCACGACGACATCGAGCCAATCTCGCCATAGAACAGGGCACTCGGACGTTCGTCCACACCCTGCAGGTTGCCGATGAGATAGCTCTTATACACGCCGGAAATGGTGAAATAGCCCTTATCCATCATACCATTCTTGCCGTGTCCGGTAATGAACACTTGCTTGCCAACGGCTCCGTCGCTCCAGTCTGTGAACTCGGCCATCTTTTGGACAAACTTCTCATCCACAACGATTTCAGAGGAATCCCGGGGTGCGCGGCCTTCCAGGAACTCGATGCCCATCAGGTCGTAGAAACCGTCGGAGCATTCATACTGGTCGGCAATGTTGAAGAGTTCCCGGTCATCGTCCGGCAAATAGACGTTGTCACCATTGGAGCCGTTATAGGGCAGATTGTAGGCGGTTGCCACGCCACGCACTTCCGGCAGGCTCTCCAGCGTACGGACGGCCCGGGTAATGGCCTGCCGATCGCCATCAAAGAGGCTGATATAATACAGGTTATCATAATCGTAACCCGTATCGGCATTGGACACCTTCTGGTACTGCCGGCCTATGATGAGCATCATCACCACCAGGAACACGTTGATAAGCACCTGCACGCCCAACAGACCGAGCTTCCAACGGCGGGAATTCTCCGTATAATTCTTCAGCGCGGCATACACCGGAATCCGCTGATACAGTTCTGCAGGAACAACGATGGAAATGACGAGCACGAATAGCAGGACCGCCGCGATGGCCATGATACTCTGAGGCACCAGCAGCGTCTGGAACGGCACGCCCAGCAGGTTCTCCACAATGCCCCTGCCGGCGAAGATGATTATCGCGGCTATGACTAATGAAAGAGCTATGTGCAGCAGAGCTTCCTTCGTCAGCATTCCGTAAATATGCTTTCCTTCAGCGCCGTAGCATTTCCGCACGCCCACTTCCTTGGAACGCTTCACCATCGAAGAGATGACAATCAGGATGTAGTTCAAGAGGGAAATCAGGATCAGCAGCGCCGCCACGATGGAAAGCAGAATCACCTTCGACTTTACCTCCGGATCAGAGGTGTGCAGCGTGCTGAAGGGCTTCAGGAAATACCTCAAACTGGTTCCCTGGGCCTCTATCTGCGCCAGTGGCTGGTGCGCCTCCTGCATCTTCCGGATGGCATCGGTGAGCGAATTTGGGTCCACCCCTGAAAACAGTTTCACATAACCCTTGTAGCGGTCGTTGCCCAGCCAGTTATCCGTGCTCTGCTTGCCGTAGGTGTCCATGGACAGCAGGATATCGTAGTCCAGACTGCCGTTCTTGGGGAAGTCTTCGAACACGCCCTCGATGGTCAGTTTCAGGCCTTCCATATCCGCGTTGTAAATCGTCTTGCCGATGACGGAAGAGAGATCCTTCGCTCCGCTCAGGATGACCTTGTCATTCTGAGGCGAAGCAACGGCATTGTCATTCTGAGGCGAAGCAATGGCATTGTCATTCTGAGGCGAAGCCGAAGAATCTACAAGCTTCTCCGCAAAGCTCCGGCTCACCATCACGCTGCCCCACTTGCTCAACACCTTCACAGGATCACCGGCAAGTATCGGCCGGTCGAAGACCTTGAAGAAGCAGGTATCGGCACAGACCAGGGTGGCCTTCAGTTTATTTCCGTTCTCATCCAGGTACGTATCACCGTTGAAAACATAAGTCGTACGTGTACCGACTTCAACGCCAGGGACTTCTTCCATGAAGCCCACGGATACGGCACCGCTCACCTGCCCGTAATCGTGTTCATCCCCGTGCTGAGAGTACCAGGTGCGAATACAATACACCCGGTCGATGTCCTTGTAGAAACTGTCGTAACTCAGTTCAAAGAACACCTTGGCAATGAGCACCACGCCCACCGCCAGCCCCACGCCCAGGGACAGCACCTTGATCAGAATATCTGAGTTTTTCTTCATTTTCAGATTCTTCGGTCGCCCTTGGCTCCCTCAGAATGACAGCATTGTCATCCTGAGCGAAGCGAAGGATCTATAATTCGTTCTTAACGTCGGAGACAATCTGGCCGTCGAAGAGGTCGATCGTGCGCTGGGCGCAGGCGGCGTCCTTCTGGGAGTGAGTCACCATCACAATGGTCGTTCCTTCAGCATTCAGTTCCTTCAGCAGGTCCATAACCTCCTTGCCGTTCTTGGAGTCCAGGTTACCGGTAGGTTCATCGGCCAGAATCAGCTTGGGATCGGCCACTACGGCACGTGCGATCGCGACGCGCTGCTGCTGACCGCCTGAGAGTTGCTGCGGGAAGTGCTGGGCGCGGTGACTGATGGCCATGCGCTTCATAATCTCGGTCACTTTGGCCTTTCGCTCGGCGGCGCTGATGTTCAGGTAGCGCAGAGGCAGCTCAATGTTCTCATAGACATTCAGTTCGTCAATCAGGTTGAAGCTCTGGAACACGAAGCCGATGTTCCCTTTCCGGAACTTGGTGCGTTCCTTCTCCTTCAGGCCGCCGACTTCGGTGCCAAGGAGTTCATAACTGCCGCTGGTGGGATTGTCCAGCAGGCCGAGGATGTTCAGCAGCGTAGACTTGCCGCAGCCGGAAGGCCCCATGATGGCGACGAACTCGCCGTCTTTGATTTCGAAGGAAACACCATTGAGAGCAGTGGTCTCGATCTCTTCCGTCCGGAAGATCTTGGAAAGGTTGGAAACTTTAATCATAATGAGTTGTTATTTAATTGTTTATTCATTCTTTAACGATTCAACTGGATTCGCACTCGCCGCTCTCCAGCTCTGGAGCGTAACGACGGCCAGGGTAATGGCAGCAACGGCCAGCAACGCGACGAGGAAGATCCATACCGGCACGGGCGCCTGGTAGGCAAAGCCCTTCCGCCAGGCGGTCATCAGCCAGTATGCGACGGGCGCTGCAATCACGAAGCTGGCACCGGCCATTATCAAGTACTTCTTGTTTATCATCTTCAAGATGCTGCCCACAGTAGCGCCATTCACACGCCTTACGGCAATCTCTTTGCGGATAAACTGCGTCTCAAAGAATACCAGGCCGATGATACCGATGATGGCAATCAGCAGGGCTACGAAGGAGGCGATGGTGATGAGTTTCCCCAGCGACTGCTCGCTCTGGTACATATTCTCAATCCATTCGTCTAGGTGTCGGACTTCCACCTGGTCCGGCTCACGAGTAGGGTCAAAGGTGCGTACCGCTTCTTTAATGTAGTCGGAAACTTCCTTGAAGTTGGCTCCAGGAGCGGTCTTCACATACATCATGCTGAAGTCCCTCCACGGCGTCTTCCCCCAGATATAGAGTGCCAGCGGTCCCATCGCGTGTTGCAGACTCTTGAAATTGAAGTCTTTCACGATGCCTACAACTTCAGAATTGTCCACATGTCCTCCGACCAGGCTGCCCACATGAAACTGAGGATACATCTGTATAAATGTTTCATTGACAATCATACAGCCCGTTTCACTTTGATTATCCGACTGCTGGAAGTCCCGTCCGTCCATGATCTGAAGGTCGAAAAACCTCACGAAATCTTCGGTGACGGGAAGCACCTCCATGAAAACCTGTGCTCCGTCAACGGTCCGGCCCCAGCCCATCTTCTGGTCAGAGACAAGCGGACTGTCGGAAAAGGTAACATCCGTGATGGATGGATTCTGCAACAGTTTGTCCTTCAGTGGTTCATGTGCGGCACCTGCAGAATAACCACACCAGACCTGCAGGATGTTTTCCTGCGGGAAGCCCATGTCTTTCCCCATCATGAACTTGGTCTGCACATGAACGTACAGTGCCATCAGGATGAAGAGAAACGACAGCACAAACTGGAGACCTACCAGGACATTGCGCAGCGTCTTTCCTTTCACGCTCATAGCATAGGAGCCCTTCAAGACCAATGCTGCGGGTTGGGCCGTGGAATAGAGCGCCGGAGCAATGCCGGCGACCACGGCAGAGAGCAGTGCAATGCCCAGCATCAGGATCAGGATACCGATATTATCCTTCAGTGCGATACTATCTGAGACATACGATGCCCAGGACGTTCCGGCAATGACATGCATGATGAGAGAAGCAATGGCGAAAGCCACCAAAGCAATCAACCCGGCATGCATCAGTTGGCGTCTGATCAAAGAGCCTCGGCTCTCTCCAAGCACTTTCCGAGTGTTGATGTTCTTGATGCGGAATGGAATCTCAGCGAAAGCGAAGTTTATGAAATTGATGATGGCGATGAGGATGAGCAGGATGGCAATCGCGGCCAGCGTAACGGTAATAGCTTTGTTGGCACTGGGGATATTGGCCCTCACGTCCCTTTCAAAGTGGGCCTCGTGGATTTGGGAAATCCTGAACCCGTTGCGATATTCAGCCCGGCTCCCTTCATCGGAAGATATGTATTCCCCGAGAGCCGTATATATCGCATCCTCCGTCTCCTTGGCCATGGAAGGGTCTTTCAGTTTGAGATAGGCAGCGTAGGACCACTCACTCAAGTTCTCACGGTCGGTATCTCCCATAGTCAGGAGCATACCGATATGTGCACTGAAATTCCGGGGCGTGTTCCTGAAGACACCGATGATGCGTCGGGACTCACCGCTTCCGTTTTCCAGGATCTTCCCGACAGCGCTCTCTTCGCCGAATATCATTTTTGCAAATGCTTCGTTTAGCGCGCACGTCCGGGCTGCGTCAAACTCCAGGGCAGATCCTTCCACCCATTCCACCGGGAAGACGGAGAAGAAAGAGGAATCCACGCAGGCCATTGGGATGGTGATGGGGCTTTCCCTGTCTCCTTCCTTGTACAGAACGTCTTCTCCCAATGGCTTCCAGGTGCAGATGGCTTCTATATTCGGGCTTGCATCACGGGCTCTTTCGATGAACGGCCGGCCGATATGTGTGCTGAAAAGACCCTGATCCATCCAGTTGTTCTCCACCCGGAATACCTGCTCATGCCCCACGAAATTGGCGTCATAGGTCGTATCCCAGCGCACCTGCACCATCAGGATCATCGCCGCGGCAAAAGCGACGCTCATCCCCAGGATATTTATCAGCGTCGAAACGCCTGTCTTTCTGAATACTTTCATTGCTATTCTTTCTTCAACGCCTCGGCGGGGTTTGTCTGAGCAGTCTTGACACTCTGGTAGAGCACGGATACGATGGCAATCAGCGCCACGATGGCTCCTGCTGCGAGGAATATCCACCAATGAAGGCCGATGCGGTGTCCGTATCCGGATAGCCAGCGATTCATAATGAACCAGGCAAGCGGCACACCGATAACAAAAGCGATGCCCACCATTTTCATGAACGACAGCACCAGTTCCTTCAGCACGCCGGAATAATCGGCCCCGAAGACCTTTTTCACCGACACGCTGCGGATTTCCTGCTGCATATAGTAGGAGCTCATCGCAAAGAGGCCCAGGGCGCTCACCAGGATGGACAGCAGCGTGAAGATAAGGACAATCTTGAGCACCCGGCTCTCATCGGCAAAACCGTATTCGATCATTTCCTCGATATAGTGGGCTTCGAAGAGCCGGTCCGGGAAGACTTCCTTGCAGGCGGCTTCCACCTGCTTTTTCCCGACAGCATGGTCACCGGTCGTTTTCACAATCAGCACCCAAGGATAATCGTCATCCGGATTCTCCCCGCGATTAAAAATCATAGCAGCACTTTGGTCTTCCTCCAGGGGACGGATCTTGAAATCGTAATAAATGCCGCCAATCTGACGGGTTCCATTCTTGGCCGACTGGAATTCCGTCGCTGTCTCATCTATACCAATTTGCTTGAAGGCGTATTCGTTGAGCCACCAGGCACGCTGATGGTTGTCCTGCTTCACTTTCAGACCAAGGATATCGAAGTATTTATCATCGCCCTGTATTTGCTGGAATGACATCCAGCGCCCGTCCGGCAGTTCCATGGTCCAGTTATTTGTTCCGCCCAGCGGAATGCCGTCGCCTTGCCCTACTTCTTCCACGCAGGGTTCAGCACGCAGGCGGTCCAGCAGCGGCCGAATCTGCCCAGTCTGGCCGAAGGCATTGTCAACCACGAGGATATCCTTAGTATTGTAGCCCAGGTCGGCCGAAATCATGTGCCGGATCTGAAGACCCATTGTAAGGGCGCTCACCAGCATGATGATGGCCACCACATTCTGCACGATGATGATGACTTTGCTATAAACCGTCTTGGTCTTGAGTCGGAGCGTGCCGCGCACAATCTCGATAGGCTGCGCTTTCTGAATCAACAGGGCAGGTACGAGGCCGGACAGGACCCCTAGCACAACGATGAAGCCCAGTACCAGCAGCACATTGACAGGCGTAATAGCTTTGAAGATGGACACTTGATATTCCAACATGCGGGAGACCGCTGGGGAGAGCGCTTCGGCCAGCAGGATGGCCAGTAGCATCGAGATGCCGCAAATAAGCGTACTCTCGGCAATCACTTTCAGGAAGATGCTGCGCTTGTCGGCACCAACAAGGCGCCGGGTGGCCATCTCCTTTGCCCGGAAACCCGTCAGGGCCGTCGTCATATTGATATAATTGAGCACGGCAAATGCCAGGAGCAGGATGCACATAGCCAGCAGCAGGTTTACGAAGCTGCGGTTACCAAACTGGATGGTCTCCGTTCCGTCCCGAGTCCCTTCTTCGAGAAAATACATATCCCTGAGCGGAATAATCCTGACTTTATCGTACTGGCTTTTGTACACCCAGAAATTCTCTTCACACCAATCCAGGATGTCGCTATGCCTGGCCTGCAGGTCTGCACCTTGATAAGCCATCACGAAGCAGATACCGCTGCCAGCATTGCTCATCTCTTCATTATTCGCGGAATTGATCTTTGTCATTATCTCTCCCCGCAGCAGGACATCCGGAGCTTTCAAGATGGAGTTTCCGAAATCTTCATAGACGCCGCAGACAGTAAGCGGATAATCCGCATTATCATTCAAGGTTATGACCTGGCCAATAGGATCCTTGTCCCCGAAATGGGCATTGGCGAATTCCCGGCTCACCATACAGCGGTCCCAGGACACACGCCAGTCGGCCTTGTTTCCCTCCACCAAGTCATAGCTGAACATCTCAAAGAAGGTGCTGTCAGCCGCCATCGTGCTGCCATAAACTCGTTCTCCGTCAATGTTGAAAGCTGCCGCCGATGCGATGTTGGCCACGCAGCAACCCTTCTCAATTTCCGGGAAATTGTTCTTCAAATGCTTGTCCAGCCAATAACCCATCGTCACGTTATCCTCATTGGCAATCACATAAATCCGGTCCGCATTCTTCTGGAAAGAATCCGTAGACAGCTGCCGCTGGATATACACCGCCAGCAGGAGCACGAACGCCATGGACACCGTGAGACCCACGAGGTTGATGGTCCCGTATAACTTATTCTTCCTAAGGAAGTTCCAAAAACTCTTCATGGTCATTGTCTTTCTGAGCATTCCCTTGTCATTCTGAGCGAAGCGAAGAATCTATATTCCATTCTACCGCCAAATCTTTCCTTTCTTAATTCATTGAATCTATCAAAGCATCTTTCTTTTTTCTGACCCATCCCTTCAATTGTTTTTCTCTTGCTATAGCTTGTTCTATATCAGAGAATGATTCAAAGTATACAAGCTTTTTACAGTTGTACTTTTGGGTAAAACCTGGTATCAAACCGGATTTATGTTCAGATACTCTTCGTTCCAAGTCATTAGTCACACCAACATAAATTGTTGTGTTATTCAGACTTGACATAATGTAAGTATAGTAAGTATTGTGCATGATATCAATTATTTTGATTCTTCGCTTCGCTCAGAATGACAGTTTAGAATACCAATACATCACTATCACCATAGGTATCATACCCAGAGGTAATCACCTTCTCGCCGGGTTCCAGACCTTCCAGCACTTCATAGTACTGCGGATTCTGCCGGCCGATACGTATCTCTCTTTTGACGGCCTTGGTGCCCTCTTTGTTAACAACGTATATCCATTTTCCGCCGGTTTTCTGGTAGAAAGTGCCGCGCGGAATGATGACGGCCTCTTCGGGCTGCCCGAGCTGCAGGTTCAGGTAGTAGGTCTGGCCGCTGCGGATGTTGTCCGGCTGCTCGCCGTCGAATTTGAAGTCGGCCTTGAATTTGCCATCACGGACTTCCGGATAGACCTTACGAATGACGGTGGAATAGGTCTCGCCCTGGCGCTCGAAGGTGGCTTCGAGGCCTGCGACTACACGGTCGATATAGTGCTCGTCGATCAAGGCTTCCACCTTATAGATACCCACGCTGTTGATCTGGCCGATCTTGGTCCCGGAAGCGATGCTTTGGCCCAGGACCACATCCAGCAGGCCAAGTTCTCCATCGATAGGAGCCCTGACGATGAGGTTTTCCTTCCTGTGGCGGATCATCGACATATTCAGTATCATATTCTCAAGGGATTCTTCCATCCTGTCTATCTGTGTGCCGCGGTAGAGGCTATCCTGCTTGGAGCGTTCACGTATGAGCTCGTATTTCTGCTGAGCGAGCATATAGTCTTCTTCTGCCTTAAGGTAGTCTTCCTTGGCAATGAGTTTATCCTCATATAGAGCCCGCTGCTGCTCATAGGCACGCTTCAGGCGATCGACTTGGATGCCATATTCCAACTCGTTCTGACGGACATCCAGTTTCTGCTGTTCCATCTGGATCTGGGTATTGCGGAGGATGTTCTCCTTCTCAGCCAACTCGGCTTCGGAGTTCAGGATGTCCAAGTCCAGATTGTCGTTGTTAAGGACCAGGATGGCGTCTCCAGCCTTCACCGGCGAACCTTCCTCTATCAGGATCTTTTCAACTATGCCTCCTTCCTGTGGGCTTAACTGGATGGTAGTCATCGGCTGTACCCGTCCGCTGATGCGGATGTAGTCGTTGAACTCGCCTTTGACAGCACTTGATATCGTGATCGCATCCTTATCAACGCGAAGGGTCTTGTTGTTCGGCCTAGCGATGAGGTACACCACAAATACAGCCAACAGTGCTCCCAGCCACCAAGGCAGAGCCTTTTTCGTAAACGCCACGCGCCATCCTGTCTTCTTTTCGATGATCTTATCCATAATAGATTCTTCAGTCGCCTTCGGCTCCTTCAGAATGACAGTTGTCATCCTGAGCGAAGCGAAGGATCTTATTTATTGGTTAACGTATTCTACTCCATTATAATATCTCACCACTGCCTGCTTTATGAGATACTTGAACAGGGAGTTCATCTCGTCGGCCTGCGCCTTCAGGTAATTGTTGTTTGCGGTCTGGAACTCCAGCGGAGAGATAAGTCCCTGCTCCAGTTGCTTGAGGTTGAGGTTGTAGGCTTCTGCTTGTACTTCAGCCTTACGCTGGGCCTGGAGGTAGGCTGTTTCAGCGCCGTCGCGGTCTTGAATGGCCCTTCTTACCTCAGATTCAACATCACGGCGCTTCTGGTCAAGTTCTGCACTGGCCTTGTCTAAAGCATGCCGTTTCTTTGAAATAGCGGAATGCTGGCTCATCCGGTTCCAGATAGGGACGGACAGAGCAACCTCTACATATTCTCCACCATTGTTCCGGAACTGGTTCCCGAATGATGCTGTCTGCGAGCCCTGGTAAGTGTAATAGCTGGTGCTCCATCCTGCGTAAGCCCCGAGGGTAGGCAGAAGCTGCCACTTGGCCGTATTCAGTTCGCGTTTAGCGTTGAGTTGCTGCCAAGAGGCAATCTGGATTGCAGGGTTATGTTCGAGGGCGAAGGCTACGATAGATTCTTCGGTCGCCTCAGGCTCCCTCAGAATGACAGCGTTGTCATCCTGAGTGGCCCTTTTGTCATCCTGAACGCCAGCGAAGGATCTGAAATCAGTAATGATGTTCAGTTCCTCTTCCACCGGCCAGAACATAAGGTCTCCCAGGATCATCATTTGATCCCTGTACATATTCTGGGTATTGATGTAATCATACTGCCTGTCGGCCAGGTCGGCCTCCATCTGGATCACGTCAGCATGCCCCTTCTGGCCCAACTCTTCTTGACGCTTTGCTTTGATCAGCGATTGTTCCGCCAGTGCCACTTGCTCTTCATAAACGTCACAAAGGCGCTTGTAATAGACAACGTTATAGTAGGCTTCCATCACTGCCAGGCAGATGTCTGCTTCCACCTGCTTCTCCTGAGAGTCAGCAATCTGCATCCCCGTCCTGGAAATCTTGTAATTGTTCACAGCCTTGAAACCATCGAAGAGGTCATAACCTGCGGAAACACCATAGTTGTTATGGAATGAGGTCGTGTTGAAATAGGTGTTCGTCTGCGGGTCGATGCTGCGGCCGAAGTTGTAGTATGCGTAGGTCTGAGCACTGATCTTCGGGGTGAACAGCGCCAAAGCCGCATCCCTTCGGTCAATCTGTGCGTCGCCGGAGGCCGCCTGCTGGATCCGTACCTTGGTGGAATTGGAGATGGCATATTCCATACAATCATGGAGCGTCATCGGCTCCTGGGCTTCCGCAACAGAGGCGGAAAGCCCTATCGCCGCCACAAAAACAATATGTAAAAGTGTTTTCATACAATAATATTATATAAATAACACGAACATCCGCCGTGCCAAACTAGTTAATACTCTGATATTCAGGAATTTCCGATTTTTGTGATAATGTAAAAAGTGTAAAGAGCTTTACAACTCTTTACACTTTGACTTTACACTTTGTCATGAGACTAGCGGAACCTGAGTTCGAACACTGTCTGCTTGGCATCGCTTCCAACGAGTTCTATGCTGCCGTTGTGATTTCGCATGATCTGGCGGGAAAGCGAGAGTCCGATGCCTGAGCCCTCTCTCTTCGTGGTGAAGAAAGGAATGAATATCTGCTCCTGGGTGGAAACGGGTATCGGTTCGCCATCATTGGCCACTCGGACGACAACTTCATCATCCATACCCATCTTGGCAGTGATATAGACGTGTTTGGCTCCAGCCTGAAGGGCGTTCTTTATGAGGTTTATGAGTATCTGGGAAATCTGGCCTTCGTCTGCATAGATCATCAGATCCGGCTCTTCAGGAATATATGTGCAGACAGCTCCGTCGGATGCGGCCTGTTCGCTGTTTAGGGCTATGACGTTGTCCATCAGTTCCTGCAGATCCATAGCCTTGCGTACTGGCTTCGCCACTCCGGAGAGTTGACGGTATGTCTGCACGAAATCAATAAGGTTCTTTGACGAATCCGAGATCGTCTCCAGACCGGCCTTGATGTCCAGCTCACTCTGCCCGTTCTCGTCGACAGATTTCGCCATGGCATCTGAGAGGGATGCGATAGGGGACACTGTGTTCATGATCTCGTGGGTGAGAACCCGGATGAGCTTGGTCCAGGAGTCCTGTTCGTGGGCCTGCCTTTGCTTTTCGAATATGGTCCGGATACGGTTCAGGGTACGGTTGAACTTGTTCTTGTCCTGGAAGCGGAAGTTGAGCTCGCCGTCCTCCAGCGCATCCATCATATAGGCGACTTTCTTGATATCCTTTTGCTTGGTCTTGAGTATGGAAATCACCGCCACGACGATCGCGACGATGATGCATACACCCACTATGTGCCAGATGGTAAAGGTCATAGGCCGTATTTCTTCAATTTGGCATACAACGTGGGCCGGCTCACGCCGAGCATCTTGGCTGCGGCCGATATGTTCCCGCCCGTGCGCTCCATCGCGTCGCGGATCAACCGCTCTTCCTCGGATTCACTGACTGCCCGGATGGTCGTCCCGGCGGGTTTGCCGGACCGCTCCAGCTGGAGATCCTTCTCGGTCAGGGTCGTCCCCTCTGAAAGGATCACGGCCTTTTCGATGCAGTTCTGCAGTTCGCGGATATTTCCGCTCCATCGATACTCCTTCAGGGCATCGGCTGCATCCTCCGAAATCCCGGTGAGGGGCCGGTGATACTTCCGGGCGAACCTGTCCAGGAAGAGTTGCGCCAGGGGAAGGATGTCTTCATTCCTCTCGCGCAGCGGCGGAAGGGCGATATGGACGGTGTTGATACGATAATACAGGTCCTCCCGGAAACGGCCTTCACGCACCAGAGAGTCAAGGTCCATATTGGTCGCACAGATCAGACGGATATTCACCGGGATGGCCTCATTTCCGCCCACGCGGACTATGCTCCGGCTCTGGATGGCGCGCAGCAGCTTGGCCTGAAGATGCAGCGGAATGTTTCCGATTTCATCAAGAAAGAGCGTTCCGCCGTCCGCCTGCTCAAACTTGCCCATGTGGTCGGTGTGGGCATCGGTGAATGCGCCCTTGACATGGCCGAACAGCTCGCTTTCGAACAGCGTCTCGGTGATGGCCCCTGCATCGACTGCGACCATCGGTTTCTCGCTCCGGAGGCTGTGGGCGTGGATCTCACGGGCCAGCACGTCCTTGCCGGTACCGTTCTCGCCGGTGATCAGGACAGTAGCATCGGTAGGGGCGATCTTGTCCAGCGTCTTCCCGATGTTCTTCATGGCCGGGGATGAACCCCAGAACATGGGGCTGTCCGCTTTCTGGTCAAAAGAAGAATTGCTATCCCTTTTCAGGGCCTTCCTCGCCTTGTCCCGGGCTGCGGTCAGCACCTCGATCAGTTTGTCGTTATCCCAAGGTTTCACGATGAAGTCGAAGGCTCCCCTCTTCATCCCTTCCACTGCCAGGGCGATGTCGGCGTATGCAGTGAATAATACAACTTCAACCTCCGGCACCATCTTCTTGAGTTCTCCCGCCCAGTAAAGGCCTTCGTTGCCTGTATTGATGCTTGTGTAGAAATTCATGTCAAGCAGCACCACGTCCGGCCGGAACTGCTCCAGCGTCGAAACGAGCGTGGATGGCGAAGGAATCGTCTTCACCTCTGCAAAGTGAAGTGGTAACAAAATCTCCAGAGCCCGGCGAATGCCCTGGTTATCATCTACGACCAGTATTTTCCCAATTTTGGAAGCCATTGTCAAATCAGTCTTTTACGCACGTACACGAGTCAAATTCCATTCCATACAGCGCAACACGCCTATAGTCAAGCACTTGTATTTCAATCGGCCCGTGTAAAGCCGTAAAGCCTCCTTACAAAAATGTAAAGAGTCTTTACAAAGTTACAACATTATTCGTAATCCCTGTATCCGGACATTACTTCTGAGCCAATGCCCTTTCCCTCTTTTTGGATGTTTCAACCACGATCAGGATTCCTGTGGATGTTTCCCGGTATCTGACGACCCTGGCTCCGTTACTGGCAAACACATCGACAAGATCTGATGTATCGAGGTTCTCCGGGACCGTCATGGAGAAGTACCCCTCGTCATCAGTCACGGCAATGCTCTTTTTTGAGGGGTTGTCCGCGTTCACCACGACCATCTTCATACCAACGACCGGATTCCCATCCTTATCGGAGACATAACCACGGACCATCTTGGCGTTCACAATCACTGCGCTCATCAGAGCTACAATCAGAAGGACAATTTTGCGTTTCATACTCAAAGGAATTGAATTGTTAAACATCAGTTTTGCATTTGCCCCCTCACGGAACACCCTCCGTGCCAAACTACGTAATGCGTTAACAATCAATATGTTCATCTGAAGATAGATGTTGTAAAATGCGCTTTACACTTTACAGAAAACGTAAAGCAATGATTTCCATCCCTCTACTTAGAAAATTGACCCGGGTCAAAAGGAAATAAGAGTCACTCAAACCGGTAATGAATAATCCCCGATTCGAGTAGTATGCAGATTTATACAGATCGGCAGCAGTTCTGGAGAACCAGACCTATACGACTACTTCCGGATTGAGAAGGAGCTATTATTAAATGACATCATCGGCGCCGTACTCTTTAATGGCCGTATCGAAATCCTTCGCTCCACCCGTCTTCCCGAACAGTTTCCTGAGCAGGCGGACGCGTGTGTTGGTGATGGCCTGGGGAGTTGCAATGGTCAGATTGGCAATCTCAGAGGGGAGGAAATTATGGACAGTCAGCAAGCACACCTGCTGCTCCTTTGAACTGAGTGGAGACAGCAGTTCCCGTAACTTCGGACGCATGGCGTAAGAGAGTTGGGCCAAAGCATTCATGTCTTCATCAAGTGCAGGTCTGCCCTTGTTGGCAGCATTATGAAGGCGAGACACAACATCCTTTATCTGGCGGGAGTTCTCTCGCTGTTCACGCTCCTTCATCCGCCGCATCAGGGTGAGTTCCGTCCGCGTCAGATTATATTGCATCTGACTTTCAGCAAAACGGGCATTGAGCAGGTCAATACGACGCCGGTTATACCAGATGATGAGGGCAGAGAGTACGATCACGAGAATGATGGCGGAAAGGAGGACGATGACCATGCGATACTGCCGCCGCTCTTTAAGCTGCTCATCGAACTGCGCCTGCAGGTCGATGACAGCGGCGGCGTCGCTGTGTTCATACAGGTGATGATAAACCTCATTCAGGCGCTGACTGAATTCTGCCACTCCCCGCAGGTCTCCCTGACGGTTCATGTAGGTGATCAACTGACGATAGGACTGGATGGCAACTTCGGGAGACAGGGAGCCTGACAGTCTATACCATTGCTGGATAGCTGCTGCAGTATCGCCCTCTGCCATGTAGATGTCGGCGAGCAGTTTTTCTCCCCTGTCGGTCGGCGAGATGAGCCTGGATTCTATCAGGCAGCTTTTCGCCTCCTGGCACTGCCCTGTGCCAAACATATAGCTTGCACGATTGACCAGATAAGTGGCTCGCACTTCTCCATGTGTGTCTTCGTAGTAGGGCTGAGCCTGTTCGGTATAATACCTCAGGCTGTCTTTCTGGCCCAACATGTCGAAGGTCATGGCTATATTATTCAGCGTCTGAACGATCCATTGTCTGCTGTCGAATTGCCTTGCAGCCCTCAATGCCTGCCTGTAGTAACGAAGCGTCAAAGCGTGGTTGCCCACATTGTCGTTCACGTCGCCAAGCACGCTGTACAGGTACCACTTGAAAGCAGGCAGGTCCAGGTCGCCGGATAGCTGTTCTGCCCGTTTCATCGACAGCACCGCCTCGTGCACCTGCTGCTGCCGGTACAGGATGATGCCATGGTGGAGCAAGGCTCTGGAGAGGTGTTCATCGTCCCCGTGACGCTCATAGAAGTCTCTACTGGCACGTATCAGCGAGTCTGACGCAGTGCTGAGCCCACTGCGATGCAGGGCTTCAGTGTAGAGAAGACCATATTGTGCCCGGTCGGCAGCGGTCATCGTCGAGTCGTTATAATAGGGAGACAGCATCCTGACGACCGAGTCGGGCTGGATGAAAACAATCTGCTCCGCCCTGCTCAGCAGTTCATTGTGGGACTGCTCATGTGAACAGCCCACAATGACGAGTGCGAATAATGCCAGCGAGAGGGGTTTCATTACATCCGAAATACAATGGGAAGATTGTATTTCACTCTGACCACCTTGCCTTTCTCCTTGCCTGGCATCCATTTGGGCATGGCCTGCACCACCCTGATTGCTTCGGCATCGAGCGATGGGAACACCTGCTTGGCTACGTGCACATCCGATACACTGCCATCAGTTTCCACAACGAATTGAACCATAACACGCCCCTCCACCTTCTGCTTTGCGGCATCTTCGGGATACTTCATGTTGGTTTGCAGGAACTCTATCATAGCCTGCATGCCACCAGGATACTCTGGAATCTGTTCAACGGTGTCGAAGACCTTCTGATCTGTCTGCGACACCACAGTCTTTTGCGCATTGGCCGTCATAAGGCAACATCCGGCCATCAATAACAATAGAATCAGTTTCTTCATTTCTTTGCGTTTTTAATCGTTCAACAATCTGTGCTGTTGTCCGGACGGAGCAAAAGTAGATGATTTCCTGTGAGAATCAAAGAAACTGATTACACAATATTACACGCCATGCTGGGACGGACCTTTCCCCTTCTTCGCCCAGGTATTGGCAAGGAGAACCGCCACGATGGCCAGTACTCCGACAGAGGAAAGGTGGATCGTCGCCGCCAAATCGGAATCCTTCATCAGGTAGAGGAAGAACAGGGCTGCCAATGCAAAATGGAAACAAGCCACATCAATGACGGAATCCCAACAATAAAAATGGCAAAGCCAAGTAAATATCCCAGTACCTGTTTCACGACGAGTTCCTTGGTTTAATGATTCCGGATCAGAATCAATCTCTGAAGCTTTTCTCTTTTATAGGATGCCGGATGACCGTCTTCCTGTTCTCCGGCGCGACCTTACGGGCGTCTGAGAGATAGATTTCATGGTGAAGGCGACTCGCTGACAGGTCGTTCTCATAGCCGTTCTCATCCAGGAAACGGTCCATCAGCGCAACCGATGCGGGTTCATCATCGTAAGGGCCGATATGCATGATCTGAACGCAGAGACCTTCGTCAACCGCGAGGAACTCCGCAGATGAGCAATCCATCTTTTTCTTCTTGGAGGCAGTCTGGACAGCCCAGTCAAAATCGGCCTGGGTGATGAAGTCCGGGAGGCGGATGACAGAAATCCAGCAGAATGACGATTTGTCACTGTAATCGACACCGTCAATGCCTTCCTGCCACCAGAATCCTTCAAGCGGCGGCACTACATAGTCGTAAAAGCCTTCGATGCGGTGGTCCGTCTTGTAACTCATCTTCAGGGTATATGCAACGGCATACAGGATACCGATGGCCTGCTGATAAGCCCCACCTTCATCGTTGGGATCGCCCTTGCCGCGCACGGCGATATAATGCGCCTCCGGGACAGTCACAATAACCGGTTTGGCCGGCGGGAGATAAAACTCCTTGTATTCTTTCTTGAAATCGAAGGGCATCTTTCTGAGTTAATTTTATACTTACAAAGATACGCCCTCGCAGTTATTTCCGCAAGGGCGAATCTTTTCATTATGCCTTTTCCACCGGCACTTGGATGATGGTGAGCCACTTGTCGGGGTCCTCCTGATTCCAGATACCGTCAATGTAAACGGCACGGGATGCATCGGCAATCTTGTAGCCCTCCTTCTCCAGATAGGCGAAGAGCTCGACATAGTTGTCATAGAGTTTCTCATACGGGCCGAAGACCTTCAGACAGGCAGCCTGCGGCACAGCCGGGATGTCCTTGAACTTGATGAGAGCAGAGTCTGTTCCCTTCTTTGTCACCTTCTCGCAGTACTCGATATCGATGTCCTTCGGCTTGTAACCACCGTGCTCGATGGTGTAGCAGTAGCCGGGTTCCGGGCATTCGCAACCCAGACGGGCCATCTCTGGTCCGATCACCTCATAACAGAGGCGACCGAGGTCCTCGAAAGAAGGGATGATGGTTCGATGGCTGGCCACGGTGATGGCCGGAAGCGATTCAAAGTAAACTTTTTCCATTTTGTGCAATTTCTTTTGGGAAGCCACCACCGCCTTGAGCATCCGTTTCCGCTCCTTGAGCACCGCCAACTCATCCTCACACTTGCGGATTTTCTTCTCCAACGATTCCACCGTAGGGAAATGCTGGTCATCGTCCCACAGGTCCCGGATCTCTTCCAGCGAATAGCCCATGCTTTTGAGTTTGGTGATGTTGAAGATTTTCTGCAGCTGCCCCACGGAATAATAGCGATACCCGGTATCCCGGTCCACAATCTCAGGAGTGAGCAGGTCAATCTCCTCGTAATGCCTCAGCGCCCTCACGGTCACTCTGCCCAGGCGGGAAAACTCCCCGATTTTCAACTTGTTTTTACCCATAACAATTCGTGCACTTTTGTTATTCGCCAGCAAAGATAATACATGCCGTAGGGTACGAGTCAAGAGAAAAGTTAAAAAAATTGCTTCGTTCTGATATAATGCCCTTCTTGCACGGCGGCAAACGTGGCTATAGCAGCAACGATGGAAATCGGAATCATTGACCAGAACATTGTCGGCACCGTCAGGAATAGCAGGAATCCGGTCAGTTTATTGGCCAATGTGTGAGGAAAACAGAATCGTTTGCTAACGACCAGGGCTGATACCTGGTTCACAATCTTGACGAATACAATCACCCCGGCCCAGATCCACAGCCAAACTGGTATCTCCACCACCGGCAGCAGCCGGATAGCGCAGCAGGCCACGAATATAATGTCGGACACACTATCCAAAATAGCCCCGGCTTTCGTCTTCGCATGGAGTTTCCTGGCAAGCCAGCCGTCAACCATATCGCTGAAGCCACACAACGCATAGATCACCCAGAGCGGCCATCCTGTCACTTCGCAAAACAGCAGGCTGATGGAGCCTGCTATCCTAAGGGCCGATATGACATTCGGCAAATGATTCACTCTGAAACGGTTGATTCTTCCCATTCTTTCATAAAAGCGAGCTGTTCCGGTGTATGGAACCAGTGTTCACCGTCTGGCATGATGGTAACTTGGCATCTGTACTCCCTAATGAAAACTCTTCCGACTTCCTCACTGACAACCATATCCACTTCCGGGCGGAGAATATAAGTGGGCGCATTCCAATGTGTAATCGGATTCTCAATGACCCACCCAAAATAGTCATCCTCACGCGAGGGCAGCCCTTCAATAAACATCCTCACATCGAGAATTGGAGCGACAAACAGGGCCTGGTCCACTTTCTTGCTCTGGAACGCCAACAGCGAGAACCACGAGCCGATGCTGTTGGCACGGACAGATACTGATTTCCAATTCTGGTAGAGATAATCTCGAACCTCATTCAGCAACGGCAATACCTCCCACGGCTTGTGCTCCACGTGCAGGTCAATACCAAGCACCTGATACCCTTTCGGCACCGCCACCTCCGCGAAGGCCAATGCCTCTTCCTTGCGTCCATGCAACCCATGTACGTAAAGGAATATCTTTTCGCTCTTTTCGCCGATGAGAAGCGCTGGCGTAGAGCCGATAATCAATTCAATAACCCTCATGTCTTGTTATCCGGAATGTACAGCGGTCGCTTCCCCTGAGAATCGTATTCTCAATCCGAACATCGAAATGGCTGTCCGGTTCAAGTTGTGACAAGATATATAGAATGCTCTGTCGTGAGCACTCACATTGCTTCGGATGGTTTCTTAGGCCACATTTTACTTTAGGGCACGAACATTCCGGATAACTCAATTCATATACCTTCCCTGGCTCGATCACCCTGCCAGCATACGACTTGTTGTTGTACCCTTCCGTATAGATTCTGTCAAAATCACCATTATACTTGGCATATATTTGCTTATGTATCTGGAGAACATAATCCTTAACACATTCTATGGCTTCTTCTCTATAGCGCATATAATTGCTTGGTATTTATGATTATGATATTTACTTGTACTCTATTAGTTGCTTCACCTCACAGCCTTTGCTTTCGTAGTAGGCCAGCATCTCCGGCAGTTTCTTCACGTCGTAACTGGTGATGCAGTCGGAGAGGACATGCACCGTGAAGCCCGCTTTACTCATGTTGAAACATGTCGATTTCACGCAGGCCGTAGCGTCAGCCCCAGCCACATAGAACTCATTGATGCCGTTC
>Ga0208297_1001374_pt1 | contig 23778 bp, 17 predicted proteins | sample LMS_cellobiose_e_FD_187367 | JGI IMG/M metagenome (GOLD analysis project Ga0208297, IMG submission 187367) | Rumen-fistulated moose microbial communities from Alaska, USA - LMS_cellobiose_enrichment (SPAdes) (version 2) | ecosystem: Host-associated > Mammals > Digestive system > Stomach > Rumen... | reverse complement strand
AGTACCGCTCTTCCTCCCAGCTGTCAAGACATGAGATGAGGCTATTCCTCCGTTAGGGTGAGGCTATTTCGCCGTGACGGTGCGGCTAAAAGTCCGTGCAGCCGCGGCTTTTGGGGCGTGATTTGCGAATGGCATGGGAGCTGGAGCGAAAAAACTCCGATGTAATGAAGGAACAGCCTCTTGGCCTCGTATTTCAGAAGGTCAGCATTTTCTCCGACAGAAAGAAGAACAGAGGAAACTCAGACTACTGACAAACCCTGCACTTCGCTTGAAATGCAGGGTTTGTCAGTGGTCTGTAACTTGCAACTAAGTTGCAAGTTTGTTGCAAGTTGGACAGCAAACATCAGCTCTCCTCTGCTGGAGATGGACTAGCAAACCATTTTGCAGCGCTTGTATTGCCACGCAAATAAGCTCGATTCTCATTGCGTAATTCCCGAAGTAACACCTGGATTTGACTTCGATTATGTCCAGGAAGAACCTGCTGCAATTCCTTTAGCGGTGCTCCCTCCGGATCTTTCTCCCGCATGTGTTTCAGTAGCAGCTCTTTATTAGTCTCACGATCCAGCCCGACGATTCTTGTGTGAACGCCAGATTTACCAACAGCACTGTATAGGCTGCGGGAAAGAACGTATTTGCTCCGGCCAATATGCTCCACGATCCCCATTTCTGTCAAGTGCTTCAGCCGATCTTGCATATGGCTGTCGAGAGGCATGTCATGATACAGAGCATTGATCGTCAGAAAATCAGCAGTAGTGAGTGTGTCGAGCCGTTCATTTCCAATCCGATTGATTACCGATAGCATCTGTTTATCGATTACCAAGCCATTCAGGGTCAGGCTGACAAAAGTGTCATCTGTTCCAGTAAAGTCCGGCAGCGGTTTGGCTTCCTTCACACTGGTTTCATAGATAATGTTCATTCCCTGTCCGGATCGCTCCACCAGACCGCATAGAGCCAAGATTTCTGCGATTCGGCGGTTGCGGGGGATCTGTCGATCCAGGATGTTATCAAGAGAAATGCCATGAGGCAAGCCGCCGGGGCTTTCGATCACAAGTCTATCCGGGAATTGCCGAATGAATACGCTCCCGGCCAGCTGATAGTTTCGATGGCTGACAGCATTCAGGATTGCTTCTCTGACCACACTTTCGTTGAACGTTGGAATATCGAAGATAAAGAAGCCTTCCTGATAATGCTGAATGTCATTGCGCAGGTTCACAAGCTCCCACAAGTGGTTGAAACACGCGAAGAAACCAACCCTGAATTCTTCCCGCTGGTTGGCCGGTCCGGAAGCGTTGGAAGAGCGGTACTCAAAAATGATTTCTGCCTGGGGCAAAAGCCTTCCAAGCGCTTCCTTTTTCCCGAACAGAATTAGCGCAGCGTAGGTGATGCCTTCATCTGTGATGGCTTCGCAGTCGTGCAAAAGCTGTTCGGCGGACATGTTAGCATAGCGTTTATTGCCACTTTTTCCGATCCATTTTTCACGGAATGCGTCGATGGCGATTTCATCAAGATCGGAGATTTTTGCTTTTTCGCAGATACTGCCGGAGAAGTCAATACCAGTCTCCTCGTAAATCCGACGACGGACGTCTTCGGGCATAGGAATCAGGCTATCCCCTTCATACCACCAGGCAACACCGTCAACCTGAACAGGCAGGCCCATAGGGCGGCTTGTCACGCTAAATACCAGAATCCGTTTGCCTTCGGGATCTTTAAGGATCTGAAAGTCCACCATGACTTTCAGTTTGTCGATCAACCCTTTTCGTGTGCGCTCAGGTTGGTCAAATGCCTCACTGCCAACGACCTTGCGGGGCCGTTTGTCTGTGATGCCAAGAACCAGCATACCGCCGCCACAGTTGGCAAGAGCGCAGCAAATCTGGGCCGCTTCGTCAGAATCAAAGCGTCGTTTTGCCTCTTTGAATTGATAGTGCTCTCCTCCTTTGGCATTCACCAAGCTATCTAGTGTTATCAGGGTACTTAGCATGATGATACTCCTTTTTTAATCTTTTAATTAACTTTATTCTGCTTCCCTATTCGCATACGATTCAATAGTCTGTAAGACACGCAGAAAATTCTCCTCAGTTGCTTTTGTTATCTGTCCGCTTTTTGAGATGGCATCAGCAAATCTCACAGCGTTTATCTTTTTTTGCTCAGTAGTTCCGTGTCTATGAATTTCATATTTACTGCGATCTTCTTCTGATAACAAAGACTCAATGACAACAGCATTCTCATCATCAATCTTTTGGAGTACATCATATTCTTCTTCCGATATGCTTTTCAGCATCATAAAACCTGACTTATATGTTAATCCTAATGTTTTTTCCAATTCTTTGCAGCATCTCTTCCCTTTATCATCATAGTCAAACAAAGCGATGAAACGAAAACCCCAGCCCATCAAAATGCTGCATAAGAAATGGATCTTATCTGCACCAGTGCTGGGCATGACACAAAACTTACTATCATCAAACCCCAGCTTTTTTATCATCGCGTGCAAGTATATTTGATCAGTGATTCCTTCGACAATGACATTCAACTTTTGTGGTGATAATCCGGGGCTCAGTTTTATATCCATTCCAATAGCATCTGCAATAGGCGTTAATGTTTCTAAATCGCTCTGGTGTGCAATCTGTTTTCCATAGATTGAGTTATTAATTTCAGATACTTCTGAGTCATGGTCTTTTGTAATACTTCTAATACAAGCGAGGTTTTCATCAATCATATAGGGAGAATGTGTGGTATAGATAATCTGTGTTCCATCGGCTGCTTGATTGAAAAAGAGTGAACGCAATTCATTCTGTGCATTTATATGCAGATGAACTCCCGGCTCATCCAAAACATAAACAACAGGGCGATTAACATTTACACTGTTCATCAAATCAATAAACATATTTAGATACCATTTTAAGCCGTTGCTGCGTTCTGTATAGTAGGTTGCGGTTACTCCGGTATTGATAGCAATTTGCAATAGATTCCGGTCGATTTGGAAACGCATCGTTAAGTTTTCACTGTTATTCTTGTAAAACCTCCTGAAAGGCATCATGACCTTTTGCTCAAGCTTTTTATTTGAAGTGTCTTGAAAGGTTAGTCTTTCTGCATAATCTGTTGTTTCTACCGCTTGTATTACATCACTTCTCTCAATGCCTGCCGTCTTAATGAGGCTAAGGAAAAGATCATTTACTTTACTTTCTGAATCCAAATTGGTTGTTTGATTGTTTTTGTTTTTTGTTTGCAACTCCTCGATGGTATACCGATCCTGCAAGGACTTCCTTTCGTTATGATAGAAGAATTGGGGCAAAATGCTTATGCATAGATCTACAAGACTGTCTAGTTCTGCAAGAAACAGCATAGCTTTTCCCTGTATTTCCTGATCCGTTATAAACGAACTGGCGTTTTGCTTGACTTGATTAATAATCCTTCTGTATCGATTCAATGGGTTAGCAGAAAACTGACCTAATGATTTTACTGTATTGATCACTTCGTTTCTTTGATCTCCATTTGCATATTTCGCGGAATTAAAAACAGACATAATATCAAATTCGTTATATTTCTTCTCGATAGCGTTTGCCAATCCACCCGATAAATGATATGGTGTCTGTTCTCCAAGATCTATTATTGTTTCTTCTTTTCCTGTAATTGATTCATCGGATGCATGTTGGGGAATCAAAACCACTTTGATTTGTATTTCTGTATTTAATCTACGATTTCTGGCATGATTCCATACTGCGGAATTCATTCCGTTTGCCAGGTCTATTTTGCCTATTAGATCCATCAGGTTGGATTTTCCAGAGCCATTCACGCCAACAATTGTCGTTACACCTGGATTGAGCTTGAGTTCATTATTGATGTTGCCAAATGAACGATAACCATTGACAATTATACTCTTTACAATCATGAGTATTAACCTCCTATCATCCTTCGCACAGCGGCAGCAGTTCTTCCAGCTTTGCAACGATACGTTTTTGTTCGGCAAGGGGTGGAAGGGGAATAATACAATTATCAAATTTGCTTTTATTGATGATAGAAACAGTCGTTGCACGTGATCCTTGGTTTAGTTGATGCTTGAAAGCATTGTTATCAATAGCATACAACAAATAATCGCTATCACATATAATAGGGGATAGAGCATTTATTTGCTGGTTCGCTGTTCCATCTTTATCTATAATAGCACACTTGCCAATGCTTCCAATACAGCAAACAAGGAGAGACCCTTTGGGTAGTTGACGTGATTCTTCTTTGCCGGATTCTGTTAAGTATTCACTCGCTTTGGTTATATGATGCCCTCGATCTAAATCAGACGGTTTGTAAAATGGATAGTCTCCACCATAGTATTCAGGATGCTCTTTTGATGGGGTTCCACCTGTAGTGGTTGTCCCCACGCTTGCAATTCGTACCCACTTCCAGTTATTCGGAATGTCAAACGGCTTTTCCTCCTCCGAAATGGGTGGCAGCGGCTTGCTCTTCTTGATCTTTCCGGCTTTCTCCAGGGCGAGCTTTTCCTGCTGAATCTGCTGATACAGCTCCTCCGCGGTGCCATCCTCCGGGAGCTGTTCCGTCAGCCTGCCCTGAATGCCGGCATCAATGATCTTGCTTTTCAGGGTGGCAAGGTTATCCTGGTATTGGCTTTGCAGGGTGTCGATGGTGTCCAGAACAGAATAGGATGATTCAATCTTTTCGACAATACGCTTTTGCTCAAGAATTGGTGGCAAAGGAATCCGTACTTTTTCAATTCTATTTACTGCAAGGCCGGGCTGGGCTACTGATGTAGCATATTGATTAAGATTCAACGCTCTCAAGAACAACCCAGCCCAAATAGTGTCTGTTTCTGCATATACATCAACTACAACGGCATGTTCCGTTGCGTAAAAATCGCCTTCTGCAAAGTTGATATTTCCGCATAATGCACCCTGTCTACCTATCAACGCATGTAACCCACTCGTATTATATTGTTCTACGAATCCGCGCAAGCCATTCCCACCATAGCAAGGATATGAATATAAATCACTTTGCTTGTCAGCGATTCTATCAGCGGTTATATTTTTCCCAGCTTGTAAAGTGAAGATTTCACCGATTTCAACCCACATCCATGAAGAGGGTAATTCAAAAGGAATGTCCCTTTGTGCTGATGAGGCATCCGGTTCGTCATTTTTTCTTTTACCTGCCTTCTTTTGAAAGGATTTCTCTTGCTGAATCCTTTGGTATAATTCTACCGCCGTCCCATCTTCCGGCAACTGTTCCGTCAGCTTTCCCCGCAGGGCCAAATCCAATATCTTTTTGCGAATCGCCTGGGTATCAATCACAGCTCCATCCCTCCCAAGAGAGATTTCAGCTTCTCCACGGCGGCGGCGATGCCGTCGGCTTCCTGCTGCATTTCGGCCAGAATTTCATCCATGGAGCGGTCGTCTTCCTCGGTGAAGTCGATCCATTTGAAATTCAAATCCTCACGGGCGGCGACCTCCTGGGCGGAGAAGCAGCGCCAGCGGCCGTTGGGGTTGGTTTCCGCGTCATAGGTGGGCTTGCGGTCCTGCTGATGCCCGGCGCAGTAGCAATCCACAAACTCCTGCAAATGCGCACGGGTCATGGGCTTGGTGGCCATGGTGTGCTTGACGCCGGTGCGGTAATCATAGACCCAAATATCCTGCGTGGGCTCGCCCTTATCGAAGAACAGCACGTTGGTTTTCACGCCGTTGGCGTAGAAAATGCCGGTGGGCAGGCGCAGGATGGTGTGCAGATTGTAATCCTTCATCAGCTTGTCCCGCACCTGCTTGGTGGTGCCGGCGTCAGTGAGCACGCTGTCGGGCAGCACCACGCCCACGCGCCCGCCGGTGCGCACGATGGACATGATGTGCTGCAGGAAGTTCACCTGGTTATCGCTGGTCTTGATGAATTCCGGGCGGTTGGCGGATACCTCCACGCTGCCCTGGGGCCGGGTGCCGAAGGGCGGATTGGTGAGGATGACCTGGTACAGGTGATCGGAGGTGTCTAGCAGGGAATCCTGATACACGATGGGGCTTTTCTTCACGCCGATGTCGTGTAAATAAAGATTCATGGAGGCCAGGGTGACCACAAGAGAGGTGTTGTCCGCGCCAAAGAGGGAGTTATTTTTCAGGAACTTCTGCTTTTCCACGTCCTTGCTCTGCCTGCGCATGTGTTCATAGGCCGCCAGCAAAAAGCCGCCGGTGCCGCAGCAGGGATCAGCCACTGTTTCGGTGATCTTGGGATCCACCACGTCCACCATGGCGGCGATCAGCGCACGGGGCGTGAAATACTGGCCCGCGCCGCTCTTCTTGTCCTGGCCGTTCTTCTCCAGTATGCCTTCATAGATCGCGCCTTTCAGGTCGCAGTCCATCATGTACCAGTTATCCTCGGACACCATGTCGATGACCTTTTTCAGCATCACGGGGCGGTCGATCTTGTTGGTGGCCCGGGTGAAAATGGTGCCGATGAGGCCGTCGGCTTCGGACAGCTCGGACAGGATATCCTCGTATTTCTCCACAAGGTCCGCGCCGCTCAGGGCGCACAGATCCTTCCACTTGCTGCCCTCCGGCAGATAGCTTCCCAAGCCCAGGGCTTCCTTTTCATCGTCCATCTTCAGGAACAGGATATAGGTGAGCTGGGTGATATAATCGGTGAAGCCCACGCCCGCCGCGGCCAGCACGTTGGCTATATTCCAAACCTTGGAGAGCAGGGCGGATTCGGTTTTCTGATTCTTTTCCTGTGCCATATTTCAAGTCTCCCCTTACGCGGCTTTCAGCAAAATCTGGGCCATGGAGCGCATTTCGGCATCCAGCGTCTTCGCGCCAAACAGGGTAACGCCCCTGCGCCATAGGTCGGTATCCACTTCGTTCAGGTCCATGACCGACAATGCGCCGTCGTTGATGACAAACTCGGCAATCTGCCGCATCAGTTCCTTTTGGTCGTCGGTCAGGCTGCGCTGAGCCTGGCCGCAATACAGGTTAAAGCGCTGGGTGTAGCCGTTCAGCAGGCTGGTCAGCGTCCGGCTCCGCTTGTAGGCGAAGCGCACCAGCTGGATCAGGTGGGTGAGGGCGTTTACGTTGGCCCTGGTGTCCAGATCGTCCACGTCACCGGATTCATCCAACACCTTGTAATTCTTCCAGATGGGATAGATGCCGAAGCGACGATCCTGGGCCAACAAACTGTCCCGCAGCTCCGCCAGCATAGCATGGGTGATCACGGTATCCTCGGCGTTGTAGATGATGCGCAGGGCTTCCAGACGATCCTTGTTATCGTTCAGGTACTTTTCAAAATTCTCAATGAAGGACTTGGCCGTTTCCTTGGAGAAGCCGGCGTAAATCAATTCGTCCGGATCCTCCTCCGTGCGTACCACATAGCCCCGCTGCATCTCCAGCAGCTTCCGCCGGGCGGGAATGCTGGTGATCAGGCAATCGATCAGCGCCATGCGAGCGGAATTGTCCTCGGATGGGCTGTTGTACGGCGGCAGAGCGTCCTGGTCGAAAGCCTGCTGGATGGCATTGGCGATGGCGCGGGGCGCAAAGCCATAATTGGCAATGAACGCATCCAGATGCCTGCCGAACAGCGCATTATTCTCATACCGCCGATGGATGGTGGCGCAGTAATCCCGCAGCAGCCACAGGTTTTCGTCGCTGAGCTCGTTATGGGCCAGATGCTCCAGCAAATGCTCCAGAGAGAGCCTTTTTTCGCCTTCAATTTGAATTAAGGTGGGATGGGAAATGACCTTTTCGTGCTCTGTCACGCCCACGGCATCCACGATGTAATAGCATTCCTTGGCCCCGGCGTTTGGCGTGACCTCCCGGAGCTTTTCGTCATCCACCACGCGGCAGCCGCGGCCCTTCATCTGGGTGTACAACACATCGGACATGACGTCCTTCATAAACAGTACAACTTCCAGTGGCTTCACATCGGTGCCAGTAGCCACCAGCGTCACGGTAACGGCGATGCGGAAGTCTTTTTCGATGCGCAGGTCGCGGATCAGGCCGTTGGAATCGCCGGAGGTGTAGGTGATCTTCTGCACAAAATGCTCCGGCACCTTGCCATCTTCAAATTCCGGCGCAAACACGTCCTTCACCGCTTCCACAATCTGGGTGGCATGGTTGTCGTCCTTTGCGAAGATCAGCGTTTTAGGAACAAATTCCCATTTCTTTTCCCGGTCGGGGTACAGCTCGTCATAGACAGCCTTTTTATAAGCTGACAGCACCTTGCGGATCTGATCCTCATTCACCACGGAGCGATCCAGGGCGGAAGGATCGTAATCCACCCGCTCACTGGCTGTATAGCTTGTCTCCCGACCCGTTCTGCGGGCAGTTTCCGTCACCTTCGTGCCGGTGCGGATCGCGCCGCCGTGTTCGGTGACCTGAGTTTTGATGCGGTAAATACGGGAAGGCACGTTGACACCATCCACCACGGAGTCGTCGTAGGTATAATTCTCGATGATGTTGTTGTTAAAGAACGCATATGCTTCCGGCGTGGGTGTGGCGGTAAGCCCCAGGATATGCGCGCCGGAGAAGTAATCCAGCACAGCCCGCCACTTCCCGTAAATGGAGCGGTGGCATTCATCCACGATAATCAGCTGGAAGTAATCCGGCGGTATCCTCAAATCGCCATCCAGACGGATGATACTTCTGTCTTCTTTTTCTTCCTCCTGCGTCGTCCGCTCGTCCTCGGCGTCCTCGCTGTCCTCCGAAAGCTGCTGCCCAGTCAGTACAGCAAACAGCTTCTGAATGGTAGAAATGACAATGTCGGCTTTTACATCGTTATCGTGTTTCAGCCGCTTGATCTCATAGAGGGAACTCATTTCCACCTGGCCTTCCGTGCGGTCAAACTGGCTGAATTCGCTCTCCGTCTGGCGGGCCAGGTTGTTCCGATCCACCAGAAACAGGATACGGCGCACAGGAGTATAATTCAGCAACCGATAGCTGGCCAGGCAGGCAAGATAGGTTTTGCCGCTGCCCGTGGCAAGCACGGCCAGGCTTTTCTTTTTCTCATTCTTGACGGCGTTTTCAAATTCCATCTCGGCGCGGTACTGGCAATCGCGCAGGCCGCGCTTCTCCAAGCGGGGCAAAGCGCCATAAGTTGAAACCTGATGGATCAGCTGGAGCATTTTCTTGGGGGAATGCATTTCATCCAATTCAACATAATCCGTTTCAGGCGAAAGCAGATTCTTGTAATAAATCTTGTTGCCGTTCGCCAGATAGACCAGCGGAATCAGACCATCATACCAGAGACCATACCAGTTTTGCGGATGGGTAGCATAGCTTTCGGCTTGGGCCTGCACATCTTCCGCAAGCGGGTTTTCCTCCCGTTTGGCTTCTACCACAGCGATGGCTTTATCATCCACAAAAAGCAGGTAATCGCTTTCGGTGTTTCCCTGCATCAACGCTTCCTTGACGGCAGAAGCACTTTTTGGCACATATTCCTCACGGGGCACAATATCCCAACCGGCTTTTTTCAGTTGCCGGTCGATCTTCTCCCGTGCTCGTTCTTCAGGAAGCATAGTGCTCCTCCTTTAGCCTCACGATGTTTTTACTCCTGCCGCAGTGCTATTCTTTTCCGCAGATCATCCAGCTTTTCTCCGTTATAGGTGAACCAGATCGTTCTTTGACCAAGATGGGTGAACCTATTCAGCACCTGCGCCGGAGCAGATAGCGAAGTGGTTTCGCCGTTATATCCAATTATTATGATCGTCAATCACCAATGACTGCACGGTCTCATATCGTCTAGAATCATTTTACCAGAATTGGATGATATAATCAATGGCGTGTTGTTGCAGACATGAGCCAGAACATCCACCCACCTTACCTTATCGTCATCATCCACTGCGCGATATTCACCCGCCCCTTGTCATACGGCACGGACGCCTAAATCAGCACCTGCTCCGACCCGTCAGGCATCTCGAGACCCAAGTTGTTGGAATAGTATGCGGTTGCGCCCGGCACGGAGCACAAGAAGCGCCCCTCGTCCCAGCGCAGGCCATCTTCGCTGGTGTACAGCACGAAATCCATGGGCAGGTCGGGCTTCACACAGCCGGACCGCCCGTGCAGGATGTAGCCACCCCGCACCTTCGCCACCTGCGGATTGCGGATCCGCTTCGCACAGTAGCTCGGAGCGCGCTCCGGCCAGGTGCGGCCCTGATCCTGGCTGATGAAGCAGTCCAGATTATACTCGTCCTCCGCGTTGTAGGTGTAGGCCACCAGGGAGCCGTCCTCCCGGAACACCAGCGAGCCGTAGGCGTGGGCCAGATAGTCTCCCGGCAGCTCACTGCGCAGCTGAAAGCTCCGGCCATGATCCCGGCTGACATACAGCTGATAGCGCTGGTCGGGCGCGTTGGTCAGGAAATCGTTGTGGGCGAGCATCAGCACGTAGATGACCCCGTCTATCACCAGCGCGTCGTAGATGCGGCCCTTGCAGGCGCAGAAGGGCGCGGCGTCCGACCAGGTGTGGCCGCCGTCCTCACTGCGCAGCACCACCGGTTCCAGATAGGGCTCCCACCCGTTGGGATTCTCGTTGCGGATGCACAGCGCCACGATCTCGTTGTCCGCGGGGGAGACGGCCTTCTCGCAGCTGACAGTGAAGGGCTCGTTGAGCAGGCATTGCATCGAATAGTCCAGCACGGTGCCGTCGTCCCACGTTTCGCCGTAGTCAGTGGAGCGCTTGTACTCCAGCCAGCCGAAGCCGTTGTGACCCGGCGCCCAGGCGTTGCGCTTGCCGGAGCAGTTGGAGTAGAACGCCAGCACGCAGCCCTTCCTGTACTCCACCAGCGCGTGGCTCAGGTGTCCGCTGCGGCCCGTCGCCTGATGATTGACAAACAGCTTTCCCATGTTCGGCGTTTCCGTCGGATACAGTTCATACTTCATGGCGCGACGCCTCCATCTCTCCAGCTTTCCTTTTATATCAGCACGCCCTCGCAGTGATCCACCTCATGCTGGATGATCTGCGCGGTGTAGCCCTCGAAGGTGCCGGTCTGCGGCCTGAACCGCTGATCCTGCCAGCTCATGGTGATCTTCTTATACCGCTTCGCCTTGCGCGTGCCAGCCAGCGACAGGCAGCCTTCCTCCGCTTCGTATTCCCCGCTGCGGGCCACGATGACGGGATTCACCATGACCATTTGCAAGGGGCCATTGCACACCACGATAACGCGTTTTTTCTCCCCGATCATGTTAGCGGCCATGCCCACGCAGCGGTCGAGGTTCGCGCGCAGTGTGTCCAGAAGGTCGGCGATGACCTGCCGGTCGGCCTCCGTGGCAGGCAGGGATTTCTGCGCGAGGAAGAGCGGGTCGTGGACGATGGGGCAGATCATGGTGGGGCCTCCTTTGGCGGGGTTTCGGTCGGGATTGTCAACGAAAGGTGTCAACGGAGGGGAAAACATTTTTGGAATGATGTCGTCAAAGCGGTGCCTGTCATACTTCGTCAAGTTTGAACGTGTGCCGTTCCAATCCATTGCAGCGGATGTATAAACCATATTTCCCGGCGCACGGATCCAAAGATGTGTGGTCGCGGGGGCATCGTTTGCCGTCTGGATTCTGATAATAGAAATAATCCGTGACCATTTCTTCCGTAACCCATTCCGTGTGGCCGCACTTTGGGTAATTGGAGCAGCCAAGGAAGAATTTTCCCGTCTTGCCTTTCTTCAGGCGCAGGGGACTGCCACATTCCGGGCATTTCAGTTCCCCGCTCACATAGGCGCTGAAGGTGTCGTATCCTCCCTCTTCATTCTTCGCTGAATCCGCCGAGGCCTGATCCACGGTCCGGTTCATTTCCAGGAAGCCATAGAGCGCCTGAGCGAAGTGTCGGCCCTCAAAGCGGATAATCGGCCGGTATTGTGTGGAAATGACCCGTCCTTCCGCAATGAAATCCGCGCCGGAATGAGGCATGCCGAACCAGACGATCCGCTTGTCGATCATCGTCACGGGATTCGCCACGTATTTGTTCTCAACAGCCAGCCCGCGAAGATCCGACGGGAGGCCGGCTTTGGACTCTGTCCGAACGATGACCTTTTTCCCCTTTTGTTTCAGTAAAGCCAGAAGCCGGCCCAGCTTCTGCTGCCAATCGGTGGTTCCGGAGATGGTTCCGGGCATATCGATGCGAATTTCGCTTTTTGCCGCGGCCAATTCGTCGAAATAGGCCTGATCAAAGCGATCTCCCAGGCCTATCCGCATGTTCGCGCCGTCACATTCTGACATAACCTCTGCGCCCTTTATCGTGGCATGAGGTGACGTCTCTTTGATCATCTGGCGGAACATCAGGCTTTCAGAGAGGTTCTTTGCCTGCATATAATCCCTGTTGACGACAGAGAGCATTTTGCCGCGCGCTCTTGTGAGGGCGACATTGTAGAGCCGGTTGGCATAGTTGTTCGTCGTGGACGTGAGCAGCTTCCCCGGATACGGCATGCGATAACAATCGACCGCGTCGTAGATGATGACGTCTCTCTCAGAGCCCTGGAATTGATGCACCGTAGCACAGACGATCCTGTGCAAATCCGGATGGCTTTCAGCAACATCCCTGGACATGGCGTGCAGCAGCCTGGACTGAGCGCTGTATGGCGATATGATGCCCACGTCAAACCGCCCGGCGGCCTGAAGCGCAAGTCCCATTGAAATCATGGCAGACAGAACGTTGATTCTCGACTGGTCCGCCGTTTTCAGGCAGACCGACATCATGCCGCTCAGATCACAAAGGCCCATGGCTTTGCCCTGCATGGGCGGCCGCATAACGATCGGCTGGCGCTTTTCCTCGATTCCAGACGCGGTTTTCAGCAGGCCGTGATACATAAACCCGCTGGAGAAAGCCGCGATTTCCGGATGCATGCGGTATTGCGTGTCCAGCATGCAAAGCCACTGGTGCCCATACCCGGCCTGCACGGCGTCCGTAATGCCGCAGAACTGGAAAATATCTGCGTTCAACGCGCTATTTGCGTCGCTTTGGACAATCGGAGGCAACTGGGAGAAATCCCCCATGCAGATGAAGTACTTCCCTGCCATACCGGCGGAAAACACGATCTGCGGGATATACGCCATGCTGGCCTCGTCAAAGATTACGGTATCAAACCTGTCTTCATAGAGGACGCTGTCCGCTATGGCCTTGGAGACAGTCGTCGCAATGAACTTTGCCTCCGCGACCAGCTTTCGCTCTTCCGATTGCAGCTGCTTTCTGATCTGGGACAGGCGGACGCCGGCATCGACGAATCGCTGGGATGTGCGGGGATTGCGCTTTCTTTCCTCGATAAGACGGGCTCTCTCCTGAACGAGCTGGGGATGCTTTGACAACACAAGATTATATGACGTCAGGAACTCATGGCGCAGCAAGTCCTTGTCACGCGGATAACCATAGCGCACCATGAGACCGGGCGTCTTCTCGTCGGACAGCTCAAACACACGGTTGATAGCGCCGTCCACGGAAACATTGCTGTAGGACAGCATCAGAACGCGCTGTCCGGCCTTTATATGCTCAATTGCGATTCTGGCCAGCGTCTGCGTTTTGCCTGTCCCCGGCGGTCCCCAAACGAAAGTAATGGGCTGCATGAGAGACATTTTGACGGCGTTTTCCTGCCCTGTGAGAATGGGCTTGTCAAATTGAATCTTTTTGTGGCCGTCCAAGATCAGCGAGGCGGCAATTGGCGAGTTGGCCGCACGCAGCGATTTGAGCCGTTCCGTCAGGAAATGAAGCAACTTCCATGGTTCGGCAGAAAACTCAATCACGGAAACCTTTTCGCCGAGATAGCTGGCCGTCGCAATGGTCAGCGTGAACTCTTCGCAGTTAATGATAACGGCGGGAATCTCCGTTTCATTCTGCCAGAGGGAGATCTGCGTGTTGTCGGGTATGTTCAGCTCGGAATCCGCTTCAAAAGAATAGATGTAGATTCCGCCTTTGACTTCGACCTTTTCGCCGTCTACGATTTTTTGCCGCTTTCCGCCATTTTGCCTGAGATAGACAATTTCAGAGACGATCAAGCGCTCCTGATCATTGAAAAAGTCATCCAGCGATGTATAACGCGGGGCCACCGTTTTATTGTCAGCCTGCCTTTTCCCCTGCCTGCTTTGAATCTGCCGTTCAAAAATCCTCTGCTGTATCTCTTGCTCCTTTTGAGCCTTCTGCGCCGCGGCGCTCGCCTCATGAGCGCGCGCCTCCTCATCCGCCTGCGTTGCTGCGGTTTGGTCCAGCAGCTGCAGAAAGGTTGTGAAGCAGGCAGGAGCAGAAAAGGTCTTCGGTTCAGAGAGCGCGTCGAATTGAACCGTGACGCGGTTCTTCTCATCCTGCGATACGATTATGCCACTGCCGAATTGGCTATTGTGATATACCTTTTTGCCGACATAATTCATGGTGGTGTCCCTGCTATCATTCGTTGTTGATAGAATAGAAAAGAAAGGAGGGCATGAAGCCATAACCACTTCGTCATTATATCATTCCATTACAGACATGACAACAGTAAAACGCCCATCACTCAGCGCCTGTCCTCCACCTCGACGATCTCTCCCACGAACAGCCAGTGCGGCTGCCAGTTGGCGTAGACGCCGTTGTTGATCTCGTCCGCCAGACCTTCCCGCTGAAAGGGCGCCTGATACAGCTTTTTGCACACGAACGTCAGATTGGCTTCCTCGAAGGTCACGCCGCCCGCCAGCACCTTGGGCGTCAGGCCTGCCTCGGCCACCTTGTCGCCGTCGCGGCCGGAGTGCGCGCCCAGGTAGCTCAGAGCCGGCTTGTATGCCGCCGGGAAGAAGCTCACGGTGAAGGTGGAGCTGTCCTTGATGAAATCCCAGGTATAGCGGTCGGGATTGATGTACACCGTGGCGATGGAGCGGCCCCAGAGCGTGCCCAGGCTGCCCCAGCTGATGGTGCAGGTGTTGTAGTGGGTCGGGTCGCCCGCTGTGGCGAGGGCCCACTGATGGCTGAAGAGGTCGAAGATGGGGTAGTCTTTGGATTCAAATCGTTTCATTGATCTTCCTCCTTTTCTCGGCGGTACAGCTCAGGCGCTTCCCGGCTCAGGCCCATGTAGAAAAGTCGCGCCTGAGCGGCCTGCTCGGTGATATGATATCGCCTGGCTAAATCAGCGACGGTTTCCCCTTGCAGGAAATGGTCTTTCATATCGTCCTTATCATACTTCTTTTCTTGCCAGGTCTCCGCCAGATAATCCTCCGCGTCGTCTATCAACTGGAGATGCTCAAGGCGATAGGCAATGCCCCTCTCTGATCGCTGCAACAGCCTCTGCATTTCGGCCATTGTTCTGCCATTTTCAAACATTCGCTCCAACAAATCGTCCTCTTCTGAAAGCCAGGGAGCGCCTAAGCGCGCGGGGCGTTCTTCATTGACTAAGCCTTCTGCCGCAATGCCCAGTTTGGACAATCTATTCTTGATGCCCCTGGGTCTCCGGTGTAAAACAACGCATATTCTTTCCAGCGGAACTTTTGAAGAAATCATTTCGGCTAATCGCTGATCATCACCTTTTGACCACGGCCTGTTCGCATTCAGTTTTTTCGGTTTTGAGACACTTTGATCTGCTTCAACAGCTTGAGAATGAGCGACGGTTTCCCGTTTCAATGACTGCACAGCCCGGCAAAGCGCCAATATGACATCAGCCTGCTCAAAGAGGAACGCCTGTGGCAACGCCTCGCCGGTGTTTGGATCGATGCCCTCCATTAGCATTTCCAGCACTTCTATGGCGCGTTCAGCTTTCATATGTAAGCCTCCCGAGTATGAAATAATCGAACAGCCAGTAATCATATGCCTATTAATAGTATAGCACAGGGAAATGGTTATTTGAAGACATGAGAAGCAGAGGTTTACCTCAAAAGCGGTCTTCCCTCAAAAAGAGACAGTCGGAGCACTATGCGCTATCCCGACCTCTATGAACAAACTGAACCATGTGAAGCAGCTGATGGCGCTCATGACTGAGCATGCCCCGGCGCGGTGCACGAGCCGCAAATGTTCTCCGAGTTGTACAGGTGATATTGCTTTTGAGTTTGAAAAGTTTGATCCAAAAGACTCAATTCATATTGAAAAGTTGAGAAACTACGGCTATAATAGTATTGAAAAATTCCCGCGAGGTGGTTTATCGTGCTTAAGCGTAAAATCGCAGACCTGATTGAAGAGCATCTGCGCTCGGGCTCTGAGCGCATTTTGCTGATCGACGGCGCGCGCCAGGTCGGAAAGACATATATCATCCGCTACGTTGGAAAAAAGCTGTTTCCCAATTTCATTGAGATCAATATGTTGGAGGATTCCATCGGCGACAGGCTGTTTGCGAACGCAAAAACGATAGATGATTTCTACCTTCGAGTCAGCACGATCAAAGGTGAACTGATGGGCGAAGTAAAAGATACCCTGATTTTCATTGATGAGATTCAGGCTTATCCTCATTTGCTTACGATGTTGAAGTTTCTTCGGGACGACAACCGGTTTACCTATATCGCCAGTGGATCGCTGCTGGGGGTAACGCTTGCTCAAACAACTTCCATTCCCATTGGGAGTATTCGCAAAGTGCGCATGTTCCCGTTGGACTTTGAGGAATTTCTTTATGCCAACGGCATGAATGCGTTTGCGATTGCTGCTCTGCGTAAGAAGTTCGAAGCACAGGAATCGCTGGATGAGGCCATGCATGCGAAGATCATGGACTTGTTCAAGCGTTATCTTCTGGTAGGCGGGCTTCCAGCCGCGGTCAATGCTTATCTGGACACAAAGAACATCCAGGCTGTGCGGGAAATCCAGCGTGAGATTCACGATTACTATGCGGCCGACGCTTCCAAGTACGATGAAGAGAAAAAGCTGAAGATCCGTCGGATCTACGATCAGATACCTTCCAATCTGGAAAACAAGAAGAAGCGTGTGGTCGCCCAGCGGATCGAAGGTAAAAAGGGCAGCACCTTCGCCAACTATGAGAATGAGTTTGAGTATCTGATCAGTGCAGGTATTGCGTTAAACGTGCAGGCCATCTCCACGCCGACGTTTCCTCTGATTGAATCCTCTGGGAAAAACCTGCTGAAGCTGTATCTGAACGATGTCGGCATTCTGACCTCTATCCTGTACGGCAACAATATCCGCGCAATTCTGGAGGATGAGCGGAGCATCAACCTTGGATCGGTCTATGAAAGCGTTGTTGCCAGCGAATTGATCGCCCATGGCTTCAATCTGTTTTACTATGATAACCGCAGCAAAGGCGAGGTTGATTATCTGATTGACGATTACGACAGCCTCTCCGCTGTCCCCATTGAGGTGAAGTCCGGCAAGGATTACACCGTCCACAGCGCGCTGAATAACTTCGTAAAAAACGACGATTATCATGTGAAAAAGGCTTTTGTCCTGTCCAATGCCCGCGAGATCACGACAAAAGGCGAGATCACTTATCTGCCGATTTATGATGTGATGTTTTTTGGAGAGGCGGAGCATTCAAAAGCAATTATTGGATGAGAAGCAAAAGATAAAAGTAAAGAACAAAATATGCTGCTTACTCAATAATAGCGCTATGTGAATACCTTAAGGAGGGAATTCTCTTGTGGAATTGGATTGAGAAAAAGAAAAAGCAAGAAGCAAAAGCAATTACTCCGAATAATAAATTGTATCTTGGGTTACTGCTCGGAGCCATTGCCCTAACTGGCGTCTCCTTATTATTTCAAGGATGTGGAGCGGTATTTACTATTTGGACAAGCATTACATGTGGCGGAATTGCCTCAATTCTCGTTGCATGGTTAATCGATGCGGCAAACTGCCGACAGTTGACCAAGAAAGCTGTTGAACACCGCGAAACTCTTCTGTCTAATCTCTTCCATGTCTTTGACAATGGGCTTCAACTTCTTATTGTTGAAAGCACAGAAAATGATCACTGTGCAGATTCAAAAAAATGGTATGAGTGGATAAAGAATGTGAATAAACAAGCTATGAATGATCCGACTCTAATCCCAACATTAATCCGCATACTAATGGTTTTCTTCGATGATTTAGCAGAACAGGTTTTTGCTGTAAAAAGCCAAGAAGCTGTACTGTTGGAATCGGGCATTATTTGCCCAAAAGATATTCATGCATTATCTGTGATTCTTAATATTTGTGATGCTGCGAGGGCAACCTTTCGATCAAAAGATAGCAATGATACTTGTTATCAGCGATTTAAAACAGATTGCGGGTTGATCCATGGACTTATTGGTTCTGCTCCGTCGTTACGGCCGATAAATGATATGATGATCGAACCAATGTTGTATCGTATGTATATAGAAGCGCAGGAAGAAACGCACATATCGGAAGATAGCCAAGACTGTCCCGTTTCGAATGCGAAACAGGAAGGAAACGAGGAAAGCAAGTAGTTTTCTACAAAAACAAGCGAAGGAAGAACAGTCAAAATACGGATACGGAGAAGCAGGTCAGAGCATTTTGCATCAGAACCAAATGAAATTTTCTATTTTCATTACTCTTCAGATATATGAAATACCGACATTTCATTCACTTCCACGCCAGATCAGGCCAAGCGCAAGCCCTTTCGTGCATAACTTTCTTCTACATCCCCGCCACAATCTCCCCAACCGCCACCAGCGCCGCCTCGCCGCTGATGGCGATGCGGCCATTTTCCAGCAGCTCACAGGTCAGATGCCCGCCGCGTCGGGACGCCTGATAGGCGCGAATGATCTTTTTGCCCAGCACGTCGGCCCAGTACGCCGCGATCTGGCAGTGGGCCGAGCCGCACACGGGGTCCTCCGGGATCGCCAGCTTCGGGCAGAAGCTCCGGGACACGCAGTCCGCCTCCCGGCCCGCGGCGGTGGCGTTCTGAATGCGGCCCGGCAGCTTTGCCAGCAGCGCCTGGTCTGGCGTCATGGCCCGCACGTCGTCCTCGTTGTCAAACACGCAGATCAAATCCAGTCCCAGCACCGCCCTGACCGGCCGCACGCCGAAGGCCCGCGCTATGTCGTCCGTCACGGGAATTTCCTTGAGGTCATATGTGGGGAAATCCATCCGGTACAGGCTGCCATGCCGCGTCACGGTCAGTTGGCCGCTGAGGGTGTTGAAGATCACCTGATCGTTTTGCGGCTCATAGTGGTTCAGAATGACATAGGATGAAGCCAGCGTGGCGTGGCCGCACAGCTCCACCTCCGTGCCCGGCGTGAACCAGCGCAGGCGATAGCCCGATTCTTCTTTGACGATGAACGCCGTCTCCGACAGGTTGTTCTCCATCGCCAGCTTCATCATCCAGGCCTCCGAGGGCCAGCGCTCCATGATGCACACCGCCGCCGGGTTGCCCGCGAAGGGCTCCGGCGTGAAGGCGTCCACGATGTATTGTTTCATACAATCCTCCGAGAAAAAAACTTCGTTCAATCCATAAATTCATCGGTAAAACAATCCGCCCATGCTGTTTTCAGAAATCCTTTCAGCAAAAAACGATAACGCGCTTCCTGTTCAGGATGCACCATGAAAATGTAACTTCGCTGGGTGCCCCGGTGATATGTCACGCCCATAAGCGATGCGTGCGGTCGGTATTCAAACAGGACATGCTTGGCCTTGTCCCACTGTGCCGCGGTTCGTCTGCCCTTGTGACAGTAGTAAACTATGTTCTGGCCACGGTCATAGTAATCGCACACCTCATTGGCATAGACATACTTCGCGGCATGCTTTTGCGCGGAAGGACTGCCTGGTCTCAGGCCATTATCCGGATCCATGAAAACCAATTCTGGCCCTGTGCAAGCTCCGAGCGCCGCTTGATGCCAGCTGTTCCGCGCCATTTTCTTTTCAATGACGGAATGTATACGATCGTCAGGAATTGATCCTACGATTTCGCCGTAATAGATCGCGCCGGGGATCATTTCGCGTCTTGCGAAAGATTGGACATCCTTTTCATGGCGCACGCGCATTTCCCGCAGGGTGTCATATAATTCAGGATCATAAATGCGGTTTTTCGCGTCCTCAAGATAACCACGAATGTTCCCATCGTTGGAAACGTCGTCTGGCGTCAGATACCAATTTATCGCAAGGGATATGCCATGTTTCGCAAGAAATCGCAGCAAGCCGTATTTACCATAGTCGCCGACATCTCCGAAATATTGGTTTTTCATTGCGACACCTTACCTCCATTGTACGTTTCCTTGTCTGATGATGGCCGGTTTTCCCTTTGTTTTATCAGATTCCCATCTTTCCCATGATCCCGTCCGCCGTCACGCCGGGGTGGGTGACGTACAGCCGCACGATCTGCTCCACCAGCGCGGCGTCCCAGCCGTGGCGCTCGGCGATCTCCATGGGGCCGCGGCCCTTCTGCGTCTCCTTCATGATCGTCTCGATCTGTCCCTTGAGGTCCACGGTTTTCGGCAGGGCGACGGCCTTGCTCCCGTGGGGAATGTCTATCCTGTTCACGCAGACGCTTCCCGCCTCCACCTCCAGCACCGCCAGCGTGATGGCCTGATTGAACCGCCTCGGCCCGCAGCTGCCGGGGTTGAGCAGCAGCGTCTTGCCCTGCCGCGATGCCTCGTATTTGTGGGAATGGCCGTAAACCACCAGGTCATACGGAGCAAGGTCGTCAGGCAGGTCCTTCTTCTTGTGGGTCATATAGATTCGCAGCCCGGCCAGCCCGAAGTCCAGAAACAGGGGAAGCCGCGCTGCCCACTCCCTGTCGTTGTTGCCGCGCACGACATAAACCGGGGCGATGCGCTCCAGCGCGTCGATGATCTCCTGCCGGTTGATGTCGCCGCCGTGCAGGATGGCGTCGCAGCCCGACAGCGTGGCCGTCACTTCCGGCCGCAGCAGGCCGTGGGTGTCTGCGAGGATGCCGATTTTCACGATTTGCACTCCTTTCGGAGGATTCGATATGACAAGCGCAGGTTCATTATGCCGGAAAATTCGGATAATACGCAGTTTAACGTGATGGAGAAAACCGGACAAAACGCGCTATAACGGGCCGGCATGTCTATATGGGTCCCCCGCCGCTTTTACAGTCTGAACAGCGCCTCCAGGGAGTTCAAAGTACCTGATTCAAAATTGCAGACATTCCTATATCATCCAAATCGGCACGATCAGATTGTCTCTGTCAAAAGCACTGAAATGATCCGCCATGCAGAGGATCGCGCCGGTGCCGAGTTGAAGAGGGCCCTTGTCGATCACCCCGAAAACACGGGTCAGGCGTTTGTCGGGCGTGGCGGTTTTCTTGATCTCCAGCGGACAGAGCTTGCCATCGCCTTCGAGGATCACGTCGATCTCCTTGGCGTCGCGGTCGCGGTAGAAATAGAGATACGGTTCCAGCCCGGCGTTCTGATAGCTCTTCATGATCTCCGACACGGTGAAGTTTTCGAGCAGCGCACCGTTCATCGCACCACTTTCGGCGACTTCCGGGGAAGACCAGCGGGTCAGGTAGCAGACGAGCCCGGTGTCGTAGAAATACACCTTCGGCGTCTTGATTGTGCGTTTCAGCGCGTTGTTGGAATAAGGATGCAGCAAAAAGATAATGCCGAGCGTCTCCAGAATGTTGACCCAGGCCTTTGCGGTTGGCATGTCGATGTCGGCATCTTCCGCCAGCGCGTTATAGTTCAGGAGCTGGGAGCAGCGAGCGGCGACGGCTGTAACAAAGCGGTTGAATTTCAAGGCGTCGACGCTGCCGGAAAGATCCCGGACATCGCGCTCCACATAGGTGGAGAGATAGGACGAGTAAAAGACATTCCGATCCGGGGTCTGTCCGCTGATGAGTCCCGGCATCGAACCCTTCCACAGGCGGGCAAACAACTCCGGCGTGGTGACAGGCTGAAACTGATCCTGTTCTGCCAGCAGACGATCCAGATCCGTCGTAAAAGGCGCACAGGGCGCGCCGATGATCTCCCGTTGGGACAGGGGCGACATGTGCAGCAGCGCGACACGGCCTGCCAGGGATTCCTGAACGCCACGCATAAGCCGGAATATCTGGGATCCGGTCAGCCAGAAATCGCCGGGATTGTGATGCTCGTCGATGTGGATTTTGATGTAGGTGAAGAGTTCCGGGGCATACTGCACCTCATCAATGAGTACAGGCGGTTTGTGAAGCTGAAGGAACAGAGCCGGGTCGTTCCTGGCCATATCCCGCTCGGCGAGGTCGTCCAGCGTGACATACTTCCGCCCGACGCTCTCCCTCTCCGCGAGAGAACGCAGCATGGTCGTTTTGCCCGCCTGACGCGGCCCGGTCAGCAGGATTGCGGAGTAGGACTTGCTCAGTTCGAGGATGCGGGATTCCATGTGCCGGCTGATATACTCCATGAAACGTCACCTTTTTCGGCTGATTTTCGTTTTGACTATATTATAGCCGAAAAAAGCTGGCCAGTCAACAAAATCTCGGCTGATTTTATAATTATATGGAAATCAGCCGAAAAAAGATGAATCGACGATTCATTACCTTATCCGATTCACCTGTTCTCTGGCATATCGCCAGCGGACTGGACATCCGCCTGAGCGAGCTGTTTCGCCGGGTGGAGGACGAAATCGAGCGCCACGTATAGTCGCACAGCGCTCGAAAAATCAACAAGAACATATGTGGTAGTTACACTGAGGACAATTGCACGAGAACCGTTTCTCCTATCAGAGCATCTGTAACATCGCGTTTTTTCATACCCTGCCGGCTGTCTTGCAATGATTCCAGGTTAGAAATCAATTTCATATTCAAGTATGCGACGTGCTTCATTTTGCACTTCAGCCACAATGGTTGTATTCCCTGAAATCTTCATGGACTTCAGCATAGCATCAATTTTAACCGCATCCTTTTCTCGAATCCCGGATGAATTGCTCAGTTCGATATTAAACCGTTGCTGTTGCAGCGGAGAAAGCGGATCCATTCTCATCTCGATCAGATTAACGATGTTGATTTCTTTTTTCAGGTAGTGCAATTCTGGCCTGATCGGAGCGTGCCCGGGAAACCTCATCTCAGCTTCAATGGTTATGGACGCGAGTGAAGAATCGTGGAACGAGTGGCTTGCTTTTGCATCTGCGCCTTGTTTTCCGGCCTTCGCTGTGAGAGTGGCATCAACGGAATTTGATGAAATAGATTTGCTTTTTTCTTTGTAAGTCACCTTAAAGTGAGTTGCCCCAAGCGATTGGGCAATTCGCTGTAGTTCAGCCACTCGTTGCATTTTCATGAACGAGAAGTAATCGTCCAGCGAAATATAGTGGTTTCTGTCACAGGGATCGACATAATATACAACCTTGTTTTCGAGTTCTGGATAAAATGTCAGGCCGAAATCGTCAATCTGATCCCGATAGATCGTGATTGCGGACATATCATCCAGAACAGTTTTGAATCCAACGGAGCCTTCGCAGACTGGATTTTCAGCATGAGCCTTATCCATCTCTGCTACAAGGATCATTTTGGGCATGACAAACTCAGCTCGCTCAAAGTCATCCGGAAACAAGGGTTTCAATCTTTCAAGATCAGCTTTGCGCCGGGCTTCCGCCTGATTTGCCTGAATCCTGTCCGACACGGTCTGGATATCAGAAAGATCAAGCTTTCCATCCCCGTTTTGATCAATAGCCTTCGCAATATCCTTGCCTGTTTTATCGATAAAACCGGAGACTCCTTTTACTGCGTTGTTAAACATCTTCCCCAAATCAATACCCATGAGATCACTCCTTCGCGGAAACTGTACATTGGGTTGCTGCCATCGAATACGTATATCCCCCTAACATAGCATTTTGGTAACACCATGAGACGCCCAAAGCTCTGTTCTGCCGTTTGATAAGCAATACCTAGCCAATATTTTACCCGAAAAGAGGGCATATAGCAAGCCCGGAAGCCGACAGCTTATTCAGGAATCCAGGTGGCATTTTCAAGGTGCAGACGCTCTATTGCCACATTATTTCCCCTATATTATTCTT
>Ga0208297_1001369_pt1 | contig 23895 bp, 16 predicted proteins | sample LMS_cellobiose_e_FD_187367 | JGI IMG/M metagenome (GOLD analysis project Ga0208297, IMG submission 187367) | Rumen-fistulated moose microbial communities from Alaska, USA - LMS_cellobiose_enrichment (SPAdes) (version 2) | ecosystem: Host-associated > Mammals > Digestive system > Stomach > Rumen... | reverse complement strand
TTCGCCCTTCTCCACGCCATCGCCCTGGACAAAAACTACATCGACACGGCCGACACGCGCGTCATCCAGCCAGCCATAGACTGGTATGAGCGCCACGGAACCCCCGAAGAACGGCTGAAAGCGTACTATTATTTGGGGAGGGAATTGTTTAATGGCAAACAATACGATAAAGCCATTATCGCATATTCTTCCGCAGAAGAATCTATGCCATTTGTCGATAATCCAAAACAAAATGGGCTGCTATGTATCGGATTGGCAGATATGTATTCTATCACATATGACAATGCCCAAGCCAAAGAGTATCTTGACAAAGCTCAATCATATTTCAAGCAAGTAGATAATAATGAGTATTCTCAGATTGTAGCATACCGAAAAGCCAAGAATTACGCCAAACTCAAAGAATGGGAAACGGCCCAAGACAGCTATGAGAAATTACTTGCTGACAGTTCCCTGACAAGTAACTTACGATTACTTATCGAGGGAGATTATGCTTCCTTTTTAGTGTTCTCACCCGTATCCGATTATACCACTGCGCTGGATATCTTTACCAGGATAGTCAATAAGAGAGGAAAGCTTAATGGGCTGAATCAGTACGGCGCATATGCGTATTCCCTTTCAGCCGATGGGCAGTATGAACAGTCCGACTCAATTATGGCTTATCTATCCTCGGCCGAGGGTTCCTATAAGTATTATTATCATTATTACAAGCATCGGATCCAATTACAAAGAGGAGATTATAGAAAAGCCTACAATTCCCTTTTCGAGGCAAAGAACGTGTCTGATTCCACATACGATGAGGCAAGAAAGACTTCCGCATATAAAGCTCACGAAAACTATTTGCACCAGAGGGAGACGGAAAACAGACTGAAACTGAAGTTCGAGTTCCATCTCATTGTTAATGTCTTGCTTCTATTATCTATCTTGTCTGGTATTCTTGCATTTTACTTTTGGAACAAGCAGCGCCGCAATCTGGAGGAACAAGGTAAAATGTCTCTTGCTATAGAGGCACTACGCTCACAAGTTGAAGGCTTAATTAGTGAAGCCAGAGAAAAAGACTTGAAGATTAACGAATTGACGAGGGTGAATACCTCCGCTAAGTTCCGCTATCTTGCTAGCTTATATGAGGTAATCTATCCATATAGGAAAGAAATTGAAGGCGACTACGATGGTGTTCTGTATAAAAGGATCGAAAGCCTTGTCAGCAATCTCAGGAACGATTCCTCTGCCCAGAAGAGTTTTGAAGAAGCACTTGACAATGAATCCGAGGGAATTATGCGTCGTTTCAGGAATGACTTCCCAGAATTATCTGAAAAGGAGTTCCAACTAGCGAGTTACATATTCGCCGGCTTTGACAATACTACTTTGATGCTCGTCCTGGGAATCACCACCCTTGAGCACACCAGGGTGATTAAAAGCAGGCTTAAATCCAAGATTTCCAAGTCCTCCGTCTCAGGGAAAGAGGTCTATCTGGATTATTTCAAATAAGAATCGCACCGGACAAGCGTAACAAGGTGTTTTATTCCCAGGTGGTTATACTTTTATGTATCAACCACTTATAAACGTTGTAAAATAAGCCCGAAAACAAAAGCGTAACAAACCCCGTTTTTGATACCGCTTCGATGTAGGTAAGTTCTTTTTTTTGAGTATTATTGAAAAAATAATCTGCGAAAGTAATGCTCAAACTAAAGTACCTTATCCTTTCTATCCTGTTATCCTTATTCTTTTCGGAGGGGTTTGCGAAACCCGCCACATCCCCTCAAACGGTAACAGACACAATAATCATTCTCTATTTCTCATCTAATCTTGGCGAAATCGAAGTTGAGGTCATAGACACCCAATTCCTGCCAGCCATAGTTCCCATTTCAGGCGGACCCGACCACTACATCATTACATTCACCTTACCATCAGGGCAGCAATACCAAGGAGAGTTTGATGTTTGATTCAAGGACAAATATTATTATTTAGGGGATCAATTAATCTCAACCGAATATGAAAACCAATACTATATTCTTGGTAAATTTGGCCAGGAGAATGGCGATAGAGACGGGTATTATCTTTCCGGAATCTTCAATTATCCTTTCGGGCCGGCTTACTTGGAGAACTATCATACCAGGTCGACGACAGTAACAACTGAAGGTACAGATGAATACTATCGGTTCATGATGCATATGGTTACGGGAATACGCCGATGATGTTAGAATCTTGATTATGAAGAATTTCGTGTTATTGATACTGCCTCTCGCGATAAGCGTTGTTGTTTGCTCCTGCACAATTTCATATACGGAGAGAATTGAGCCGTTAGGTTATGGTCCGCCCATGGAGCTTTCCCAGAAAAAAGTCCATTTCCATGGAAACGGTGGAGATGTCACGATACATTGTCTGAATCATTCCACCTGGAAGATTGCTGTAATCACTGAATGTGGGCTAGATGGTGCAGAGGATATCGAGCATCCAAATGAGTTCAGCGGAGATCATGCTCATCAAGAGGCCGTTATAGATGGAATAAGAGTGTTGGTTGATGACGATAATCCTAATGATAAAATGACTTCGGTCCGAATCATCGTTGAGCCAAGCACAACCCACAGGAGTTGGAGACTGTATATGAGTGACTTCAACACTTTTGCTACCATACATATATCCCAGAATTAATGTATTTTTGGTTCAGCAGCGTTATTTAGATGTATAAATGATCAATACTGGATTATGAAAAAGATTATATTATTGTCTCTATTTTTATGGATATGTTGTGCTGCAGTTTCATGCCACACTTATTCGGAGGAATATGTACCCTCAAAAGAGATTGAACTCTCCCAGGAGGAAGTGCACTTCAAGGAGGGTGGTGGAGACATTTCCATCAAGTGCCTGAATTATTCCTTTTGGATGATTTCAGTACTGCTAGAATGGGGTCAGGATGGGGCAGACAATATTTATTATCCTGTTGAGTACAGTGATAACGGCAACCATCAGGAAGCAGTCGGAGATGGGATCAAAGTGATGGTTGATGATAATAACCGCGAGGATGGTGTTTCATCGGTACGGATTATCGTAGATCCTTGTACCAAACATCGGAGCTGGAAGTTGAGCATGCATTGTGTCGACGTTTATACCACCATCAGGATCTCCCAGAATTAACAAGTGCGTCCCGACTTTCGGAAATATTTGATTTCGCTGCTTTTGGCTTCTTTCTCGATAGGAATGGAAGCCCAGGATGTCGTGGTGAACGGCTTTGTCCGTGAGGCTGGCTCCAAGGAACCCGTAATAGGGGCGATGGTTGCCGGTCCAGGCAAGTCTACTATAACGAATGAGCATGGTTATTACTCCTTGGAAATAACCACCGGTTCACAGTTGACCTTCTCCAATCCCGGATATGATATCCAGGAGGTTGAGATAACCGCCATAAGGGACACGACAGTGAATGTCGTCTTGGTCAAGAATGAGGTTCTGAACAGTTCGCTTGTCTCGGCTGAAGTCTCAATTATGAAACGGGGAACAACCAGTTCTCTTGATGTCCCCATCCGGGCAATCAAGGCTGCACCTTCCCTATTGAGTGAAACCGACCTTGTCAAAACTTTGATGCTGCTCCCCGGGGTCCAGAGTTCGGCGACAGGATTGAGCAGGTTGTATGTGCGAGGAGGAGGGCCGGATGAGAATCTGCTTCTCCTTGACGGCTTCCCGTTGTATAATGCCGAGCATATGCTTGGATTGTATTCGGTATTCCAGACAGAAGCAGTCAAGAAGGTTTCATTCTTTACGGGAGCCTACCCGGCAAGATATGGCGGAAGGGTTTCGAGTGTCTTGGACGTGCGCACGAAAGACGGAGACTTGCAGTCGCATCACGGCTCTTTCGGAATCAGTCTGTTATCCACGAAACTCCATCTGGAGGGTCCTCTGGGGGATGGGAAGACATCATATATGTTGAGTGCACGCGCGATGCCTTCTATAATCCCTATATCAATGGGAATCAAGATCGGAGACGAGGATAAATTCGGCTATGGTTTCTATGATCTGAACGCCAAGGTCACCCACGTATTAAGCGACAAGGACAAGCTGTCTTTGAGCTTTTATAGCGGAAAGGATATCCTTGGTGTCTATACTGTCAATAGATTCCAGTTCCAATCTCCTCTCAGGAAAACTACCCAAACGTCCGATACCGACATTGTCTGGGGGAACGACAATATCGCAGTCGGATGGACCCACGTCCTTTCTTCAAGGATGTTCTGTACCACCGTCCTCGGCATGAGCCACTACAGGATGAATACGGATGCTTTTTCAGAGAATACCCAGATAAATGTCGACGCAAAGAGTAAGGAAATCCAAGAATCCGATGTCGATTACCATTCCGGGATTTACGACTTGGACTTGAGCACCGCCGTTGAATACTCCGTATCTTCGAACCAGATGGTTCGGTTCGGACTTGAAGTCATCGCACATTCGTTCAAGCCGGAGTCTTTTTCGCAGAAATACAGGCTCATCGAGAGTGATGATGACGCCCGTGACACTTTGGATATCATCAGGGATCACGGGAATAAATCCGTCACCCGTGGCTTTGAAAGTTCTGTATTCATCGAAGACGAGATTTCCTTCGGCCGATTCCAGGTCAATCCAGGGCTGAGAATCAATCTGTTTACTGTAAGGGGGAAAACATATTTCCGCCCTCAGCCCAGATTCTCCATATCGTTTGACTTGAGCGATTGTCTTTCTGCCAAGGCCTCATATGCGAGGATGTCTCAAAATATCCATTTGCTCTCATCGACCCAGATAACATTGCCTATGGATCTCTGGGTGCCGGTTACGGACCGGATAAAACCGATGGTTTCGGACCAGTTCGTCGCAGGGCTGGCGTACCGCAGCCGGAAGGGTTGGGAACTCTCAGTTGAAGCATATTACAAGAAAACTGACAATGTCGTCGAATACAGGGACGGAGTCGCAGTGATTGGGAACACTTCCGACTGGGAGGACAGGGTTGTCCAGGGGGAAGGCCGGTCCAGAGGGGTTGAGATATTCGCCAACAAATACTACGGAAAGACCACGGGATGGTTGTCATATACTTTGTCAAAGACCGAAAGACGTTTCCAGGAAGCGGGGATCAGCGGAGGAGATTGGTTCCCATTCAAATATGACAGAAGGCATATCCTGAATCTGCTGATAATGCATTCTTTCAGCAAGAAGTTGGATATATCGGGATCCTGGTCATTGTGTACCGGCGGAGTGACCACTGTTCCGACAATGATGACAACCGTACTGTCTCCCGACGGCAAGACCTTGTACGAAACGGAGTATGTCCCGGTGAGAGGTAACTACAGACTCCCTTCTTCGCACAGCCTGAACTTGGGAGTGAACCTTCACCGTCAGAAAAGACGTGGTGAAGCAACCTGGTCATTCAATGTCTTCAACCTGTACAATAACCTCAATCCTGACTTGCTGTATGACTACCGTGCTGACATCAAGGGTGGTCCATCCGGAACGAGCGTACAATTGAAGATGAAGATCCTGACATTGATTCCGGTATTGCCGAGTATCGGGTATTCATTCAAGTTTTGATATGAGGAACGGAATTGGAATAATGTTGATGCTCCTTCTGACCACGTCCTGCTACAGGGAGGTGACGCTCGAAGTACCCGGTGCAGAGGGTGGCCTATTGATCAACGCCCAGCTTTCAACCGCCGGCAAAAACCATTCTGTATTTGTAGGAACTTGTTCTTCTTCAAAGGTTTCCCCTCTACATTCAGCTGAAGTCCTTTGTTCTGTCAACGGCGGCGAAAGAATCAAGGCCGAAGAAGTAATGGTCGGTGGTAAACCACAAGTGGAGTACCGCTTCGATGCGGTTTTGAATCCCGGGGACAAGGTATCCATCGATGTCAGCGATGACGATGGCCGGACAGCCAGCGCAGAAGTGGAAGTACCGGGACAGACCGGAGAAATAGTATCCATTGATACCTCCAGCGTGGAAGGAAAGGTCTGTTTCAGCATCAAAATCCGCGACAACCGGAATGGCCGTAATCACTATATGCTGACCCTTGACCATAATTATAAGGCTGTATTGCAGGACATCGTTCCGTATGAAGGAACCGTTTTTGATTTCGAGGTGACAGGCAGCAGGAAAGGCATAAGGCTTTTCAATGAAAATGATCCGATCCTCAGCGGCGGCCACGTGGGAGGGTTCGGAGCAGACGATATCATAGGTTCTGGAGTTGAGAATGTCAACTGCGTGTTCACGAACCTTCATTTCAATGATGGTGTTGCGACGGTCAATGTTTATGCCGACTCCACTATGCTGTATGATGATGATATCATAGATTATTACATCAGTGGAGTCAAGGACAATACGGCGACAATATCTCTCCATTGCATTTCCAAGATGGAATTCGATTACCTCTGGACCCTGAACACCTTCCAGGTTTCTGGATTCCATATGTCTGAGATGATGGAACCGGCATCAATCCCGGTGAACGTTTCGGGAGGCTACGGCTTCGTCTCGGTTTCAAGTTGCGATTCTAAGACTATCGGACTCAAGAGACAGTACCTGAGACTTTGAAAGACTGTCGAACGAGGAATACCGCCTTGCCAGTTTGATATTCGCCGGCTTTGACAATACTACTTTGATGCTCGTCCGCTGATATATCAAATTGGATATCGCCGCTAGTCTCTCCTTCTGCGATATACACAAATAGCCATACTTATATTCGAAAAACTGTTACGCCTTAATGTTATGAAAAAATTTCTTTTTGTATTCTTCTTTGTCCTCGTTGCAGGATGGTCGGTGTGCGCGCAGACACCTCATCAAGATTCTCTCATGGTCAATTCTTCGGTAAAGAAATACCATTCTCCTTCATTCTATGCTACGGCATCTATTATTCCGGGATTGGGGCAGTATCTACTTGGAGAACCGAAGAAGGGAACAACTCTTGTACTTTTGAATGTAGCCTCAATTGCCGCCTCCGCCGGAGGATATACAGCTGTCGCTATGCGTCAGCGGCCCAATGACCAGCCACAACTCAATCAGACCGTTACCGCTCTTTGGGGAATCCTGGCCATTGCTGGGAACGCAGGGTGGGTGGCTACTGAGATATATTCCGTCACCGATGCCTATAAGACAGCCAAACGCAAGACGAATGAAATCAGTTTGCGTCCTGTTTTGCTTTATAACCCTTCATACAAAAGTGGCAGTGATGCTCTTGCGCCTGGGATCGGGCTGGCTATTCGTTTCTGAGAGAATGAAATCGTAAGATTCTTCACTTCGTAGAGATTCTTCACTTCGTTCAGAATGACATGTGTGTGTCATTCTGAGGCAGATTCATCTGCCGAAGAATCTACCTCTTGGTCCCCCTCATTTTGTTCCGCCGTTTCCATTGAGAAGCGGCGATTTTATGCTATATTTGCGAGATTGTACGGATTTTTGAAAAAACTTTCAAACAGATGAGCACTATAGCAAGGACAAAAGTCAAGGAACTCCTCCTGGCAACCCCGGGACAGGAAGTTCTGGCAAAGGGTTGGGTAAGGACAAAAAGAGGCAACAAACAGATCAAGTTCATCGCCCTCAACGATGGATCCACAGTCAATAATATCCAGGTCGTTGCAGATACTTCCAAGTTCGAAGACTCGCTGCTCGCCAAGATCACCACGGGAGCCAGCATCAGCGTAAAAGGCAACCTGGTCGAATCCGTAGGAAGCGGTCAGGCTGTAGAAATCCAGGCCAGCGAGATAGAAGTGCTCGGTGAATGCGACCCGATGAGGTTCCCTCTCCAGAAGAAGGACACTTCCCTGGAGTATCTCCGCACGGTTGCACATATGCGCCTGCGCACTAACACCTTCGGAGCTGTGCTCAGGATCCGCCACGCAATGGCCTTCGCCATACATAAGTTCTTCAATGACAAAGGCTTCGTGTATCTGAACACCCCTCTGATCACAGAATCCGACGCAGAAGGTGCCGGCGATATGTTCCAGGTCACCACGATGAACCTTGAGAATGTCCCGAAGAAGGAGAACGGCAAGGTTGACTTCAGCAAGGATTTCTTCGGGAAGAAGACAAGCCTCACCGTGAGCGGCCAGCTTGAAGGAGAACTCGGAGCTACCGCTGTAGGAGAAATATACACATTCGGACCTACTTTCAGGGCAGAGAATTCCAACACTCCGAGACACCTCGCCGAGTTCTGGATGATCGAGCCTGAGATGGCCTTCTACGACATTGACGACAATATGGTCCTCGCAGAGGAATTCGTGAAATACCTGGTCCAGTACGCCCTCGACAACTGTATGGACGACCTCAGGTTCCTCAACGACAAATACGACGACGGACTTATCGAAAGGCTCCGCAGCGTGCTCGGAATCGATTTCCAGAGAGTGACTTACACCGAAGCCATAGATATCCTCGAGGCCGCCGTGAAGAACGGAACCACGTTCGAGTTCCCGGTTCACTGGGGTTCCGACCTGCAGAGCGAGCACGAGCGTTACCTCGTCGAGAAGCATTTCGGCAAGCCGGTGATCCTCACGGACTTCCCTATGGCCATCAAGGCATTCTACATGAAGCAGAACGAGGGATGCGCTCCTGGACGCGAAACCGTCCGTGGAATGGATATACTCTTCCCTAAGATCGGAGAGATAATCGGTGGTTCCGAGAGGGAGGCCTCCCTGGAGAAGCTTGAAAGAAGGATCGACGAGCTGGGGATGAGCCGGAAGAACCTCGAGTGGTACATCGACACCCGCCGTTACGGCACAGTGCCTCACAGCGGTTTCGGACTCGGTTTCGAAAGGTTGCTCCTGTTCGTTACCGGAATGTCCAATATCCGTGACGTCATCCCGTTCCCGAGGACTCCGAAGAACGCCGAATTCTAATCTGAAAACCATTAACAACACAAGGATATGCTGGTAATTGGAATAGCCGGAGGTTCCGGTTCCGGAAAAACTACAGTCGTCAACTCCATCACCGAAAAGCTCAAGGAGAAGGTGGTGGTAATACCGCAAGACTCTTATTACAAGGATTCCAGCCATCTTCCGATGGAAGAGAGGCAGCAGATCAATTTCGACCATCCGGAAGCGATCGATTTCAAGTTGCTCTGCGAGCAGCTGAAGGAGCTGAAGAGCGGGAAATCCATCGAGCAGCCTGTCTATTCATATATCACCTGCTCCAGGTCGAAGACCGAAACGGTAACGGTGGAGCCGGCGGAAGTTATAATCATAGAAGGCATCCTGGTGTTTACCTGCAAGCCGCTCAGGGACCAGATGGACATCAAGATATTCGTAGATGCGGATGACGACGACCGTCTGATGCGAGTGATGGCAAGGGATATACTCGAGAGGGGCAAGACCGTAGAGACCGTAATCGAAAGATATACCAAGACCGTCAAGCCGATGTACCTCCAGTTCATAGAGCCGAGCAAGCGCTATGCGGACATCATAATCCCTCAGGGCGGCCACAACAAAGTCGCCATCGACATCATTTCGGCGACGATTGAGAAATCTCTCAGCGAAAAACAGCTTGAAGCAACCAAATAGCGACGACTATGACCGGCGAAGACAGGGCAGGACTTTATATCACGGTGATCTTCCATCTGTTGGTGATCATCGTGCTGCTCGCCAGTCAGATCAGTTCGGCGCTCAGGAAGGGGGAATCTTTCTTGATTGATTTCTCCAAGCAGGAGATAATCGAGGAAAAGAAGAAGGAGGAGAACCTCAAGGAGGAGGTCAAGCAGAAACTCGACCGGATGCTTGATTCCTATGCCGGAGTACCTATCAGGAACATCGCCGTTGACAGGAGTTCGACCCTCAAGGACGACCGCAACACCAATGCGGAGGAGCTCTACAAGGAAGCAGAAAGGCTTGCCAGGGAGCTGGAGAACGGGTACGAAATAGATGAACCTGACGATTACATCCCGATCAGCAAACCTGTCTCGCAGAAGAAAGAACCCCAGAAGAAGCAGCAGTACAGCGGACCTTCCGTGGTATCTTACGACCTCGCAGGCAGGAAGGCCAGCAGGCTCTCGATCCCTGCGTACAGGTGTTTCGGAGCCGGACATGTCACCGTCATCATCACGGTGGATCCTTCGGGCAACGTCGTGAACGCCAAGATCCAGGAAGATGTGTCTTCGAATGACAAGTGCCTCAGGGACTTTGCGATACGCGCCGCACGTACTTCAAAATTCTCGGCATCAAGTTCGGCCCCTCCAAGGCAGATCGGGAACATAGTCTATATGTTCATCGCTCAATGATTTGTGTTATATTTGCAATATGAGCAAGAAGACGCTGGTCATAATGATCGTAGCTGCATTGGTACTCCTCGGAGGCATTGCGGCCGGAATCTCATTTCTATACAAATCGGACAGTCCTGGAAGTGGAACGGCAGCAGGGGCCGGCCAGTTCATCGAGAACCACAGCCTGGTCACTGCGATCCCTTCCGATGCAGCCCTTGTGCTGTGTGTCAAGGACTTCGGCAAGGCCTGCGAGATGCTTTCCGATACTGCCGCCGTATTCAGGGAACTCACTTCCGGTAAATTCGACAAACTCGTCTTGGAAGACTACCCTGCCCTTAAGAGGAACCAGGCCATCCTCTCCGTCCATTATACCAAGGATATGCCCCCGCTTCTGGTCATCGAGGCGGCGAAGGCCATCGCCGACACACTTCCGGACTGCACCAGGCTCATGGCCACGGCCGATTCCGCAGGCCTGTTCTGCAAGACAAGCGGAGGCTTGATACTCATCTCCCCTTCGGAAACGATAGTGAATTCTTCGCTCAGGCACATCTCCGAAGGGCATTCCGTCCTTGAATCAAGCGGGTTCTCCGAACTCTCCTCGAATATTTCCGGCGACAACATACTCTTTGCCTCGAATGCATATACCGACAACATCCTGGACGCGTATTTCGCGAAAAGGCACCGCAAATGCGCACCTTTCCTGAAGGAGATGTCCGACTGGGTGGCGTTCAGCATCAACAAATATTCAAGCGAAGGGGTTGCGGCGCATGGTGAACTGCTTTACGGAAGCGATCCTGCCTATTACATGAACGTGCTCCGGCACGCCGGCACAGGACCTGTCACAGTCACCGAGGCGCTCCCGTCATGGACTGACTTCGTAATCGACATCCCGGTAGGAAATATCACCGCATATCTCAAGGCTTACAGGAGCTACCTCGACGCCAAGACCAAGCTCGACAAATACGAATATGCCCTCTCCAGGCAGAAGAAGGAGAAAGGGATATCCGCTGAAGACTGGGCGAAGAACCTTGACATCAAGGAGGTTGCCCTCGCAGACATCCACTTCGAGAGCAAGCTCCGGCACGTGATACTCATCAAGGCTGGAGTCAAGCACCCTGAAAACGCCGTCAAGGATTTCGGGGCCACAGCAGGCTTCCTGAAGACCCTGTTCGGAGGGATATTCACTGGAGAAAGCGAGACTTCGGCCACTTTCGTCAACGGCTGGATCGTCGCCGGGGAGGACGACGTGATCCGGAAATATGCCGACGCCCTCGGTGAAACCCTTGCCGACCGCCTTGCGTCGAACGTGTCCGGAGACAGGGTCCCTCAGAAGGGATGCGGGTTCTGGGTTTACCATTCACTCTGCGAGGATCCGTCCCTGATAGACGTCAACTTCAGTCCTTTGATGGCCAAGGGAGTCCGAAGGGTGATTGGCGGAGTGACTTACGTCCCGGCTACATTGTACGCCACCGCGCAGGGGGACAAGATGGGCCTTGAGTTCCAGATAGACAGGATGCTCCTGAAGCAGGAACGCACTCCTGAAACCAGCAGGGACACCACGGTCAGCGTGCCTGCGGGCCCGTTCAAGGTCACGAACAGCGGCACCGGAAAAGTCAACAAGTTCTACCAGAACAGCCATCTTTCCCTATGTCTGCAGGACGAGAACGGGAAGGACCTCTGGGGCATCCCGTTCAAGTATCCGATCTGCGGGTACGTGCAGGAAGCCGACTACTTCAACAACGGCAAGATCCAGTTCCTGTTCGCTGCGGACACCAAGCTGTACCTTATCGACCGCCTGGGCAGATTCGTGAGCGGGTTCCCGGTGGAATTGGGCAAGGAAGTTGCGGTGGGACCTAAGCTGTATGACTTCACGGGAGCCAAAGGTTACACCGCGATGGTCGTATTCAAGGACAATACGGTCGGATACGTGGATCTCCACGGCAGGACGGTCGCATCCTGGAAAGGCATCGACGCTCCAGACACGATCAAGGAGGTCCCGGAACTGCTGGAATCCGGCGGAAAGAAATACTGGCTGGTCAGGACGGCCTCACGCACCCTGGTCTATCCTTTCGAGGGCGGAGAGCCCCTGGTCAAGGGAGAGGGTGACAAGAGGATCAGGCCTGACAGCAAGATTACTGTTAATGAGAAAGGTTCCATTTCTGGGGTATGCTATGACGGGAAGGAGCGAACCTTCAGGTTAGGACAATAAAAAAAAGATTATATGGCTGAGTTTCAATTCCAATCGGTCAACAAACTCCTTGAAAAGAGTTTCAGGGAGAACTGGGACAGGCAGGCACTTTCGAATTACCAGGGCGTCAGCCTCTGCTACAGGGATGTGGCAAGACGAATAGAGAAGCTTCACATAGCCTTCGAGAAGTGCTTCCTCCATAAGGGGGACAAGGTCGCGATCTGCGCCCGCAACCAGGTGAACTGGGCTGTCAGCTATCTGGCCACCATCACCTACGGAGCGGTCGTGGTCCCGATCCTGCACGAATTCAAGCCGGGGAATATCCATTACCTGGTCAACCACTCGGAAGCCAAGGTTCTCTTCGTGGATGACGTTGTATGGGAGGGACTCAGTCCGGACGAGATGCCGGGAGTGTTCGCGGTCGTCCGCATAAACACCTTCCAGCTCCTGTACGCCCGGGTCCCGAGGATCACCGAGGCCAGGGAACACATGAACGAATATTTCGGGAAGAGGCATCCTAATTCTTTCGAAGCCGAAGACCTCTGCTACTACAAGGACTCCCCTAACGAACTGGCGATGATCAACTACACTTCCGGAACTTCCGGATTCTCAAAGGGTGTGATGATCCCGTACAGGGCCCTGTGCTCCAACATCCAGTTCGCCGCCAAGGTTCTTCCGGAACTCAACAACAAGAGCAGCTGCGTGTCGATGCTCCCGTCCGCCCACATGTACGGAATGATGTTCGAGTTCCTGTACCAGATGGTCATCGGATCGCACGTCCACTTCCTGACCAGGGTGCCGAGTCCAAAGATCATCACCCAGGCATTGCAGGAGGTCAAACCGAACATCATCATCGCCGTACCGCTGATCATCGAGAAGGTTTACAAGTCGAAGATCCAGAAGCTGGTCGAAAAGGGCAGCGTCAAGACTATGCTGATGATCCCGGGCTTAGACAAGATAATAAAGAAGAACATCCGCATGGAGCTGGTCAACGCTTTCGGAGGGAACTTCGTGGAAATCATCATGGGCGGTGCCGCTTTCAACAAGGACATCGAGAAGTTCTTCTACGACATAGAGTTCCCTTACACGGTCGGATACGGCATGACCGAGTGTGCCCCTATCATCACCTATGCGCACTTCAACGACAAGAAGCTCTATTCCTGCGGCAAGGCCGCCCTCAACATGGAGATCAGGATCGATTCGGAGAATCCGGAGCTGATCGAAGGAGAAATCCAGTGCAAGGGCCCTAACACCGCGCTTGGTTATTACAAGAACGAAGAGGCAACCAAGGACCTGTTCACCGAGGACGGATGGATGAGGACCGGGGATATGGGCGTCATCGACAAGGAAGGATATCTTTTCATCAGAGGCCGCTCCAAGTGCATGATCCTTGGCCCGAACGGACAGAACATCTACCCTGAGGAGCTGGAATCAGTGATCAATGCCGTTGCGTACGTGGTGGAATCCCTTGTCATAGAAGACAATGGCGGACTAACCGCCCTGATCTATCCTGACTACCACATGGGAGAACTGGACGGAATGAACCGCACGGAGCTCGAGAACACGCTTTCCGGACTGCTTCCGGTGATCAACAGGGATCTCCCGGCATATGCCCAGATCCGCAAGATAGAATTCATGCCGGAGGATTTCGAAAGGACACCTAAGCGTTCAATCAAGAGATACCTCTACCAGAGAAACAACAAGTAATGGAAAAATTCGACCACAGATACCTGGAGATGGCCGAAGTATGGGCCAGGAACTCCTATTGCAAGAGGCGTCAGGTAGGTGCCCTGATAGTCAAGGACAGGATGATCATATCCGATGGTTACAACGGTACCCCTTCCGGATTCGAGAACATCTGTGAAGATGAGAACGGGGTCACCAAGCCATATGTCCTGCATGCCGAGGCCAACGCCATCACCAAGGTGGCCAAATCCGGGAACAGCAGCCAGGGTGCGACCCTCTACGTGACCGCTTCTCCTTGCATGGAATGCTCCAAGCTGATCATCCAGGCCGGCATCAAAAGGGTGGTTTACAAGGACGAATACCGCCTCACCGACGGAGTTGACCTCCTGCGGAGAGCCGGCATCGAAGTCGAAAAGATCGATTAGAATGAAAAGGATATCATCCGTATGGATAGCACTCCTCGGGATCGTCGTAGGAGCGCTCATGGCGCTCACATACAACGCATATACCCAGAGGAAGAACTTGATAAACGTACAGAACAACCAGTGGCGTAAACTGAACCTCATCCTGGACAAGATCGACAAGAACTATGTCGATACCATAAACCGGGAGGATCTGACCGACGCAGCCATCACTGCTGCCCTTGCCGCCCTGGACCCTCATTCCGTCTATATGCCTCCGGTTGAGCTTGACCAGGCTGAAACCGACCTGGCCGGCAACTTCGACGGCATCGGCATCCAGTTCAACGTGCCGAACGATACCGCCATAGTCCTGGAAGTTATTCCTGGCGGACCGTCCGAGAAAGTCGGACTCCAGCAAGGCGACCGCATCCTCAAGGTGGATGACAAGGTCATCGCAGGTGTCAAGTTCCCTCAGGACAGCATGGTACGGAGGATGAAAGGCCCTGCCGGAACGAAGGTCACCATTACCGTCGGCCGCGGCAAGGAAGAGATACCTTTCGAAATCACCAGAGGGAAAATCCCTGTACATTGCGTCGATGCAGCCTTTATGGTCAGCGACAGCACCGGCTACATCAAGCTTGCCAAATTCAGCAGGACCACCTTCTCCGAGGTTTACGACGCTTGTGTTTCCTTGTACGACCAAGGCATGCGCAGACTCATATTCGACCTCAGGGACAATACCGGAGGGTATTTCGACCAGGCCCTGCTCCTCAGCAACATGTTCCTTGAAAAGGGAGACGAGATCGTGTACATGGAAGGCCTGCACCGCAAGAAGGAGGAATACAAGGCAGACGGAGGCGGAATCATGAGGAACATGAAACTCACTGTACTCATCAACGAATCCTCGGCGTCTTCCAGCGAGATATTCGCAGGTGCCATCCAGGATAACGACAGGGGTGTGATCATGGGCCGGCGCTCATTCGGAAAGGGCCTCGTCCAGGAGCCTATATACTTCTCTGACGGGTCCGGAGTCAGGCTTACCGTAGCAAGGTTCTACACCCCGTCCGGAAGGTGTATCCAAAAGCCGTATTCAGATGATTACCAGTACGATATCTACAAGCGCTACACCGATGGCGAGATGTACGATGCCGACAGCATCAAGGTGGATTCCACTTTGGCCTACAAGACGGTTGGCGGCAGGACCGTATTCGGCGGCGGAGGCATAATCCCGGACGTGTTCGTACCTCTGGACACGACCAAGGCTTCCAAGTTCTTCATAGCGTGCAACAAGAAGGCGACCCAGATGAGATTCGCCTCCGAGATGTTCGATCGTTTCAAGGGAACCATCTCAGGGATAGATGATTATGAGGAACTGAACAAGGCTCTCGACAGGTTGGATATTCCTTCCCGCTTCAGGGAATTCGCATCGTCAGAAGACGGTATCACTTGCAGCCAGAAAGAGTGGGACGAGACTCAGGATTATCTCATCCCTCAGCTCCGCGCCCTGATCGGCCGCTACTCAAAGCTGGGAGACAACGCTTTCTACAAGATGTATCTCAAGGTCGATGACACCTTGAAGAAGGCTATCGAATCGGACTGACATAGGCGACGACATCCTGCTCGCTGACAGGATTGCCGCCAAGGATCATCAGGCGCTCCACGACATTGTTGAGTTCCCTGATGTTGCCGGGCCAGGATTTCTCCTGCAGCAGCTTGATCGCCTCGGGAGAGAATTCCCTTTCAGGCATTCCGGACTCTGCGCTTATCTGCTTCATGAAATAGTCCACGAGCAGCGGGATGTCATCCTTCCTCTCGTCAAGCGAAGGTACGTTGATGACTATGACACTGAGACGGTGATACAGGTCCTCCCTGAAATTGCCCTTCTCTATCTCCTTCATAAGGTCCTTGTTGGTGGCCGCTATCACCCTGACATCCACCACGATATCCTTGTCGCTTCCGACCCTGGAGAGTTTCTTTTCCTGAAGCACGCGAAGCACCTTGGCCTGGGCTGCGAGGCTCATGTCCCCGATTTCGTCCAGGAACAGGGTACCGCCGTCGGCCTGTTCGAACTTGCCCTTGTGCTGCTTGATGGCAGATGTGAAGGAGCCCTTCTCATGGCCGAAAAGCTCACTCTCGATCAGTTCCGACGGGATGGCGGCGCAGTTCACTTCGATGTAAGGCATCGCGCTCCTGGAGCTCTGCTCGTAAAGGCTCCTCGCCACCAGTTCCTTCCCGGATCCGTTCGGACCGATGATCAGGACCCTGGCATCGGTCGGGGCAACCTTGGAAACCATATCCCGGATATGCTGGATAGGCTCGGACTCCCCTATCATCTTCTGTCCGTATATCTTCTTCTTGAGCTGCCTGTTCTCCTTGATTATGCTCACCTTGTCGGTGGCGTTCTTGATGGTGATGAGGATGCGGTTCAGGTCAAGCGGCTTCTGGATGAAGTCGAATGCCCCTTTCTTGATGCACTCCACGGCGGTGTCGATGTCTCCGTGACCGGAAATCATCACGATGGCGGAATCGACTCCGTCCGCGACGAGCTTGTCCAGCACCTCGGTACCATCCATCTCCGGCATCTTGATGTCGCAGAAGATTACATTGTATTTTTCCTTGTCCACCATTGCGAGGGCGGCGGCTCCGTTCTCGGCGGTGTCCACCTCGTAACCTTCGTCACCGAGGATTTCCTTCAGCGAATTGCGGATGGCCCTTTCGTCGTCAACTATAAGAATCTTCATTTCTGGTCGTCTTGAACAAATGTTTCCCTTGGTGCAAATATCGGACAAAATTCAATCTTTACATAATTTTTGATATTTTTGTGTTCATGAACATACCAGACATCATCATAGCCATCGACGGCTATTCATCCACAGGCAAGAGCACCCTTGCCAAACTCATCGCAGAGCAGTACTCCTTCCTTTATCTGGATTCCGGTGCAATGTACCGGGGCGTCACACTGTATGCGATGGAGAACGGTCTCATCGCTGAAGACGGTACGATCGACGAAGAGGGTCTTAAAGAAGCCCTGAAGGACCTGCACCTCGATTTCAAGGCCACGGAGAACGGCAGCGCCACATTCATCGGGGACCGCTGCGTCGAGAAGGAAATCCGCACACTCGCTGTTTCGAGCCACGTCAGCCCGGTTTCCGCAATTCCTTTCGTCAGGAATTTCGTGGACGAGAGGCTCCACGCCTTCGGCCGCAGGAAGAGGGTTGTCATGGACGGAAGGGATATCGGCACCACGGTGTTCCCGGACGCTGAAGTCAAGATCTTCATGACCGCGACTGCAGAAGTCAGGGCACAGAGACGTTTCGACGAGATGGTCATGAAGGGGCAGGAGCCTGTGATGGAGGAAGTCATGAAGAACCTTCTGGAGAGGGACTACATCGATTCCCACAGGGAGGTCTCCCCTCTCTCCCGGGCGGAAGACGCCTATGTCCTCGACAACTCCGACATGACCCTTCACGAAGAGACGGTCTGGTTCCAGGGTCTCTGCCAGGGCAAGTTCGGGATCCTTGAATAGACTGCCGGATGGCACTTGAGGTCGAAATCGACAAGTACTCCGGTTTCTGCGGAGGAGTGATCCGGGCTATCAGCCGGGCCGAAAGGTTCCTGGCAGCGTCTCCTGGTCGCAGGCTTTATTCACTCGGTGCCATAGTCCACAATGAAGCGGAGCTGAAAAGGCTCGGGGAAAAGGGTCTGGTCACTGTCACCAAGGAAGGGCTCCGCGACATGGAGGACCCTCGCAACGAGACCCTGCTGATCAGGGCGCACGGCGAACCTCCGGAGACATATTCCTATGCCGAGAGCATCGGAATCAACCTCATTGACTGTACCTGCCCCGTGGTGCTCAAGCTCCAGAAAAGCATCAGGGAGGCCTGGGAGAGGCTTCATCCGCAAGGCGGACAGGTGATTATATTCGGGAAGGTCGGACACGCAGAAGTCCTTGGCCTGCTTGGGCAGGTTGGCGGCGACGCTGTGGTGGTGGAGGACCTCGGCATGCTCCTGGAAGCCCTGCAGGAAGGAGAGATCCGGACAGACGTTCCTTTGGAAATATTCTCCCAGACTACCAAGAGTCCTTCTGAATATTCCGGAATATGCGACGAGCTTTCCCGTCGGGCGCAAGCCGGTATCAAGGTGCACCGGACTATCTGTTCCCAGGTGGCATCCCGGCACGAACAGCTTTCGGAATTCGCCGCCGCACATGACATAATCATATTCGTATCAGGTGTTTCCAGTTCCAACGGGAAGGTCCTGTACGACCTTTGCAAGTCCATCAACCCGCGTACATTCCATATTTCCGCCCCGGATGAGACCGATCCGTCATGGTTCCGGCCAGGCGACAGGGTCGGAATCTGCGGTGCCACTTCCACTCCCCGATGGTTGCTTGAGGATGCCGCCGGGCACGTAGCCGGGATGGGGATATGAATTTTATTTGCATGGTAGATGGCAAATCGTTAACTTTGCAAGGTTATACTTTTGAGTTTTATTCAGTTATAATATGGCAACAACAGCAGATTTCAAAAACGGTCTTTACATCAGCTACAATGGCAAACCTTGCCAGGTAGTATATTTCCAGCACGTAAAGCCAGGCAAGGGCCCGGCATTCGTAAAGACCAAGCTTCGCAACCTTGAGAACGGAAGGATCCTCGAGAATACCTTCACCGCAGGTGCGAAGATCGATGTCATCAACGTTGAGAGGCGTCCGTACCAGTTCCTTTATTCAGACGAGGACGGATTCAACTTCATGCACGAAGAGACATATGAGCAGATCCATCTTCCTCACGACGTCGTCGAGAATGCCGACCTTATGAAAGAGGGCCAGCATGTCGAGATGATGTTCGTCGTCGAGCCTGAGGAGAAGTGCCTTACATGCGAGCTTCCTACCTATGTCACCCTCGAGGTGACTTATGCGGAGCCTGCAGTCAAGGGCAACACCGCTTCCACCAGTGCGCTCAAGGAAGTGACCCTCGAGACCGGTGCGAAGATCATGGTTCCTCTCTTCATCAACCAGGGAGAGAAAATCACGGTCAACACTACCGACCGCAGCTACGGCCAGAGAGTCTAAGTTTCAAGACTGAGAATAAGTTTCGAAACTGAAGCCAAGCCTCGAGACCGAGACCAAGCTTCGAGACGTAAGAGTCAGCCCGAGGCACCCGCCCCGGGCTTTTTCGCACCCTCCCCGTCATGCCCGACCTGCTTATTGCGTCATGCCCGGCCTGACCGGGCATCTCCCGTCATTCCCGGCTCGTCCGAAGCCCCTGTCATTCCCGGCTCGTCCGGTGCCCCTGTCATTCCCGGCTCGTCCGGTGCCCCCGTCATTCCCGACTTGTCCGGGAATCCCTTCGCGTCAGTGGCTGCAACACCGGGCGCTTGCTGCTTCGCAGCCCTGTACGGGTAAATGCGCCCTAACGTTGCAGCCAACTGCCGTCCACTCTCCGTCATCACTAACTTGACCTTTTGGGCGTATCCCCGACTCAGGACGATACATTCGGCTGGTACGGAAAGTCTTTATAATCAACGAGATGATTAAACAGATGGTGGCGATTTTGGCACCTAATGATCACTTATATTCTTGATAATCAACACTTTCTGTACCAGCCTCAAAATGACTGAAACTGCCACTGGCGGCCGGATAGTACCCCTCCGTCATCCCCGGCTCGTCCGGGGATCCCATCGGCCCTTTGGCAGGGCGCGAGGAGAGCCCCTTTGGGGTGGAGCTCCCCACAGCGCCCAGCCGCCGGAGACCGCATATTCCGGCGGCGGTGCCAGAATCAGAGACATCTCAGCACCAGGAAAACCTCCAGCTTCCTCTCTTAATATCGATACTAGTCCTAACTACCTATTTATCAGCAATATACATACTTAGACACGAGCCCTTCCGGCACTATCATATCATTCAACTCGCAGGTACGAATAAGAATACATCTTTTGTGGTCGGAGGTTCTAGTTGCGTACGATTTTTGGCCAGAATGTACTCAACCGGAATCTCAAGTTCGCAATTGGGAACAAAAAGCCCCGGTTTTGTACTCAACTGGAATCCAAGCGACATCCTTCAAACGTGACATTCCCGATTGTCCGGTCGTTTCGCCAAATAGCTGCACATTAATAGGCCTTCTAGGCCCCTCCATGGCAGGTCAGTGTGCAGCAGGGGCTGAAATCGGCGGGTGCTGCACAGGGGAATGCCTCCTGCGTCCCTGGAGGGGGTATCGCTGTGCAACTGTTTGGCGAAAAGGGGCCACACCACAATAAGTATCAGCCTTGCATTCGAAATCAGTCCGCCATTCGAAAGATATTTCTCGCTGACCCCTTGCGATTTCCCGAGAGCAAAAACCGTCATCCAGCAGCTGACTTCAGCGGCGATATCTTATTAAGACAGGGAACCAAGCCGCAGAACAGTGGATCAACCCGCGGGGCCAAGAGTCAAACCAAATTACCAGGAAACCATGTGACCTGGAATCAACCCAGGGCGCGGTCGAGGGCTTCGAGGTCGGCGTCGGTAGTGGCCCAGCTCGTCACGAAACGGCAGAGGAGGCGGTCGTCGGGGAGTGGGGACCAGACTTCAAAAGCTATCTGCGCGGAAAGCCGTTCTTTCTGCTCCCGAGTAAGGATCACGAACTGCTGGTTCGTCGGGGAATCTGCCCCGAAGCTAATCCCGTGACGGGTGAATATTCCTTTCATCCGATCCGCCATGACGATGGCATGCCGGGCAGCCTTGAAATACAAGTCATCTGTGAAAAGGGTGTCGAACTGTATGCCCAGCATCCTGCCCTTGGCAAGCAAGGCCCCGTGACGCTTGACCGTAGTGAAGAAATACTTCGGAGCGGGAATATTCGAAAAGACCACGGCTTCGCCGAACATCGCACCGCCCTTGGTCCCTCCTATGTAGAACACATCGCAGTGATCCGCAAGGAATGGAAGGCTGACATCGCATTTTTCCGACATTAAGCCGTAGCCGAGACGCGCCCCGTCCACAAATAGAAGCAATCCGTGTTTCTTGCAAACCTCGTAAATGGCGGAAAGCTCTTCGGCAGAATATATATCACCGAGTTCCGAAGGAAAAGACATGTACACAAGCCGGGGCTGCACCATATGCGGATATGTCTCGTCGCCGTGAAAGGCTTCCATATATACGTCGATGCCGGCTGCAGTCACCTTGCTACCTTCCCCGGGAACGACCAGGACCTTGTGCCCGGAAGCTTCGACAGCACCTGATTCATGGACATTGATGTGCCCTGTCTCAACAGTCACGACTCCTTCGCAACCTACAAGGAGAGAATCTATTACGGTAGCATTCGTCTGGGTGCCTCCGAGAAGGAAGAATACTTCAGCAGCAGGCTTTCCGCAAGCGTGCCTTATCTTCTCCCTCGCACTCTCGCAATATGGATCGAAGCCATATCCCGTAGACTTTTCCGGATTGGTCTTTGTCAGGCGCTGCAGGATCTCCGGCAGCATCCCGTTATTGTAGTCGCTTTCAAATGATGTCATTTCGTGTTCATAAGAGATGATTCGAAAACAAAGTTAATAATCGTGATTTGCATTTCCTATTGGAAATGTGTAACTTTCGATGAATACGTCTAAAAAGTAACTCGACCGATTATGAAACGCCTTCTAACCTATCTTTTCTGTGCATCGGCATCCCTGCTCTTCGGATGCAACACCACTCCGGACCCGGTACTGACCGTCACCCCGGAGAACCTCGCATTCTCCGCCGAAGGAGGGGCCCAGACCGTCCAGGTCAAGGCCAACAACCCTTGGACCGCTTCGGCCAGCGGCTCGGGAATATCTGTCAACCCATCCTCGGGAGAAGGTGACGCCACGGTGACTGTCACAGCAACGGCCACCAATTCAACCAATCCGCTGTCGGGTTCGGTCACGTTCCGCAGCGAAGGACTTGCCGCAACCGTGTCCGTCACCCAGGACGAACGCAAGGTCATCCAGGTCGGGGACGTGATGGTCATTCCGGCAGAAGGAGGTACTTTCGCGGTTGACATACAGTACAACACTGAATATACAGTCGAGGTAGAGGCTTCTGCCAAGTCCTGGATATCTTTCCTGGGCACCAGGGCGCTCCAGAGCGGAAAGCTCGAGTTCCAGTTCGCTGAGAACCAGAACACCGATCCTCGTCAGGGTAAGGTGACAGTAAAGGACAATTCCGGCAAGGCCGCTCCTGTAACACTGAACTTCGTACAGGAAGAGAAGAAGGTCATCACAGTAGGAGACGTTATGACTATCCCTGCTGAGGGTGGTACATTCGCCGTCGACATCCAGTACAACACCGACTTCGACGTGGTCGTGGAGTCCGGGGCACAGTCCTGGATCACCTTCGTGGCGACACGTGCCCTCAAGAGCGGCCAGCTCGAGTTCCAGTTTGCGGAGAACCAGAGCACCGACCCGCGTCAGGGCAAGGTGACCGTCAAGGACAAGTCCGGTAAGGTGTCCGACATCATCCTCACCTTCGTGCAGGAAGAGAAGAAGGTCATAACCGTCGGAGACGTTATGACTATCCCTGCAGAGGGTGGTACATTTATGGTCGACATACAGTACAACACTGACTTTGACGTCGTTGTGGAGTCCGGTGCCCAACACTGGATTACCTTCGTAGCAACCCGTGCCCTGCAGAGCGGGAAACTCGAGTTACGGTTCGCGGAGAACCCGGATCCGGACACTCGCCAAGGAAGGGTTACCGTCAAGGACAAGAACGGAAAGGTCAGCCCGATCACCCTCACCTTCGTACAGGAGGAGAAGAAGGTCATCGACGTAGGGGACGGAATGAAGATCCCGGCCGAGGGCGGTACCTTTACGTACAGCATACAGTACAACACTGATTTCGACGTGGTCGTGGAGTCCGGGGCTCAGTCCTGGATCAAGTTCGTAGCCACCAGGTCTCTCACCAGCGGCTATCTGGAGTTCAGTTTCGAAGCCAATCCTAATCCGGAGGAGAGGACAGGCAAGGTCACCGTCAAGGACAAATCAGGCAAGGTGCCCGACATAACGATCACCTTCGTTCAGGAAGAGAAAAAGATCATACAGGTCGGAGCAGTGATGACCATTCCTCCGGAGGGCGGCACCTTTGCAGTGGATATCCAATATAACACGGACTACAAGGTGCAAGTCTTCTGTGAGGGTGATTGGATGACCTACGTACAGACAAGGTCGCTTATAGAAGGAAAACTTGAGTTCTATTTCAAGGAAAACAAGGGCGACAGACGTGAATGCTATGCATATGTTTTTTCAACGGAAGGAGGCATCGAAACCATAAAACTGTGTTTCAAACAGGAGACGTCGATACGGGACAAACTGGGCACACTTGCAAATTTCCGTGTCTGATATGATGTAAATATATGGCCATGGAGGTAGATTCGCCGGAAGGATGTACCTTTGTGGTCATGGACAAGGACACTATACAAGCCAAGCTTTACGAGCATTA
>Ga0208297_1001366_pt1 | contig 24059 bp, 15 predicted proteins | sample LMS_cellobiose_e_FD_187367 | JGI IMG/M metagenome (GOLD analysis project Ga0208297, IMG submission 187367) | Rumen-fistulated moose microbial communities from Alaska, USA - LMS_cellobiose_enrichment (SPAdes) (version 2) | ecosystem: Host-associated > Mammals > Digestive system > Stomach > Rumen... | reverse complement strand
CCCTTATGGCTCTTCTTAACGCTATGTCTCAGACTTGTGTACATCTAAAACTTTACTTTTCCGGCCCCGGTTTTCACCCCGCGGCGGTCGCCGCCGGACTGAAATACTAACTTTTTAAAGTCGACTCAGAAATTAATCTTTTAGCTATGAAACGACTTGCTTTAGCTGTGTTATTGTTCGTGAGTATTCTACCTCTCCCTTCATGTAAGAAGAACGACACAAAGAAAGAATCATCTGTAAAGTTGATGAGTGAACTAATTCAAGAAAGAGACGCAAGACTGAAAGAGGGATTACAGGCAGATGAGATTATTGGCAGCTGGAAGTTCAGACAGTATCAAATAAGCGGAACGCTAACCATTTATAAAAAAGAGAATCAGTATTATTGCTACAGCTCATATTTTGACGGAAGTAAAGGTAATGAACTACTTTCAAAAGAGGGGAATGACAAGTATTATGTTATTCGAGATGGGCAGCGTTCGACATCTGGAGACTATTACTTGGTAACAAGCGATGGCATACTCACGGTTTGTGATGATAATGGAGATATTGGATGGAAAACAGAGATAGCCCTCTATCCATCTATTTAATCAATTGTTTTTTTCTTAGCATTAAAAGTGAACCAACCATGAAAAGAATCGCTACTGTCTTGATGCTGGTAATGCTGGCCATTCTTGCTGCTTGTGAGAAGGAAACCGTATTGACCGTCGAGCAAACTTCCATCTCGATTCCAGATGCTGGAGGATCTCAAACCGTATCCCTCACAGCCAACAAGCCCTGGACGGTAAGTACCAACCAGTCGTGGTGCAAAGTGTCTCCATCGGGAGGAGAGGAAGCAGCAAGTAGCAGGGTAACTATCACTTGTGACGCAAATACCAGCTATGATGAAAGAAACTGTACAGTAACATTCACTTGTGCAGAGTTGACCAAAACAGTTTCAGTGACTCAGGCAACCAACAATGGCCTTCTGGTTTCCCAAACATCGTATGAGTTGACAAAAGCCGCACAGCAGCTGAATATTGAGGTTAAGGCCAATGTAAAGTTTAGCGTTGAAATAGATGCAGATTGCAAGGATTGGATAACGTACAATACGACAAAAGGACTGACAACAAATATGGTTGTTCTTGATATTGCTGAGAATAAGTCGTATGATGGCCGAGAAGGGAAAGTAACCATCAAGCAGAATGGAGGAAATCTTTCCTCTACCATTACAATTAAGCAAAGCCAGCTTGATGGTCTGTTTATCTCTACTCCAGAGTATAATCTATCGAACGAAAAACATACCTTGACGGTTGAAGTCAGTACAAATGTTGAATTTGATGTGACATCAGAGGCAGATTGGGTAAAATATGTTCAGACAAAAGGATTGAACAGCAAACAGATTATCCTAGAGGTTGACGAGAATGATACCTATGATCAGCGTGAGACAACGGTTAGTGTGAAGCAGAAGAATGGAAGTTTGAGTGGAACGATAAAGATCAAACAGGATGAAAAGTACGGAATCCTCGTTGCCCAATCTGAGTATAATCTCTCCAATGAAGCCCAAACGATTGATGTGGAAGTAAAGTACAATGTGGATTTTGACGTTGTGATTCCCTCTGGTTGTAAAGACTGGATCACGCAAGTCTCAACAAAAGGTCTCAACAGTAAGACATATTCTTTCTCCATTGCCAAGAACACCACTTTTGATAACAGAAAAGGATCTATCACCTTCAAAGAGAAGAATGGTGCAAGGAGTTCAACTATATCATTTATACAAGAGCCCATCATTGTTTTAGAAGTAACCCAAAAAGAATATAATATTGATATCGGTGATTATACTCTTGAGATCGATGTAACTTCAAATATGGATTATACGGTCTGTATTGACGATGAGGCCCTAAGTTGGCTATCTCTTGTGGAAACAAAGGGCGTAACAAAAGGAAAGGTTTATATTGCAGTTAGTCCCGGTGACGATAACACAGATAGAACGGGACAGGTTACGATTAGTTATAGAGACCTTACTCATATAATAACAATCCATCAGTATTCGTTTTATTCTAATGCTATTATACAATTTGCTGATGAGTTCATTAAAGCAAATTTGGTAGAAGCTTATGATGTTAATGGTGATGACGAACTGTCTATTAAAGAAGCACGGGCAGTTAGTTCTATGATTGTTTTTGATGTAAACACTAAAAGAAATTGTAGGTCTTTTGATGAATTCCAGCTATTTACAGGCGTATCAACCATTGACTTCTTGAGTTTTGCATATTGTGAAAAACTTACATCAATTATTCTTCCCAATAGTATTAGAGAAATTAAGAGTTGGGCATTTGAAGATTGTTTTAGTTTGTCTCATATTTATATTCCTGATTCAGTAAAAGTCATAGGAGAAGGTGCTTTTCATACATGTAAGAATCTAACTTCAATAGTAATACCTAATGGGGTTACACTCATTGAGGCTAATACTTTCTGTGAGTGTAGACAGCTAGATTCTATCATAATTCCAGATAGTGTTATACAGATTGGACACGGGGCATTTAGAGAATGCACTAATTTGAGTACCATTGTTATTCCCCCAGGAGTCACTATCATAGGTGCAGAAGCCTTTAGTCATTGTTCAAATTTAACTTCCGTTATCATTCCTGAGAGTATTAATACAATTGAACATCATACTTTTGCAGATTGCAAAAAAATGGATTCTATAATTATCCCAAGAGGAATAAAAACTATTGGAAACTGTGCTTTTGAAAACTGTTTCAACCTTAAGAAGGTAATAGTAATGGCAATAACACCACCCCATGTCGATAAAGGCACATTCTCTAATACTAATAATAGTTTAGTCATAAATGTTCCATCTGAAAGTGTTGATGCCTATAAGACTGCTCCTGGTTGGAGTGAATATGCAAGCAGAATTCAAGCAATACCACAATAATAACACAATCCAAGATTCCCCCCGGCCAACCACCGGGGTGATGTTTTAGATGAGTATATGTGAAATACTCGCCAACTTTGATTATGATCATTAACAATTTATTTTTTTATACAGCCATGTTATTTACTGTACTTGAAATAGTGGCTCTTTATGAAGTTGCCATTATTGTTTTTGGAATACTCTCCATCATACTATTCTTCAAGATCTGGGGGATGTGCAATGATGTTAGAAAGATCAGAAACCATTTACTCATCAGTTCTGAAGCAGATGAAAAGCCTTCGGGGGTTTCCAACGAGGAAGTAGCAAAAGGTGATGGAATAGAGAAGTTTAAAGTTAATCAACTTGTGGTTGTTAAACAGGATGAAAGCCAGTTTAGAGTGAGTTCTATTTCTCATGAAGAAGGAAAAGTGAGGTACTTCTCTTCAAAGCACCAGAAGTATTTCACAGAAAATGAAATAGAAGAATTTGAAAAGTATTGGGAAGAGAAGAAGAGGTCATAAACAAAGAGGGTGACTAAAAAGTGGGCACCCTCTTTTTGTGTTTGAGAAAAAAACGCTAACTTTGAGATACATAATAATAAGATACCTGAAACACGTACACCATGAAAAAGAAGGTTTATACCCATCCTCAATCTGACTGTATTGAGGTGTCTTTCAAGTCATCGATCTGTCAAATGAGTCAAGTTGGAACAGAAGGAACTGAAGATGTTGAATTAGACATGTGATTGCGTTATGAGAAAATTGATTATTGGATTAGTGATGGCAGTAGTTGTCATTCCATCCTGTGAAAAAAATACCATCGATGAAGGTGTCTCTTTCAGTAATAAAATGATACCTGTAACCATCAAAGCCGAACAGGTTGATGAAGGTGGTACAAAGACAATCAGGAATCTTGACAAGTCAGTCTCATGGATGCCTTCTGATGAGATTGCCATATTTATCGGTACAGAGAAAGCTAAATTCACATCCACCAATACCGAAAATGAGTTGACGGCATCATTCAATGGCGAATTATCAGAATCGACAGTAAATTCCATCAATAATGGAACCAACGCAAATCCTGTCTTGGGGCTTTATCCCTATGATGAATATGCCGAAAGCTATGTTGCGTATTGGTATCATGATAATGCTAAACACTGCTTTATATCTACTACATTGCCAAACGTACAAACAGGCATTGCTGGAACATTTGCAGATGACCTTTTCATCACAGTTGCGAAATCTGACAACTTCAACCTCTTCTTTTACAACGTATGTAGTGGTTTTAAATTCTCTATTACCAAAGAGGGTATTAGTTCTATTACCCTAAAAGGAAGGAATGATGAGTGTATAGCTGGAGATGTTGAGTTGACTTTTGATGATGATGGAAAGCCGATAATAGTTAGTGGTCCATCCGAAACAAGTATTACTTTAACTCCTGAAGGAAGAACATTTGAAGTTGGGAAAGATTACTATATTGTGATGTTCCCAACATTATTTTCCAATGGCTTTACTGTCTCGTTCGAAACGTCCAACGAAAGGGCTGTTCTTGTTATTCCTAAATCCGTCAATTTCCCCCGAAGCAAATTTGTTACTAAGTCAAATGCCGATGCTGAACTTATCTACCAACCGTACTCACCAGATGGAAATATCAATATCCCCGATGCCAACTTCAAATCTTACTGTGTAGCAAATTTCGATAGAAATAACGATGGAGAATTATCCTATTTAGAAGCTCAAGATATAAACACCATAACTTGTAGTTATATGAACATATCCTCTTTAGAGGGAATAGAATACTTTTATTGTTTGACAGAGTTGGACTGCTCCCATAATTCATTATCTTCTTTAGATACTCGCAATAATTCCGCACTAAAAAGTCTTAATTGTTGGGATAACAATCTTTCTTCGCTGAATGTTTCTTTAAATTCTTTCCTGAATGAATTAATTTGCGAAGACAATCAACTGACAACACTGGATGTCAGCAGCAACACGAAATTGACCGTCCTGGCTTGTAGTGACAATCAGTTAACCTCTCTTGATGTGAGAAATAATACGGCTTTGGAAGGTTTGTATTGCGGCATGAATAAATTAACTACGCTGGATATTTCTAGCAATACTGCTTTAACTACCCTGGAATGTTGGGATAATCTATTGACAACGCTCAATGTTAGCAATAACACATTATTAGAATATCTGGATTGCAGTTGTAATCACTTGTCATCTTTGAATGTCTGTGATAACACTGCTTTAAAAGAACTGTTATGCAGCGATAATCAATTGACCACTTTGAATGTCAGTAATAACACGGCTTTGGTTACTTTATTGTGCGGTACAAACCTCTTGACTTCTCTGAATACCAGCAATACTACGGCATTGTCAACTCTTTCTTGCAGAGACAATCAATTGACTTCTCTGAATACCAGTAATAACACAGCATTGTCAACTCTTGATTGCAGAGACAATCAATTGACTTCTCTGAATACTAGTAATAACACAGCATTGTCAACTCTTGATTGCGGCGACAATCAATTGACTGCTCTGGATGTCAGTAATAACACAGCATTAACAGGCTTAAGGTGTGAAAAAAATCAGCTGACTGCCTTGGATGTAAGCAAAAACACAGAGTTGTCAACTCTACTATGCTACCAAAATCCGTTGAATAATCTAGACATCAGCAATAATACCTCTTTAATAACCCTAAACTGCGAGTCCAATAACATGTCATCTTTGAATGTCAGTAATAACACTGCTTTAAAAGAACTGTTATGCGGCAATAATCAATTAACTGTTCTGGATGTCGGCAACAATACTGAGTTAAACCAATTGGATTGCCATTTTAATTATCTGACTTCTTTGGATGTTAGCAAAAACATAGCTTTGACAAAACTATATTGTCAACAGAGCCCCTATCTGACAGAAATCTGGCTGAAGACAGGACAGACAATACATGACTTCATATATGATGCAAGTGTTGTTACGGTCAAATACAAATAAACCGAAGGATCAGGAACTAACCCTGAGCCTTCCCTTGATCAACAGTAACAACAATTAAGTATATAATCAATCTCACCATTGAAAGAGCAACTATGAGCCTACAGCTAGATGACTCCTTTATTATAGCAGATCGTATTCGGGAAAAGGTTGAGGAATACATCGAAGAGAAAAAAGTGCTGGATAATAATACTTTCATTTGGATTGATTGTAATTCTTTAGAAGTGAATATAGGCAATACAGATGAAGAACATACTGGAGTAAAGATTCCAATCAGTGATTTTATGCTGGAAGAGAAAGGAAATCTTATTCCAGACTACGATCAGATAGAGTGTTGTGCAGCTACTTTGGGTTGAGTTCTTTTTATAGCTTTGTCCATTTGACATTTCACAGAATCCAGGGTTTATGCTTGTTCGAACTATGGAGCCAAGAGAAATCTACAATGCAATCGTTGTAGATAAACCCAAGTTGTACTTAAAGGCAGAAATGCTCAAAGAGAAGTATAAGAAGTATTTTAAGAAGAGCAAGAGATTCCCTATATGGAGGCATGAAGAGTATGTTCATCAAGAGAGCAACAATAAATATCTTGTTTCTTTCTATGTGCCTTCTAAGCAATCGATCAATTCACCCCTAATCGATTATATTTCCATAATGGAAGAGGGTACAGATCACCTAGTAATAAAGACTGGATATTGGGACTATCATCGCCCAGGTAGCCCAATTGTTGATAAATCCAGATACATTATTTATTTCTCTCCTCACTTTTTTCAGAGGTATAAACAACGTGTCTGGAGCGACTCCACTATCACATATCATGAGCTTCTATGTCGATATTTCTCCAGAAATCAAGATGTCGTACCTGTCAAAATGAGCGAGCAAATTAATACAAACTTCGAGGATTATGGGGAAGGCTCAGAATACGCCTTTATGACTTTGGAGGGTGTTTGCTTTGGGGAGTCCTATTCTGTGGGCGATAATGGAACCATTGGTAATAAGGACTCAGATTATATGGATGTCTTGGCATTAAAAACCTTTGTCAGTTTTAATATGCTCTCTGATACTCAAAAAGAAGCCCTCCGAAAAGGGATTAAAGATTACCGCCAGCATCAAAGTGAGTTTTTGCAAACTGTCTTTAATGATCGTCTCATAGCAAGTCAACTACATGGTGTATAAATCCGGTTTGTCAGGTTCAACAATCCTTCTAGGCACAGTATAACCAGTCATAAAACATCTTTAAAACACGCTGAAATTGCGACTTTTTTGCGACTGCTAATAAAAAGAAAAGCACCTACATTTCTGTAAGTGCTTGATTCTGAGGAGCTCCTCAAGTAGGACTTGAACCTACGACCCCCTGATTAACAGTCAGGTGCTCTAACCAACTGAGCTATTGAGGAAGGTTGTTTTCCTTTCGGGACTGCAAATGTAGGACAAATATTCGGGACTGCAAAATTTTTTTGAGAAATCTTATTCTGGTGAAAATTTTTTATGAAGTTTGGAAATATTTACTACCTTTGCAGTCCCTAACGGATTTGCCCAGATGGCGGAATCGGTAGACGCGCTAGTTTCAGGGACTAGTAAACGCAAGTTTGTGCAGGTTCGAGTCCTGTTCTGGGCACACAAAAAAATGAGCATCGATTTCGATGCTCATTTTTTTTCTACGGGGGCACATCCCCCGGGCCCCCTCGGCCTTGGCCGGCGACTGCTTTGCAGCCGGATTTTTTCGTGCCCGGTGGCACCGTTTCTACGGGGCGGCTATTATTTGTTGGGCGTGTAGTTCATCTTGACCGGTTCCCAGAGGACGGTGCCGTCGGAGTTGACGTTGATGCGGACCAGGTAGTAGCCGGGCTCGGGGTTGTTTCGTTCGCTCATCGCTTCGAGCGTGAGGTAGTGGACGCCGTTGTAGTTGCGCTCGTCCCACATATGCACGTGGCCGCAGAAGACGCAGGTAACGTTCCATTCCTCGAACTTGTCGAGCAGATAGAAGGTTTCCTCACGCGTGAAGGTGGAGGCGAACTCGTTGAACTGCGGGCGGAAGATGTTGGTGTGCGAGAAGACGAAGGTGTGTCGGTAGCCGTCTGCATAGTATCTGCCGTTCATGACGCCCTGCTCGATAAGTTGGATCTGCGTCCGGCCGAGCGTCCCGCTGGCCGAGTCCATGAAGATGAGGTGGTCGACGGCAAAATTCCCGTCCGGGAGCATGACGATCACGTCGATCTCATAGAACGACGAATGGAAGATGGATGACCAGAGCGCCCAACCGTTGCGCGTGATGTCGTGGTTGCCCACTACGGGGAAGAACGGGAAAACGATCTCGTCATAGGTGCTCGTGGCCGGATCCTCGTCCTTGTTGGTGATGGCCACGTAATTAAAGACGTCGATCTTCCTGTAATTCCTGTCCACATAGCGCGCTTTCGCTTTCTGGAGCAGGGAGTCGAGCGTGATGTAGTATTGGGCCTTCGTGTCGGCGATGTCTCCCAGGTGGACATAGAAGAGGTCGTTCTCATCCAGGCCGGTGGCGAGCATCTCGTCCATCCGTCCCGGGTCGGTGGTGACGTGGCTGTCCGCCCCGACGAGAAAGGAGTAGCCCCCTTCATCGGCGGAGAGTATGACATTGTCTTCGTAGTGTTTGAGGAAGAAGTTGTAAGACATATCGACACGGTCTTCGACCGCCGTGCCGGCGATCAGGATGCCGGCGGGGCTGATTTTTTCCTGCAGCGTATTGCAGGCGGAAAGGGTGGCGGCTGCAAGCAGCAGGCTCAGAAGGATATGTTTCGTTTTCATCTTACCAGGCGTATTTGAGTCCCAGTTTCAGGGAGGTTTCGTAGCGGGTGGCGAGCTGGCTCAGGCTGCCGGCCGGCCGGATGTTGAATTCTCCGAAGAGTTTCATCCCGGTGTGGGGAATGATGTTGTGGAAACGCAGGCCCCAGTTGATGTTCCAGTTTTCGTAGTAGAACTGGTCGTAGTTGCGAAGGAAAAGCCCCAGGTTCCAGGAACTTGTGCGCGGCAGCATGTTCAGCCCGACACCGAAGGTGATGGTCGGCGGCTCGGTGTAGCCCGCGTCGGTAAACCACTGGTATTCCTCCTTGACCTTGTATTTATAGTAATGGATGAAGCTCATGCCCAGGCGCAGGTCGAAATGGGAGGTTTCCCAGAAGGCGGATGCGTTGGCGATGATTTCGTACTGGTCCCATTGCGCGTAAACATTGTTGACGAGCCGGGCATCGAAATACAGGCTGGAATGGCGGAAGGGGAGCCGGTACGTGCCCATGACATCGGCCGAGAAAAGCCATTTGAGGATCTGGACCTGTTCTCCGGCGCTGAGGCTCCAGCGGTCTGTGAAATGACGGGTGTAGGTGCCGGCCTGGCCGACAAACCAGCCGGAGACGACATTGTAGCCGAGCGCCAGATTGCCGCTGACCTCGTTGCGGTGGACCCCGTCGAACTGGCGCGGGCCGCTGTAGGTCTGGGCGTTTGCGCCGAAGACGGCCAGCAGCAGCAGACCCGGCAGCAGGAATGCGTGAGAAAATCGGTTCATCAGTTATTCTTTAGAGACAGAGAGCAAAAATAGAGGCAAACGCCAATAAAAGCAAATAATTTCCTAACTTTGCTCCTTTGAATCCGCCCGCATAGTATGGAAATCAATCTCTTCTCAAAATGCGTCAAGGACCTGATCGTGGAGAACGACCGGGTGGAGGTTCCGTACCTGGGCGTGTTCTCGGCGGAGATGATGCCGGCCAGCTATTCCGACCGGCAGACTACGATCCATCCGCCGTATCGCAAGATGTCTTTCCTCAAAGCGGAAGTGACGCTCGCGGACGGCCGGCTCCTGCTCGACCGGGTGCGCCGGGAACTGGGCGTGTCGCTCGACCAGGCCGGTGTGGAGTTGGGCTGGTGCCTGAGCCGCCTGTGCTCGGAGTTGGAAGGCCGCAAGAGCTGCAAGCTTCCCGGGCTGGGCATGATGCGGGCCAATGCGCGCAACGAGTTCTTCTTTGTCCCGGATGACGACCTGGACATCTGGCCCGACGGCCTGGGGTTCGAGGCGATTTCCATCAAGGTTTCGGAGAAGATGCCCGGTCAGGCCGGGCATGACGACGAAGCACAAGCGCCGTCAGACTTTTCGGACAGCGCTCCTGCTGCGCAGACGCCATCCGGCGCAGATGAAGTTGCGGAAGGTTTATCGGCGAGCGAGCCTTTTATCGGCGAACGAGACGAAAAACCGGAGCAACGGAGCGAGATGCCCGTGCCGGAGCTGATTTACGAGCGTGAAATAGAGCATCTTAGCGAGCCGAAGCCGCGCAGGCACCTGAAACCCATCTGGATCGTGCTCATCGCACTGGGTGCCCTGCTCGTGCTGTTTGTCGCTGCGTCCTATCTCTTTACGGACGCCATGTCGCCGATTCTGGATCCGCTGCTGTATTCAAGGGAAGAACTGGAGCTTTTGCGGGGGAGATAGGGAAGATGATCGATCGAGCCACCGTCGACAGGATTATGGACGCCGTCCGGATCGAGGAGGTCATCGGCGATTTCGTGTCACTGCGCAAGCGCGGCGCGAATTATCTGGGCCTGTGCCCGTTCCACCAGGACAAGAACCCCTCGATGAGCGTGTCCTCCACCAAAGGCATCTTCAAATGCTTCGCCTGCGGCAAGGCCGGAAACGCCGTCAGTTTCCTGATGGAGCACGAGCACCTGACCTATTGGGAGGCGCTGCGTTACCTGGCCAAGAAATACCATATCGAAATCGTGGAGAAAGAGGAAACGCCCGAAGAGATCGCCCACCGGATGCGTTACGAGAGCCTCCTGGTGGTGACCGACTATGCGCAGAAGTATTTCTCCGACATCCTCTGGAATACCCAGGTGGGACAGGCCATCGGCCTGAGCTATTTCCACGAACGCAAATTCAGCGACGAGACCATCCGCAAGTTCGGCCTGGGCTACGCCGCTTCCCGGCCGCTCACGCTCTGCGGGAAAGCGCTCCAGGACGGATACAAAGCCGAATACCTGGTGGCGGCCGGTCTCTGCCTGGAAAGGGAGGGGACGGGCGAACTCTACGACCGCTTTTTCGACCGGGTCATCTTCCCGATCCATTCCATCAGCGGCCGCGTGATCGCCTTCGGCGGCCGCACCCTTAAGACCGACAAGAGCGTCGCCAAATATGTCAACAGCCCGCAGAGTGAAATCTACGACAAGAGCCGTTCGCTCTATGGCATCTTCCAGGCCAAGAATTCCATCGCAAAGGCCGACAAATGCATTCTGGTTGAGGGCTACGCAGACGTCATCTCAATGCACCAGGCCGGCGTGACCAACGTGGTGGCCTCTTCGGGCACTTCGCTGACGGTGGAGCAGATCCGCTTGATCAAGCGCTTTACCGACAAGATCACCATCATCTATGACGGCGATTCGGCCGGCATCAAGGCGGCCTTGCGCGGCATCGACCTGGTGCTGGAGGAAGGCCTCAGCGTCAAGGTGGTGCTCCTGCCGCCCGAAGATGACCCCGATACCTTCGCCAAGAGCCACAGCCTCATTGAAATCCAGGAATATATCGAAGAGAACGAGAAAGATTTCATCTCGTTCAAGAGCGACCTGCTGCTGCAGGAAAGTGAGCGCGATCCGGTGCGGCGGGCCCAGGTGATCGGAGACATCGTGCAGAGCGTTTCCGTGGTGGCCGATCCGATCCTGCGGAACATCTATGTGGAGATGGTGGCCGAGAAATTCGACCAGCGGACCGATTCGGTCCTGTCCAAGATTTCCGAACTGCGCCGCAAACGCAAGGCGCTGGAGCGTTCGCGCCGCCGCTTTGAAGATCAGCAGGCGGCCCTGCCCCCGCTTCCGGATGAGCCCGTGACCGATATGGGCGAAATGCCGGGGCCGGAAGAACCGCAGCCTGCCGCGCGGCCGGCTTTCGCCCTGCGCGACAGCTTCCTGGCCGTCCCGGAGCGCGAACTGGCCTATTATCTGGTGAAATTCGGGGAGTATCCCCTTCATTTCGAAGAAGATATGTACTACGGCAGCGAGCCGCGTGAGGAAATGACGGTCGCCCGCTACATCCACGATGCCCTTGCCGACGACGAACTGGTGCTGGTCAACGACCTGTACCGCTCGATCTACGACCGCTACTATGCTTTTGCGGCGACCCTGCCGCCCGAAGACTACGACCAGCGGCAGGAACGGATTGTCCGCTACTTCACCACGGGCGAGGATCCGGCGGTGAACCAGGCGGTTTTCGACCTGATCCTGGAAGACCATCCGCTCACCGTCAAGTCGTATGAAGAATCCATCACGCCTGAGGAACAGGCCCTTGCGCGGGTGGTGCCCAAGACCGTACTGCTCTACAAACTCCGCATCACCGAGCAGCAGTGCAATGCCCTTACCCGGGAAATCTCCCAGGCCCAGCGCGGGGGCGAGGCGGACACGCTTCGCGACCTTGTCGGCAAATTACAGATACTCAATACAGTAAAAAATAGACTTTCAAAAGAATTGAATCGATTATGAAAAAACGGAATCTCATCACCTGCGCGTTGCCGTATGCCAACGGCCCGGTCCACATCGGCCATCTGGCCGGCGTCTATGTCCCTGCCGACATCTATGTCCGCTATCTCAGGATGCGCGGGCGCGAGACGCTCTTCGTGTGCGGCTCCGACGAACACGGCGTTCCGATCACCATCGCGGCCCGCAAGGAGGGATGCACGCCCCAAGATATCGTCGACAAGTACCACACGCTCATCAAACAGTCCTTCGCCGATTTCGGCATCACTTTCGACATCTACTCCCGGACGACCTCGGTCACGCATCACCGCTATGCCGCCGAATTCTTCCGCAAACTCTACGACGAAGGCAAGTTCATCGAGAAGGAAACCGAACAGTTTTTCGATCCCGAGGCCAAGGTATTCCTGGCTGACCGCTACATCGTGGGCACCTGCCCCAAGTGCGGCAATCCGGATGCCTATGGCGACCAGTGCGAGAAATGCGGATCCACGCTGAGCCCGGAAGAGCTTATCAACCCGCACTCCAAGGTGAGCGGCGCCGAACCGGTCAAGAAGAAGACCAAACACTGGTATCTGCCGCTGGACCAGTACGAACCGTGGCTGCGGGAGTGGATCCTGGAAGGCCACAAGGAATGGAAGACCAATGTCTATGGCCAGTGCAAGAGCTGGCTCGACGGCGGACTGCAGCCGCGTGCCGTTTCGCGCGACCTGGACTGGGGCGTGCCGGTGCCGGTGGAAGGCGCCGAGGGCAAGGTGCTCTATGTCTGGTTTGACGCGCCGATCGGCTATATCTCCAATACGATCGAGCTGCTGCCCGACAGTTGGGAGCAGTGGTGGAAGAGCGAGGATACGCGGATGATCCATTTCATCGGCAAGGACAACATCGTCTTCCACTGCATCGTCTTCCCGTCGATGCTCAAGGCCTACGGCGACGGCTTCATCCTGCCGGAGAATGTGCCGGCCAACGAGTTCCTGAATCTGGAAGGCGACAAGATCTCGACCTCCAAGAACTGGGCGGTCTGGCTCCACGAGTATCTGCAGGATTTCCCCGGCAAGCAGGATACGCTCCGCTATGTGCTGACGGCCAATGCTCCCGAGACCAAGGACAACGATTTCACCTGGAAGGATTTCCAGACCCGTCACAACAGCGAGCTGGTGGCTATCTTCGGCAATTTCGTGAACCGGGCCGTCGTGCTGACACACAAGTATTTCGGCGGTTCCGTGCCCGCGGCGGGCGTCCTGCAGGATGTGGATCGCGAGGCACTTGCACAGATTCCTGTACTGCGCAAGGAGATCGAAGAGAATCTCGAGACCTTCAAGTTCCGCGAGGCGCTGAAAGCCGCTATGAACCTGGCCCGCGTCGGCAACAAATATATCTCCGATACGGAACCCTGGTCCGTCGCCAAGACCGACCTGGCCCGTACGGCCACCATCCTGAACACATCGCTGCAGCTCTGCGCTTCGCTCTCCATCGCCTTTGCGCCGTTCCTCCCGTTCTCGGTGGAGAAGCTCTGCCGGATCCTCCATGTTTCGCCGCTGGCCTGGGACGGCCTGGGCAAGGCCGAACTGCTGCCCGTGGGGCATCAGCTGGGTGAGGCCGAACTGCTGTTCTCGAAGATCGAGGATGCCGAGATTGATAAGCAGATCCAGCGCCTTGAGGCCATCAAGGCGGCGCGGAAGGCCGCGGAGGAAGCGGCTGCCGCAGCTGCCGCGCCGAAGGTGGAGCCTGCCAAGGAGGCCTGCACCTTCGACGAGTTTGCGAAGATGGATATCCGGACGGCGACCGTCCTGGCGGCCGAGCGGGTTCCAAAGACCGACAAGTTGCTGAAACTCACCATCGATACGGGGCTCGACCAGCGGGTCATCGTCAGTGGCATCGCGCAGTACTACACCCCCGAAGAGATGGTCGGCAAACAGATCTGCATCCTGGCCAACCTCCAGCCCCGCGTCATCCGCGGCATCGAGAGCAAGGGCATGATCCTGATGGCCAAGCAGCTCGACGGCACCATGCGCATCGTCACACCCGAAGAGCGCCTCGCCAACGGCTCCACCATCGGCTAACCTTGCCGCAATGCCCTTTTGTTGCCGGTCTTGCGGCAATAGATGGGCTGGTGGTTAATTTGCTGATGTATAGCGAATAATACAAACCTGCCCACCTCATGACGAGGTGGGCAGGAATGCGTAATTTACTAATTTTGAGGTCGGTATCCTCCAGCGGCACGCTGGGTTCCGTTAATCCTTGTATCCCGGATTCTGCTGGAGTTCGGGGTAGGAGACGCGGGCGTCGCTGGAGATCGGCATCACGGCTTTGGCGTCGCCGGCCTTCAGGCTGTGGAGGTAGGCCGAGCCGTTGCGGAACTCGTGCGGGTCGTTGGGGTCGCAGACCAGTTCGCCGCCGGTACGCATCACGTCGAAGAAGCGATGGCCTTCGCCGATGAATTCTTTCTGGCGTTCGATCTGGATGAGTTCCTTCGTGGCGGTCACGTCGGCTGCCGTCGCGTCGGCGCGTTTGCGCACGGCGTTGAGGTAGCGGCTGGCATCGGCGGTGTTGCCGCCGGCGAGCGCTGCTTCGGCCGCGATCAGGTAGGCCTCGGTGATACGCAGCACGCGCGGGTTGTTGCGGCGGAAGGTGTAACCCTGGTCTTTGTTGCCGATGAACTTGCGGAGCCAGTATTCACCGCTCTTGCGGCCGCCCGTGGCCGGGTCGTCATACTGGATCATCTGGCCGCGGACATCGTTCGGGGTATCCTTGAAGAGGTTGCGCCACTTGAGGGTCGGGATCAGGCTGCCGCCGGCATTGGAGTCGTCGAACCACATGTTGTGGTAGATGGTGTAGAAGCCGCCGTCGGAGTCGATGTCGCCCTGCACGGAAACGAGCAGTTCGAGCACGGATTCCAGGTCGCCTTCCTTGCCCCAGTAGTTGGCGTAGCCGTCACCGCTGACCATCCGGTAGGGGGAATTGCTGATCACGTCGGTAGCTGCCGCCAGGGCTTCGGAGTTGCGTCCCATGTACAGGTAAACGCGGGCTTCCAGCAGGCGGGCCGCCCAGTAGTTGAAGTGACCCAGGTTCGTGTCTTTCGACAGGAGGCCTTTGGCGCTGGTCAGGTCGGCCAGGACCTGTTCGTAGGTCTGGGCGACGGTGCTGCGCGGCAGGCGGGCTTCCTTCGGACCGATGGTCTCGGTGATGAGCACGGCGCCCAGGGAGGCTCCGTTGTCATAGGTGTAGGTCTGTCCGTAGAGGCGTGCCAGGTCGAAGTAGCAGAGGGCGCGGACCGCGTAGGCCTGGCCGGTGTAGTCGTTCTTCTTGGCCTGGTCGCTCGTGCTGGCGGCCTCGCAGGCGTCGATGTTCTCGATGAAGGTGTTGCAGCGCATGATCACATTGTAGTAGTTCTCCCACAGGGTCCCGAAATAGGAGCTCTGGGTGGATTCATACTGCCAGGTGTAGATCACGGCGCCGGTTCCGTCGGACGTGCGCGGGTAGATGTTGTCGGCCCGCAGGTCGCCCATGTACGGGATATAGGTACCGTAGAGGGTGTAGTACTTCAGCGGCGTATAGAGTCCGTTGCAGGCTACGCTCGCATCGGCGAGCGTCACCATCGCGTTCTTGTCCACCACCGCATTGGTCGGCGTGGTGTCCAGGAATCCCTCGCAGGCAGTCAGGCCGAGCAGCATGACCGCCGCAAAAGCCAGATGTTTGATATATCTTTTCATGTCTTTCAGGATTAAGGGTTCACTAGAATGTCAGGTCAAGGCCGAGAGTCACGGTGCGCATGGCCGGCATCGAGTAGTTGTAGTAGCCGCTCGACTTGATTTCCGGGTCGATGTTCAGGCCGGAGAAGGTCAGCAGGTTGGTACCGGCCACATAGATGCGGGCGCCGGCAAGTCCGAGCTTGCTGTTGAAACCGCGCGGGAGGTTGTAGGAGAGGGTCAGGTTCTTCAGACGGAGGAAGTCACCTTTCTTCAGATACTTGCTCGAGTAGTAGTAGCCGCCCTGTCCGTTGTCGCGGATACGGCGCGGGACGTTGGTGTTGGTGTTGGTCGGCGTCCAGGCGTTCAGCTGGTCCTTGCCGATGTTGCGGTGGAAGTCGTAGTAACCGTCGTTCTCCATCTGCTCCACACCTTCATCCCAGATGTAGTGGCCGTACTTGTAGGACCAGGCCATGTCAAGGGTGAGGCCACGGTATCCCACGTTGAGGTTGAAGCCGCCGAAGCCTTTCGGAATGGCGCTCATGCCTTCCAGGATCATGTTGCTGGAGTTGTTGCGGTTGGTCGGGTAGTAGTTGAAGGTATCCTCGGGAATGGTGCCGCCTTTCTCGATGACGGTGCCGTTCTTCAGGACCACGGTCTGGTCGGCCGTTTCGCCCTTCTCGTACCAGGAACCTTCGGCATACATCGGGTTACCGGCTTTCAGGCGGCTGTTGCCCATGTAGTTGTCCTCCTGGCAGACACCCAGGTAATTGCGGGTGCGGTACTGGTAGAACGGATAGCCGGCCTGCCAGACATGCGGCGTGTCGGCGATGGATTCACCTTCCTCGGAGAGGGAGAGGATCTCGTTGTGGACGTGCGACCAGTTGGCGCCGACCGAAAGGTTCCAGCCATTCTTGTTGCGCAGGATGTCCCAGCCGACGGCGATCTCCCAGCCGCGGTTGACCATCGAGCCGATGTTCATCAGCGTGGAGGTGAAACCGGTGGTGGAAGGCACCGAAGCGTCGAGGAGCAGGTCGGTGGTCAGCTTGTTGAAGTACTCGACCGTCAGGTCAACCTGGTCGAACAGGCGCAGGTCCATACCGACGTTCCAGTTGTGGTTCTTCTCCCAGGAGAGGTCGGAGTTGGCCAGGTTGCCCGGGTAGCTGGCGCCGTTGTTGCCGTAGCTCGTGTAGTTGTACACGGACATGTAGCCGAAGTAGTCGGAAGGCAGGGTGCCGGAGGTACCGTAGGATCCGCGGATCTTACCGTCGCTCAGCCAGGCGGAGTTCTTCAGGAATTCCTCGTTGGAGAAGCGCCACGATGCGCTGACGGACCAGAAGTTACCCCAGCGGGTTTCCGGCGCGAGTTTCGAGCTGCCGTCGCGGCGGAACGTGCCGGTCAGGTAATAGCGGGCGCCGTAGTCGTAGCTCACGCTGCCCAGGGCGGAGAGCAGGGTGCACAGGCGCGAGTAGGTGTAGCCGTCGTCGAAGTTCGAAGCCAGATACGATTCGGTGGCTCCCATGTAGGAAAAGTCGATCTTGTTGAGGCGGGTGTACTCGAATTTCTCGCGTTCAGCCTCCCAGGCGGCCATGGCGGCGAAATGATGTTCACCCCAGGTCTTGTCGAAATTCAGCTGCGTGGAGCTTACCAGGCGGTGCACATTGCGGTGCCGGTCGCCCATGTAGCCGCCCACGTCGCTGTAGGCATAGAAGTTCGGGTGGCCATAGAGCCAGCCGAAACGGTCGTGCATGTAGAGCCAGTCTTCGCCGACGGTCGATTTGAGACGCAGGAAGTCGGTGAACTTGACTTCGGCCCAGCCCTTGAGGATCAGACGGTGCTGCCAGGCGTCGTTGATCTGCTTGTCGTAGGTCTGTACCGGGTTGACGGTGGCGAAGCTGGGGCTCCAGCGCTCGAGATACAGGTCGCCCGTATCTTTATAGGCGTAAGGCCAGCGTTCGTTGAGGACCACTTTCCAGATGAAGAACGGGTTGTCCTTGGTCGAATAGCCTTCCTGGTGACCGGTCTGGTACTGCCAGGAGAACTGGGTGGTGCCGCCCACCTTGAGCCAGTTGTTCACATTGGCTTCGGCGTTGATGGTGGTGGAGAAACGCTTCAGGTAGTCGATGGTGACCACGCCCTGCTGGTCGGTCCAGCCGACCGAGGCGTACACCTTGCCTTTCTCGCCGCCGCCCGAGAGGCTCAGTTCATAATTCTGGGCGATACCGGTGCGGAAGAGGACGTCTTCCCAGTCCTTATAAATATACTTGCTTTCGTCCTTGGCCGGATAGTTGGCGGCCACCTTGGCGTTCACGTAGGCATCGATGCTGCCGTAGCTCTTCCAGGAAGACGGGTTGTCCTCGGCGTAGTTGGTCCAGGCCATCCGGTGCAGCGATTCGGTTTCGGCATCGTTCGCCAGCGGGTAGTTGTTATAGGCGAAGTAGGAGAAACCGGCGCTGGCCTTGAAGTTGGTGGTCAGCTTGCCGGCCTTGCCCTTCTTGGTGGTGATCAGGATCACACCGTTGGAGGCGCGGGAACCGTAGAGGGAGGCCGCCGCGGCGTCCTTCAGGATGGTGATGGACTCGATATCACTCGGGTTGAGGAAGTTCATCGCGCTGGTGGAGATGTTGCCGGAGGAGTAGTCGCCGCTGGTGGCGGGTACGCCGTCGATGACATAGAGCGGCTGGTTGCCGGCGTTGAAGGAGCCGAAACCACGGATGGAGATATCGGCCTCGGAACCGGGCTGGCCGGAATAGGAGGCCACCTGTACGCCAGGCGCCTTACCGGCAAGGACCTGCTCAAAACTCACGACCGGTGCGTCTTTGATGGATTCCTGCTTGACCACGGCTGCAGAGCCGTGGTCAAGCAGGAAGCCATCAAGGATGTTCCTACCGTATCTTTCGAGCAGGCGCTCAACGGCAAGGTCGCCGGCATGCAGATTACGGGCAGTTCCGGTCAGGCCGGTTCGGCCGCTTCGATCCGCATCCGCGGTATCGGTTCTATGAATGCGTCGAATGAGCCGCTCTATGTCATCGACGGCGTCCCGGCCCAGTCGGGTGACGGTGGCCAGATGAGCGACTACATCTATTCGACCAACAACGTAATGAACTCCCTCAACCCGAGTGATATCGAATCCATCACGGTCCTGAAGGACGCTGCGGCTTCCGCCCTGTACGGCTCGCGTGCTGCAAACGGTGTGATCCTGGTTACCACCAAACGGGGCAAGGAAGGCCGTCCGACGGTTTCTTTCAAGGCTTCGGTCGGTATCACGCCGGACTGGGCCGTGAAGAACTTCGAGCCCGCCTCCGTGTATGACAACGTCAACGCCCTCTACACCATCTTCCATGATGCGGCTACGCGTGTGGACGGTTTGACTGACGCCGAGGCGACGGACGATGCCATCAGAATGCTGAACAGCCGCTGGAACCGTTTCGGCTACCAGCTGTCTCCCACGGGCACGGGTGCCTATGACCCGGTGAAGATCGAGGCCCGCACCGACGGCCAGATCTCCCGTACCGACAAGAACGGCAACCTCATCTTCTTCGACTGGATGGACGCCTATTTCCGCAAGGCCATCTACCAGACCTACGACCTGAGCGTGAGCGGCGGTACGCAGAACAGCAACTACTACACCTCTTTCTCATATACGAAAGACCAGGGACGCGTTTACATCAACGGCTTCGACCGTATCAGTGGCCGCGTGAACCTCAACCAGAAAGTGGGCAAGCATTTCGAACTGGCCACGAATGTGGCGGTGGCGAGCACCAACCGCACGGGCTTCAACGATACCATCAACAACTCCGACAACTACTTCATGCAGTCGGTCAACCTGTTGTGGCCCCTCTATTGGCCGGACAACTACAAAGACGGGTCGCCCTGGACCTCCCGCTACCAGAGCTATGGCTACAACCTGCTGTACTACAACAATCTGTGGGAAAACAGCTCCAAGAGCCTGAAACTCTCCGTCAACGAGACAGCGACCATCAAGTTCACCGACTGGCTGAATTTCCGCACGGTCTTCTCCTATGACGACACCCGCTACCGCGACCACATCTATTACAGCCCCGAGCACTATTCGGGTACGGCTGACAACGGCCGCGTGAACGAGATGTCCACCATCTACCAGAAGATCGTCTCCTCCTCCACGCTGAACTTCAACAAGAGCTTCGGCAACCATACGCTTTCGGCCCTCGTCGGCTTCGAGGCTGAGAAGAACCAGACCGATTTCCACCGTTCCACCGGTAAGGACCTCCCGGTCAGCGCCCTCCACACTGTTTCCACGGCCGGTTCCCTCGACGCCAGCGGCTACAACTGGGGCAACTCGATGATGTCGATCCTCTCCCGCCTGGAATACAACTACGGCGGCAAGTACTATGCTTCGGCTTCCTTCCGTCGTGACGGTTCCTCCCGTCTGGGTCCGGATACCCGCTGGGGTAACTTCTGGTCCGTGGCCGGTTCCTGGCGTATCAGCGAGGAAGAATTCATGAAGGGACAGGATGTCATCGACAACCTGCGTCTCCGTGCTTCCTATGGCGTCAACGGTACGCTGCCGAGCAGCAACTACGGCTGGCGTTCCCTGGCCGGCTACAGCTACCAGTATATGGGCTCCCCGGGCGGCGCCCTGGTCAATGCGGCCGACGCCAACCTGTCTTGGGAAACCAGCTATACCTACAACCTCGCCCTCGAATTCGGTCTGTTCAACAACCGCTTGAGCGGTAGCGTCGAATACTTCAACCGCGATTCGAAGGACCTGCTGCAGGACGTGCCGATCTCCACGATCACCGGCTTCTCCTCCACGCTGCAGAACATCGGTGAGATCAACAACCACGGTTTCGAGGTGGAAATCAACGGTGACATCATCCGCAACAACCACTTCCGCTGGAGCGCCGGCATCAATGCCTCCTTCATCCGCTCGCGCGTGACGAAGCTGTACGACGACGCCGACATCATCTGGTACGACCCGACGGGCGGCGACGGCAACACGCAGTTCCTCTACCGGGTCGGCGAATCGACCCTGGCCATCTATGGCCGTGAATGGGCGGGCGTCAATCCGGAGAACGGTGACAACCTCTGGTATTCGAACAATGACAAAGCCGACATGCAGCTCAACGGCCGCAACGTCGTGCTTGACTTCAACGACACCGACGAAGTCATCCTGGGCGATGCCAACCCGTTCGCCTACGGCGGCATCAACACCGACATCGAGTGGAAGGGCCTGACCCTCGGCCTGAACTTCCTCTACAAGATCGGCGGTCAGATCTACGACGGTGCGGTTTACCGCCTGGCTGATGACGGTTACTTCTGGAACCGTATCCGCGGCAAGCAGTATCTGGACAACGTCTGGACCCCGACCGACCACAGCGGCATCTACCCGCAGCTCCGCGGCTGTGACCTGGAGGATGCGATGGAATACAGCTCCCGCTGGATGCACGACGGCTCGTTCATCCGTCTGAAGACCGTTTCCCTCGGCTACACCCTGCCGACCAGCCTGGTCAAGAAAGTCGGACTCGACAGGGCCCGCCTCTACTTCAACGGCACCAACCTGCTGACCTTCTCCAAGTACAAATGGGCCGATCCGGAGGTCAACGCCTACGGTACCCGCGCCTTTGAGACTCCTATTGGAAAGACCTACACCTTCGGTATTGAACTCAGCTTCTAAAGGGACCCTCAAAACATTGAATTATGAAAAGGATTTACAACATATTGCTTTCACTGGCCTGCATCCTGATGCTTGCCTCCTGCGAGAACTTCCTTGACATGGCACCGACCAATCAGGCGGACTCCTCGACCTGCCTGACGAGCGCCCAGGATGCCCAGGTCATGCTGAACGGTCTGATTTACAATCTCACGTCCTCCAACTATTACGGTCGCAACTTCCTGCTCTATGGCGACGCCAAGGGCGGTGACATGACCATCTATACGGGTGGTAACCCGGGTGATGCCCTCTACTACTTCAACCACTCCGCTTCCAGCGGCTCCTATTCGGGTTTCTGGTCAACGGGCTATTTCTGCCTGCTGCAGGCCAACAACATCATCAACAACATCGAAAAGATGAAGGCTGACGGCTCGACAGAAAACCTCGACGATTTCCTGGGCCAGGCACTGACCATCCGCGCCCTGATCCATTTCGACCTGGTGCGCCTCTACGGCAAGCCGTATGACATGGACAAGAGCAGCGTCGGCATCCCGGTCGTCACCGAACAGGTGAATGCGGCTGAAAAACTGCAGCGCGACCCGGTCGAGAAGGCCTACACGCAGATCCTCGCCGACCTCAACGAGGCAGCCCCGTTGCTTTCGAAGCGGGCCAGCCGCGGCTATGTGAACTACTATGCGAACCAGATGATCCTCGGCAAGGTCCATCAGTATATGGGGAACCAGTCCGCTGCGCTGGCGGCCTTCGAGAACGTCATCAACAGCAACGTGTATTCCCTCTACACGCCGAACAACTGGGTGGCTTCCTGGACGGGTGAGTTCGGAAGCGAGTCGATCCTCGAATTCGGTATCTATCCGAGCGAGCGTGACCTGGGCACCGGCAGCCTCGGCTGCTACTACATGCGTAAGGGCCACATCAACGCCGCTAACGGTAACTTCTATGCCAGCAAGTACTGGATGGACATCATGAGCCCGAACGACGTGCGCTGGGGCGTGATGGACTGGGACCACTACCACAATGATTCCAGCGTCAGTGCCAACATCAAGGCGCGTTCCGATTACGGAAAGGACTGCTGCTACAAGTATTCGGGCAGCACCAGCCTGGCCGGCGACAAGGGTACCTCCAACTACACGGCCGTCAACATCAAGGTGTTCCGTCTCTCCGAGGCTTACCTGCTTGCTGCGGAAGCCGCGCTTGCCGGCAATAACGCCGCCAAAGCGGCTGAGTACCTGAATGCCATCGCGAAACGCAACCCCGACTACACGCCGTGGACCGCTTCGACCGTTACGGCCGACGAGATATACAAGGAGTACCGTCGTGAGTTCCTCTGCGAAGGGAAGCTCTTCTTCGAGGCCTGCCGCCTGAACAAGACCGTCACCTTCGAGGACAATGCGTATTATGGCGCTACGGTTTCTTCCCGCCGCGGCCTGACCATCGACCGCAGCAACAACCTGTGCCGTCTCCCGATTTCGATCGACGAGATTCACACGAATCCGGACATCCAGCAGAACCCCGGCTACTCCGGAACGGAATAAATCAGCAGGCTTGAAACTATGAAAACCTTCCAGACTCCCATGGGTGAACTCCAGGTCGAAGTGCTGGGCCACGCTTCCGTGCGGTTCGGCATAGGTGGCAAGACCATCTATGCCGACCCGTACAGCGAGGTCCACGACTTTGCCGGAAATCCCGCTGCCGACCTGATCCTGATCACCCACAACCACTACGACCACTACGACGAGAAGGCCTACGGCAAGATCCAGACGCCGCAGACGCAGTTTATCGTCAGTCAGAACGTGGGCCACGTGGACGGGCGTTACACGGTCCTTGCCAACGACGAGTACTGCTTCTGGGAAGGCATCGGCATCTTTGCCGCCGAAGCCTACAACATCAACCGGCGCAACCCGCAGGGTGAACTCTTTCACCCGCGGGGCGTCGGCAATGGCTATGTGCTCGACTTCGACGGATTCAAAGTCTATCTGGCAGGCGATACCGAGCCGATCCCCGAGATGCAGGACCTGCCCCGGATCGACCTGGCTTTCCTGCCGAAGAATCTCCCGTACACGATGACCGACGAGGAATTCATCAAGGCAGCCAATCAGCTCAAGCCGAAGTTCCTCTACGCCTATCACTATTTCGAGATCGATGTCCCGAAATTGAGAAAGGAGCTCGATCCGGCGATCGAACTCCTCAACTGATACAAGAGAAGGGGGCCTCTGAGCCCCCTTTCTTTGTTCGCCCAGCACGAACGTACTCTAACGGGTGCAAGTCCCCAAACCGCCCTGATAGTGGGAAGGTTACAGCCAAAGGCAAGGGTGTCCGCCGTGAGACGGAATCTGAAGGAAGCCGGCGGCAAA
>Ga0208297_1001365_pt1 | contig 24140 bp, 12 predicted proteins | sample LMS_cellobiose_e_FD_187367 | JGI IMG/M metagenome (GOLD analysis project Ga0208297, IMG submission 187367) | Rumen-fistulated moose microbial communities from Alaska, USA - LMS_cellobiose_enrichment (SPAdes) (version 2) | ecosystem: Host-associated > Mammals > Digestive system > Stomach > Rumen... | reverse complement strand
TCCTTAAACAAAAGAATCAACGCTTTGCTCTTTCTTGATTTTAATCGTGTTAAAATCGGTACTTGCTTGTACTTGTTCTTCCTATTCTTTCAATGAACTTCCCGTTCTTTCCGAAACGGGCTGCAAATGTAAGGCGTTTTTTTTAATTCACAAAATTATTTTAAAATTTTTGCAATTTTTTTTCGCCAGCCTTGTCGTGTAGAAGGTTTTCTCTCTGGCTCACCTTCGCCAGAGAGAAAACCTTCTACACGTAAACAAGTCCGGGACAACGTCCCCGTAATAATTATTTAACCTCAACCCAGCGGCCGGGGACGGAGGCGCCGACGGTGTTGTCGTACATCGCCTCGCAGACCACGGACGGCAGGTAGAAGCGGCCCTTGTAGGTGGCCGTCACCCGGGTCTTGAGGTAGGAAGTCGAGTTCCTGCCCTGATAGAGGTAGGAGTAGATGCGGTCGTCGCGGAAATCCTGGTGGAAGCCCTCGATTCGGTCCACATGGATCTCCCAGCCCGACGGGAAGATCTGCGTCAGCGCCAGGTTGGTGTAGTCGGTCGTGGAACTCGTATTTGTTATATAGGTATAGACCAGGAAATCCGTGCCCTGCTCGATCTGGGAAGGATCGATCGGCGTACCGTCGGGCAGGGTGTACTTGACCGACAGTTGCAGGCCGTCGGCGCGCGCGACTTCCTCACCCTTCTCGGGAACACCGGTGGAACTGACCACCACATAGACCGGCGCTTTGGCGGAATTGCTGATCTCCAGGTCGAGCGAACTGCCGTTCCCGGCATCGAGCGAACCCTGGGCGATGGCTTTGTTGCCCTTGAGCGTGGAAGAACTGTGCCCGGCCTTGACGCTGACGTTCAGCCCGTCGGCGGCATTGTTCTTCATGTAGTCGGCCACGGCGCGCAGGGCCCACGAGGTGCTCTGCGTACTCATGTAGTGTTTGCGGTCGTTGAGCCAGGAAGAGAGTTTCTCCACATCCTTGAAGGCGGCAGCCTTGTCGCCGACCGCCGAATGGACCATCGCAGCGATGGCGTACACGCGCTCCTCGCTGTCGAAATTGGCCGAGAAGCGGTCGTATCCCGTTGCAGCGGCCTTTTTACCCTGCAGGACATTGCGCGCCACATCCTTCTTGCCGTCCAGCACATAGGCGCCGGCCAGCAGCAGGGCGCTCGACTCGGGCAGTTTGGCCAGGTCTTCGCGCATGCGGTTCATGTCGCCGCGGTCCGGCGTGCCGGCCAGGGCCAGCACATAGCAGGCGTAGGCGCGGGAGTCCGCGTCGTAGCTCTTGCCGGAGGCCACGGTCTTGAGGAAGTTCAGGTTCGACTTGCGGAGCTGGGCCGGTACGGCATAACCCGCTTTCTGCGCCTCGATCATGAAGTGGGTGGCATAGATCGTCGCCCATACGCTCGCGCCCTGATAGGCCGACATACCCGGCCAGTAGGTCATGCCGCCCGAAGGGATGGCAAAGAGGCTCAGCCGGTTGATTGTAGCCTTGACATTCTTTTCGATCTTGGTGCGGTCTTCGGCCTTGAGGTCCATCAGGTCACCCAGGTAGAGCTGCGGGAAGGCCGAGGAAGTGGTCTGCTCAAGGCAGCCGTGCGGGTAGGCGATCAGGTAGCCCAGGCGGTATTCCAGGTCGATCGGCGGGATGGTGGAGGCTTCCACGTTCACCTCGTTGGTGCCGGGACGGCCCGCCAGGGCGAACGGCAGCTTGACCGACTTGCCGCCCTCGACCAGCTTCACGACCGAGTTGGTGGTACGCGGGTTGGGTTCGCGGATGTCGATTTCAAGGTCTTCGGCCGAGCTGTCGCCGGAACTCTTGGCGACGGTACGGATTTTGCCGATACCGGCAAGGTCGGAGCCCTTCAGGGTGAAATACACCAGCTGTTCGCCGGCCTTGGCGGCATTGACCGATGCCGTGCTGCTGCCGACGACACTGAGCGCGCCTTCGGCCTTCACCTCGACGGATACGTTTCCGATGCCGTCTTTGTTGGTAAATACGGTCACCGGCAGGACCACCTCTTCATCGGTTCCGATCACACGCGGCAGCGTGGCCTTGACCATCACCGGCTTGGTGACCATCACATTCTTTTCAGCGGAACCCATCGCCTGGCCGTCGGTGGCGATGACCATGGCCCGCAGCTGTCCGATGTACTGCGGCAGCTTCACGGTATGTTTGCCGGTGGATTTGGCTTTCACGGTGAAGGGGCCCAGGAACATCGACACCGGTTTGAAGCGCTCGGCCTGGGTGTTCGGGGTGACCGGGGCGTCGCCCTCGCCGTCACCGCCGATGGCGAAGAGCTGCTCCATCCGGGCGCCGTAGGCACCGATCACCAGGTCGTAGAGGTCCCAGGTGCGGACGCCGAGGGCCTCGGTCGCATAGAACGACTTCCACGGATCGGGCGTCTTGAAGCGCGTGAGACTCAGCAGGCCTTCATCGACCAGGGCCACGACGTAGCTCATCGGACGGCCGTCCTGCTCCTTGACGGAGAAGGAGACTTCCTTTTCGGGCTGGATCTCGCCGGCGATGTCGATCACCGGTTTGAGGTGCGTGGCACCTTCTTCCACCAGGATGCGCTGCACGCCGAACAGGCGGATCGGCGCGTCATTGTCGGCATTGTTGTAGGGCTGGATCAGCGAGACCGTGGCATAGACGTTCGGCGCCATGCCCGATTCGACCGGAATGGCAATGTCGGTCTTCTCGCCCTTGCAGTCCACCCAGAAGGTCTTGATCACACGCTCGCCTTTCTCGATGGAGACCAGGGCACGGGCGCCGCTGGTCGAAGGGATGGTCAGCTGCGCCGTCTCGCCGACGCTGAATTTCTCCTTGTTGATGCTCATCGGCAGGCGGATGGCGGCGTCCGAATTGGCATCGGCCGCCGACTCGTAGCTGTTGCGGACCATCGTCACGGCCGAAGCGGCATGGCCGCCGGCCAGGTCGGTCACGCGGATGAAATAGAATCCGCTGTCTTCCTTCGAAAGGTCGAGCTTGAACTCGCCGGCGCCGCCGGTGAGCGTCACCGACATTTCCTTATACGGTTCGTTGTAGGAATCCTTGGCATAGGATGCGAGCCCTTCATACGAAGAACTCCACCACCAGCTCCAGCCTATCTTGTAGATTTCGACCCCTACCTTGACGGTCTGGGAAACGGGTTTTCCGCTTGCACTGACGGCGGCCAGCTTGAAGGTATTGGTCTTGGCCTTGTCGAGGAACGACTCGCCCCAGGCGCTTTCCTGTTCGGGCACATACAGGCCGACGTAGGTATCGTACGGCGAAACCGTGGTCGTGAAGCGGTCGATGCTGAAGTCGCCGCCCTTCTCGAACACGCGGGTGGTGAACAGGGCCGTCAGCATGCCGGGCACGCGGCCCAGCTGGCCGAGGCTGGCATTGAAGGCCAGCAGGCCCATCCCGTCGGTCTTGCCTTTATAAAGTTCCTTGCTTTCACCCGAGAAACTGCGGGAACGGTCTTCGAACACATAGCCCTTGTAGCCGTCGAAGTTCGTGCGGCCGCGCGAGAGATCGACTTCCACGCGGGTTTCGAGGTCCTTGGCCGGATTGCCCACCAGCCAGCGGGCGGCGATGTCGCCGCGGACGGCCTTGGCGGGAACGGCCGGCTTGTCGTTGAGTTTGAGGTCGATGACGATGTTGTTGGGCTTGACCGTCTCTACTTTGACCGTCTTGTACCAGGTCTGGCCGCCGGCGGTCACCGCCACTTCCCAGTTGCCGGTCGGAGCGTCGGGACTGGTGGTGAAGGTAAAGCTGTACATGCCGTCGTAGCCCGTGTTGTTGACCAGCGTGCTGATGGTCTGTCCCTGGGGGTTGCTCAGGACGGCTGTCACGGGATGGCCGGCGGGCAGGACGCCCTCGTCGAGCATCGAGATGAAGGTCAGGTGGATGTCGTCGCCCGGACGCCAGACGCCGCGTTCGCCGAAGATGAAGCCCTTCTGGCCCTTGCGGGAGGCATTGCCGTCCACGTCGAAGCTGCTCATCGACACCGAAGCGCCGGAAGCCATCGACAGGTAGGACTTGTCATTGCCCTTGCTCACGATGACCGTGCGCACCTTGTCATCGGCCACCTTGCAGGAGAAACGGCCGTCCGAGGAAGTCGATCCCTCGCCGACCACCTGGTTGACAGCATTATAGAGCACCACTTTGGCGCCGTTCACCGGGCGGGCCGAGAGAATATCCGTCACAAAGACCGTATAGTCCCCTTTGTCCGAACCCTTGGCGATGACCGACAGGTCGGAGACCAGGATATTGCGGACGCGGTTCTCATAATCGTCGTAACTGCCGAAATAGTAATCACTTTCGTAGTGATCGTCGTCAAATTCGGCCAACGGCTCGGCGCCGCGGAGTTCGATGCGGTAGATGGCGCCGCGTTCCATCTTGACCAGGTCTGCCAGGTGCAGGCCGTAGGTATTGAGATTGCGCAGCTTCGCGGAGTTGGTCTCGCCCAGCACGAGCGTGGTGTCGAGGACCACACGGGCCACATTTTCGGTGTAGCAGTAGGTATCGTTCAGTCCGTTGTCCTGGAGGAACTGCAGCACGTTGTTCTCATAGATGCGTTTGACGCGCACCCGGGCCTTGCTGTAGTTGATGGCCTGGAAAGGCAGGTTCATCTCGCCGGAAGACGGAAGCACGGAGCCCCGGGTGATGAAACGCACCATCGGCTCGCCGGAAGGAATCTCGAACGTGCGCTCGAAATCCGTGTCCAGTTTCTGGCCCTTGACGCTGCGGATGGATTTGCCGATGGAGAGGAACTGCTTCTCCTGGGCTTTCGTGGCCGGCACGATGCGGAGCACATTTTCCTTGACGATGAATGAAAGCTTGCCCGCACCCGGCATCGAAACCAGGCTCTGGAGGTCCTGTTTGGGATCAAGGGCGGCGGAGAAAGCAATCTCATAGGCGTAAGGATCGGCTTTCACCTCGCTCTCCACCACCACGAACTGGCCTTTGGCCGGAATCTCGTAGCGGCGGCTGCCTTCTGCGGCATACTGGGGCCATTTGTGGACCAGTTCAAGGGCGCTCTTGCGTTCGCCGGCAGCGATATTGCCGATGGTGGCGGTATGGGTACGGCCGTCTTCGGCGTGGACCCAGGCCACGGAAGCGTCGGCTCCCTTGACGGAGAATCCGCTCTCCAGATATTTGCCGTCGAGGCTCTCGGGCGAAGTGACCACCAGTTCAATCTGATAGCGGTCGTCGATGCCCGAATAGCCGGTCAGCTTGCTGTAGTCGAACAGCAGCACCGGCGCCAGGGTGGTCACCTCGAAGGTCTGCTTGCCGCCGGAGACGCCGGCCATCTTGCCGAAGTCGGCCGAGACCTTGTAGGTCGTATTGTAGGCCAGGGGTTCCTTCGGGATGATGCAGAGGGTCTGCGCATCCACGACCTGCACGTCGAAATCGACCTTCGGCGACACGCTGATGGCCTTTTTGGCAACTTCAAGCGCCTGGTCGCCGTCTTTCAGCGAAAAGGCGTCAAAGAGGCGGATGGTCACCGGATCATCGACCCGGATCTCCTTGGAGTAGCTGGCGACACTGTCGCCGGAGGCACCGCTGCCGCAGCTGGCCGCAGCGAGCAGCAACAGCGCGAAACTCAGGATAAATGCGATTCTTTTCATAGTTATAATATGTTTGATTCTAGTCTGCAAAAGCATCTCCTACTCGAGAATAATGATCGACCGGCTGTCCGGTCCGAAGGCTATGGCGCAAATCGGCAAACCATTCGATTCCATAGGGGAAGTAAAAGCGAGTCAGCGCGCTGTCCAATCCGGACACAAGATTGTTACCACGCAAATTAGGACGACCATATTTCGAACGGTCCACCGGGTCCACTCTCCAGTAACGATTATCCCGTGGCACAACCGTAGCATCCGCAGCAAAAGGGTCTCCCTTGCGCCAGGTGAGAAACATCCGCTGCCCGTCCACCCAGGCCGAGTCCAGCGGTTCCGTCACCATCCCGCTGCGTGGCTGTGCAAACACGGCGGGCAAGGACGAAAGCAGGACGAGTATGATGAGAAATCGTTTCTGCATAGGCCGAAGATGCCAGGTTTTTGTTAAATTTGCTACAATCATTGCAAATGTAATCATTTTCGTGCGGAATAAAAAGTCTATCTTGCTGATTTCAGCACTGCTATCTCTCTTCGTATTGATAGCCTTGCTCCTGCGTCCGAGAGACCTGTTCGACGACCCCGTGTGCGCCGTGCTGGAGAGCCGGGACGGAAGGCTGCTGGGGGCCCGCATCGCCGCCGACGGCCAGTGGCGTTTTCCGGCCGCCGACAGTGTGCCCGAGAAATTCGCGCGTTGCATCATCAGCTTTGAAGACAAACGATTCCGCCATCATCCCGGCATCGACCCGCTTGCCGTAGCCCGGGCCCTTCGCCTGAACACCCGCAAAGGCGAGGTGCGCAGCGGCGCCAGCACCCTGACCATGCAGGTCATCCGCCTGAGCCGCGGCAGCCAGCCCCGCACCGTCCGGGAGAAACTGCTCGAAATGGCCCTGGCCTTGCGGCTGGAAGCCTACCGCAGCAAAGACGAGATCCTGGCGCTGTACGCCGCCCACGCGCCGTTCGGCGGCAACGTGGTCGGCCTTGAAGCCGCCGCCTGGCGCTATTTCGGCCGGCCAGCCGACGAACTCTCCTGGGCCGAGAGCGCCACACTGGCCGTGCTGCCCAACGCCCCGGCCCTCATCCATCCCGGCAGCCGCCGCGACCAGTTGCTGGCCAAACGCGATTTCCTGCTCGACAAACTCCACGCGACCGGCGTACTGGACGACATCGAATGCGAACTGGCCAAGGACGAGCCGCTGCCCGACAAACCCTACGCCCTGCCCGAGATTGCCTATCATTATCTGGAAACGATGCGGCGGCAGGAAGGAGACCGGCGCTTTGAGAGTTCCATCGACTATGGCCTGCAGCAGCGGGCCGAGGCGGTCATCGCGCGGCACAGCGAGGTATTCGCCACCAACGAAGTGTACAATCTGGCCGCCGTGATCCTCGACGTACGAACGGGCCAGCCGGTAGTTTATGTCGGCAACGCCGGGCACGATTCCCGGGCGCATGGCGACAATGTCGATGTCGTACAGGCGCCGCGCAGCAGCGGCAGCACGCTCAAGCCGCTGCTCTATGCCGCGATGCTCGACGAAGGCGACCTGCTGCCCGATATGCTGGTCTCCGACATCCCATTCCATTACAAGGACTTTTCTCCCAACAACTTCAACCACACCTTCGACGGAGCCGTCCCGGCCCGCGACGTGATCCGGCGCTCGCTCAATGTCCCGTCCGTACGGATGCTGCAAGACTACGGCGTCGAGAAATTCATCGACCTGCTCGGGCGCCTGGGCTTTACGACCATCACCCGCGGGGCGGACATCTACGGCCTGTCGCTCATTCTGGGCGGGGCTGAGATCAAACTCGGCGAACTGGCGGCCGTCTATGCGGCGCTTGCACGGGAACTGCGGGGCGAGGGATGGACGCCTGGCGGCGGGAAGCGGGGCGGCAGCGCCCGGGGCGGCGTCCCGCCGCTCTCGCGCGGCGCCCTCTGGTGCACCTTCGATGCGCTGACCGAAGTCAACCGGCCGGAGGAAGAAGGCGACTGGCAGTCTTTCAGCTCATCCCGGACGGTGGCCTGGAAGACCGGGACCAGCTACGGCAACCGCGACGCCTGGAGTGTCGGGGTGACGCCCGACTATGTCGTAGCCGTCTGGGCCGGGAATTGCGACGGCGAAGGCCGGCCGCTGCTCACCGGCGTCGGCTATGCCGCACCCGTGATGTTCGACCTCTTCAACCTGCTCCCCGCCACCGGATGGTTTTCCGAACCGGCCGACGAATTGGAAGAAGTGGTCTGCTGCGCCCTCAGCGGCCATCCCGCCACCGACCTGTGTGAGGCCGACGGCGTCGTAAGCGTCCGGGCACCGCGGGCGCCGCACCGCCCCGATCCCTGCCCCTACCACAAGCTGGTCCACCTGAGTCCCGACGAGGCCTGGCAGGTGAACAGCGACTGTTGGCCGGTGGCTGAAATCCGCAACGTCTCGCGCTTCGTACTCCCGCCGGCCCAGGAGTGGTATTATATGCGTTCGCACAGCGGATACCATCCGCTGCCGCCTTTCCATCCGGACTACGCCGGCTACCGGCGGTCCGGGGCCGTCGAGATCATCTACCCGCAGGACGGCATGCGCATCGCCGCCCCCGTCGCCCTCGACGCCCGAAGCCAGGGCATCGTCCTTTCCGCCGCCCACAGCGATCCCGACGCCACCCTCTACTGGCACCTCGACGGCGGCTATCTGGGCCAGACCGCCCACGGCGAGCACAAACTCCGCATCGTCCCCGAACCCGGGCCCCACACCCTGACGGTCATCGACGCCAACGGCCACAGCGCCGCCGTCCGCTTCACAGCCTTCTGAGCCCCCTCGCGCCCCTTCTTGCGCTGCAATGTACACATCAGTAAATCAGCGACTTACAGAAGTTGACCCCTCTAAAACCGAGGGGGTCAACTTGCGCAAATAACTGACACTCAAGTGCGTCCGTTGCAGCGCAAAAAGGAGGAGCGGATCGCAGAACGTAAAAAAAATTTGGAGAAGTGATCGGAAAAACGCTATCTTTGCAGTCCCATCGTTCCCGATGGATATATGGTGGATGTAGTTCAGCTGGTAGAGCATCGGATTGTGGTTCCGAGTGTCGTGGGTTCGAGTCCCATCATCCACCCCCCCAAAAAAAAAGCCTGGCCGAAGAAGTGGCCGGGCTTTATTTTATTCCGGAAAGCTGCGCCTTGCGTCACCAGCTGTTGCGGTAGAAGAATTATTCATTATCGTGCTATTTCTTGACATTTTTCATTATCTTTGTTTACTTGTAAAGAAGATGAAGCGCAACACTTATTCGAAGAAATCCTACAAAGACGTATCCGGAACTTTTGACTTCACGGCCACGTCGCCCACTGTTGCACTATTGGGAAAACTACCCATCTCGAACAAGGCATCCATCGGAATCAACGACAAAGGCATCTGGCTCTGGCACATCGATTCTTCGGAGTCGATCAGCCTCAGGTTGTTTCCGGCCAACTGCCAGCTGGGCTTCTTCGAGTGGTCCTGGATCCGGGAGATCCAGGTGAGTTACAGCCGGAAGATGGCTTTCTTCGTATTCAAGGACATGGACAATCTTTTGGACAAGGTACTTCTTTGCGAAGTGACAGCGGACTTCCGGAATACCTTCCTGACCACCGTCGGAGACCATCCGGCCCTCCAGTTCCCGCTCACAAGTCCGCGCCATTTCTCCGCGTTCGACTATGTGGCCAGTCACCACTACACGCAAGTTTACATCATCGAATAAATAAATAATGAATGGCGGCCTGAATCCAGACCGCCATTCATCATTCATGGCATCGAAGCCCCTACTCGACGCCGGCGAGGCGTTTGTAGGTGGACAGGCGCCACTTGGCGAATTCTTCGGTCTTACCGAAGAGCTCGGCCGCGTTCTCGGGGAAGGACTTCATCAGCGAAGCGTAGCGGACCTCGCCCTTGAGGAAATCCTGGAACTTGCTCCAGTCGGGATCGGCCTTGCTGTCGAGGGTGAACGGGTTCTTGCCGGCAGCTTCGGCGGCCGGGTTATAGCGGTACAGATGCCAGTAACCGCACTCGACGGCACGTTTCTCTTCAGCCTGGCTGTGACCCATGCCGGCCTTCAGGCCGTGGTTGATGCACGGGGCGTAGGCGATGATCAGCGACGGGCCGTCATACGCCTCGGCCTCTTTGATGGCATTGAGGAACTGGGCCTGCGAAGCACCCATCGCCACCTGCGCCACATAGACATAGCCGTAGCTGATGGCCATCATGCCGAGATCCTTTTTGCGGATCTTCTTGCCGGAGGTGGCGAACTTGGCCACGGCACCGGCCGGCGTCGATTTGGACGACTGGCCGCCCGTGTTGGAGTACACCTCGGTGTCGAGCACGAGGACGTTGACATTCTCGCCGGAAGCCAGCACATGGTCGAGGCCGCCGTATCCGATGTCATAAGCCCAACCGTCACCGCCGAAGATCCACTGGCTGCGGGCCGGGATGAAGTTCTGGAGTTCGAGGAGTTGCTTGCAGATGTCGCAGCCGCATTCCTTCATCAGCGGAACGAGCTGGTCGCAGATCTTGCGCGTGACGGCCGCGTCATTGCGGGCGCCGAGCCACTGCTCGAACAGGGCCTTGATCTCGGAAGAGCAGCAGTTGCACTGCAGGCCTTCCTGCATCAGGCGGGCAACCGTTGCGCGGACGCGGTCGGAACCCAGGTGCATGCCCAGGCCGAATTCGGCGTTGTCCTCGAAGAGGGAGTTCTGCCAGGCCGGACCGTGGCCTTCGGCGTTCTTGCAGAACGGCGAGGACGGGAAGGCGGCGCTGTAGATCGAAGAGCAGCCCGTGGCGTTGGCGATCATCATGCGGTCGCCGAAGAGCTGGGTGATGGCCTTGATGTACGGGGTCTCGCCGCAACCGGCGCAGGCACCCGAGAACTCGAAGAGCGGCTGGGCGAACTGCGAGTTCTTGACATTGGCGGCCTTGGGGGCGACGTCTTCCTTGTAGCCCACATTGGCGTGCAGGTAATCGAAATTGACCTGTTCGGCAGTCTGGCTGTCGAGGCTCTTCATCACGAGGGCCTTCTCCTTGGCCGGGCACACGTCGGCGCAGTTGCCGCAACCCGTGCAGTCGAGCGGAGAGACCTGCATCGTGAAGGTATAGTCCTTGAACTGGGCGACGCCGGGTTTGCGCTTGATGCCCTGCGGGGCTTTCTCGGCCTCGGCGGCAGTCATCAGGAACGGACGGATGGCGGCGTGCGGGCAGACGAAGGCGCACTGGTTGCACTGGATGCAGTTGGCCGGGTTCCACTCCGGAACCTCGACGGCCGTGCCGCGCTTCTCATAGGCTGCCGTGCCGGCGGGAATCGTACCGTCCACCATGTCGCCGGAGAAGGTGCTCACCGGCAGGTCGTTGCCGTTCTGGGCGGCGACCACGTCGGCCACGTTGCGGATGAATTCGGGAGCCAGGCGCTCGTAGTTGGCGTTGACGAACTTGCCGCAGGCATCCTTCCAGGATTCGGGGATCTCGACCTCGACATAGTCGCCGCCGCGGTCCACGGCCGCATAGTTCATCTTGACCACGTTCTCGCCCTTCTTGCCGTAGGACTTGTCGATGGCTTTCTTCATGTAGGCGACGGCCTCGTCGTAAGGGATGATGCCGGTGATCTTGAAGAAGGCGCTCTGCAGGATCGTGTTGGTGCGGCCGCCCAGGCCGATCTCAGCCGCGATCTTGGTGGCGTTGATCAGATAGAGGCGGATGTGCTTGTCCACGATGGTCTTCTTCACGAAGTCAGGGATGCGCTTGAAGGTCTCCTCGGTGTCCCAGAGGCTGTTGAGCAGCAGCGAACCGCCGTCCTTGATGCCCTTGAGCACATCGTATTTGTAGAGATAGGAAGGCACGTGGCAGGCCACGAAGTCGGGCGTGGACACCAGGTACGGCGCATGGATCGGCTGGTCGCCGAAACGCAGGTGCGAGCAGGTGTAGCCGCCGGATTTCTTGGAGTCGTAGTCGAAGTAGCCCTGGCAGTATTTCGGGGTATGGTCGCCGATGATCTTGATGGTGTTCTTGTTGGCGCCCACGGTGCCGTCGCTGCCCAGGCCGAAGAACTTGCACTCGTAGGTGCCTTTCTTGACGATGGAGACTTCTTCCTTGAGCGGGAGCGACTTGAAGGTCACGTCATCGACGATGCCGATGGTGAAGCCGTTCTTGGGTTCGCGGAGCTTGAGGTTGTCGAACACGGCGATGATCTGGGCCGGGCTGGTATCCTTGGAGGAGAGGCCGTAGCGGCCGCCGACGAGCAGCGGGGCGCGGTCGCCCAGGTCGGCCAGGACGCTCTTCACGTCGAGGTAGAGCGGTTCGCCCAGGGCGCCGGGTTCCTTGGTGCGGTCGAGCACGGCAATGCGCTTGGCCGTCTTGGGCAGGGCCCGGAGGAAATATTTGGCGGAGAACGGACGGTAGAGACGGACCGTGATCAGGCCGAGCTTCTCACCGCGGGTCTCGGAGAGATAGTCGATGGTTTCTTTGATGGTCTCGGTGACCGAGCCCATGGCGATGATGACATGTTCAGCATCCGGTGCGCCGTAGTAGTCGAATGGCAGATAGTGGCGACCGGTCAGTTCGCTGATCTCACCCATATAGCGGGCGACGATGTCGGGAACGGCATCGTAATACGGATTGGAGGCTTCCCGTGCCTGGAAGAACACGTCAGGGTTCTGGTTCGTACCGCGGGTAACGGGCTTGTTGGGATTGAGGGCCTTGGCACGGAACTGCGCGAGGGCCTTGTCGCTCACCAGCGGACGGAGGTCTTCGGCCTCGAGCATCTCGATCTTCTGGATCTCATGGGAGGTGCGGAAACCGTCGAAGAAGTGCACGAACGGCACGCTCGACTTGAGGGTGGCCAGATGGGCCACGGCGGCCAGGTCCATGGCTTCCTGCACGCTGGCGGAGGCCAGCATCGCGAAGCCGGTCTGACGGACGCTCATCACGTCCTGATGGTCGCCGAAGATGGAAAGGGCCTGGGCGGCCAGGGTACGGGCCGACACGTGGAAAACGGTCGGAAGCAGTTCGCCGGCGATCTTGTACATGTTGGGGATCATCAGCAGCAGACCCTGGGAGGCGGTGAAGGTGGTGGTCAGGCTGCCGGCCTGCAGGGAACCGTGCACGGCGCCGGCAGCACCGCCTTCGCTCTGCATCTCGGTCACCTTGACGACCTCGCCGAACATATTCTTCTTACCGAAAGCGGCCCACTCGTCCACGAGTTCCGCCATCGTAGAAGACGGGGTAATAGGATAGATGGCCGCATGCTCACTGAACAGATACGCCACGTGAGCCGCGGCGAAATTGCCATCACAAGTGATGAATTTTTTTTCTTTTGCCATACGACTATAAGGGATTAATAAATATTCTAACTTGCAAATATACAAAGATTTTTAAGCAATCCCCGAAATATCTGTACCTGCCGGCGCAATTTTTCGGGCCAGGCCCTGGAGAACCGTCCCGGGACCCACTTCGGTGAACGACGACGCGCCGTCGGCGAGCATGTTCTTGACGGTCTGCGTCCAGCGGACCGGCGAGGTAAGCTGCATCAGCAGATTGTGGCGGATTTCGGCCGGGTCGGTGTGCGGGAGGGCATCGACATTCTGATAGACAGGGCATTTCGGCGTGTGGAAGCGCGTCGCCTCGATGGCGGCGGCCAGTTCCTGCCGGGCGGGTTCCATCAGCGGGGAATGGAAGGCGCCGCCCACCTGCAGCGGCAGGGCGCGCTTGACGCCGCGTGCCTTGAGCTCGGCGCAGGCGGCCTCGACAGCCGTCACCTCGCCGGAGATGACGATCTGGCCATCGTTGTTGTAGTTGGCGGCAACCACGGTGCCGGGCGTTGCGGCGCAGACTTCCTCGATGACGGAAGTCTCACCGCCGATGATGGCCGCCATCGTGCCGGGCACGGCTTCGCAGCAGCGCTGCATCGCGAAGGCGCGGGCCGCCACGAGCTTGAGGCCATCTTCGAAATCGAGGGCGCCGGCCGCTACGAGGGCCGAGAATTCACCCAGGGAATGACCGGCCACCATGTCCGGCCGGATACCGGCGCTCAGGGCGGCGGCCACCGAATGCAGGAAGACGGCGGGCTGGGTCACCTTCGTGGCTTTCAGGTCGTCGACCGAGCCGCTGAACATGATCTCACGCAGGCCGAAACCCAGGATGCTGTCGGCGGCGTCGAAGAGATCACGCGCCTGGGGATCACGGACATAGAGTTCCTGTCCCATGCCTGTGAACTGGGACCCCTGTCCAGGAAAAACGTATGCTTTCTTCATATTGTCTCTATTTTTCGGCCGCAAAGATAAAGATTTTCGTATCTTCGTCAACAAAAAACGAGCCTCGCATGAAACGATTATCCCTCTGTGTACTCCTGCTCTTCGGCATCAGCCTGCTTTCGCTTGCCGAAACGCTCTCCGTGAAGCAGTTCCGCCATAGCGGCCCCTATCCCGTCCGTACGCCGCTGCTGATCGATACCGTCAACGTCAAGTCGGAACCCTTCCAGGCTGTCAGCGCCTGCGGCCGAATCTCATTTGATTTTGAAAACAGCCGTTTTGCACCGGTGACCGTACATATCGAAGGGGCTGTGAAAGAGCACCAGCTCTTCGTGGACGGCAAAGCGGCCGGCGGAACGCTCAAGCTCGATCCGGGGACCCACCGGGTGGAGATCAAATACCTGCTGGAAGATAGGGAGAAACCGTCGCTGGACGTCTCCCTTGAAACGCCGGAAGAAGGCATCCTCTCCCTGCGGGAAGACGGCCGCCACCGCTACGGGATGAAAGACGTCCTGCTGGGGACCCGCGTCGCCGGCGTGGCGCTTTCGCCCGACGGCCGCTGGCTGATCACCTCCTATACGACCACCCGGGAAGGCGGCCGGACGGAGCGCTTCTGCACGGTAAGCGAGACCGCCACCGGACGGGTTCTCACCCGGACGGGCGAGCGCCTCAACTGGATGCCCCGCTCCGGCAAATACTATTTCACCCGCAAGGAAGTCCCCGGGACGCGGCTCCTGGCCGTGGATCCCGCCACCGGACAGGAAGAAATCCTCGCAGAAGACATTCCCGAAGGGCCCTTCCAGTTCTCGCCCGCCGAAGACGCACTTTTCTATATGATGCACGAAGACGGCCCGGCCGAACGGGAGAACATCTACCAGATCCTTTCGCCCGACGACCGGCAGCCCGGCTGGCGCAGCCGCGCTTATCCGGCCCGCTACGACCTGGCCACCGGTGTGGTGCAGCGGCTCGCCTACGGCTATCATAACGTATGGCTGAGCGACATTTCCCAGGACGGTGCGAAAGCGCTGCTGCTGGTCAGCGAAGAGCGCCTGGAGAAACGGCCGACCACCGTCTATACCCTGTATCTGATGGACCTGGCCAGCCTGAAAGCCGAAAAACTGGTGGACCACGACGGCTTCATGCAAAGCGCCGCCTTCTCGCCCGACGGCAGGCAGGTACTGCTCTCCGGCAGCCCGGAGGCCTTCGGCGGCATCGGTATGAACGTCCGCAAGGGCCAGACGCCGAGCATGACCGACATCCAGCTCTATCTGATGGACCTCGCGACGCGGAAAATCCGGCCGCTGACCCGCGACTTCGATCCCTGCGTGTCTGCTTCGGCCTGGAGCCTTGCGGACGGACAGATCTACCTGACCGCCGAGAACCGCGACCGGATCGACCTCTTCCGCATCGATCCGCGCAGCGGCCGCATCCGCCAGGTCGAAACGCCCGAAGACCTGGTCAAAGGCTTCAGCCTGGCCTCGCAGGCGCCCGCCATGGCCTGGTACGGCCAGGGCGCCTCGAACTCCGACCGCGTTTACCTGGCGGACACCCGCTCGGGCAAATCCACGCTGCGGGAGGACCTCAGCGCTGAAATCCTCCGCGACGTGGTCCTGGGTGAATGCCGGGCGTGGAATTTCAAGAATTCCAAAGGCGAAACCGTGTACGGCCGCTTCTACCTGCCGCCGGATTTCGATCCTTCGAAGAAATACCCGATGATCGTCAATTATTATGGCGGATGCAGCCCGACGAGCCGCAACTTCGAGAGCCGTTATCCGCACCACGCCTATGCGGCGCTGGGCTACGTGGTCTATGTCGTGGCGCTGCCTTCCGGCGCGACCGGCAACGGACAGGCCTGGTCGGCCCGGCACGTGAACACGGCCGGCGACGGTCCGGCACAGGACATCATCGAAGGGACGGAGCAGTTCTGCCGCGAACATCCGTTCGTCAATCCGGAGCGGATCGGCTGCATCGGCGCCTCCTACGGCGGATTCATGTCCCAGTACATCCCCACGCTGACCGACCGCTTCGCCTGCGCCATCTCGCATGCCGGCATCAGCGACCACACCAGTTACTGGGGCTTCGGCTACTGGGGTTATTCCTACAGCGAGACCTCCATGGCGAACAGCTATCCCTGGTCCGACCGGGAACTCTACGTGGACCACAGCCCGCTCTACCTGGCCGACAAGATCAACACCCCGATCCTCTTCGTCCACGGCGACGCCGACACCAACGTCCCCGTCAACGAGAGCATCCAGATGTTCACGGCCCTCAAACTGCTGGGCAAGGAGACCGCCCTGGTCGCCGTCAAGGACCAGAACCACCACATCCTCGACTACGCCAAACGTCTCGACTGGCAGAACACCATCTGGGCCTGGTTCGCCAAATACCTCCAGGACGACCCCGCCTGGTGGGACGCCCTCTATCCGCCGAAGGCACTATAATTCCGCTGCAATGTTGCTAACTTCGTCTTTATGAAAAAAAGCATCGTTTTCCTTGTTGTCCTGCTGTCCGTCGGGGGCCTGGTCCTGACGGCTTTTGCCGGGCGGGAGGGTGCCGCGAAGCGGAGCGGGAAGCCGCTGCGGCTGATTTATTGGAACATCCAGAATGGAATGTGGGACGGGCAGCCCGACAACTACACCCGTTTTGTCGATTGGGTGAAAGCCCGGCGGCCCGACGTCTGCGTCTGGTGCGAGGCGGCGACCATCTATCTGGACAGCACCGACAAGCCGATGCCGAAAGAAGACCGCTACCTGCCTGAGCACTGGAGCGAACTGGCGCGGCGGTACGGCCACAAGTATGTCTTCCTGGGCGGCTGGCGGGACGACTATCCGCAGGTCATCACTTCGCGTTATCCGATCGAAGAGGTAGCCCGCATCACGGGGAATACCGACACGCTGGTCTCGCACGGCGCGGGCTGGGCCCGGCTGAAGGTCAGGGGCAAGGTGCTCAATCTCGTGACGCTGCACACCTGGCCGCAGGCCTATGGCTTCAAGGTTCCCGTCGAAGAGCGGGAGCGCAGCCGCGCCGCACACGAGGGCGACCATTACCGCCGGACGGAGATGGAATATATCTGCTCCCACACCATCGGCACGGTTCCGGCGGAAGTGGCGGCCGGAGAATACTGGCTGATGATGGGCGACTTCAACAGCCGTTCCCGCGTGGACAACTGGGTCTATCACTATCCGGAAGACGACACCCGCCTGCTGGTACACGACTACATCCGGGAGAACACGCCCTATCTGGACCTGGTCCACGAACGGCATCCCAACGACTTTTACACCACGACCGGCGGCCGCGCCCGCATCGACTATGTGTATTGCACCCGCCCGGTCCTCGACTGCGTGGTCTCCGACAGCATCGTCTCCGACGAATACACCACACCCGTCCGCAATCCCCGGAAGATCTCCAACTTCTGGCACCCCTCCGACCACCGGCCGATCCAGGTCGATTTCCGCCTCTGACGCCGGCTGGTACAAGAAAAGCCAGGCTTTGCAAGCCTGGCTTTTCTTGTACCCCCGTGCGGAATCGAACCGCAACCGTCAGAACCGGAATCTGAAATTCTATCCATTAAACTACGGAGGCCGGTTTCCGACTGCAAATATATTGTTTTTTTCCTTAAGAATTCGCTATATTTGCCAAATGTTTTGAGGAAATCCATTTAAATCATTACATACAAACCACCCGATATGGCTCGTGAAATCAAATTTTCGCTCGTTTATCGAGACATGTGGCAGTCATCCGGCAAATACACCGCCCGCGTTGACCAGCTCAAAGAAATAGCCCCAGTAATCATCGACATGGGTTGCTTCGACCGCGTAGAAACGAACGGCGGTGCGTTCGAACAGGTCCAGCTGCTCTATGGCCAGAACCCGAACAAGGCCGTCCGGGCCTTTACGGAGCCGCTCCACAAGGCTGGCATCCAGACGCACATGCTCGACCGCGGCCTGAACGCGCTCCGCATGTACCCCTGCCCGGTGGACGTGCGCAAGCTGATGTACAAAGTCAAACACGCCCAGGGCGTGGACATCACCCGCATCTTCGACGGCCTCAACGATGCCAACAACATCATCCCCTCGATCAAGTACGCCATTGAAGGCGGCATGATCCCGCAGGCCTCCCTGTGCATCACCTATTCCCCCATCCACACCGTGGAGTACTACATCAACCTGGCCGAGAAGCTCATCGAAGCCGGCGCACAGGAAATCTGCCTCAAGGACATGGCCGGCATCGGCCGCCCCTGGTCGATTGGACAGATCATCGCAGGCATCAAGAAGAACCACCCGAAGATCGTCATCCAGTATCACGGCCACTCGGGCCCCGGTTTCTCCGTAGCATCCATGCTGGAAGCTGCCAAGGCCGGCGTCGATGTGCTCGACGTGGCGATGGAGCCGCTCTCCTGGGGTAAGATCCATCCGGACGTGATCACCATCCGGGCCATGCTCAAAGACGCCGGATTCCAGGTGAAGGACATCAACATGAAAGCCTACATGGAAGCCCGCGCCCTTACGCAGAAATTCATCGACGACTTCCTGGGCTACTTCATCGAGCCGACCAACCATCACCTGACCTCCCTGCTGGTGGGCTGCGGCCTGCCGGGCGGCATGATGGGTTCGATGATGGCCGACCTCAAGGGCGTCCATCCGGCCGTGAACATGTACCTGCGCAACAACGGCAAACCCGAAGTCTCGCTGGACGAACTGGTGGTCAAACTCTTCGACGAGGTTGAGTATGTATGGCCGAAGGTCGGTTATCCGCCGCTCGTGACGCCGTTCAGCCAGTATGTGAAGAACATCGCCCTGATGAACATCATGGCCGAGGCGCAGGGCAAACCGCGCTACAGCCTGCTGACCGACAAGAGCATCTGGGGCATGATCCTGGGCAAGAGTGGCAAGCTGCCCGGACCCGTGGCGCCGGAAATCAAGGAACTGGCCCAGAAACAGGGCTTCGAATTCTTCGAAGGCGACGTCCAGGCGCTCTATCCGGACGATATGGACGTCTATCGCAAGGAGATGAAGGACAACGGCTGGGAATTCGGTCCGGACGACGAGGAACTCTTCGAACTGGCCATGCACCCGACGCAGTACCGCGACTACAAGAGCGGCGCCGCCGAGAAGCGTTTCAAGACCGACCTGGAAGCCGCGCGCGCCAAAGCCGGTGCCCCGATCATCGTGGAGCGCCCGGTCGTGGAGCGTCCCGCCTTCGACATCGCCAAATACACCGAAGAGCATCCGAACGCCCAGCCCATCCAGACGCCGGCCGCCGGTGTCCTCACCTGGACGGTCGATCCGTCGGGCGATTCCATCGCGCCTGCCATCGGCACCCCGATCGAGGAAGGCAAGCCCGCCTGCTGGGTCCAGGCCTACTATGGCGTCGAGGAATGCAAGGCCCTCCGGAGCGGCCGCATCGTCTCGATCAACGCCAAGCAGGGCGAGAAGGTCGTCAAGGGCCAGATCGTCGGCTTTATTGAATAACGAGATGCCCGGTCAAGCCGGGCATGACACCCCCCCAAAAAAGAGCGTGGCCCTTCTGCCCACGCTCTTTTTTACACGTTTTCTGCTGATTTTGCGGATATGAGACATTGTTTTGCGCCGATAAGACATCCGTTTGCTATCCGTCGCGCATCTTTGCAAAAAAAAAGAACCCCTATTTAGTTTCAATCGGAAAACATGAAAAGACAAAACTACGAAAGCCCTCGTTGCGAGGCGGTAGAGCTGCGGCTTGACAACGCCGTGCTGCAGGCTTCTCTTACCGGAAGCCGTAATAATGCCTATAATGAATGGATAACAAATGAGTGGGAGAGTTAGGCATGAGAATATTCAGCATACTTGCAGCAACGGTCCTTGCCCTGGCGGCTTGTAACACGATGGAAATGGAAGTTACCGAAGCTAACCGGCAAACCGACGGGAAAGTATGGACCGTGTCGGTAGAGGCTGGCAAAGCGGCCGCAGCGACCACCAAAGCGGCGGAGGCCGACGGCTGGGACGGTGAAGTCGAAACCAAGTCCCTCGACAATTCCGACGAGAACCGGATAGACTTTTTCTGGAGCGGAACGGATTATGTGGAGGTATATCTGATTTATAACAACGGAGAAAACCGGAAAAAGGTGGGAACCCTCTCGCCTGTCGATGTAGGCGGCGCTTCCACCAGGCTCCGGGGAGAAATCACCGGCAACTACTCGGTGGGGGACATCCTGGCGCTGGCCTTCCCCAAGTTCCCCGACGACCAGAAGACAACCTATGCCGGTCAGAAAGGCACCGTAGCCGACATCGCCAAGAACTTTGACTACGCCATTGCTTTTATGACGGTCACAGCGGTGGATCCCGTGAGCGGAGAACTCAGATTGAAAAATGAAAATGGTGGTTCCTCGGCCGCGTTCGAGAGCGCACAGAGCATCACCCGCTTTGAGTTCAGCTATGCCACCGTGTATTCCGAGGGCATCGTAAAACTCACCATTACCGCTCCCTTTATGGAGAGTGACGTGACGGTGATTCCGGAATCCCCGGGTACGGTATTTCACGTGGCCATCCCCTACACGGGCCTCGACGAGAAATTGGTTTACACCTTTATGGCCGAGACCGAGAGCGGGAAAATCTACGAAGCCACCAGGAAGGCCAACCTCGTAGCCGGCAAATACTACAAGGCCCTCGTAAGCGGTATGGCCGAGTACGATCCCATCAAGACCCCCCTTACCATCGAGGCGCGGGAGGCCGGCACGATTACCATCAGCAATCCGCTGAACCGCCGCATCATGTACAATGCCGAGGGGTATGGATTCACCCACATGACAACGGTTTACACGACCGACAACCCCATCGAGATTGCAGTGACGGCGGGGCAGCGGGTGATTCTGGGCGGCGAGAACGAGACCTATGCTGACGCAAACGGTCCAAGCCAGATCTTCTTCAATACCGACTGCTATGTCTATGGCAACGTGATGAGCCTGGTGAACTGGCAGTACTATGGCAGCCCTGAACGGGACAGCCGCGTAAGTACTGCCAAAGACTGGGCTTTTACCAGGCTGTTCGGCGGGTGGAGCGCGACAGATAGCCGCCCTCATCTTCTCAACCATCCGGTCAAAACCATTGAACTTCCGGCCACATCGGTGGGTAAGGGAGCATATAGATTGATGTTCGCGTTTTGTACCAACATGACTGTGGCGCCCGAACTTCCGGCAACGACTTTTACGGGAGGCCCTTACAGTACGACGGAAAATAACCAGCCGTATGGAGCGATGTTCTATTATTGCCCTTCTCTTCGCAGAGGGCCGTCCATTCTTCCGGCCACGACGGTTCCTGCGGCCTGTTACTTCCGAATGTTTGATATGTGCCCGTCGCTGGAAGCGTCCCCTGTTCTTCCTGCGCAGTATCCTGGCGATGGTGCCTACAGGGATATGTTCTGTGGGTGCACCAATCTTAAGCAAATCACCTGCTACGCCAAGGGCAATCTGGGGAATTCCGGCGCAACGCGTACCTGGGTGAGAGGCGTTCCCTCCACCGGCATCTTCATCAAAGACCCCGACGCTTCCTGGCCCATCGGCGAACACGGCATCCCCACCGGCTGGACTTATGACAATCCGGTGCCCCTCACCGTGGAGGCTATCGAGAACGGCACCCTCACCATCAGCAACCCGCAGGGCCTTTCCATCACCTGGAGCAAAGATGCTACCATGGCATCGGCTACCACGCAGAACCTTAATCCCATCAACATTCCCATGACCGCGGGCGACAAGATACGCCTCTGGGGCGACAACGACTGCTACGGCGGGGCGGACGGCATGGTCTATCTTAGCACCAACATCACCTCTACGGCCGCGCATTACATTTATGGCGACATCCGCAGCTTGCTGAGCAAGAGCAACTTCCCCAACGTGAGCAGCATTCCCGACTGGGCCTTCTACGGTCTGTTCACCGGCGACACCGGCCTCAGGAGCCATCCGGACCTGATACTCACCATGGGGGCTTCGGCCGTCGGAGAATCTGCCCTGTCAAACATGTTCTATGGTTGCACCGGCCTGGTACGCGCCCCTTCCCTTCCCGCTACCAGTTTGGCTACAGAATGCTACGCCGGCATGTTCTCAGAGTGTACGGCACTTACCGAAGCGCCTGCCCTTCCCGCCACCAGCTTGGCTGCAGGATGCTACAGCGCTATGTTCTCCTGCTGCTCGGCGCTTGTGAATGCGCCTGCTCTTCCTGCCACCGCGCTTGCCGAAGGGTGCTACGGCAATATGTTCGACGCCTGCTCCTCGCTCGTGGCCGCCCCGGACCTTCCGGCTCTCATCCTGCAAAACGGCTGTTACAGCTACATGTTCCGCGACTGCAGTTCGCTGCAGACGGTGAGGTGCCTCGGCACCAATCCTACGCTGAGCGACTATGGTGTGGAACCCGCGATAGAGGGTAACGTGGACGACTGGCTGGAGAACACCGCCGCCTCCGGCACCTTCAGCAAGAAAAACGGTGTCACCTGGCCTGCCGGTACCATTCCTTCCGGCTGGAGCATCGTGAATCTCTGATCCCGGGCGTTTCATCCATTCCCCGCCCCGACGGGGAGTAGTTCAACCTCAGAAAAAAATGAGTACATTTGCATTATGCGTGCATTTGTACTCATTCTTTCTATCCTGGCGGCCGTGCCTTCGCTCTCGCCACGCCAGACGGATTCGCTGGGACGGGTCCGCATTGCCGAGCGTTACAATGCCGGCGACAAGGAAGGCGTGCTGGAGGCATGCCGGGACCTGGTTCAAATCCACAAGGAACAGAAAAACGAAAAGGAACTGTTCAACGCCTATGCCACCTACCTGGACCAGCTCCAGGTGATGGGCCGCTTCGATGAAGCCATGAGCGTCCTGCAGCAGATGTCCTCTGATGCGGAGGGAAGCGACATCGGCGCTGCAGTAACGGAGTTCTGTTTCGGCCAGTTTTACCTGGGAAACCGCCAGCCGGCAGAAGCCGGGCCCCACTACCGGCTCGCCTTCCGTCAGTTGCAGGCGCTGGGAGAGGACGGCCGCGCCCTCCGTGCAGGCTTCAACCTGCAGGCCGTGGCGATGAATCTGAACACCCCGGAGGAGGGCCTTGCCATCAACGACTCCACCCAGATCCTGCTGGACCAGATCGAGAAAACAAGCGGAAAGCCCCAGAATGCCAACCGATTCAAGCAGATCCGATACCGCTTCGTGCTTATGCAGCGGCTGGGCCGGATGAAGGAAGCGGCCGCACTCAAGGATTCCCTCCTGCACTATCACGCCCTGATCGGTGAACGCAGCCAGGATGAGCTGGTCTATACGGCCGTGGCGCAGTATGAACAGGCCGTCGGGAACAAACAGGTGGCCTACGCCCTTCTGGATACGCTCATCGAGCGGAACCTGCAGCTTGGAAACTACCTCAAGGTAGCGCAGTTCCGTCAGTCCCTGGCCGATTTCCAAAGCGACAACGGCGATCTGAGACAGGCTGTGGAGAACTATCGCCTTTATGCCGCCGAAAACGATTCGGCCCAGGTACACCGCACAAACGAACAGCTCAACGCGCTCACCAAGCAGTTCCAGCTGCAGGAACTCGAACTGGAAAACAGCGTGGCGCGGCAGCACAACGCTGTCCTCTCACTGGCTGTCATCCTGCTGGCAGCCCTGCTATCCGGGAGTCTTTTGCATGCCCGTACACTCCGCAGGAAGAACCGCGCACTGTACCAGTCTTCCCTCGAGACGATCCAGGCGGAAAAAGCGGCGGCTCAAGCACTGACAAAGGAAAGTGCCGCACGGGGACTCTCGGCCGATGAAAAAATCTACGCCGGCCTCCTGACCCTGATGCAGGAAGAAGAACTTTTCAAGGATCCTGAACTCTCCCGCGAAACCCTGGCCTCCCGCCTTGGCACCAACCGGACTTACCTGGCGGATGCCGTGAGAAACTGCGCCAACCAGACTATCGGGGATTTCATCAACCACTATCGGCTCCGTTGGGCGGCCGAGACCCTGGCTTCCGGCACGAGCCTGTCCGTAGCCGCAGTGGGAGAAGACGCCGGATTTGCGTCCCGGTCCACTTTCAACCGCCTGTTCCAGCAGCAGTACGGCATGTCGCCCAGCGCTTTCCGCGCAGCCTCATCGTCCCGGTCAACGACAGGCCGGGCGGCGTAAAATGCCCGGCCAGGCCGGAAATGGCGGCCAAAGCAGGGCAAATCGAGTAGGAGGAAAACAAAAGTAGTGAGTTTTCCTCCTACTTTTGTTTTCCGACCTCTCACACCACCGTACGTGCCGTTCGGCATACGGCGGTTCCTCATCTCTGGTGCATTTGAACGTAGTAG
>Ga0208297_1001363_pt1 | contig 24271 bp, 22 predicted proteins | sample LMS_cellobiose_e_FD_187367 | JGI IMG/M metagenome (GOLD analysis project Ga0208297, IMG submission 187367) | Rumen-fistulated moose microbial communities from Alaska, USA - LMS_cellobiose_enrichment (SPAdes) (version 2) | ecosystem: Host-associated > Mammals > Digestive system > Stomach > Rumen... | reverse complement strand
CTTTTTCTTTGTCCGCACTTGAGCCAACTCATCGTTGAACGCGGACAGGCTCATTTGTTTATCCATAATTGTATTATATCACATCTTTGCCTCTGCCGATATCTTTGTGCGGTATTGCCTTAAAACCACCCCTTTCGAGATGGTTTTAATTATACGTGATTGTATGCTGGAATTGGAGCAGCTTACCCAGCTGATGGCGGTCGCTGCACATGGTACTCTTTCCGCCGCGGCGGAGGCTCTGCACATCTCCCAGCCCTCCCTGACCCGGATTATGCAGAAGCTGGAGAATGTGCTGGGCGTGGCCCTGTTTGAGAGGAAGAAGAACCGGGTCCAGCTCAACGAGGCTGGGCTGCTGGCGATAGAGGAAGCCGGAAAGGTTTTAAGCGCGGCGGAGGGGATGGAGACCCGGATGGCCGCCTACGCCCGGAGCCTGCGGACCATCGCCGTCGGCTCCTGCGCCCCGGCCCCCATGTGGGAGGTGACGCCCCTGCTGTCCCGGCAGTATCCGGAGATGACCATCACGGCGGAGATGAACGAGCCGGACAAGCTGTCGGAGGGGTTGGTGAGCGGGGCTTATCAGCTCATCATCACCGATGCTCCCATGGGAAAGGACGGTGTGCTTTGCCGGGAATATGTGACGGAACAGCTTTATGTCTCCCTGCCCCCAGCCCATCCTCTGGTAAAGAGGGAAGCCGTCCATCTGTCTGACCTTGCGGGGCAGACCATGCTGCTGTTCTCGGAGCTGGGGGTCTGGCAGCAGCTCCATGATGAGAAGATGCAGGACATCCGGTTCATCGTCCAGACGGAGCGGAAGGCCTTCTCGGATCTCATCAGCGCCTCGGTGCTGCCCAGCTTTACCACCAACCTGACCCAGCGGTACGGCGCGCCCATGAACCGGGTGAACGTGCCCATCTTGGACCAGGAGGCAACGATCCGGTTTTATCTGTGCGTATCGGAGAAGCACAGGTCTTTGCTGGATGCGGTATATACGGATATCCATCCCTGGGCGTGAAGTTCATTGCCATCCAGGAGAATATCGATACCCTGGAGGGCACAGGTACAGAGATGATGCCCTTTCACAACATTTTCAACGAATGGTACGCATCGCAAACCAGTAAGAAGGTCCGAGCAGTCTGGGCCATGAAAGCAGCCAACGGACAGAGGACCAATTTCAATGTTCCCTTCGGATACAAGCGTGACCCGGAGGATCAGGAAAAATGGCTGATCGACGAGCCTGCGGCAGAGGTCGTAAGGAAGATCTTTTCCCTGTGTATCGGCGGCAAGGGACCTTCTCAGATCGCCCGGTATCTGGAGGATGAAAAGGTTTTAACCCCGTGCGCCTACTATCACTCGATTGGAAGAAAGGCGAATCATCCCGTGCCGAAGAATCCCTACGGATGGAAGGATACCTCGGTCGAACGAATCCTGGCGAACAGAGTGTATACCGGCTGCACGGTCAATCTGAAAACCACCACCGTCAGCTACAAGGTCCACAAGATGATCCGCAAGCCGGAGGAGGATTGGGTCATCATTCCCAACACGCAGGAAGCCATTGTTGATGAAAACACCTGGCTTCGGGTCCAGGAGCTTCGACGGAACAAGCGCCGGGTCACCGCAACCGGGCGTACCAGCCTGTTCTCTGGCCTGGTGTTTTGTGCGGACTGCGGAGCCAAGCTCCATTTCTGCGCATCCAAAAGTCTAAGACGAGATCAAGAGTTTTTCCGCTGTGCCAACTATAAATCCAGGCGTGGAGAATGTACCATGCACTTTATCAGGGATGTGGTCTTGCAGAAGATCGTGCTGGAAGCCATTGGCGGGCTGGCCGACTTCGTCCGGTGTTATGAATCGGTTTTTCTGTATTTGGTAGCAAAAACCAGTACCGCCGACAGAAAACGGGAGATGAAGGAACTTCAGTTGAGCGTTGAAGCTGGAAGACGTCGCATTGATGAACTGGACCGGCTGATCTCCCGGATTTATGAGGACAATATCATTGGCCGCATTTCAGATGATCGGTATGAGCGCATGTCTGCCGGCTATGAAAAGGAACAGCATGACCTGATGGTTTCCGTAGCCGAAAACGAACGCCGCCTCCATGAAATGGAGAAGGAGCGGGTGGATCTGCGTATGCTGCTGAAAGGGCTTCGGGAGTTTACAGAAATCCGCGAGCTGACGCCGGAGCTGGTCAATACCCTGATCCAGCGCATCGAGATCCACAACAGCGACCGGTCCAGCGGTCATGTCCGGGTCAAGGTCGATATTTATTTCACTGCCGTGGGAATGATCGACTTGCCCACCGAAGAGGACCTGTCCTCGTTGATTGCTGGGATCCAGGAGAACGGCATCGGGGCATGAAAATAGAAAAGCGGTGTAATCTCCATGACGAAGATTACACCGTTCCCTACATAAGAAATTACTTCCTTATGACCTGAAACCGTTGAGTTTCAAGGCTTTTCCTGGTGGAGACAACAGAACTCGAATCTGTGACCTCTCGCGTGTGAGGCGAGCGCTCTACCAGCTGAGCTATGCCTCCATATGGTGACCCGTACGGGACTCGAACCCATGTTACCGCCGTGAAAGGGCGGTGTCTTAACCACTTGACCAACGGGCCGTTGATACCCCCGCGGGGCTTTTGCCCCACGGGAGTATGGTAGCGGCAACTGGATTTGAACCAGTGACACTTCGGGTATGAACCGAATGCTCTAGCCAACTGAGCTATGCCGCCTCGTAGGCTCGCGGTAACGAGCGAAATATACTATAGCATTCGTTCCCCGATTTGTCAACCTTTTTTTCAATTTTTCTAAAATTTCTTATTCCTGCGGCAGCGGACCCTCGGACGCCTCCTCCGCTTCTTCCTGGGTCATGGTCAAAAGACGCACCAGAACCTGGGTCATGGCCTCCAGGGACCGGGTGGGGATATACTCGTATACCCCGTGGAAATGATAGCCCCCGGTGGAGAGGTTGGGACAGGGCAGCCCCCGCCAGCTCAGTTGGGCTCCGTCGGTGCCGCCCCGGATGGGGACCTCGCTGACGGTCACACCGGGCACCGACAAATAGGCGTTCCTGGCCCGGGCGATGACCTCCGGATAGTCCGCCACCTTTTCCCGCATATTGTAGTAACTGTCCTTGATTTCGGTTTCCACCGTCCCGGCGCCGTATTCCCCGTTGAGATAGGCCGCAATGGCTTCGATCCGCTTCTTCCTGGCCTGGAACTTCTCCCGGTCGTGATCCCGGATGATCCAGGAGAGTCTGGCCTCGTTCTCGTCTCCCCCCATCTCGCACAGGTGGTAGAAGCCCTCATAGCCCTCTGTGTGGGCCGGGCTCTCCGCCGGAGGCACCATGGCGATGAACCGGGCGGCAATGAGGGCGGCGTTTTTCATCTTGTTTTTCCCCTCGCCGGGGTGGATGTTCACGCCGTGGACGATGATCTCCGCCGAGGCGGCGTTGAAGTTCTCATATTCCAGTGACCCCAGCGGCCCGCCGTCCACCGTGTAACCAAATTCCGCCCCCAGCTTGTCCAGATCCACGTAGCTGGCCCCCTGGCCGATCTCCTCGTCAGGGGTGAAGCACACCGCCACCCGGCCGTGGGGTAGCTGGGGATGGGCGGTCAGGTGCTCCACCGCTGCCATGATCTCGGCTACGCCGGCCTTGTCGTCGGCGCCCAGGAGGGTGGTGCCGTCGGTGACGATGAGCTCCTCCCCGATTTTCTCCCGCAGGTCCGGGAACACGGAGGTCTCCATGACGATCCCCTTCTCCTGGTTGAGGACGATGTCCGCCCCGGTACACATCACCCGCCGGGCCTTGACGTTGGCGCCGGGGGCGGCGGGAGCGGTATCCATGTGAGAGATCAAAGCGATCACCGGATCACTCTCCCTCCCCGGGGTGGCGGGAAGGTGGGCGTAGACCGCCCCTTCCGGGTCCAGATGGGCGTTTTCCAGGCCCAGAGCGGCCAGTTCATCGGCCAGGACCTGCCCCAGCAGGCGCTGCTTGGCCGTAGAGGGGCGGGTTTCGGAATCCTCGTCGGATTGGGTATCAAAGGTGACGTAGCGCAGGAATCGTTCTGTGGCGGTCATAAAGCGTTCTCCTCTCTTCTTTTCTTGACGGAATGGTTTGGATTCTGTATGCTGTAAAGGTAACACAGTGCGCAAAGGAAGGGTCGGTATGAAGTATTCCAACGTTCTCCCCGCCCGGTTTGTTTCCCGGCCCAACCGATTCGTGGCCAATGTGACCATCAACGGGCAGCCGGAACGGGTCCATGTAAAGAATACAGGACGGTGCCGGGAGCTGCTGGTCCCAGACGCCCGGGTCTGGCTGAGCAAGAGCGGAAACCCCGCCCGAAAGACCGCCTACGACCTCATCGCAGTGCAGAAGGGCGGCCGGCTCATCAACATGGACGCCCAGGCGCCCAACATGGTCTTTGGCGAGTGGGCGGAGGCGGGACGGTTCGTCCCCGGGCTGACCCTTCTGAAAGCCGAACAGACCCACGGGGATTCCCGGTTTGATTATTACTGGGAGGCCGGAGCGCGGAAGGGCTTTGTGGAGGTCAAAGGGGTGACGCTGGAGCGGAACGGGGCGGTTTTCTTCCCCGACGCGCCCACGGAACGGGGCGTGAAGCATCTTCACGGCCTGATCTCCTGCCTGGACGAGGGATATGAGGCGGCTGTGTGCTTCGTCATCCAGATGGCGGACGTGTCCTTCTTCTCCCCCAACGACGAGACCCACCCCGCCTTCGGCCGGGCGCTCCGGGCTGCCGCTGCCGCCGGGGTCCGGGTCCTTGCCCTGGACTGCGCCGTCACGCCGGACTCTTTGTCGATCAGCGGGCCGGTGGAGGTGCGGCTATGAAGGCTGCTTCTCCCGGCGGATGGCGGTGATTTTCTCCGCCAGGGTGAGAAAAATGCCCACCCAGATGATGGCAAAGGCGATCAGGCGGTCCACATTCATTTCCTCATGAAAGTACAGCAGACCCATGAGGAATTGCAGGGTGGGGTTAATGTACATGAGAATGCCGGTAAAGTAGTACGGGATCTCCTTGACTCCTACATTGAACAGCAGCAGCGGGACGGAGGTCACCACGCCGCAGGCGGGCAGGAGCCAGAAGGATGCCCCGCCCAGCACTGCCTCGCTTCCGCCCAGGCGAGCCGTCCACCAGGCGGAGAAGGCCAGGGCCAGGGGGAGCATCAGCAGAGTCTCCATCATCAGAGACGCCTGGGCGGAGAGCGCCAGGTCCTTTTTCACCGCGCCGTACAGGGCAAAGGGCGTTGCCACCGCCAGAGCCAGCAGAGGCAGACGGCCCGTGCGGACCAGAAGGTAGAGAATGCCAGCCATGGCGCAGCAGAAGGTAAGCTTTTCCGCCAAGGTAGGCTTCTCCCGGAAGAACACCACACCGATGAGGGCAACCAGCACCGGCTCGATGAAATAACCCATACTGGCGTCCAGAACGTGGCCGCTGTTGACGGCGAAGATGTAGGTCCCCCAGTTGAGGGTGATGAGAACGCCGCACAGGACGCTCCGCCGGAGGACCTTCCGGTCCCGGAAGGCGGCGGCGATCTCCCCCAGGCGGCGGGTGCAGAGCATGAAGAGCGCCATGAACACCAGGGACCAGACGATCCGCTGGGCCAGGATATACACGGAATTCACCGGGGCCAGGAGGGTCCAGAAGCCCGGCAGAAGTCCCCAGAGAATATAGGAGGCCAGCACCGTTGCCAGGCCCAAGGTCCTTTTTTGCGACTCCACGGCGGTCTCCTCCTTAAAAATCATGCGGTTCTATCTTATCTCCGCGGGGACAATGTGTCAACTCCGGTTTTTCTTGCCTTTTTCCCCGCAGTTCGATATAATAAAACAACCACATCAAATGCCAATGATGATTCGATAAACAAAGGAGAACAAACCCTATGGCTTCCAAATTGTTCACCGCCGGCCAGATCGGCTCCCTCACTCTGCCCAACCGGCTCATCCGTTCCGCCACTCAGGATCCCTTCGGCCACCGGGACGGCACCTGCGACGAAAAACAGGTGGCCCTCTATCGGGAGATCGCCGAGAGCGGCGTAGGCGCCATCATCACCGCCTACAGCTACATCTCCCCCGAAGCCCGGTCCACCGGCATCCAGGTGGGCTTTTCCACCACGGAGCAGCGGGCCAGTCAGAAGGAAGTGCTGGACGCCGTCCACGCCGTCGGCGGCCGTCTGATCCTCCAGCTGATGCACGCCGGCATGAACGTCTTTATGCCCGAAAAACGGGTGGAGGGCGGAAAGCTGCTGGCTCCCTCCGGCGGGATGACCGCCCCCAACGAAATGATCACCACCGAGCTCACTGCCTCCGACATGGACAAGATCGTCGCCGACTTCGTGGACGCCGCCCAGGCCGCCAAGGAGATGGGCTTTGACGGCGTGCAGCTCCACTGCGCCCATGGGTACCTGCTCAGCCAGTTCCTGGACCCCAACTCCAACCATCGGACCGACGAGTACGGCGGCTCCGCCGAAAATCGGTTCCGCTTCCCCGGCCGCTGTCTCACCGCCATCCGGGAGGCCGTGGGGAAGGACTACCCTGTTCTGGTGAAGATCAACACCAACTGCGCCGGGGAGGCAGACGCCCAGTACGCCCAGGACATCCTGTACTACTGTCGGCAAATCGAGGCTCTGGGCGCCGACGCCATTGAACTCTCCGGTTACAACTGGCTGGGCCAGGGCAAAAAGAAGGTCCCTACCTTCTACCTGGAGCGGTCCAAGGCCATCCGGGATGCCGTGAAGCTGCCCCTGATCCTGGTGGGCGGCGTGCGGACCATGGAGGGCATCGATCAGGTGCTGGACGCCGGCATCGACTTCGTGTCCGCCTCCCGTCCCTTCATCTGCCAGCCTGACTTCTTCAAGCACCTGGAGGCGGGAGAGGAATCCCCCTGCATCGGCTGCACCAAGTGCCTCGGCAACATCTGGGCCAAGGAGGGCCGCAGGTGCGTCAAGCATGAGATCCCCGAAGGCTTCCCCAAGGAGTGATCCCCTCCCAGTACAAAAAACAGGACGGACCGCCGGAGAAAACACCCTCCGGCGGTCCGTTTTCCGTTCTGCCGCCCTTGACAAACGAGGCGGTATTTTTGTATCCTTTGTATAGAACAAATGTTCTTTTGTTGAAGAAAGAAGGAAGTTCCATGACCGTTGCGGAAAAGCTTGCCATCCTCACCGATGCCGCCAAGTATGACGTGGCCTGCACCTCCAGCGGTGGGGACCGGTCCGGCGGGACGCTGGGAAAGACTGTGGCCAGCGGCTGCTGTCACACCTTTTCCGCTGATGGGCGGTGCATCAGTCTTCTGAAGGTCCTGCTGACCAACGTGTGCGTCTATGACTGTCAGTACTGCGTCAACCGCTCCTCCAACGACCTGCCCCGGGCTATGTTCACCCCCAGGGAACTGGCGGACCTGACCATCGACTTCTATCGCCGCAACTACATCGAGGGGCTATTTCTGAGCTCCTCGGTGGTCCGGAGCCCGGACTACACCACGGAGCTGATGATCGCCGTCCTGGCTCTGCTGCGGGAGGACTACGGCTTCTCCGGCTACATCCACGCCAAGGCCATCCCGGGCGCAGACCCGCTGCTGACAAAACGGCTGGGTCAGCTGGCCGACCGGTTGTCGGTGAACATCGAGCTGCCCTCCTCCCGGAGCCTGGCCCTGCTGGCTCCGGACAAGAAGAAGGACGATATCTTCCAGCCCATGGAGCAGATCCGGGACGGGATTCTGGAATACAAGGCAGAGAAGCTCAAGCACCGCCACGTTCCGTCCTTCGCCCCGGCGGGGCAGTCCACCCAGATGATCGTGGGGGCTTCTGGGGAGACCGACTACCACATTCTGAAGCTGTCCGAGGGGATGTACCGGCGGTATGGACTCAAGCGGGTGTTCTTCTCCGCCTACGTGCCGGTGGGATCCCATCCTCTTCTCCCCTCCCCTGCGGACTTCCAGCCACCCCTGCTGCGGGAGCACCGGCTGTATCAGTCAGACTGGCTGCTACGGTTCTACCACTTTCAGGCGGATGAGATCCTCTCCCCGGAACAGCCCACCCTGAACCCGCGCCTGGACCCCAAATGCAACTGGGCGGTGAATCACTGGGAGCAGTTTCCGGTGGAGGTGAACACCGCCGACTACCGCACCCTCCTGCGGGTCCCAGGGATCGGCGTGCTGGGCGCCCGGCACATCCTGGCCGCCCGGCGGTGGCGGTCCCTGGACTATGACAGCCTGAAAAAGCTGGGGATCGTCCTGAAGCGAGCCCAGTATTTCATCACCTGCGGCGGGAAGATGACCCCGGGGCTGCGGACCAGACCGGAGGGGGTGGTCCGGGCTCTCACCGCCCTGGAAGCTCCCGCCATAGCGCCCCGGTATGAGCAGCTTTCCCTGTTTTCCTGAAAGGAGGCGGCACTGCATGTCCACCTGGCCCCAGCGCGCTTACGTCTATGATGGCTCCTTCGCCGGATTTCTCACCTGTGTGGGGGAGAGCTTCCGAGCAAAAGAGTATCCGTTTTATTTCCTTCCTCCTGGGGCGGATCAGGTGAGCCTGTATCCCCTGCGGGAGGTCGCCACAGACCTCGCCTTGGCCAAATCCGTCTATCAGGCTTTGAAAACCGAGATCTCAGAGACCTTCCGGCGGATGATCACCTACAGCTTCCTCACCTGCCTGCCCCAGAAGGAACGGCACATCTACGACGTAGTCCATCTTGGCTTCATCCACGCCCTGCCCCAGGATCTCACAGACGACCGCATTCTCCTCCTCACCCGGGCCATCCACCACATGACAAGGGAGGTCGATCACTACCGGGGGTTCGTCCGGTTTTCTGACTACGGCGGGGTCCTGGTGGGGCAGATCACACCGAAAAACCGGGTACTTCCCCTGCTGCGGCCGCATTTCTGCCAGCGGCTTCCCGGAGAGGCCTTCCTCCTCCATGACAAAACTCACCGGGAAGGACTGTTTTACGCTGACAACAAGTGGAAGATCCGACCGGTGGAGCATCTGGACCTGGACCGGCCGGATCAGGCGGAGCTGGAATGCCGGGCAATGTGGCGGAAGTTCTATGAAACCATCACCATAAAAGAGCGGAATAACCCAAAACTGCGAAGGAACCACCTGCCGAAGCGGTTCTGGGACGATATGACGGAATTTCAAGACGATCCCGCCTGATACTAGACGTCATTAAAAAACAGACCTCTGTTCCCAGGGACAGAGGTCTGTTTTGTGTTCGATTCGCTTGGTTCAGCAGGTTTTCTCTTACGCCTCGGCGGGAACGTCGGGATGATTTTTCTTTCCGGCTGCCTTGCTGAGCACGCAGATGAGGGCCACCAGGACGATGCCGACAATATCTGTCAGGGTACCCGGATAGACCAGGGTGAGGCCGCCTACGATCAGGACCAGGCGCTGCCACACCTTCAGGTTGGAGAAAACATATCCCCGCAGACCCGCCGCTACGCCGAAAACGCCGATCAGGGCCGTAATCGTTGCCTGGATGGCCTGGAGGACCGTACAGTCCACAAACAGGAGCGCCGGGTTCATACCGAAGCAGTAGGGCACGATAAAGGCCGCTATGGCGAGCATGGAGGCGTTGATGGCCGTCTTCATAGGCTTGGACTTGGCGATGGCGCTGCCAGCGTAGGCCGCCAGGGCCACGGGAGGGGTGATGTCCGCCACGATGCCGAAGTAGAAGACAAACATGTGGGCGGAGAGGGTCGCCATACCCATGCGGATGAGGATGGGGGCGCAGGTGGTGGCCATGATGACATAGTTGGCCGTAGTGGGCACGCCCATGCCCAGGACGATACAGGTAAGCATCGTCAATAGCATGGCAATGAAGATATGTCCGCCGGAGAGGCTGACGATGGCGGAGATCAGCTTGTTGCCGATGCCGGTGGTGGTGATGACGCAGGCGATGGTACCAGCCACTGCGCAGGCGATGCCCACGGTGAGGGTGGACCGGGCGCCGTTCTCCAGCGCGTCGAAGAACTTGTGGATGTTGATTCGGGTGTCCTTGGAGAACATGCTCACGATGATGGCGCAGGCGGTGGCGATGATGGCCGCCAGGCTCATGGTGGTCTTCATGATCATAATGACCAGGAGGACCAGGGGCAGGAGCAGATAGCCCTTCCGGACGAACAGCTTGCCGAACTTGGGCAGCTGATCCTTGGACAGGCCCCTCAGGCCCATGCGCTTGGCCTCCAGATGGACGGCGATGAAGATGCCGGCGAAGTACAGCACCGCGGGCAGGATGGCCCGGGCGGCAATGAAGCCGTATTCAAAGCCGGTGTATTCCACCATCAGGAAGGCCGCCGCGCCCATAATGGGGGGCATGATCTGACCTCCGGTGGAGGAGGCCGCTTCCACGGCGCCGGCAAATTCCGGCCGGTAGCCGTTCTTCTTCATCATGGGGATGGTAACGGAGCCGGTGGTGACGGTGTTGCCCACGGAGGAGCCGGAAACCATGCCGCACAGAGCCGAGGAGATGACCGCCACCTTGGCAGGTCCGCCGCTGGAGCCGCCGGCGATGGAGTTGGCCAGCTCAATGAAGAACTGGGAGATGCCGGTGCGCTCCAGGAAGGCGCCGAAGATGACGAAGAGGACGATGAAGGTGGAGCAGGCCCGGATGGGGGTGCCGATAACGCCCTCGGTGGTGTAGAACAGGTTGTAGATGTTGATGGCCAGGGGCTTCCCCGCGAAGAAGATCATGTAGATGATGAAGCACGAGGAAACGATAACGATAGGGATCCCCACCGCCCGGCGGCAGGCCTCCAGGGTGACCACCACGCCAATGATGCCGATGGCGATCTGCGCCGGGGACAGGCGGATGGTGTTGGCGATGATAGAGTCCAGGTTCAGGACAAAGTAGAAATAGCTTCCGCCGCCCAGTACCGCCAGGATCACATCATACCAGGGGATGTAGTTGAGCTTCTTCCTCGCGCCCTTTCGGGAAGGGAACACGATGAAGATCAGAAAGACCAGGATGCCCACGAAGGACGCCCGCTCGATGCGGGTCTCCCAGTCCAGGCCGAAGTTGAGCAGAATACTGTAGATGGCAAAGGCCACCAGCATATACCGGACGACGATCTTGGGGAGGCCGTCCCATACCCGGACATTGGATTCCCGGTCATACTTCTCCATGACGGCCTGCACATCGGCTTCCGAGGTGACTTCGTCATCGGAGAGATTGGTCAGTTCGAACTCAGACTGGACTTCCTCCGTTTGGGTCGGTTTTTTACCAAACAACGGCACGTTCATTACCTCCTTTTCTCTTGTATTCTTTGGGAACCGCCGGCTGCCAGGCGGTGCTTTTTTCGTCGGATGGCGCCAGGCGTGGGACAGCACGGATTCATCCGATGAAAAAAATCCCGCTGTGAACGCAGGGGGATCCCGGCTCTCTATTCTCTTGAAACAATCATAATCTGTTCGGCCGCTTTCCCGGACTCCCGTCAGCCCGCTTCATAGGTAAAGAGGACCTTGCTGCTCCGTCCGCACAGGTCCCGGAGACTGACAGTCTCCTCCCCCATGCGGAAGGTGTGATCGGAGATGGTCCCCACCACCAGGATCATGGGATCCAGCCGGTGGTCGATGCCGGAGACGATCATCTCCCCATCGGTTCCATAGGACAGGGTCTCCCCCTCCAGGAGGATCTCCTCCACCCCTGCGCCAAAGCCATAGTAGACGCATCGGGTGTTCCAGATGCCGTCAGACCGGCACTGGTAGTAGTCCCGGACAGGGCTTTTGTTCACCGAGTGGATGAACTCCACGGAAAACTCGGTCCCCTCCTCCGCCGGATAGGCGGCGTAGACCTCCCCCGTGGCGGGGTCTGACAGCACCAGCAGACCGCCGGAAGAGACGGAGCAGCCGGGAAGGAAAAGGGCCGCCGCAATGAGGATCATTACGGCGGCCGCGACCGTACTTATTTTACGGGTGGTTTTCAAGGGTTCGCAGGCTTACATCGCGCCCTGCTCGGTGAAATACTTCACAGCGCCGGGATGGAAGTCGATGTCGATGCCGGAGACGGCAGTCTCAAGGCTCAGCTCCTTGCCCTTGTCGTGAGCGGCGGAAATGTCGGCCTGGTTGTCGAAGACACCCTTGACGAAGTTGTAGATGGCGTCCTCAGGCACGTCGTTCCGGGCGATGATAGTGGCCATGACAGCTACGGCGGGAACAGCGTCAGCCACAGGGCCGTAGGTGCCGCCGGGGATCTCGCCGTAGGTGTAGAAGCCGTACTGATCCATCAGGGCGTTGGCGTGCTCCTCGTCGATGGGCAGGAGGTTGAAGTTATAGGTGGAGGCCAGCTCGGAAACAGCAGTGGTGGGATAGCCCGCCACGACAAAAGCGGCGTCGATGGTGCCGTTCTTCAGGGAGTCGGCGGAGTCGGCGAAGGACTGGTTCTGTTTCACGATATCGCTGTCGATGTCGATGTCATAGGCGGCCAGGATCTGGCGGGCGTTGAACTCCACCCCGGAGCCGGCGTCACCCACGCTGACCTTCTTGCCCTTGAGCTGGTCGATGGAGGTGATGCTGCTGTTGGCCACGATCTGGACATACTCAGGATAGCAGGACATGACGGCGGAATAGCTGTCGATGGGGTCCTTGCCGTCGTACATATCGGTGCCGGTGGCGGCGTAGTACATCACGTCGTTCTGCACGATGGCGATCTGGTCGCCGTTGGTGTCGATGAGGTCAATGTTGGCAGCGGAAGCGCCGGTGGACTCCACGGTGATGTTCAGGGCGTCAGGCATTTTCTCATTGAGAACCTGCGCCAGCACGCCGCAGAAGCCGTAATAGGTGCCGGAAGTGCCGCCGGTGGCCATATTCAGGGAAACAGTGCCGCCGGATTCGCCGCCGGAGGCGGAGTCACCGCCGCCGCCGCAGGCGCACAGCGCCAGAGCCATCACGGCAGCCAGAGTCAGTGCAAGAATCTTTTTCATGGGATCGTTCCTCCTTAATTGTGTGATACATGGGGTCCGGACTTCCTTTGTCCGGGAATGGATATGAGAATATTATACACAAGAACACGAAAGATTGCAAGGTACTTCCTGTTTAATTTCCTTCAAATTCTCACATTTTTTTGGGAAAACAACGGGCTGTTCTCGGCCAAAAATGAAGGTTTTGAATTTGTTCTTGCAAAATTGCTCTTTCCGGCCTGGGGTTCTGTGCTCCTGTCCACAGCTCTTTTCACGCGCCGCGCTCCTCTGCCCGCACAGTCCCGCTGACCAGTGCCCAGTTCTGGGCGAAGGGACGCAGAAGGCTCCACCACGCCGCGCCGCCGATTCCCGTCCGCACCGCCAGGTCCAGCTTGGCTCCGATGCTGCGGGCGTCCTCAAACCACACCTGATGCCGCTGTCCGCCCCGAAGATACTGAAACTGCGGCGACTGGGCCACGGGGTCAAACCGGATCTCCGCTCCCACCTCTGCCGCCAGGGACACCGCCTGCCGGTTGCCCAGGGTGACGGCCCGGGTCCCCGGCTCGTAGGGCAGGGTCCAGTCGTAGCCGTAGTTGGGGATGCCCAGTTGGATCTTCTCTCTTGGGATCTCCGTCAGGGCGTAGCGGAGCACCGCCTCCACGTTGGGCAGCGGCGCCACGGCCATGGGCGGTCCGTAGGCATAGCCCCACTCGTAGGTCATCAGGAGGACGGAGTCGGCAATGGCCCCGATAGAGGCATAGTCGTGGGCGGCATAGAGCAAACCGGGCTGAGCGGCATAGGTTTTGGGCGCCAAATCCACATGGAGAGCATAGCCCCGGGCGTGGAGCCGGTCCCGGGCCTCGGTCAGGAAGCTGAGATAGTGGGCGGCGTCCTGGGGCTCGATGTACTCAAAGTCCATGTCCAGTCCCCGGTATCCCCTGTCGTCCATCAGATCGAGAAGGGCGGTGAGGACCTTCTCCCGCAGCTCTGTCTCCCGAAAGAGGCGGGACGCCCGCTGGCTGGAGAAGGTTCCGCTCTCGTCGATAGAGGTCAGGACCAGGTTTTTCCCGCAGCCAAACGCCTCTGCCTGGGCCAGCAGAACGGTATCGTTGGGGACCACCAGAGTCCCGTCTGTCCGAAAGCCCACGGAGAAGACGGACAGGTCCGTCAGAAAGGGCAGCGCCCAACGGAGAACCTGAGGTTGGATGTGGGGATAGGCGTACCCATTGAGAACGAGGGCGCCGACGGGGTTTTCCATCAGGTCGATGGTGAGGACCTGCCCGGCCTGCAGTCCGGAGGCGGTCAGGGTGGGGTTGAGCTGATACAGGCGGCGGATCGAAATCCCCGCGCGGGCAGCGACGGACTCCAGGGAATCCCCCGCCGCGACAGAATACGTGGTCCGGGGACGGAGGATCACCAGGCACTGACCGGGCACCAAGATTTGCCCCGTCGGGATCCCGTTGTCGCTGCGGAGACGGGCTTCAGAGACAGAAAACCTCCGGGCGATGGCGGAGATCGTGTCGCCGGGCCGGACCGTATAGAGCATGGGGCCACCTCCTTCTTGTTTCAGAATCAAAGTATGCGGCCGGAGGAGCGGGCATAACAAAACGGCCCGCCGGAAGTGGTTCATTCCGACGGGCCATCCAGCAGGTTTCTTTTTTATCGGTTCGATCCGGGCAGCGCCTGTTCCAAAGCGGAGCAGATGATCCGGACGTATGGACCGGCGGCTGACCAGGCGTTCAGGACCTACAGCTTCGTCGCCAGCTCCAGGGCGCGGTAGTCCAGTTTCCCCCGTTCAGTCAGCGGCAGCGCGTTGTGAAACCGGTACGCTGCCGGGATGAGATAGACGTTCAGCAGCGCTTTGCAACGGGCGGCCAGGATCGGCTCCGCTTCCCCGGGGTCTGTGCCGGGAGAAAGGACCACGTGGGCCACCGGCAGCGTCTCCCCGCCGGGGGACTCACCCCCCACCACCGCGCAGCTCTCCACCAGATCGCTGCCCAGGAGGCAGTCTTCAATGACCGATGGGAAGATCTTAAAACCATTTCGGGAGATCATCCGCTTGATCCGTCCCGTCACCGTCACCAGGCCATCGTTGTCCACATACCCCAGGTCTCCGGTCCAGACCCAGCGCTTTCCGCCGGGGCCGGGACGAAGGACCTGGCTGTCTGCCTCAGGCTGGCCGAAGTAGCCCAGCATCTCCGTAGGGCCGGAGATCAACAGCTCTCCCGTTTCCCCAGGAGGCAGAGGCTGTGCGGTATCCGGGTCTGCCGCAGTGATCTCACAGCCCGGCAGAGGCCTGCCTACGGTTCCCTCCCGCAGAGGGCTGCCCCAGCTGAGGCAGACGATGCCGCAGGCCTCGCTCATACCGTACTCAATGACCAGTTTGGAAGGGCAACCATGGGCTGACAAAAACGCGTTGATCCGCCGCTCCATCTCCGGCCGGAGGGCATCGCCGCCGCACCGGGGATTTTTCAAAAATGACAGGTCCCCCACGTGTTCCTCCCGTAGGAGAAGCTGCCAGTAAGAGCTGGTTCCGTTGACCTGGGCAGGACGATACCGGTCCAGCAGTTCCCGCAGCTGCCAGGGCTGAAACAGGGGGGACAGGATCACCGTCATACCCAAACAGAGAGGCACATGGATACACTGGGTCAGGCCAAAGGCGGAGAACACAGGCAGAAGGGTCAGTGCCTCCGCTCCCGGCCCTGTCTCGGTCCCTGACTCGGTGTACTGACGCAGAGAGGCGTACAGCGCACGGCGGGACAGCGCCACGCCCTTGGCCGGGCCGGTGGTGCCGCCGGTGTAGGTGATAACCGCCGGAGCCTCCCATTGGGTATCCTCCGGGGGAATGTCCACGGGCGGACGCTGAAATTCTTCCCAGGAGAGGCAGTCCTCCCCTGCCCTTTCCCGCCAGCTGCCGGTCCGCAGCTTCTTTGCCAGCTCAGGGGCAACATAGGGGCCCGCCGGCAGGACCACAAAGGTCTCCACCGGAGCCTGACCCCGGTTCCGGTAGACCTTGGGGAAGGCCAGCTCAAGGACCAGCACCACTTTGGAGCGGGACCGGGTCAGGTATCCCTCCGCCTCGGCGGGGCTGAGCTTCATGTCCACAAAGTTTGCCGCCGCGCCGATGCGGTCGGCCGCATACACCGCGGCCACGGTCTCCGGGGTGTTCAGGGAGAGGATGGTCACCAGATCCCCGGGGCTCACGCCGCAGGCCCGCAGGGCGGCTTCTGTCCGCCGAATCTCGTCAAACAGCCGGGCAAAGGTCCAGGTGACCTGACCGCAGCGCAGCGCGGGCCGGTCCGGGGCCCCCTGCCCGTTCCACAGAGAGGACCAGAGCGCAGGACCCATCTTACAGCAATGTCAGCTTGGGGCCGCCGTCCGGGTTCCGGTCGTTTCCGCCGCCACCGCCGCCGGCCTTATTGACAGACACGGTGTTGGGGTCGATCTCCGCCTTCCGGAGCATGAGGCCGGGCAGGCCGGAGGAGGCCGTCAGATTGGCGCACTGGGACTGCATATAGGGGAACAGCTGGTCATAGACCTCCACGTGGATCTGCCGCTTGACCTCATCGGTGACGGCGCCGGAGCAGTTGAACACACCCACCAATTCCACGGACATGGTGAACTTCCCGCCCACAAATTCCTTGTCCCGAAGGGTCTGGGTGAGCCGGCCCACGGCCCGGGTCCCGTCGGGGGAAAAGCTGACGTTGAGGGAAAAGGAGCTGTCCAGCTGGATCTGACCGGGCTGGTCCAGCTTGTTGGACAGGTGGATCTCCTGTACTTTCTGACTGACTAAGGATGCGTTTGCCATAATGGTCCTTCCTTTCGTATCTGCTTGTTTTTGATTGTTTATCCTACACTGCGATAACTGCTTTATCGGTGATTCTGATCATCAAGATTATTATAATACAGGTCAGGCGGGAAAGTCCAGAGGAAAGTACCGCGGCGAAAAAACGGGCAGGAAACGGTGCGCATAGTCCTCCGCTCGGCGGACAAACTAAACTAAAAAGTCAAAAGAAGGAGCAATACCTATGCGCAGAAAAAAACTAGGGCGGCAGAGCTTTGTCACGGCTAACCCTCCCGTACTCACCGGCTGGGGGACCGCCGCGGGACGAAAGGAGGGGCAGGGGCCCCTGTCCGCCGCCTTTGACTTCACCGCCGGAGACGATTCGCTGGGCAAGAAAACCTGGGAACAGGCGGAGACCGCCTTCCAGGAAAAAGCCCTCTCCTTTGCCCTGGAGCGGGCGGGGGTAAAGCCGGAGCATCTGGATTTTCTTCTGGCCGGAGACCTGCTGAACCAGTGCATTGCCTCGGCCTTTCACGCCCGGTCCGTCGGCGTGCCCTTTCTTGGCCTCTACGGAGCCTGCTCCACCATGGCGGAGGGGCTGGCGCTGGGAGCTTTGCTGCTGGACGGCGGCTTTGGTACCCGGGCGGCGGCCATGACCTCTTCCCACTTCTGTTCCGCGGAGCGGCAGTACCGCAACCCGCTGGAGTACGGCGGGCAGAAGCCTCCCACCGCTCAGTGGACCGCCACCGGCTCCGGGGCCGTGATCCTGGAGGCCACCGGACAGGGGCCCAGGATCACCCACGTGACCCTGGGACACGTGACAGACAAAGGGATCACCGACGCAAACAACATGGGGGCGGCCATGGCGCCCGCCGCCTACGAAACGCTTCGGGCCCACTTCGAGGACACCGGACGCTCCCCGACGGACTATGACTGCATCGTCACCGGGGACCTGGGCTCCCTGGGACGGGAAATCGTGGCGGACTTTTTCCGGCGGGACGGTGTGGAGCTGGGCGCGGTCTATCAGGACTGCGGCGCTCTGCTCTTTGACGCCAAGGCCCAGGACGTCCACGCCGGAGGCTCCGGCTGCGGGTGCAGCGCCCTGGTCCTGGCAGGGTATCTGCTGAAGGAGATGGCGGCGGGGAAGCTGGACCGGCTGCTGTTCTGCGGCACCGGAGCCCTGCACTCCCCTACCTCGGCCATGCAGGGGGAGAGCGTGCCAGGCATCTGCCACGCAGTGGCCATCGAATATGGGGAGGGAGCGGAATGAGCGGAGCGGGAACCTATCTGGCCGCCTTTCTCTGCGGCGGGAGCCTCTGTCTGATCGGGCAGCTGCTCATCGACAAAACAAGGCTGACCCCGGCACGGATCCTGGTGGTCTATGTGGTGGCCGGGGTGGTGCTGGGCGCCACAGGGGTGTATCGGCCTCTGGCAGATCTGTGCGGCGCGGGAGCGACGGTCCCGCTGACCGGATTCGGATATCTTCTTGCCCGGGGGGTAGCGAAAGGGATCGCGGAACGGGGATTTCTGGGGATCCTGCTGGGCGGGGTCTCCGCCGCCGCGGGAGGAATCGCCGCCGCGGTGTTTTTCGGGTACCTGGCGGCGCTGTTGTTCAAGTCCAAGCCGAAGCCGTAGCGGCTGGGACAAATGCTTCCCTTTCCGGAAACACCCTGGAAACAGAAGATTGCCTTTTCCCTCCCACGCTGATATAATAGGGACAACACAGGGAGGAGGCGATGGTATGACCTGGGAGGAACTGGAAGCCCGATGCGCCCGCTGTCAGGGGTGCGCCCTGGCGGAGACCCGGCACAACGTGGTCTTCGGCGTGGGCTCACGGAAGGCCGACGTGCTGTTCATCGGCGAGGGGCCGGGGGAACAGGAGGACCGGCAGGGCATTCCCTTTGTGGGCCCGGCGGGACAGCTGCTGGACACCATGCTGTCGGTCATCGACCTGGACCGGAGCAAGGTCTATATCGCCAACATCGTCAAGTGCCGCCCCCCACGGAACCGGGACCCGCTGAACACCGAGCAAGACGCCTGCATCGGGTTTCTCCGGGCCCAGACCGCCCTGCTTCGGCCCAAGATCATTGTCTGCCTGGGGCGGATCGCCGCCACCCGAATCATTGACCCCAACTTCCGCATCACCCGGCAGCACGGGCAGTGGTTTCAGCGGGCCGGCGTCCATATAACCGCTTTGTATCACCCCTCCGCCCTCCTGCGGGACCCGTCGAAACGGCCGGAAACCTTCGTGGACCTGAAGAGCATCCAGGCCAGGATCCGGGCGCTGTGTCCCGACAGCTTCACAGACCCGCTGCTTCCTGCAAAGGAACGAAACCCATGAGAAAACGGCGCTCGGTTCAAAACCGAACGCCGTCTTTTTCGTTTTCCGTTGATCCGCAGCAGGCAAGGTCTCAGAAGGGCAGGTTCAGGCCGCTGGTCAGCGCGCTCATGGTGCTGCTCATGTCGTCCATGGCCGCCCGGATGGCCTCGTTCACCGCGGCGATGACCATGTCCTGGAGCATCTCCACGTCATCGGGGTCCACGGCCTCAGGGTCGATGGTCAGGGCCTTGACCGTGTGCTTGCCGTCCACCGTGGCGGAGACCACGCCGCCGCCGGCGGTGGCCGTGTACTCCTTCTCCTGGAGCTCCGCCTGCTTCTTTTCCATATCAGCCTGCATCTTCTGAGCCTGCTTGATCATGTCCATGTTGATGCCGCCGGGCATGCCCATGCCCTTGCCACCCTTTCTGCTCATGGGCGGGCGTCCATATCCTTTTGCCATCGTTGGTTCTCCTTTCGCGGTATGTTGTCGCCTGTTCAGGTCTCTTTGAAATTGCCAAACTGCCGGGTCAGTGCCAGCAGATCATCCATGGGGTCTTTTTCCGGTCCCGACTGGGAGGGACGGTCTGTCGCCGCAGACTGGGGGCCAGGCTCCGGCGGCTCCCCCACCCGGATGCTCACCCGCCGGGGGCTGCCGGTGAAGTCAGCGGCCGCCGCCTCCAGCCGGGCCACGGTATCGGGGTTGCTCAGAATCCCTTTCGTCATCTCCGACGCCACCCAAAGGGTCAGGCCGTGTTCGTCAAAGACGCCGGTGACCTCCTCCGGTTTTTTCAGGAAGGACTGGACCATCGGGGGCAGATTGGTCAGGCCCGACAGGAACGTCTTCCACTGTCCCTGCCCCCCGGGCGCTGGCGTGGAAACAGAGGGTTCCGGTCTGGGCTCCGGCTGTCTTTTCGGGAGAGGGGGAGACGGAATCGGGTCCGGGTCCCAGGGGGGCTGGTCCCGGTCATCGGGCAGTGGATCATCCTCCACCGCCCAGGGAACGTCATCCTCGTCGTCCTCCGGGGGCGGCGCCGACTCAGCGGAGGGTGGTTCGGGGGCCGCCGGAGCTGCCGTCTGGTCCACAGGGGCCGCGACCAGGCCACGGGCCAGCCGATCCTCCACCTTGCTCAGGCGAGCAGCCAGGCCCTCTGTGCTGTCCGACAGCCGCCGATCGCACAGGCGGATCAGGCAGAGCTCCGTGTCCAGCCGCCGGCTGGCGCTGCGGTACAGGTCCGCCTGGGTGGTTTGCAGAATGGTCATCATCTGGACCAGCTCCGCCGCGGTGAAGGCCTGGGCCAGACTGCGGGTGGTCTTGTCCCCGTAGCCTCCGGTGAGCAGGCCCCGTCCGCCCTCAGGAGCGGTCTTGCGGATGAGCAGGTCCCGGACCAGAGCGGAGAGCTCACCCAGCAGGGCGCCCATATCCTTGCCGTCCCGGTACAGGCCGTCCAGCTCTGACAGGGCTGCCGAGGTATCCTCCCGGGCCACACATTCCAGCAGCTGCGCCGTGTGGCGGTTTCCCGCCAGGCCCAGGACCTCCAGCACCCTGTCCTCAGTGATGGGGCCATCGCCGCCGGCGCACTGATCCAGGAGAGACAGCCCATCCCGGAGTCCGCCGTCGGCCAGTCTGGCCAGCAGCTCCGCCGCCGTGTGATCCAGCTCCATGCCCTCCTGGGCGGCAACGTCGGACAGGTGACCGGCAATGGCCTTGGGAGAGATGCGCTTGAACGCGAACTGCTGACAGCGGGACTTGATGGTAGCCGGCACCTTGTGAAGCTCGGTGGTTGCCAGAATGAACATGAGATGGGCGGGGGGCTCCTCCAGGATCTTCAGCAGAGCGTTGAAGGCCGGGGTGGAGAGCATGTGGACCTCGTCCACAATATACACCCGCTTGCGGACCGCCGCCGGAGTATAGATCGCCTCGTCCCGGAGGGCGCGGATCTGGTCCACGCCGTTGTTGGAGGCCGCGTCCAGCTCCAGCACATCCAGGATGGAGCCGTTTTCGATGCCAAGGCAGGCGGGGCATGCATTGCAAGGGTTTCCGTCCACCGGGTTTTCACAGTTGACTGCCCGGGCCAGGATCTTGGCGCAGGTGGTCTTGCCGGTTCCCCGTGTCCCGGTGAACAGATAGGCGTGAGACAGCCGTCCGGCGGCTACCTGGCGCTTCAGGGTATCAGTGATGTGTGCCTGGCCCACCACCTGGTCAAAGGTACGGGGCCGCCATTTGCGGTACAGCGCCTGATACAAGCTGTCCACGCTCCTCTCTGCATATGATGCCAAAAATCTGCCGCGCCCGACGATATCCGGCATGACCGCACACCGGCCTTTGAAGGACCCCGTATCCCTGTCTCTCCGACAGCCAGCTCAAAACCGGCGGACCCGCGGCACACACAGCGCTCTGCTTAGTGCTGCTCGGTTCCCCGCCTGACACGGTTCACAGTGCTGCGTTGCGCGGGACCGATCTATCATCACCGCTTATCGGCAACCAACGGAACAAGAGGCCTCCGGGGGCCGGGATTCATCCCTGCTGTAGCGGATTGCAGGTACAGGGCACCGCTATCTCCCCAACTAGTGCGGCCATGCCCGACACCGCCACGGCATCCGGCAGACTTTGGTTACCGGGTTATCATACAACATTTCGCGGAAAGAATCAAGAGATAGTCTTACAATCTTTCGCCTTCCGCGAAAAAAAGGCTTGCCTTTTTCAAAATATCTGGTATACTAATCAAGTGCTCAAAAGAATATGGGCCTGTAGCTCAGTTGGGAGAGCGTTCGGTTCGCATCCGAGAGGTCGAGGGTTCAAGTCCCTTCAGGTCCACCAGATGGACATTGCACGAACACCTACTACTTTTTCAAAGGCGGCTTTGCCGTGTTGGTGTGGCTGTAATGTAAACAGGAAAAACAGAGGATCAGGTTTTGCACCTGACCCTCTGTTTTTTTCGGCCTATTAACTGTCCTCGTGTTCTTTCCGCCACGCTTCATATTCTTTCTGTCCCTGTTCACTGGCGTAATACTTCCGGATCTCCGGAACCAGGAAACGGGCAAAGGAATCGATAACGGACTGAGCAAGCTCGATTTCATACTCGCCGTATTCATTTTTTTGAATTTCCAAAGATTGTCCCTCCTGTTTTCGGACCGAGGGAACTAAGTCACTGTATGTATGATTTGAAAAATCTTCCTGTGTTTTGACTCGTCTCAGATGATGCAAATGATTATAGACTCTGTATTGATAACATCCATCGTCCGATTGATCATAGATTCTTGATGGTTGGTATTACAGTAATACCTTGATGAACCTGTATTACTGTAATACCTCAGTAGAGTTACTGCGAATCGCAGTCAGAATCCTGAAATGGACTCGTTGCTGTATTTGAATCCTGTCTCGATTCGCTGGCCTGTTTGCTTTGTAACTGGCCTGTCAGCAAGCGATCAGTCAGTTCTGCGGCCATTTCTTTCTCCCTGCGGAGCACGGCAAGCTCGGTTTCCATTTCCCGGATCCTGCCTTCCATCTCCCTACATTTATCCAAGTCTTTTACTTGTTTCTGAAGATTATCGTTAATCTGACGGAAGGATTCGATCTGGAACTGGAGGTCCTCAATCTAACGATGGGCATCGTTCAGCTTTTCTTCTGTCTCCTGTTCCCGGTCGGCAATAGCCTGGAGAACAGTGTTCTTTTCCTTCAGTTCCTGAATCAGCTCTTCCTGCTTCTTCATTTCAGTAAGGAGTCTGTCCTCTGTCATTCTGGTGCAGTTTTCACTATAACGAACCGCTTCTGTAAACATATACCACTGGGCCGTCAAATACTCCCGGAAGCGCTGGATATCGATTGCCCGGTTCTCAGGGTCTACCTTTCCATCATAATAATCCATCAGCGCAGAGAAGGCCTCGTTTTTGCGTAGCCCCATGATCGAAGCGATGGCGTCGAACCGCCTGTCTTCCTTCTTTGTCGTCTTAATCTGCGTAGTGCAAGGCTTGTCATCCTCGTAATTCAAATTGAGAGTGTTTTCCTCTTTGCCCCGCCTTCAGCGGGCGTATTTTTCTTGCTTTCTGCCATAATAAATATCCTCCTGTATGAAATACTCATTCGTTTTCACGAATATAGTGAGCGCCTACAACGCTGATCCTGTTGTGACCCAACGCCTTGGACGCCTCCAGCATCGCTGCTTTATCTAGCCATTCGCCAGTTCGGTCGCCACGAAAACGATAGACAGAATCTTTATCGTATCCGCCCTTGGGGTGGCCCTTTCCGTTGTAATGCTCTTTGTTCCAGAACCTTTCTTTCATGCAGACTTCAAGAGGTCGAGCATGGGTCTTGTATATCGAAGTTGCATAGTCGGCGCGGTAGCTGTGGATGTCCGCATGAGAGGAAATCTTTCCCCAGACTTTCCCGGTGCCAGCTGCCCTCATCCTTTCGGCAATCTCTTCTGCGTAAGGGCCAATGATCGGGGCTTCCCGATACCTGCCTCCCTTTGCGCCCTTGTCTACCCGAATGCTATAGGTGCCATTCTCGTGAACAATCAGTTGGTCTCCGGTCAGGCAGGTGAGTTCGGCCCGCCTCAACCCGGTTCCTCTGCAGAAGTTCACAAGCTCCTGATTATTCTCTTCTGAAAAGTGACTGTCGCTTTTCTTGCTGCCCCTGCTGCGAGTGATCTCGTTTCTAGTCCTGGAAGGCGTCTTTACTTCAAAATCAGAACCGGAACAGTGATAGAGCTTGGCGAGGGCGGCAACTTCCATTTTGATCGTATAGGGGGAGAGACCTTGATCGATCCTCTTCTGGATCCATTCTGGAACGTACTCTCTGGCGGCCTCAAGGGTCCTGCAACCATGTTCCGTTTTTGCCCATTTCGCAAAATAGCATCCGTGTTTCAGGTAAGTACGGTAAGTATTCCAGCTGAATATCCCGTCTCCTGTCGTCCCAGCGCCTTTGGCGATATGCTTGCTTTCCCCAATGCACAGAAGGCGATCCAGCCGATCCTGCACCTGGCGCACAATGGACTTCTTTCCTTTTTTGGGCATAGAATCACTCCTTCCGAAAGGATCGAGGTTAAAGCAAAGCACGCTACATTGGTATCCTTGAGAGAGATATCCTTTGCTGGAGTAGCATCAGCAGTCGATTTTTTACAGCCATTCGACACGGGCTATCGTGGTTTGAGGAGTAGAACTGCGGTTTGTTACAGTCAAGTCCGGATTTGTGTGTAAATTCCTTTAGGTAGGTTGGACGATGTGCCGCGATTTTTCCCAGACGGAGCGAGGGGCGTAGCCCCGAGCGGAGGCT
>Ga0208297_1001362_pt1 | contig 24295 bp, 23 predicted proteins | sample LMS_cellobiose_e_FD_187367 | JGI IMG/M metagenome (GOLD analysis project Ga0208297, IMG submission 187367) | Rumen-fistulated moose microbial communities from Alaska, USA - LMS_cellobiose_enrichment (SPAdes) (version 2) | ecosystem: Host-associated > Mammals > Digestive system > Stomach > Rumen... | reverse complement strand
GAAAAATGCGTCAGCTGCGGCATGTGTGAGCGATACTGCCCAGACCTCGCCATTGAATTCAAGAGCGACAAGCCGCAGGAGAAAGTGAAACCATGAACGACAACATCTGTTTCGTGCAGGGTAACGAGGCCTGCGTACGCGGTGCGCTGTACGCCGGCGTACGCTTTTTCGCAGGCTACCCTATTACGCCGTCCACGGAAATTGCCGAGCATCTGGCGGAAGAATTGCCCAGGGTTGGCGGCAAGTTCATCCAGATGGAAGACGAGCTGGCGTCCATGTGCGCCGTATGCGGGGCGTCGCTGGCCGGGCTTAAGGCCATGACCGCCACATCGGGACCGGGCTTCTCGCTGAAGCAGGAGGCTCTCGGCTATGCCATCATGGCCGAAATCCCCTGCGTGGTCGTCAATGTCCAGCGGGGCGGGCCTTCAACAGGACTGCCTACCGAAGTTTCGCAAAGCGACGTCATGCAGGCGCGCTGGGGCGTGCATGGTGATCATTCGATCATCGCCCTTACGGCTTCCACTGTGCAGGACGCCTTTGCCATTACCGTCGAAGCCTTTAACCTGGCCGAAACCTACCGTACGCCGGTCATCCTGCTGTTTGACGCCGAACTCGGGCACATGCGCGAACGGCTTATCGTCCCCGCCCCCGGCGAAATTCCCGTGGTGGAGCGCCTCCACACCGACGTCAAGGCGGGCGTGAACTATCATCCATATCTGCCCCGCGAAGACGGCAGGCTGCCCATGTCCGATTTTGGCGGTATCCACCGCTACAATGTCACAGGGCTGCATCACGACATCTGGGGATTCCCCACGCAGAATGCGGAACAGGTGCAGAAGCTCAACTACCATCTCTACGACAAAATTGAAAACCGCGCGCACATTCTGGCCCGCTGGAAAGAATACCATCTCGACGGGGCTGAACAGATCATCATTTCCTACGGCTCGTCCGCCCGCAGCGCGCGCCATCTGGTGGAAACGCGCCGCAGCAAGGGCGATCGCGTCGGCCTGCTGGAGCTGCAGACGCTGTGGCCTTTCCCCGCTCAGCTCGTCCGCGAAAAAACCGCAAATGCCAAAAGCATTTTTGTGGTAGAAATGAACATGGGACAGGTGCATGCCCAGGTCAAACATTCTGCCGCCAGTCCGGACCGGGTCTTTTTGGTCAACCGGGTGGACGGTCAGATGGTGACTCCTACGGACATCGGCAAAATCATGCGTGTTATTGAAGGAAGGGGGTATTAAGATGTCCGTCCAGCATCTCATCCGTCAACGTTTCTTCCCGCATCTGTGGTGCCCCGGCTGCGGCCACGGCATGATCCTCAATGCCCTGCTGCATGCCGTAGATGAACTCGGCATCGAGCAATCCCTTCTTTCCATGGTGTCAGGCATCGGCTGTTCAGCCCGCATTTCAGGCTATGTGGATTTTCACAGCATGCATACCCTGCACGGCCGCGCGCTGGCCTTTGCCACCGGGCTCAAACTGGCCCGGCCGGAGCTTTCCGTCTTCGTCCCCATGGGCGACGGCGACGCGACGGCCATCGGCGGCAACCACTTTATCCATGCCTGCCGCCGGAATATTGATATGGTGGCCATCGTCATGAATAACCGTATCTATGGCATGACCGGCGGCCAGTATTCACCGCTGTCCGGACGCGGCGTGCGGGCCACAACGGCTCCCTACGGAAGCATAGACCGCAGTTTTGACACAGTGAAACTGGCCATGGGCGCCGGGGCCTCTTTCGTCGCCCGGACAACCGCCTTTCATGTGCGCGAAATGACGAACCTCATCAAAAAAGGCTATCAGCACAAAGGCTTTTCCGTCATTGAGGTGCTTGCCCAGTGCCCCACCTATTTCGGGCGCAAAAACAAGTTCGGCGGCCCGGTGCAGATGCTTGAATGGTTCCGCGACAATACGGCGCCGCTGGGTTCAAAAAAGCTGGAAGAGAATCCAACGCTCATCCCCCGCGGCATTTTCGTTGACGAGGAAGCCCCTGAATACTGCGCCGAATATGAAGCCCTGGCCGCCAAAGCCGGCAAGGAGTAACACTGTGGAAAGACAACGTTTTCTATTGTCTGGCTCCGGCGGGCAGGGAGTGATCACCATGGCCATTCTTCTGGCCGAAGCCGCCGTTCTGTATGAAAACCGCGTTGCCGTTCAGTCCCAGTCCTACGGGCCTGAAGCGCGCGGCGGCGCCAGCCGTTCGGATGTCATCATATCGGACCAGGAAATCTACTTCCCCAAGGTCCTCCAGCCCAACGTGCTGGTAACGCTTACCGAACAGGCCGCCGTCAAATACATGCCCCTTATCCGCCCGGGGGGAATGTGCCTGTACGACAAGGATCTGGTTTCGCCCTCAAGCCGTGTGGACGCCGCTCTGTACGGCCTGCCCATGTACCAGACCGTCATGGACACTTTTGGCAAAACGCAGAACCTCAACATCTGCGTACTCGGCGCGCTCATCACGCTGACAGGCATCGTCCGCCGGGAATCCGTGGAAAAAGTACTGGCCGCCCGTTTCAAGCCGGCGTTCCACGCTTCCAACAGCAAGGCGCTGGATCTGGGGATCCAGCTGGCGGCGCCGCTTGTTCCTGCCAAAGCCTGATACGCCTTTGCCTTTCATCGGGAAGACGGTTTTCACCAAATCCCCAGGGGGAAACCGTCTTCCCGTCGTTTTGGCGGGGCAGCGCGTAAACAGGAAAAGGCGGCAGATCAGGCGGCATCCTTTTTATCAGGCAGAAAAGAAGCAAGAATCCCCAGCGCCAGAAGACCCGCCACCACAACCAGCGAGGCGAACGGCGGGATATGGATAACGCCCGCGACATCCAGCAGCATCTTAACGCCAATGTACGCCAGAATGACGATAACGGCCTTTTCAAGATGCCGGAGGTAGCGCTTGGCCGCAGCCAGCAGAAAATACATGGAACGCAGGCCGAGAATGGCGAAAATGTTGCTGGTGTACACCAGGAAAGGATCTTCCGTGATGGCGATGATGGCGGGGACCGAATCAAAAGCGAACATGATGTCGGAGATTTCCACCACGACCAGACAGAGGAACAGCGGCGTGGCCTTCCAGATTGCTTTGCCTGCACGCTCTGCCTTGACGAAGAAATCATGGCCATGCAGCTGATGATGGACGGGGATGATTCTTTCCGTCCAGCGGACGGCCCAGTGGGTGGAATAATCCTCAATTTCTTTCTTTTCCGTACGCATCTCCTGCCACATCTTCCACGCCGTCCACAGCACGAACACGCCGAACCCCGCCAGCGCGTAAGGCCCGAAGGCGGCCACCAACGAGCTGCCCGCGGCCACGAACACAAGCCGCATCACCATGGCGCCGAGGATGCCGTAATACAGCACCCTGTGCTGCATGTGATCGCGGATGGAAAACGAGCTGAAAATGGCCATCATGACAAAGAGGTTGTCCACTGAAAGGGATTCCTCAAGCAGATAGCCGGCCAGAAAAAGCTGGGCCTTGTCCGCGCCTTCATTGACCCCGATATACGCGGCAAACCCCATGGCCAGCGACACCCAGAGCGCCGTCCAGAGCGCGGCATCGCGGGCGGAAACGGGTTTGTCGGCACGGTGCGCGTGCAGGTCCAGCCACAGGCAGAACGCCACCAGCCCAAAGAAAACCAGTATTTCAACAAGGGAATGTCCGGCAAGCATACGCTCATCTCCTCAGAAGGCTTTCGGCCCCGGGAGTAAAAAAAAGGCCTCCCGGCAACCATGTGTTGCCGCGAAGGTCTTGCTGATCGAACCGCCATTCAACGGACGATGACAACGCCAGAGCCACGTGCTGACGCCGCGGTCATGCTGTTGACGCTGCCCGGGCCTCAAAAGCCCAGCTACTCCCCTTTGCGTGCAAACGCATATAGGCAACATCCTGGCTTCTGTCAAGATCGCCCCTCCCGCCGCCTTCCTTGCGGCCTGCCGGTGGGAAAAGCGGTTTCCGCTTGCCCGGCCGCAGAGAGACGCGCTCTGCCGTAACGAACGGCTCACGCCTGAACGGGCAGGACCTGTTCCACAAATTCCACGGCGCGCGATTCCGACCAGTACCTGTCGGGATTTGGCCCCACGAAGCCCACATGCCCGCCATGGGCGGGGATTTCAAGCGTCAGAAGGGGGCTTTTGGTGGCAAGTTCGCGCGGGAAACACCCCGGCGACAAGAAAGGATCGTCCGCGGCGTTGAGCAGAAGCACGGGCACCCGTATATCGGCGAGAACAGGCAGGGAAGAGGCGCGCCGCCAGTAATCACAAGCCGACGCAAAACCATGCAGAGGCGCGGTATAAAGGTCGTCAAATTCCTGGAAGGTATGGATGCGGCGAAGCCTTGTCGTATCAAAACGCCCGGGAAAACGGCTGGCCTTGGCCCGGATTTTCTTCCGCAGCGTGCTCATGAAATATTCCATGTAAATACGCCGGGAAGGGAGATCGAGCAGTTTTGCCGAGCCTTCAAGGTCGCAGGGGACGGAAATCCCTATGCCCGCCTCCACACAGGAGGGAATCCGCGACGGATTCTCACCAAGGTACTTCAGCGTCTGGTTCCCTCCCATGCTGAATCCTGCCAGCACGATGCGCCGGTACCCCCTGGATATGGCGAAAAGCACCGTCTGGTGCAAATCTTCGGTCTCGCCGCTGTGGTACATGCCTATGGTTTTGTTTTCCTCGCCGGAACATCCCCGGAAGTTGCGCGCAAACACGTCCCAGCCGGCCTCGCGGAAAGCTTCGGCCATGCCGCGCATATATTTGCGGCGGCTGTTTCCTTCCAGCCCATGTGAAATAATGGCCAACCTTGAAGAGCATTCGCCGGGACGGACAGGGAGGATATCCACATCAAAAAAATCGCCGTCCGGCGTATCCAGGCGGACAGTCGAGAAAAAGGGCTCCCAGCGCAGGGACAGACGGCGCAGTTTGGAAGCCCACAGCGTCAGAAGATTTCCATTGCGCAAAAACGATGGCGGCTGATAACTGGATGGTTCGACAAGAGGCATGGCGAGCTCCTTATAAAGACATAGGATTCCACGTTGACGGCGAACTGTCAATGATTCTCAATCAGCTCTTCACGACTGTATCTTCTGGTCATAACGACGCGCAGCTATTGTTCTTTTATTCACATCAGGTTCCCCAGCCTGCCAATATGAGTCCCAACGGTTTTTATACGCCTTTTTGGGGTGATACAGCATAAAAACGACATCCCCCTCGTTCCGGTGATCTTGCTTTTTCCATATCGTTTATGTTAGCTTCCACCGAATATATCCAAAATCCACATTCTGTTATGTTTGGCGTAAGGAGTCTTTCCATGAAAAGGTTCGGCACTTTTTTCCTGACACTCATCCTCTGTCTGGCAGCGCCGATGCTGGCTCTCGCCTCTTCGGGACACGGACCGGAACTTGACGGTTCAAAGCTGTCTATCATCTGGGTTATACCCTTTGTGTGCATGCTGCTGTCCATTGCCCTCGGCCCGCTGACGGTCCCGCACTTCTGGCACCACCACTTCGGCAAGGTAGCCCTGTTCTGGGGACTCGCCTTTCTTGTCCCCTGCTGGATTGTCTATGGCTCCGAAATGGCCGTCTCACAGCTGATACACGCCGTTTGCCAGGAATATCTGCCGTTTATCATTCTGCTTTTCGCCTTGTTCACCGTGGCCGGAGGCGTTCGCCTGAAAGGCCAGCTGGTCGGGACCCCCGTCGTCAATACCGGCATCCTCGCCGTTGGAACAATCCTCGCGAGCTGGATGGGCACCACCGGCGCCGCCATGCTGCTGATCCGGCCGCTGCTGCGCGCCAACGCCCACCGCAAATTCCGCGTCCATTCCGTCATCTTCTTCATCTTCCTTGTCGCCAATATCGGCGGCTCCCTCACGCCGCTGGGCGACCCGCCGCTGTTCCTCGGCTTTCTCAAGGGAGTGTCCTTCTTCTGGACCACCAAGCACCTGCTGATCATCACCGGGTTGATCTCGGCGCTGCTGCTGGCGCTCTATTTTGTTGTGGATACCATCCTTTTCGCCAAAGAAGGCAAGCCGCATCTCGCTTCCACCAGCGACGAAAAGCTGGGACTCGACGGCAAAATCAATCTGCTGCTGCTGGCCGGCGTTGTTGCCTCCGTTCTGATTTCCGGCGTATGGAACCCCGGCGTTGACTTCAGCAAGCACGGCATCCCCATGACCCTCAATGGCGTCGTCCGGGATATCTCCCTGCTGATTATCGCCGGCCTTTCCTGGGTGCTGACTTCCAAAGAATGCCGCAGGCTCAATGACTTCACCTGGGAACCCATTCTTGAGGTCGCCAAGCTGTTCATTGGTATTTTTATCAGCATGGTGCCTGCGATTGCCATCCTGCGCGCGGGCGAACATGGCGCCCTGGCTTCCGTCATCGCCCTGGTTTCCCACGAAGGCCAGCCTGTCAATTCCATGTTCTTCTGGTGCACAGGCCTGCTGTCCTCCTTCCTTGACAACGCTCCCACCTACCTCGTGTTCTTCAACACCGCCGGAGGCGACGCTGTGCATCTCATGGGCGAATGGGCCGACACCCTCACATCCATCTCCGCGGGCGCTGTCTTCATGGGCGCCGTCACGTACATCGGCAACGCGCCAAACTTCATGGTCCGTTCCATCGCCGCGGAACAGGGCATCCCCATGCCCAGCTTCTTCGGCTACATGGTCTGGTCTGTGGGGATCCTCTTCCCGCTGTTTGGCCTGCTGACGCTGCTTTTCTTCATGTAAGCAACGCCGGTTGAAAACAACCCCAACGGCCGGATCGCGCGCAGCGCGATCCGGCTTTTTCGACACAACGGCCCGGAGGCCCGCGGCAGGACTGGCCGCCCCTTGCGGAGAAGGCGGTTTTCAGGCACAAGGGCGAAAAAAGATTATTCCAACCCCTTCACAGGAGAACGCTTCATGGCAAACCCTACCGTTTTGCTGGAAACCACATCCGGCGATATTCTCATCGAACTGTTTGAAGACAAGGCTCCGGCCACTGTGGCGAACTTCCTCACCTATGTGAAGGAAGGCTTCTATGAGGACACCATTTTTCATCGCGTGATCAAAGGCTTCATGATCCAGGGCGGCGGGCTGACCATGAAAATGGAAGATAAGCCCACCCACGCGCCCATCAAAAACGAAGCTGCCAACGGCCTGAAGAATGACCGCGGCACCGTGGCCATGGCCCGCACCAGCGAGCCGCACAGCGCCACGGCCCAGTTCTTTATCAATACAGTCAACAACGACTTCCTCAATTTCTCCTCCCCTGATGCGCAGGGCTATGGCTACTGCGTGTTCGGCAAGGTCGTTGACGGCATGGATGTGGTGGATAAAATCGAAAAGCTCAAGACCCGCACCGTAGGCTATCATTCCGATGTGCCGGTGGATTCGGTGCTGATCACTTCCGCTTCGCTGTTTGAATAAGGGCGCGCCCGCTCTCCGCCCGGGGAGCGGGCCTGCCGCTTCCCGGCCCTTAAAGCCTTTCAGGGAACAATCATGACCATTGCGCGCAAACCTGAAATTCTTGCCCCGGCTGGGGACATGCCTTCATTTCTGGCGGCCATGGCCGGCGGCGCGGATGCCGTATACATGGGCCTGAAAAACTTTTCCGCCCGTATGCAGGCCGATAATTTCAGCTCGACGGACCTCTCGCGCGTGGTGGAGCTGGCAGAAAAAAACAGCCGCAAAATCTATCTGGCGTTCAATACGCTGGTCAAACCCGGCGATACGGATTCCGCGGCGCGGCTCATTGCGCGCATCTGCCGGGAAACGCCGCCGCACGGCCTCATCGTGCAGGATCTGGGCATGTTCAAACTCGCCCGGCAGGCAGGATACCAGGGCGGGCTCTTTCTCTCCACGCTGGCCAACGTCACCCACCAGGACGCCCTTATCACAGCGAAAAAACTGGGGGCGCAGCGCGTCATCCTGCCACGCGAACTATCCATTGACGAGATCCGCGCCATGGATGCCGCCTGCCCTGAAGGGCTGGATTTTGAGCTGTTCATCCACGGGGCGCTGTGCTGGTGTGTGTCCGGCCGTTGTTACTGGTCCAGCTACATGGGCGGCAAAAGCGGCCTGCGCGGACGCTGCGTTCAGCCATGCAGACGCCTCTACCAGCAGCAAAAACACGCTGGACGCGCCTTTTCCTGCCTCGACCTTTCACTGGACGTGCTGGTCAAGACCACACTGGACATCCCCCATCTGGCCTCATGGAAAATCGAAGGGCGCAAAAAAGGGCCGCATTACGTCTATCATGTGACGACAGCCTACCGTATCCTGCGTGACGAGGGTGAAGACCCTAAAGCCCGCCGCGAGGCCGTCGCCATCCTTGAAATGGCGCTGGGCCGCCCTTCCACGCGCGCCCATTTCCTGCCCCAGCGCGACAGCGCCCCCACCCGCGCCGATACCCAGACCAGTTCCGGCCTGCTGGTGGGCAAGGTCCATCTGGATGGAGCCGGCCGCCCTGCCTTTAAGCCGTTTCAGACCCTTATCCCCGGAGACTATCTGCGCGTCGGCTATGAAGACGAGACATGGCACGCAACGCTGCCTGTCACAAGGCGCACCCCCAAGGCGGGTTCGCTGACCCTGAAACTCCCCAAATACAAAACTCCCCGTGCCGGAACCCCGGTTTTCCTCATCGATCGCCGCGAACCGGAACTGATGTCCCTCATTGCTCAGTGGCAAAAGCAGCTTGACGCCTGTAAAGGCGTCGCGCAAAGCAGCGTCGAGGTTACCCTTTCCCCTCCCCGCCCGGCGCGCCCGCCCAGACGTCCGGACATCACGCTGCGCTCATTCATCCCCCACGGAGCCGAAACCCGCCGGGGGCGCGCTACTGCCGGATTGTGGCTGACGCCGCGTTCTGTCCGCGAAGTTTCCCGCACCGTGGCCCCGAACATCGCTTGGTGGCTGCCGCCAGTCATCTGGCCGTCAGAAGAAGAAAATATCAAACGCGCCATTTTTGAGGCGCGGCGCAACGGCGCGCGGCTTTTCGTCTGCAACGAGCCGTGGCAGGCCGATATGTTCTCCCCCATGCGCGGCGAACGGCCTGAGCTTATCGCCGGCCCCTTCTGCAACCTTACCAACGCCTATGCCGCCCAGATCCTGGCGGAACTGGGCTTTGCCGCCGCCATCGTCAGCCCGGAGCTTGCCCGCGAAGATTTCCTTGCCCTGCCGCGCCTCTGCCCTTTGCCCCTGGGCGTTGTCATCGCCGGTTTCTGGCCTATGGGGATGGGGCGCCACGAACCAGAGGCCCTGCGCCACAACGAACCCTTCCAGAGCCCCAAGGGCGAAACGTTCTGGACACGCCGCTATGGCCAGAACACGTGGATTTATCCTGCCTGGCCGCTGGATATCACGGCAAAACGCCCCGAGCTGGAAGCCGCCGGCTACAGCTTCTTCGTGCGCATGGAGGAAGCCCCCCCAAAAACACTGCCCGCAGTCACCCGACCCGGGCTGTTCAACTGGGATGGCGCGCTCCTCTGACCTTCCCCCCCGTTCCGCCATATCCTGACACCAGAAAGCCGCGGCGGAGCATGCGGTCCACCTTTCCATGGGAAATAAAAAAAGAGCCGCCACCCCGGCGCACGGGATGGCGGTTCTTTTATGCCTTATTCAAAAAGGCCTAGAACCAGTCCTGCAGCGGGGCGAAGTGCGCGGTGGGATGCGCGCATGCTGGGCACTTTTCAGGAGCCAGCGGCCCTTCCACAACGCAGCCGCAGTTCAGGCAGCGCCAGCGCAGAGGCGTATCACGCTTGAATACGGTTCCGTTCTTCACTGCTTCGGCGAAGGCCAGGAAGCGCTTTTCATGATACAGTTCCGCCACTGCGATGGCGCGCATCACAGCGGCGATTTCGGCAAAGCCTTCTTCGGCCGCCACATTGGCGAAAGAGGGGTACATGTCGGTATGCTCGTGATTTTCACCGGCAGCCGAGGCCATCAGGTTGTCATAGGTGCTGCCAATGACGCCGGCCGGGAACGCGGCGGAGATATTCACCTCGCCGCCTTCAAGAAACTTAAACAGCCGTTTGGCGTGTTCCTTCTCCTGCAAGGCCGTTTCGGCGAACATGTTGGCAATCTGGACAAAACCATCGCTTTTTGCCTTGCTGCTGAAATAATCATAGCGGTTGCGGGCCTGCGATTCTCCGGCGAAAGCCGTCAGGATATTCTGCTCGGTACGGGTTCCTTTCAAGGATTTCATGCAATTGCTCCTCATCTGGTATGTCCGGCGCTCAGGCGCTGGAACGTTGGCACTCCAAGGATGTTAGTTATCCTTTGCAGCGCACTGATCACAAATACCCTCATATTCCACATGGACAGAGCACACCGTAAAACCTGGCGCCTTCACCTGTGAACAGTCCGCTGAAAGGAGTCCGTCCGGCACATCCCCCACCGCGCCGCAGCGCGTGCAGCGGACATGGGCGTGCGGCGTAACATCCCCATCAAAGCGGCGGATGGATCCACCTACTTCGAGTTTCAATATTTCGCCTGTTCCGGCAAGAAAATCAAGATTACGATACACCGTGCCCAGACTGATCCTGGGCATCCTTGCCCGGACGCGGGTGTACAGTTCATCAGCGGTAGGATGCGTATGAAGCTTGCGGAGTTCCTCAAGAATTATCATACGCTGTTTTGTCATGCGGGTTTTAGGCACCATAGCCTGTCCATCCTTTTCAGTTCTTTTTTAATAAAAGATACTATTAACATATTATATTGTCAACAGGCAGCCCCGCGGCTTGACCTGCATGCTGGCTGCGTCATATTTTCACCAAAACACCGGCCCCTTCAAGGGGGGAAAATCCGAAAAAACACGCGCTGCCACGAAAACTTGCCAAATGACGGTTTGCCTGACATAATGACGCGTTTTTTAAAAAGATTCAGACAGAGAACCCGCCGGGCCCGCGCACGCCGGACAGAGATTCCGGATGCCGGAACACACCGGAATTGCACATCATTGCTCTCTTCATATCAAGGAAACGAACGATGGACATCAACCTGCTTATCCTGCTGAACCAGACCACGCTGGTCGCCAAAATAGTGCTGGGCATCCTTATCATCATGAGCGTAAGCAGCTGGGCTGTGATCTTCCAGAAATGGCTGTCATTGCGGAGGGCTGCCCGCAGGGCCGCGGGAGGAATGGAACAGTTTGACCGCGCCCCCACGTTGCGCGACGCAGTGCAGCTGCTCGGCGCGGATCCTGTGTCCCCCTTGTACGGAGTGGCAAACCAGGGCGTTACCGAATTCAACCGCGCCCGCGGTATGGGAAACTCCGGCGAGGTGGTTGCTGAAAACGTCCGCCGCGCCCTCCATCAGGGTGTCAGCATTGAAATGGCGAAGCTCAGCGCCTCTCTTTCGTTTCTCGCCACCACGGCCAACACCGCGCCTTTCATCGGGCTTTTTGGTACAGTCTGGGGCATCATGCATTCGTTCCACTCGATCGGAGCCATGAAATCGGCTTCCCTCGCCACAGTGGCGCCCGGCATTTCCGAAGCGCTGATCGCGACTGCCGTTGGTCTGGCCGTCGCCGTGCCCGCCACCATAGGCTTCAACGTGTTCCAAAACCGGCTTGACCGGCTTGAAGAACAGCTGATCAACTTTGCGGGCATGTTCCTGAACCGCATCCAGCGCGAAATCAACGCGACCCGCCACGTGCAGCGGGCCGAGTAGCCGGAGGCTGACATGGGAGCCAGAAGCGGCGGCCGCCACTTTGTTTCAGAAATCAACGTGACGCCTTTTGTGGATGTCATGCTGGTTCTGCTTATCATTTTCATGGTAACCGCGCCCATGATGTCCGAAGGGCTGGACGTGGATCTTCCCACCACCAGCCACGTGGAAAACCTCCCCACTGAAATGGACACCATGGTCATGACCATTACCAGAGACGGAGCGATATATCTTGATACCTATGCCGTCTCCCCGGAAGAGCTGGAAGAGAAACTTGTGCTGCTTGTCAAAGAGAAAAACAAACAGCTTTTCCTGCAGGCCGACAAAGAAGTACCCTACGGCACGGTGGTCAATGTCATGGGGCGTATCCGGAAGGCCGGCATCGACAAGCTTGGCGTTGTCGCGCATCGCGAGGATTCCCGGCCTGCGCCCAACCCCAGGAAAGGTTCCTGAAACGGGTCCTGCTCCATGAAACTCGGCGGTTACGTTCTTTCTATCCTGCTGCATGCCGCGCTGTTTGCGGCAGTTCTGTTCTGGCCTGTCAAACCGCCGGTTCTGCTGGAACAGCCCATGATCCAAATCAGCCTGAATATTGGCGCGCCCGGGGGCGACGCCCTGCCCTCGCCCGTACTCGGCCACATCCCGCCTCCCTCCGCCCCCGCGCCGGGCAAACCCGAGGCCGCGGCCATTCCTGAAACTCCCGCAAAGACACCCAGCGCGGATCCCCTTCCGGACACGACGCGCCCGGATCCCGCACCCGATCCCACAAAGGTCAAAATTCCCGATATTGACAAACTGCCCCTCAAGGCGGAAACACGGCCCGACCCGACGGCCAGACCTGAACCGGAAAACAAACCGGCTCCAAAACCTGTTACCGAGCCCGAGCCAAAGCCGGCTCCGAAACCCGAACCCAAACCGGAGCCAAAACCAGAGCCCAAGCCGGCTCCCAAACCGGACCCCAAACCCGAACCAAAGCCAGCTCCGAAGCCTGAACCCAAACCAGCACCGAAACCGGATAACACCCAGAAACCCAAAGAGCCTTCCCCGGAAGACGTTCTGAAGGCCGCGCTGGCCAAGGCCAGGGCGACGGCAAAAAACAGCAGTGTCAGCGACGCGCTGGCAGAGGCCAGGCGCAACGCGCGGCAAGCGCCGGGCGGCGGCGGGGGCGAAGGCGACGGCCCCGGCGGCGGAGGCCTGTACGACGTGTATGCCGGCCAGGTTATCATGGCCGTGCGCCCCAACTGGAGTATGCCAACCTATTCGCGCGAAATGCTGGTAGCGCATGTGCGGGTGGTTCTGGACGCCAATGGCAACGTCCTTGAGGCCAAGCTGGAAAAAGGCTCGCCGCGGCCTGATTTCAATGCGTCCACCGTCAACGCGGTATTGCGTACCCGCAAACTGCCGCCTCCGCCGACTCCGGCGCAGCGGAACATCGTCATTGTCTTCAACTCGCTGGAGCTGATGGGGCAATGAAGCTTTTCCCGAAAAACATTCAATCCCCCCGTGAACCGGCGTTCCCTGCCGGCGGGCGTCGCGCGCAGAGCGCGCATGCCCGGGCGGTCCGCCTCTCCATGAAAGAGGCAAAACATAGAGGAACCATCTGATGAAACGCCAGCTTGCCACCCTGCTTTTCGCTCTTGCCGCCGTATTGCTGCATTCCGCGTCACCGGCCAGGGCCGCCATGCAAATCGACATTTACGGCCCTGGGCAGAACATAGTGAACCTTGCCATGGCCGCTCCCCTTACCGCCCCGAGCGTGGAAGCGAAAAAACTGGGGGCGGCCATGAACGAGGCGGTCAAATCCAACCTTTCGTTTTTGCCTTTCATGCGCATCACTCAACCCAATGCCGTGCTGGGCGGCCTAGTCCTTCCCGCCTACAAAATGCCGGGCATCGACCTGAAGCGTTTCCAGCTCGCGGGAGCCGATCTGCTGATCACCGCCGGCTGGCCAAAGGGAGACGATGAAGGTTCCACTGTGGAAATGCGCCTGTATGAAACCTATTCCGGCCAATTTGTCTTTGGCAACGCCTATTCCAATGCCAAAAAAGAGGACATCAACAAAATCGCCGACCGGTTCTGTGCCGACCTTATGAAGGCCCTCACCGGGAACGGCGATTTTTTCCTCTCCACGCTGGCTATCGCCAAGAACAAGAAGGGCTCGCGGCAGCGTGACATCTGGCTGGTGCGCCCCACGGGACGGGATCTGCGCAAAATCACCTCCATCCCCGGTATCGCCATGTCGCCGTCATGGTCGCATGACGGTAAATATGTTGTCTTTTCCCACATGGACGACCGTACCCACGCCCTTGGCGTCTGGTCGCAGGGAAGCGGCCGGATACAACGCATCCGTTTTCCAGGCAACACGGTCATCGGCCCTGCTTTCATGCCTGACAACAAGGTCGCCGTCAGCCTTTCCACCGGGCAGTATCCCGATATTTTCCTCCTGAATCACTCTTTCCAGAAAGAAAGGGCCCTTGAACAGAGCAAATCCATCAACGTTTCGCCTTCCTTCGACGCCACTGGGCAGAAAATGGCCTTCTGCTCCAGCCGCCTTGGCGGGCCTCAGATTTTTCTCAAGGATCTCAAAACAGGTACGATAACCCGCGTTTCCCGCCACGGCACCTACAACACCGAGCCGTCCATCAGCCCCGACGGAACGCTGGTCGCCTATTCCCGCCTGACAGACCAGGGCAACCGCATTTTTGTGCAGGATCTGGTCAGCGGCATTGAACGTCAGGTCACGTTCGGCCCCGGCAGCGACGAACAGCCTTCCTTCGCCCCTGACAGCTATTTTCTGGCCTTCACGTCAAACCGCTCCGGCATGAAAAAAGTGTACCTGATGACCCGGCATGGCGGCGATGCGCGCATGGTGCCCACGGGCGACGGCGAAGCTTCCTTTGCCCGCTGGGGAAAACTGCCGACCCAATAACCTAAAACGGCATTCATTCCCCACCGCAACCCGCAAGGCCCTCCCATGCCGACACTGCTGCTCCTTGGAGGCAATTCCGTCATTGCCCGCGCCTGTGCCGGGATATTTGCCGCGCACGGATGGGATCTGCTCTTTGCCGGCCGCGATGCCGGGCGCATGAAGGCTATCGCGGAAGATATGGCGCGGCGTACCGGGAAGAAAACGGCCGGCGTGCCCTTTGACGCGCTGGCCCTAGACACGCACAGGACGTTTTGGGAGGCGCTTCCCACAGTTCCCGACGCTGTGCTGTGTGCCGTCGGCATATACGGCGGCCCAGCCCAGCACGCGGATCCGGAGCAGGTTGACCATCTTTTGCGCACCAACTTCAACGGCCCCGTCCATATGCTGGAAATCATCGCCCAGGACTTCGCCAGACGCGGGCATGGGACAATCATCGGCATCAGCTCTGTCGCCGGGCTGCGCATCCGTGCCGGCAAGGCGCCCTACGATACGTCCAAGGCGGCCTTTTCCGCATGGCTCGCCGGCGCGCGGGCACGCTTCGCCAAAACCGGCATCCACATACTGACCGTTCTGCCCGGCCCTGTGCGTTCCCCCATGACCGAAGGCCGCGACCTGCCCCCTCTTCTTGTCGCCGCGCCGGAACAGGCGGCCGCCGACATCTTCCACGCGGTCATGCGGGGCCGTTCCGTCATATACACGCCGTGGTTCTGGCGGCCGCTCATGTGGGTGGCCCGACTCATGCCGGAATGGCTTTTTAACCGTTGCGTACGCTAGTTCCAAAGCCCTTTCTGAGCGTCTCTCCTACCAGCGGACCTGCAATTCACCTTCCCGCGCGGTGCTGCGCCAGGGGATATTCTCATTTCGCAGCAACTGCCGCAGTTTCTCAGACGGGAAAGCAAACGTGTTCCCCAGCCCGCAGCTCACCAGGACTTCGCGCGGGGCCACCCGCCGGATAAACTCAAGGCTGACGCTGCCCGCCGAACCGTGATGCGGCGCCACCAGCACGTCCGCCCGCAGATCGCCCGGCGCGCGGGCCAGGCGGTTAAGCAGCGCGCTTCCCGCGTCACCAGGAATCAGCACAAGCCCGCGCCCGTTTCTGGTCAGCCGCAAAATCAATCCGTCATTATCGCTTTTCCTGCCGCCCGGCAGAGGGGCAAGCACTTCCAGCGCCAACCCCTCTCCCAAATCCACGCAATCGCCCGCGCGCACTTCCCTGGCAGGCACATGGCGAAGGGCCAGTTCGTTCATGAACGTCCGTTTTCGCATTTCCCCATCCGGAGAAAAATCCTTGCCGGGGAGCAGGGCGGCGCCGATACGAAACGTCCGCGCAAGAAAAGACAAGCCTCCCAGATGGTCCACATCGGGATGCGTCACCGCCACCAAATCCAGCCGGAGCGGCGCATTGTCAGCCAGCACAGGGGCCACAATATCCCTCCCGCTGTCAAAGCGGTCAGACGTAAAGCCCCCGCCATCCACCAGCACCCTGCGGTTTCCCGGAAGTTCCAGCAAAACCGCCTGCCCCTGTCCCACGTCCAGCACCCGCAGGGTTACCGTGTCAGCGAACGCGCGCAGATACCAGAGCGCAGGCCCGCACAAGCACAGAACAATCCCCGCCGCGGCGATCCGCCGCCATTTGGCAGGCGGCGGGAACGGCCTGAACAAAGAAAACGCGAATGTGACAATCAGAAGGCTCCAGCCAAGTCCCATCGTCCAGTGCGGACGCGGCAGCCAGAGACTGTTCAGCAGATTTGCCTGATCCAGCGAGGCAAGCCCCGCGAGCAATATCCGGCAGGGTTCCATGGCGCCCAGCAAAAAAAGCGACGCGCCGGTTTTAAAACCGGTTATGAGACAAAACAACCCCAGAAAGGCCAGCGGCAGCACAAAAAAACCCAGAATGGGCAGCCAGAGGAGATTGAGCAGGAACCAGGGGGATATCCGGCCGAAGATATACAGGGAAAGCGGCAGCGTCGCCGCCTGTACAGCCAATGAACAGGCCAGGAGCGACACCATGAACCGGCCGACCGCAAAAAGTATCCGCCGGCACGGCGAGGCAGGGACTTTCCCCGCGAAGGCCCCGCGCCACAATGCTGCCAGTGTCGGCGAAAGCAGCGCGATGCCCGCCACTGACGCAAAGGAAAGCTGTACGCCGATATTCGTGAGGCAGGCGGGGGAAGCGACGGCCATGCACACAAGCGCGGCAAGCATGGCATCAGGAAAGGCGGCCGGACGCTTCCGCCAGAAAAAGAGCGCCCAGAAAGCCAACATCAGAAATGCCCGCCAGAGGGACGGCGGCGCGCTTCCCAACCATAAATAACCTGAAGCGAAAAAAAGCGACAGCGGCATTACCGCGCGATTGCGGGGAATACGCAGCCAGATACGCGGCCAGAACGCGCCGGCCAGCCACAGAAAGGAAAACGCGAACACCCCCATCACCGCGAGATGCTGCCCCGAAAGGGCGATGCTGTGCACAAGGCCCGCGCGGGTGAGGCGCTCCACTTCGTCCACACCAAGATACGACCGGTCGCCAAACAGCAGCGCCGGCAGCATGCCCCAGCCTCCCGGCGGCGACGGCGCCGACTGTCCGTACTGGCCAGGCGGAGGCGGAGGCGTCGGCCGCAGGCGCTCAAGCTCCTCCACCAGCCTGACGCGCCACGCTTCACGCAGCGTGGCCAGGGCTGAGCCCGACTGCACCACGCGCGGATTCCCCTTGTCGGCGAAAGAATACGCCCGCCAAAAAATCCCTTGGCGCGCCCAATCCCCGGCGTCACGTCCCGCATTGCGAAAACCAACGGCGGGCAGAACCCGCAGCGCAGCGGAGACGCGCTCTCCGCTGACAGGACGCCATAAGGGAGCATCCCATGTCCATGCCAGCCGCCCGGGAAGCGCCTGCCCCGCCTGCGTAACATCCTCCAGAATGACACGCTGCTGCCCGCCGGGCAGGCCGCGGCTTTCGACAACCGCACCGGTTATCTCCGTGCGCCCTTTTCTTCCGTCCCATCCGCGCATTTCCGGGAGAACGCCGTCCCGCCATCCAGCATAGGCAAAACCAGCCAGCGCCGCCGCAAGCACCAGCAAAACGCGCAAAGGCTCGCGGCTGCGGCTGTCGAAGCAGAAAAAAAGCGGAAGCAGCACCCACGCCGCCGGCCACCAGTGCGCCGCTATCCCGGCCACCAGGGCCAGAAGAACGATTTGCCGGAACAAAAGCGGCGGGAGCGGAAGCGGTTTCATGTCAGCCCCGCAAGGAATGGATGCCGAAAAGAAAAAGGCTCAGCCAGTGCGCAAGCAAACCAAAACACAGGAGGAGCTTCCCGCTCCTCCTGAAAAAACCTGAATAGCCAGCGTTCTCCCGGGGGAAAAGCGTCGCCCAGCGCCTGAACCGGCTCAGACCTGCCAGGACGCGCGCACGGTTTCGTGCCAGGCGCGGAAAGACTGGATAAACGTATCCAGCGGCAATTCAGCGCGCTCGCCTGTCTTGCGGTTCTTGGCCTCCACCACGCCGCGCGCCAACCCTTTCCCGCCCAAAATCAGCTGACAGGGGAAGCCTAACAAATCGGCATCCTTAAATTTTACGCCCGGCCGTTCCTCACGGTCGTCCAAAAGCACATCCATGCCTTCGGCCTCCACCAGGCGCGCCAGTTCGTCCGCCCGGGCGGAGACGGACGGATCCCTGGGATCAAGGCACACCAGCATCACCTCGTATGGCGAAAGCGCCGGCGGGAAGGCGATGCCGTCCTTATCATTGCACTGCTCGATGCAGGCGGCGACGACACGCGAGACGCCGATGCCATAGCAGCCCATAATCATGGTCTGTTCCTTGCCCTGTTCGTCCAGGAATACGGCGTTCATGGCCTCGGAATACTTGGTGCCCAGCTTGAACACATGCCCGACTTCAATGCCACGCGCAAGGCCGATGGCCCCGCCGCAGCGCGGGCACGGATCGGAAGCGGTGATAAGGCGCAGATCCGCCCATTCGATTTTTGCCGTCACATCACGATCCAGCCTGATGTGCAGGAGATGGATGCCGGTCCTGTTTCCCCCCGCGATCATGTCGGAAGAGCCGCGAAGCTCATTGTCCGCCACCACGCGGATGCCGGGGCAGAGCGTTTCAATCCCCACAGGCCCGGCGAAGCCCACTTCAGCCGAGGTCCAGGCCTGGACATGTTCGGGCGTGGCAAACACGATTTCATCAGCGCCAAGTACGTTCTTCAGCTTGATTTCGTTCAGCTCGCGGTCACCGCGAAGCAAAACGGCCACAGGCTTGCCGTCAGCCTCGAACAGCAGCGTCTTGATCAACTTTTCAGGCTGCACAGAAAGAAACGCGCAGACTTCTTCAATAGTGTGGCTGTCGGGCGTCTCCACAGGCGCGGCGGCGGGGCAGTCCGCGGGCGGCGGAGACGACGCGCAGCTGACAGCGGCGCGTTCGACATTGGAAGCCCAGTCACAGCGCGTGCAGTAGGAAATGGTGTCTTCGCCGGTCTCGGCCAACACCATGAACTCGTGCGAAAAATTCCCGCCAATGGAGCCGGAGTCCGCTTCAACAGGACGGAATTTCAGCCCCATGCGCGAGAAAATTGCCTTGTAGGCCTCGAACATCCTGCGGTAGCTCACATCGGCCCCGGCATCGTCGCGGTCAAAAGAGTAGGCGTCTTTCATCATGAATTCACGCCCCCGCATGAGCCCGAAACGCGGCCGTATCTCATCGCGGAATTTGGTCTGGATCTGGTACAGATTCATCGGAAGCTGCCGGTACGACCGCACTTCGCCGCGCAGCAGATCCGTCACCACTTCCTCATGGGTGGGGCCAAGGCAGTAATCGCGGTCGTGGCGGTCCTTGAAACGCAGCAGTTCCTTGCCATACTTGACCCAGCGCCCGGACTCCTTCCAGAGGTCTCCCGGCTGTACGGCGGGCATGAGGATTTCCAGCGCGCCCGCGCGGTTCATCTCTTCGCGGACGATTTGCGCCGTCTTGTTCAGGGTGCGCAGCCCCAGCGGCAGCCATGTGTAAATGCCGGCTGTCAGCTTGCGGATCATGCCCGCCCGCAGCAAAAGTTTGTGGCTGATAACCTCGGCGTCTCCCGGGGCTTCCTTGAGAGTGGGGATATAGGATTGGCTCCAGCGCATGGATGAGCTCCGTCTCTGTGTAGGTCAAGGCCCATCCCCCAGAGGCAATGGGGGATGGGGGAAGAATTTCAGCGGGCGGCGCGGCTGATACGCGCCAGCACAGACTCGCGGCCCATGGCCGCCATCAAATCCGGCAGATGCGGGCCGCTCTGGCTGCCCAGAAGCGCCACTCGCAAAGGCGGCCCAACCTGCTTGAATTTCAGGTTGTTTCCAGCCACATAACCGTTCAGCGCCTCGTCCAGCGGCGCCGCATCAAACACGGGCAGCGCCGCGAACACATCATGCATTTCGCGCAGGCGCAGCCTGCCTTCATCAGTCAGCGCTTTTGCCACCGCTTTTTCATCATAGATCAGCTCATCCGCCGGGCACAGCAGCCGCGCCATGTCATCGGCAAGGCTCAGCAAATCCCCCGCCCGCTCGCGGTACAAAGCCACAAAAGGCTCAAGCCTCGCCGCGGCAGCCGCAACGCCCTTTTCAGCCACAAACGGCTCCACAAGGGCAGCCAGCTTGTCCACCGGCGTTTCGTGCAGGTAATGGGCGTTGAACCAATTCAGCTTTTCAAAATCAAAACAGGCCGCCGAGCTGTTCAGGTTTTTCCCGTCAAAATACCGCACCAGCTCGTCCATGGTGAAAACTTCCTGATCGCCATGCGACCAGCCAAGCCGCACCAGACAGTTGACAAGCGCCTCAGGCAAAAGGCCGTCCTTCTGGTATTCCACTACGGCTCGGGCGCCATGCCTTTTGGACAGTTTCTGCTTGTCCGGCCCGAGAATCATGGGCACATGCCCAAACACGGGGAGTTCCCAGCCAAGCGCCTTGTACAGCATGATCTGCTTGGGCGTGTTGGGAACATGGTCGTCGCCGCGCAGCACATGCGTGACGCCCATGTCATGATCGTCCACAACCACAGCCATATTGTAGGTGGGCATGCCATCCGAACGACGCAGCACCATGTCATCCAGCTCGGCCACGTCAACGGAGACAGTCCCTTTCACTATATCGTCAAAGACAATGCGCCCGCCGCCGGGCATGACCGCGTCCACATTCAGCCGCACCACGCTGCCCTCAGCACGGGTCAACCCCCGCGACCGGCACCGGCCGTCATACCGGGGCTTTTCGCCTCTGGCTCGGGCGGCCTCACGCATGGCGTCCACTTCCTCGGCTGTGCACGAACACCAGTACGCCTTGCCCGTCTCAAGGAGCTTGTCCACGGCAGCGTTGTATAAAGCCGTCCGCTTTGTCTGGTATGCCAGCTCCCCGTCCCAGTCCAGCCCCAGCCAGCGCATAGAGGCCAGAATGGAATCCGTATATTCCTGCCTTGAACGCTCAAGGTCGGTATCTTCAATGCGCAGGCGGAACTCGCCGCCGTAATGCCGCGCCAGCAGCCAGCAGAACAGCGCCGTACGCGCGCCGCCAATATGCAGATGCCCGGTAGGGCTTGGCGCGAAACGCGTGATGATTTTTTTCATGTTGCATCCTTGGTTTTGAAAAGCCCTCGCGCGATAAACGCCGCGCGCCCCTCCGCAGGCCCGCGCGGCGAACGCCTATTGCTAGCATGTTTCCCCCGGGGAATCCAGCCTTGCGAAGCCCTGAGCGCACAAAGAAACTGCCGGGACTGAAATAGATGCCAGAAAGGAGCGACGGCGCATGCTGCAGCGCCATGACATCTTCGGGACTGAACGCTTTGCGGAGCGCGTTCCGGAAATGCACCGGGTGCTGGAGCGCCTTCATCATACGGGAGCAAACAGGTTCACGCCCGGCCGCTCTGGCACCAGCGTCAGTACGAGCCAATGCGCTGCAGTTGGCGAGAGGAGGAGAAACATCACTGGCGTGGCACCCACAACCAAGGGGAGGCGTGACAAATAAAGAAACCAGCCGGGAAAGAATTTCATCCAACATTCAAGCCGATAGATATTTCCGAACACGGCCTGCGCGATTCCAACAAACGGGGTGGCATCGCCCCTGACGACTTATTCCGACACCACCTTCATCAGCACGCCGACACCATAGTACGGCGTTGGCAGAAGTTTTCAGAGAAAAAAGTGGTACGGGAATTGGATGGAATTGCGTTTGATGAAATTCCTGCGGCCTAACTGATGCCGGGAAACTGGAATTTGTCAAAGCGTAGTCAACCTGCTTTTCAATAGTGGAATTCCTTTTTCCATCCACCATTCGTTATCAACACCGCCGGAACTCATTCCTCCATGAGCAAACTGCTCTATTACGGCAAAATCGCCGTATTTGTCGGTCATAACCTTGCCTGAAAGGGAAAAGTATTCCTTTTTTATCCACTTTTCCAGTTCGTCAGGAGAAATAATATCCATATGCTCCGCGAGTTCTTTTAAGTGATTCCAAAAATACGGATCTCCCCTGAATCCCCAGCTTTCAGGTTTTTCTTCAAATATTTTTGACAGTTTCATATTCTTGCTCCTCCTCAGATCCCGATTTGGCGTCTTCCCTGCAAACATGAATTTATCATTCAGTAAATTTGCTGAAGTCAGCAAATAATCTGTTAGCAAATCTTCTCAGATAAGTCTGATCAATCTCGTTTTCAAAGTTAATTTCCTGTGTGTAGCCGAAAGCGTTTTTATTGTTCAGCCGTCCCATGACTCTTATATGACCGCTTGTTTCAGCAATGAACTCGATGTAATTGTGAGCACTGTATGGTTCTTCCAGTCTTGCCTCTCCTGTCAGTGTTTCATAAAGTTCCTTCAGATGTAAAGCAAATTCAGCAATCCCCTGAACACCGACGTCCATAAATGTATCCGCCGAATAGTCGTAACTAGAAACCTTCACACCAAGATTTACATTTACAGGATATGCAAAATCCTGTTCATGGATCTCTGGAAAAAGCTCTAATATGAATGTGTCTGCTTCGATTCTGTACATTTTTATCCTCACAAACTGGAATTTGTCGGGATAAATCAGGCTTATACTATCCAAGTCTCCATGTCTGATGCTGATGCAAACTTTTCAAAGGACTGCCTGCTCATGGCGAGCAAAGTTTCCAGGTCAATGGTGTTTTCAAAGCAATAGATGACCGTGAGGATATCTCTTGCCTTTTGTGTGACCATGGCACGCGTGGAATCCGACATGGATGAGCCGAATATCCCAACGTCGTCGGCAAGGACGAGCATGTTTTCCATGTCGAGGAAGCCTTTGCCGATCCCCATGTATCCTTCTCCCTGTTCCGCCTTGCGGAAAACAATGGGGCCTTTGATGGCATTGAGATCATAGGAACCAGCGGACAGGCCGCTTTTTACAGAAATGAGGTTGTTCACATCAACGACGGAATTGATGCGGTAGAGCTCATCACCACGCCTGACCCTGCGCAAAAGGGCTTCCGAAGAGACTCTGTATCTGCCCGGATCCCTGCCGAAAGCCTTATACGCCGAACGGCTACCTCGGATGCCCGGTATCCCGCTCCATTCCCTGCCTTCAATGGCTGCTCTGACCTGTGGCAGAACATCCTCATCCATATGGGACCAGAAACGGTCATCCGGCTCTCCGACCTCCGCATGGAAGTGCATCACCCCCAGGCGTATTTCGGGATAGACCGCATACAGTCTTTTATCAATGGTCACATCATATCGCATGGGCATTGTCTCCAAATTATCCGGCTGTGCGTCATCTCTGCAAACGGAAATTTGTCTTCATTTATTACCAAATCCCCTGCGGTTCCTTCGTATCCACAGGAATTGTCACTTCGCAGGCTCGATCTTTCTGTAAGGCGTCGCGCGTCCCTCTTAGCAACCAGTAATTTTTCCAGTATTCCCACCACTTCCTTGACAACGGCTCTATTTCTTCTTCCGATATCGGTGCGTTTTTACTCACGACCTCCATCCGATCACCACCGGCAATGACGCCTGTATCTCCGCACTTTGCAGCAATCAGATGGTTTGCACGTGTCAGGGTATCCATACCATCAAATTGTGTTATCGGCGTCTGGTTTCTGTACCCGTCGTACACTTTCTGCGCATATTCCGGATTATCGAATTCTAGTTCATACGCATCGCACTCAAAAGCCGAGATCTCATCATCATAAAATCGCTCATACCAAGGTCTTACTGCGTCTTCATCTAGGGCGTCCAAGAATACAGCAAATACATTGCCAAAGAACCGGATCGCGATCACGTCCATAGCGTGGGTATCCCTCTCAGGTTTCGACTCATCGTACAGTTGTACATCGCAAAATTCCAGTTGCAGCATGTCGTTTTCCATGTGCCACCATTGCCAGGCGCCCGCGTCAGAGATGGCATCAGCCAATATGTCCAAAGCTTTTTTATTCATGAGTCCGCTCCCTACAACATCCCGATTTGCTTGCCTGTTTTATAAAGCAAACGCACCGGAAAGTCAGCTTAAAAATGCGGTTTAACTTTTCCTGAGTATTCCGCACGCGAGTATGTTCTCGACGCGGCGCGGCTGACGGCGAAACAGCGTCTCGCTTTTTCTCCTTGTGATTTGTGTATACTCGAAGAGAACAATTCTCCATCCTTATTGTCCCCTGCATGCCATGCCACACAGTACAATCAGCCAGGAAATGCGGAAATTGGGGGAAACAAAGGGCTGAGGGAAGTTCCCCAAAAGGATTCCGGCGACGGCTCCGC
>Ga0208297_1001358_pt1 | contig 24382 bp, 18 predicted proteins | sample LMS_cellobiose_e_FD_187367 | JGI IMG/M metagenome (GOLD analysis project Ga0208297, IMG submission 187367) | Rumen-fistulated moose microbial communities from Alaska, USA - LMS_cellobiose_enrichment (SPAdes) (version 2) | ecosystem: Host-associated > Mammals > Digestive system > Stomach > Rumen... | reverse complement strand
CGGAAGAGTATCTTGATTATCGGCGCAGGTCATGTCATCAGCGTCAAGGAAATGCTAAAGCAGGTTTATCCGGAACTGCACGTAGTCTTGATGTACGATGAAGAATGATGACTGAAGGCTTGACCGCTTTCTCATTGACATCGGCAAGGGTGCGGGCGTTGCGCCATAATAACAGTAATTTATGCGTGAATTGATTGACACTATCAGAAAATCAAAGTGGGCTACTTTGGTTTTGATAATACTAGGATGCGTTCTTGTATTCTGGGTTCAGTGGAATGCATCTGAATGGCTTGCACCACTTCATCTGCAATCTCGCTCTTTAGGCCAGTATATCTTAAAATGGTTATTGACCTTCATTCCAGTGATAATCATTCTTTTAATATTGCATAGACCATCAGCTATAATAGAATCTCTCGGCCTTAAAGGTTCAATTCTGAAAGGAGTATCATTCGGTTTCCTATTTACGACCCCTTTGTATATATGTTTTGCCATTATCGGGAAATTCAATTCTGAACTGACTTTCATCTATGTCCTGCAATGGTGTTTACTTGCGGCGTTAATCGAAGAAATCTTGTTCAGGGGGTTTCTCTTCGGGCAATTATTTCGGGTAGGAAAATTTGGATTCTTTTGGGCGGCCTTACTGCCTGCCGTTTTTTTCGGGATGTTCCACATATACCAAGGTCACGACTTCCTCTCCTCTTTGGCTGCTTTTGGAGTAACGATGGTAGGTTCATTCTTCTTTAGTTGGATGTATGTGGCATGGAATTTCAACTTATGGGTTCCTATCTTCCTTCATTTTTTCATGAATCTAGCGTGGGCTTTATTTGTGGTTGAAGGTACTGAAAACGCTGCTGGTGGCTTGATTTCAAATATCTTGCGTGTGGTTTGTGTGGTATTTGCGATTGTGTTTACCGTCTTCTATGATAGGAAAAGAAACAAGGAGGCATTGAATATCCCTGTCTTCAAGATATAAAGAATTCCAATTTCTAGGTCTGAACACTGATGGCGATTAACCTTCATACCTGGACCCCCGCTGATAAACCGGCGCTGATGGCGCTGTGCAATGCCGTTGACAGGACATACCTGTCGGACCGGCTGCCGTATCCTTATACGGAGGCAGATGCCGATTGGTGGCTGGGGATGGTGGCGGAGAATGATGGCAAGGAGGGTGTCTGGCGGGCCATCGTCGTGGACGGACTGATTGTCGGCAGTATTTCCGTGGAAAGGATGACCAATGAGAATCGCTCCGTCGGGGCGATTGGCTATATGATTCTGACACCGTTCTGGTCCCGGGGCATCGGCACGGAAGCGGTTCGGCTGATCTGCGGGATTGCTTTCCGGGAGCTGACGCTGGAGCGCATCATCGGAGAGGTGTTCCCGGAGAACCTGGCATCGGCCCGGGTGCTGGAGAAGAATGGCTTTCGGCTGGAGGAGACGAAGGTCGGGGCTGTTGTGAAGGGCGGGACGGCGGTGGATGTGAGGGTGTACAGACTTCCTCGTTGAGTTTATTCTGCAATCAGCTTATACCCTGTTCCCCGGACATTGACAATGCGGATGCGGGGATCTTTGGAGAGGGAGCGGCGGAGACGGGTGATGAAGACCTGGAAACTGCGGGCGTTGAAGAAGTCATCGTCGCCCCAGAGGTCGAGGAGGAGGTTCTGCATGGGTACGACTTCTCCGCAGGCCCGGCAGAGACGGCGGAGGATTTCGGCTTCGCGGTGGGAGAGGTTGGCGGTTTTACCTTCCGGGAGGTATTCAAGCGTCTGGGATGAGGGCGTAAAGCGATAATCTCCAAGGGTGTATTCGTTCTGCTCCGGTTCCTGACGTTCGGTCATATAGGCCTTGCCCATCAGGGCCTTGATGCGGACGATGAGTTCTTGGATGGCGAATGGTTTCTTGAGGTAGTCGTTGGCGCCCAATTCGAAGCCGGTGACCACATCGTCCGGGGTGGATTTGGCCGTGAGGAAGAGCACGGGGGTATGGTCGTCGGTCTTCCTGATGCGGCGGACCATTTCGAAGCCGTCCATACGGGGCATCATGACATCGGCAATGAGGACGTCCGGATGAATCTCGAAGAATCGTTTGAGGCCTTCGGCTCCGTCGTATGCGGTCTCCACCGTGAAGCCCTTGCTGCGGAGGGTTTCACTGACGATCTGGACGAGGGTCTTTTCGTCTTCGACAAGGAGGATTTTGATGGCGCTCATAGATTCTTCACTTCGTTCAGAATGACAATACAAATTCACTGCCCTTGCCGAGGGCGCTGGTGACGGAGAGGGTGCCGCCGTGCTTTTCGGCCATCGTCCGGGCGTAATAGAGGCCGAGGCCGTAGCCCTTGACATCGTGGATATTGCCGGTGGGAACACGGTAGAACTTTTCGAAGATATGCTTCTGCTTGTCGGGAGCGATGCCGATGCCGTTGTCCCGGACACGGATTTCGGTGCCTTCATCGGTGGCTTTCGCCGTGATGTCGATGCGGACCGAGGAGCCGGAGTATTTGATGGCGTTGTCGATGAGGTTGCTGAGGATATTGGAGAGGTGGAAGCGATCCGCGTCGAGCACCAGGCCCTTTTCTACATCTATGTGGATGTCGCAAGGCTTTCCGGCGGAGAGACGGTGCTGCTCGGAGAGTTTCTGCAGCAGGGGCTCCAGTTCAATGGTCTCGCGCCTGAGTTCGAAGGTCTTGCGGCTTTCCATGCTCATCGAGAGAATCTGCTCAATCATTCCTTCCAGCTTCTCCAGCTGTCCCTGGCTGATTTCCAAGTATTCGCGGCGTTTCTCCGGATCATTGCCCGCATCGAAGTTGAGCAGGGCGTCATTGGCGGCGTAGGCAACGGCCACCGGGGTCTTGAGCTCGTGGGTGATGTTGTTGGTGAAGTCGCTCTTCATCTCTTCCAGGCTCTTCTGTTTGAGCATGGTATGGATCAGGAACCAGAAGGAGAAAGCCAGGATGAGGAAAAGCACCAGCGAGGCGGCGATGACACCTGCCATCTTACGGAGAATGACCAGCGTGAGTGGCTCCATGGTAAGCCGGTATATCTTGCCTTCACCCTCTTCTCCATAGGAAAGGTCAAAGTCTTTTGCGCGGGAAGAGGGTGTATATCCTTGGGTGGATACGACCGCCAGGGTATCTGCTCCGGAGAGCATCAACAAGCGGTGTGGCGCATTGACATCGTAAGAGACAAGCCGTTCTATGAGAATGCTGTCCAGCACGGCGGGATTGGGCTCGGAGAGGTTGTCTATTCCTTGGTGAAGTCCTATTTGGTACGCAGAGGACATCTCGTCGATGCTGTTGACCGCATATGAGGATGCCGAGGCGCTGAGGGAGCCTTCGGATTTCTCTGTTTTGACGGTGGTTACTTTGATGGTGCGGGTTCCGTCCTTATTTACAACAACAGAGTCTGTTCTCACATTGGTCTGTTTATCGGCTTTCGACCAGCCTGTGGATACGGATACGCTACCATGGAGATCGCCTTCTGAACGGAGTGCATTCACTCTCTCCATGATTTCCGCGAAATCCGCCATCTGCAAGGAGACATTTATGAGTGATTCGTCGGACTGGTAACGGGATTTGTATAGGCCCGACAGCCAGTATATCTGATAGCCAAAGAGGGCTGTCAGCGATACGATCAGCAATATGATGATGCGTCTGGACGGAAGTTTCATGGTGCAAAGTTAGCCGATTTTCCTCATTTACAGGGCGTTTTAACACTATTTAACACTTCTTAACATTGCTTTAACATAGTTTCTCTCAGATTCAGGGCAATTTTGCAGCGTGAAATAATGGCCGAAAAGGACGGCCGAGAATATTACGTATGAAGAGATCCTTTTTATTGTTTTTATTATTGACATTGACAGCAGCGAGTGCTGCCGCCCAGGAACCGGATTCGCTTGCGTATTATGCTGCTGCAGATAGTTTGTATCTTGAACTGTCTGAGGCGGTTGTCGTGGGAGAAATCCCCGTAGTGAAGGTGGACAAAGGTGCGCTGGTGTATGACCTGCCGCGTATTCTGGAGAAAACGCCTGCCGATAATGCTTTCGAGGCTATCAGCAAATTACCTGGTGTGATACCGCAGGGTGACGGTTTTTCCGTGGCAGGGCGCAGTGCAACTGTGGTTATCGACGGGAAAGTTTCTACGCTGTCGGCCGACCAGGTGAATGCGCTGCTGCGCTCGACACCGGTGAGCCGGATTGCCAAAGCGGAGGTGATTCCCAATGCCACGGCGAAGTACCAGGTGCGTGGCGCCCTCATCAACATTGTCCTGAACCACAACGCCGAGGACCGGGGCAAGCTGCAGGGCGAGATTTACGGGAAGTATGCGAACGAGTACGCCGGCAGCGCCCAGGGACGGGGTTCCCTGCTCTATACCAAAGGGAAGTTCTCGACGGACTTGATTTATAGTTATGGTTTTAACCAGATACACAATGACAATACAATGGAGGCGCGGCATAGGCTCAATGATGGAAGTATTCACAATATTTCACAAAATGAGCTGGTGGATACCCGTGAAAAGTCGCATCAAGTTCGCTGGGGAGCCGATTATTTCTTTGCAGAGAATCACAGGGTCAGCCTTGTATATAACGGGAATTTCGGCAAGTCAGGTACAGACCTGAATACGACAGGGACCGAAATCTCTACCGCCCGGATAGACAGAAACAAGCAGTTGCATAACGTCCGCGCAGATTACATGGCGCCTTTCGGGCTTTCCGTCGGTGCGGAATATACACACTACAGCAAGCCCTCCAACCAGCTGCTGAAGAGCACCTTCGAAGGGGCGGACTGGCACTTCCGGACGGAGGACCGGCAGACAATTGACCGCTGGAAAGTGTTTGCCGGACAGGAGCACAGTCTGGGAAGCGGCTGGGAATTGAATTACGGCGTGGATCTGGAATGGGCCCGGGACAAGAGTTTCCAGTGGTACTACGACCCGGCTACCGGGCAGAAAATCAATGTTGCAGGAGACGGCGGCTTCAGTTCCCTGTTGGACGAGCAGTCGCAGAATGTGTATGCCGGCTTCAGCAAGGTCTTTTCTCAGAAGTGGCAGATGGACGGGTCGCTGGCAGTTGAGCATTTCAAGAATGCAGCTTGGAATGACTGGTCAGTATATCCTACGCTCAATCTGACCTGGCTTCCAGCGGCTGGCCATATTGTCCAGCTGGGGCTTTCCTCTGACAAAGGCTATCCTGATTATTGGTCGCTGCAGAGTACGACGACACATTCCAACGCTTACACAGAGATTGTGGGCAATCCTTCGCTCCGCCCGAAAAAGGAGTATCAGGCAGCACTTTCGTATATCTTGAAGAGCAAGTATGTATTTACGGCATACTTCAGCCATACCAAAGATTATTTCATCCAGCTGCTTTATCAGAATCCGGACCGCCTGGTGCAGACTTATCGTGCCCTGAACGAAGATTTTATGCAACAGGCCGGCATCCTGGCGACGATTCCCTTCGCGGTGGGCGACTGGTGGAATGCACAGACCCGGCTCATCGGTGCTTGGCAGCGCGAAAAGGATAGCGATTTCTACGATATTCCGTTCGACAGAAATATTTTCTTCGGAATGTTTGTGATGAACAATACCTTCACTCTGTCAAAGAAGCACAATCTTAAACTTCTGGTGAACGGAATGATACGTTCCAAGGGCATTCAGGGCAACTATGACCTGCCCGCTTCCGGGAACCTGGACGCCTCTTTACGCTGGGGGTTTGCCGATGGCCGTGGACTGCTCAACATCTTCTGCTCCGACATCTTCCAGACCAGCATGATTTCGCCGGTTATCGATTATGGTGGCATGTATGTTAAATCCGTCTACAAGGGCTATCGCCGATTTGGCGTATCTCTTACCTGGAAGTTCGGCGGATATACGGAGAAGAGGCGTGAGGCTGTGGATACGGGGCGGTTCAAGTAGTAGGGATTCATAAGCACGGTTAAACATAAATACTGACAAGGACTGCCGTTATCTCAGAGTGAGGTGGCGGCGGTTTTCTTGTTCCGTTCCGCAAGGGGAATGGAACAGGTGGGACACGGTCATTTTATGCAGGCTTGATTCTTGCTGTCTGCATCAGCCGTTACTGAACCTTATTACAGTATGAGAGTATTACGCGCCATCCTGATAGCTGTATTATTGTTCCCTCAAATCTTGAGAGCCCAGACTTCTTTCGATCCGGGAGAAGGATGCCTCAATGTGGTTGAATTTACAGCAGGACCTGGGCTGGGCACCTTTGGCGACAGGCTCATTGGGGCGAATTATCTTCACGAGAGGTTTATCAACGAGCTGTTCAGCGTTGGAGCGGGTGCCGGATACAGCTACCACCAGCAGTACCAGTTCTCAGCCCTTCCAGTATATTTCAGCACGCATTATTTCTTCACGGACAATAGGTTCTCTCCGTTTGTCAATCTCAAGGCGGGCATATATTGGATGCTTGGACCAAAGAATATCGACACCTTTCTAAAGTACTCCATTTCTGGAAAACAGCCTGGCTTTAGTTTGTATGTTTCTCCGGGCGCCGGCGTCAAGGTTCATCTCACTTCGCACATCGGGCTGAAGGCCTCAGTGAGTTATGACGGGTACCTGGTTAATGCGTTTGACAGCGCCAAGAACAATTATCACATATCGATGGTCCCCAATCTGGGGATTAACTTCGGCCTGTGCTTTCAGATTCCTGGGTGGTAGGGTCGCTACTCTGCTATCAGTTTGTAGCCTGTCCCCCTGACGTTTATGATCCGAATGCGCGGGTCCTGGGAGAAGCAGTGACGGAGACGAGTGATAAGGACCTGGAGGCTGCGGGCGTTGAAGAAGTCGTCGTCGCCCCAGAGAGACAGGAGGATGTTCTGGGTGGGGATGATGCTGCCGCTGCCTTTGCATAGGAGCAGGAGAATATCGGCCTCGCGGCGCGGAAGGAGGGTGATTTCTCTGGTAGGCGTATGGAGCAGCTGGGCCGATTCGGGCGAGAAGCGGTATTCGCCGATAGTGTAGGTTTCCTGCGTCTCTTCCCGGGATGGCTGTTTTCGTCCCAAGAGGTTTTTCATCCGGGCTACCAGCTCCGGAATGGCGAAGGGCTTTTTAAGATAGTCATCGGCTCCCAGGTTGAATCCGGTGACAACATCGTCCACGGTGGTCTTTGCGGTTAGGAACAGGATGGGCGTTTCCTTGTCGCTCTGTCGGATGGCTTTCACCATATCGAAACCGGACATCTTGGGCATCATCACGTCCACCACCAGGATGTCGGGACGGATTTCAAAGTATCGGCGCAGGCCTTCCGATCCGTCATAGGCCAGCTCGACGGAGAAGTCCATCGTCTCCAGGGCGTCTCTCACGATGCCGGAGAGCGTCCTTTCATCCTCTACCAACAGTACCTTGTAATTCATAGTTCAATGGTGAATGTGCTGCCCTTGCCGGGTTCGCTATCGACGGAGATATGGTCACCGTGCTTCTCTACGATGGTTTTGGCAAAGAATAGGCCGATACCGTAGCCTTTGACATCGTGGACATCACCGGTGGGTACGCGGTAGAATTTCTCGAAGATATGGGCCTGCTTCTCAGGAGCGATGCCGATGCCTTTGTCACGGACCGATATCCGGACGTGGCCATCTTTCTCGTCGGCAGAGAGATGAATGTCTGCGCTGTCGCCGGAGTACTTGACGGCATTGTCCAGGAGTGTGGCAATGACGCTGGACATTAGGGAGGCGTCTATGTCGGCAGTAAGGCTCTCAGGTATGACGCTGACGGCTATCTGGCAGGGCTTACCGGCACTGAGGCGGGTCTGGGCCGCTACGGACTCCAGCAACGGCTTCAGCTCAGTGCTCTCGATGCGGAGCGAGAGGCGATTCCGGTTCTCCATCGACATGGAAAGGATCTGCTCTACCATTCCGTTTAGTTTCTCCAGGGACTCCCGGGTTACCTTCAGATATTCTTCCCGTTTCTTAGGATTTTTGTCAAGACCATAGACCAGCATGGCGTCATTGGCGGCATAAGCAACGGCGATGGGGGTCTTCAGCTCGTGGGTCATATTGCTGGTGAAATCGGACTTCATTTCATCCAGCTCGCGCTGCTTGCGAAGGGCGCGTACCATCAGGTAGAAGACCAGTGCCAGAATCAGGAGAATGCCGGCAGACATCAGGAGGACACCCATCATTCCCCGGAGGATGGAACCGGTCATCGGCTCGCAATACAGTTCATATCCGGCGCCGCGGTTGGCGATGGATGTCATAGATATGTGTTCATCCCGTGAAGACGAAGTGTATGCCGGGGTTTGGGCTTCGGCCAGGACTTCTTCCCCGTCCATCAGGAGAATCCGGTGCTCCAGCGGATAGCCCAGGGAGTCCAGCCGGTGCGTGAGGATGCTGTCCATGGCGGGAAGGTTCGTCTCGCCACTTGTTTCTCCGAGAATATCGGCCTCAAGAGGCTTGTCCACCTTGGTAACCGTAATGGCTTTGGGAATGCTGTCCCCTGGTGTAGCGAACTGGGTGGAGACGATTCTCGAAAGCCGGACATTACTTCCACCGTAAACCAGCGCTGAGAAATGTACGCTGTCTGAGGACTGTTTCCGCCGGGCGGTGAGCTCCTCCATCTCCGCCCAGGTGATGGAAACCCGGATTTCGGAAACGGCCGCTTCCCGGCGGGTCTTGTACAGGCCCTTGATCCAGTAGAGTTCATACGCTGCGATGGCCGCCAGGGAGATGATGGCCAGCAGGGGCAGAAGATATGATTTCCTGAATCTCACGATGCAAAGGTAGCAAGAATCAAGGGATTTCGGGTGGTCGTTAACACTTGTTAACACTCTCTTAACGTTTCGTTAACCATCATTTCGGGCGGCAGGCAGTACTTTTGTGCCACAATCAATGATTTCAAACGATGAAAAAGATTCTTGTTTTCGTGATGATGCTCTCGGCCCTGATGGCCGGCGCACAGGAAAAGGCGCAGTACCGTGTGACGTATGATTGCGACGCCCAATATGGGCCCCAGCGCCAGGTTTATCGCTGGCATCTGGATATCGGCGAAACGAGCGCCGTATTCTATAGTCCCAACAACAGGGCCAAGGACAAGGTGATTGATGAAGTGGTGGGCGACAATGATGTCACTTCTGTGATGGCCAGGCTCCGGACCATCAGGAGCAAGTTCCCGAATCCCAACCCACTTGAAGTGCTTGTGGAGCCTTCGGCAGAGGGAAGGTACACTTACCTCAATGATATCGTGAGTGATAAGATGTGGTATGAGGAGAAGCTTCCGCAGATGTCCTGGGAAACGACCGGCCGGGACACGACAGTGTGCGGGTATGCCTGTCTCCAGGCAAAGGCAATAGTGTATGGCCGTGACTGGACGGTTTGGTTTGCTCCGGAGATTCCGGTATCCTATGGCCCGTATGTCCTGGGCGGACTGCCGGGATTGATTCTGGATGCGATGGATGCCGACGGGCTGTTCCACTTTACCGCCGTAGGACTTGAGCAGGATCCTGCCGATGCGGTTGTGGAGCTTTCCCGCAAGGACAAAGCCGTCAAATGCACCAGGAAGAAATACATGGAGCTCCGGGATAAAGCCAATGGGCAATCGTACGCTGACAAACTCCGGGAAATGGGTGTCGATAGCAGAACGGTGGTGAAAGTCGTGTCGGAAGACGGCAAGGATATCGACCTGAATGAAAGCCGTCCCAAGCAGAACTACCTGGATCTGGAGTAAGATGAAACGACTGGCAATTGTTCTCTTCCTGCTGCTTTCAGCGGTTTCGTCTTTCGCTCAGGAACCGCTATCTGGCATTGTCGTGGACGATGCCGGCAAGGCGCTTGCCGGAGCCAATGTGATGGCTTACGGCCCGGACGGGAAGGTGCTCAGCTTTGCCGTCACAGGTGCAGACGGGACCTTTCAGTTGAAGAAAACGGCAGGGCTGGAGAGGATTACCGCCAGCTTTATGGGGTTCAAGACTGTCAGCATTCCTGCAGGACAGTTCAAGGATGGCCAGCAGATCCGGATGGAGGCCGGAGGCTTCCAGTTGAAAGAAGTTGCCGTCACGGCGGAACGCATCAAGGAAAGCGGAGATACACTGACCTACTCGGTGGGTGGCTTCAAGCAGGCGCAGGACCGTTCCATCGCCGATGTCATCGGCAAGATGCCGGGGCTGGAGGTAAAGGCCAGCGGGGCCATCGAGTATCAAGGCAAACCCATCAACAAGTTCTACATCGAGGGAATGGATCTGATGGGAAGCCAGTATGCGCTTGCTAGCGAGAATCTGTCGGCCGACAAGGTGAAGGAAGTGCAGGTGCTGGAGAATCACCAGACCATCAAGTCGCTCCGGGATGTGAGCTTCAGCGAGCAGGCAGCCATCAACCTGGTACTGAAAGATGAGGCAAAATCCACCTGGTCAGGACTGGCCGATTTGGGCGGCGGATATGGCAAGGAATGGCTCTACGACAACCGCCTGATGGGGATGCAGTTCAATAAGCATTTCCAGACCCTGATGCTTTACAAGAACAATAATACCGGCAAGGATATCGGCGCTGAGGTGGTGGACCTGACGGATTTGACCGGTTACAGGATGGAAAACGGCCTGCTGGATATGATTTCCCTTAGCGGGCCGGAGTTTGAACGGGAAAGATATACTTTTAATTCCAGTCATCTGCTAGCCGGGAACTGGCTGCTGAAGACCGGCGCCGATTCCCAGCTGCGCCTGCAGGTGAGCGGGCTTCTGGATCGGGAGCATCAGCAGAGCTGCAGCCGGACCACCTACCTGACCGTTGCCGGGATGCCGGTTGTCGTGGAGGATTGGGATGTGACCGGGCGCCGTCGGGAGGTCAAGGGAGAAGTGGAATATACCTTGAACTCGGCGAAGACCTATCTGAACAGCCGAACCAAGGTCTATGCGGACTGGAATGCCAGCTCCGGCGTGATGAACCTGGACGGCAATGCGACGGATTTGATGGTGCGGCCTTGGAAGCGGAGCGTGTCGGAAGACCTCTCGATGTCGCATACGACAAAGGACGGGCATATTTGGAGACTGTTCTCTTCCAGCGGTTATACTTGGCTTCCCGGGCAGCTGCTTACGCTCAATGGGAAGCAGGAGATGATGGACCTGGGGCTGTTTTCTACACGCAATTATGCCAGTGTGTCGCATCGCATCGGCAAATGGATGCTCAGCGGAAAAATGGGCATGGATGCCAGGCGGCAGCAAATCAACGACCACCTCTGGAGCCTGCTGATGCCCTATGCCGAACCGGCCCTGCAGCGCGAGTTCGGGAGCCATAAACTGGACGGAACCCTTAGGGTAAGCTACCAGCGCAGGCAGTATGACCAGAGTGTTATGCAGGGAGTCTATTTTGAGCCAACTGTCCGTTGGAACTGGAAGCTCTCTCCCACGTCCTCGATGTTGGTTTATTACCGGCTTTCCGCCAGCCCGATGCAAGGGACTAAGGTTGTGGACGCACCGGTCTATACTTCCTACAGGTGTCAGTACGTCGGAACGGGCATCCCGGATGTCCAGCTGTCTCATACCGTTTCCGGAACGTACTCCTACCGGAATCCGGTTTATGGCCTGTTTTTCAGCATCAACCCGGTGTTTACCCGGAGCAAGGGCAATCTGCTTTATGCAAACGCCATCGATTCAGGCATTTACGTGCAGCAGGCAAGCGGCCAGAAGTATAATGCTAACACCTATATGCTGGACGGAAGAATCTCCAAATCATTCTCCTGGTGCAGGATGGTGATCGGTCTTTCCGGGTCGGCCCTGTGGAGCGACTACAGCTATTTGTCGGCAGGTAAGGTGGTGGATGCCAGGACGGCCGGATACACGGTATCCCTGGATTACTCTTTCAGGCCTGCCCGGTGGATGACCGTGGAGGGCGGCTCCCTGCTTGAGATGACACGGCGAAGCGTAGAAGGGGCTGCAATGGCAGGCGTGAATGACTGGGAGCATCGGATGCAGCTGAACTTCCTGCCGGCAAGGAGGTGGATGATTTCTCTGCACAACGAATTGTACCACAGCAGCGAGAAGGACTTTGGCGTGAACTGGTTCTGTGATGCATCGCTCAGTTACAAGGCGGACTGGTGGGAAGTGTCGTTGGTGGGCCGTAATCTGGTTGGGACTTCGCAATATGAACGGGTACATATCTCCTCCGCGGTGCAGTCCTATACCTTGACGTATTTGAGGCCGAGGGAGGTGGTGGTGAGGTTTTGTTTGGACTTTTGACAGACCGGGTGTAAAGCCCGGTTTTACGTTTTTTGTAAAAGTGTAAAGGGCGTTTTATAACAACACTTAAAATGAAATGTATTGATTGTTAATGTATTGCAAGTTTGGCACGGCGGGTGTTTAGGATGAGGGCAAACGACAATGAATGTTTAACAATCTAATGATTTCAAGAGTTATGAAACGCGTATTTGTTCTTATGATGGTGGCGCTGATGAGCGCCGTGATGGTAAATGCCAAAACTATCCGTGGCTATGTGTCCGATAAGGATGGGAATCCTGTCGTGGGAATGAAAATGGTGATCGTGAATGTGGACAGCCCTTCCCGCAAGAGTGTGTCAGTGACGGATGAGGAGGGCTACTTCTCCGTGCAGGTGCCGGACAACCTTGACACATCTGATCTTGTAGATATGTTTGCAAGTAATGGTTCCAGGATTATTCGCTATCGACAGACCTCTACTGGACTCCGTATTGTGATGGAACCGGCGAGGAAAACAGAGAGAGTGCTGGCGCAGAAGTAGTGACGGCCGGTGCGCATAACGGACGGGTTGTAAAGGAATCTTACAGTTGTGTCGGATTCCTTTACAATCAGGTCTTTATGATTCTTGGCGGAAGAAACTGATTTTAAGGGAGATACATTTATCGGCACAGGGGTTGTATTTGCGTGTGCGAGAATAATTGACTAAATTTGAACTTTAGATTATGGCATCTAAGAAAGGAAAGATACTGATTGTGGACGACAACGCCGGGATTCGCCAGGCGTTGAAAATCCTGCTTCCGTTGCATTTTTCAGAGGTGGAAACACTACCCTCGCCGGTGACGTTGGTTTCTACGCTGGAGCGTTTTAAGCCTGACGTAGTACTGCTGGATATGAATTTCAACACCAGCATCAACACGGGTAACGAAGGCTTGTACTGGGCCGCGGAAATCAAAAAGATGGTCCCCGAGGTGGAGGTAGTACTTTTTACCGCATACGCCGATATCCAGCTGGCGGTGGAAGGAATGAAGCGCGGAGCGTTTGATTTCATCGTGAAGCCGTGGGACAATGAGAAACTTGTGGCCACGCTGACGGCTGCCCGGGACAAGGCGCGGAAAGCAATGGGGCGTGATGCCCGGACAGGAACGGCCGAGGATGCTACAGGCAGCCCGATGTATTGGGGTTTTTCCAAGCCAATGGCCGCCATTCAGAAGACGGTCGAAAAGATTGCGCCCACAGATGCCACCGTGCTGATTACAGGCGAAAACGGAACGGGCAAGGATGTGCTGGCCAGGGAAATCCACGCAAAGAGTCTGCGGAGCAGCAAGCCAATGGTGGCGGTGGATGCCGGCGCCATTACGGAAACTCTGTTCGAGAGTGAACTGTTCGGCCACGTGAAGGGAGCATTCACCGATGCGCACACAGATCACGTGGGTAAGTTCGAGCAGGCCGATGGCGGAACGCTGTTCCTGGATGAAATCGGCAATATCCCGCTTCACTTGCAGGCCAAGCTGCTGCGCGTCATCCAGAACCGGAGCGTGGTTCGCGTGGGCGGCTCGAAGGCCATTCCCGTGGACATCCGGCTAATTTGCGCCACGAATATGGATTTGGAGCAGTTGGTGCGCGAGGGGCGTTTCCGGGAGGATTTGTACTACCGGATTAATACCGTGCATATTGCCCTGCCACCCCTGCGCGAACGCAAAGAGGATATTGCTCCTCTGGCTCAACTGTTTCTGGAACGGTTCACCGAGAAGTACCATCGGCACCTTACCGGGCTGGACTATACTGCGAAAGCCGCGTTGGAAAGCGCCTGGTGGAGCGGGAATATCCGGGAGCTACAGAACTGCATCGAGAAGGCCGTCATCCTCTCTGATGGTACTGAATTGACAGCAAAAGATATTCAGTTGGAGCAATCCAAGCAGGGCACTTCGACTTCCGGAACGCTCCGGGCCCTCAATGAGTCCGAAGAAGAGCGCCTGGTCCGTGAGGCCATGGGGCGAAGCAATGGCAACATCTCCGTGGCCGCGAAGATGCTGGGAATCAGCCGGCCGACGATGTACGCAAAGCTGAAAAAATACGGCCTATGACCTTTACCGTCTGGCATATCGTGGGAGTATCAGTCATCGTCGCTATCGTAGCGGCGGTGATTGCTTCTGTCAGGACCAGACGGAAAGATATCAGGAAGGTGGCCTATATGATGGACGCGCTGGAGGACGGCGAGTTGAACTTCCGCTTTCAGGAAAAGAACAAGTTCAACCGCACGCTGAACCGTATCCGAACCATCTTCGAAAAGCAGCGGCAGGCGCATGAGCAGGATTCCTGGACCAAGCTCATCCGCGTGCTCACGCACGAGATCATGAATACGGTGTCGCCGATTGCCTCCCTCTCGGACGCCCTGTCCAAGTCCATGGACGAGAACGGCCACAGCGAGTTGGACGTGAAGACGGGGCTGGACACCATTAGCGACTCTTCCAAGAATCTTATCAAGTTTGTGGAGACTTACCGGCAGCTCTCCGGTGTGGCCAGGCCTGTTAGGAAAGCCATTGACCTGAAGGATCTGATGACCGGCATCATCGCTCTGAACAGCGAGTTTGCCGCCAGTTGTGGCGCCACCTGCAAGTACCGGCCTGAAGAGGATGATTTAATGATCTATGCCGATGAAGGCCAGATTTCGCAGATTCTCATCAACCTGATCAAGAATGCACTCCAGGCGGGCGCCAAGCACATCGACATCACTGCCCGGATGGGCAAGGAAGATGAGGTGATTATCGACGTGGCCAATGACGGCGAGCCCATTCCGGTTTCTGCCCAGGAGCAAATCTTCGTGCCATTCTTTACCACAAAGAAAGAAGGCTCCGGCATTGGCCTCTCAATCTCCCGGCAGATTATGCGGCAGCACAATGGGACCATCGACCTGCTGCGCAGCGATGTCAATCAGACCGTCTTTGAGTTGAGGTTCCGGTAGTCAGACGCAGCTATCACTGCAAAAATGGTCGGGATACAGACTAATTTTGCAGTGGTTACAGCAGGGTCTTGTCGAGCAGGAAAGGAATGACGCCGACGTAACTGATTCCGTCTTCGTCCGTCCAAAGCTTCTGATTCCCGTCCAGGACGACAATCTTGCGGAAGAAATCCCCGGAGTTCTTGAGTGAGCAAGTTTCCTGATCTTTCTTTTCGTCGGTATCCACATTCAGAGCGGACTGGATATAGATTTTCTGAGAGCCGGTATTGACGACGAAATCAATCTCATGTTGCACTTGAGTTGTCTTGCCATCTTCTCCTTTGGTAACCACTTCAACAACGCCGACATCGACCGCATACCCCCTGGTAATGAGTTCGTTGAAGATGATGTTCTCCATCAGGTGTGAGCGCTCCTGCTGCCGGAAATTGAGTTTGGCATTACGGAGGCCCACATCAGTTGCGTAGTATTTGAGCGGAGTACCGTAATACTTGCGTCCCTTGACATCATACCGCTTTGCCTGCTTGAACAGGTAGGCATCTTCCAGATAGTCCAGATAGTTTTTGATGGTGTGGTCAGAGGTGGAAATTCCAAGGCGCGAACCAGCCGTACCCGCTTGTTTATGGGTATTGGTAAGGGAGCCGACAGCTGAGTACAGGGAATCCACCAAAGCATCCAGAATGGTATCATCTTTTAACTTGTATCGCTCGACAATATCCTTTAGATACACGCGCTTGTGAAGGGCGTTCAGGTATGTGCGCTTTTCGGTCTCATCAGGCTCCAGTACTGCCAGCGGCATACCTCCGTAGGTAAGGTACTCCTCGAATGCGTCTGCCTTCTCTCCTCCTGCAAATGAATAGAACTCCGAAAATGAGAGCGGAAATACGCGAATTTCGCTACCCCTGTCACGGAAATTGGTGACGATATCCGTGGACAGCATCTTGGAATTGCTCCCGGTAACATAGACATCCAGGTACTTTTTGGCGAGGAGATCGTTCAGCGTATCGTAGAAGGTTGTGTACAGCAGGTCCCTGTCTTCCTCCGGTACGCTGCTTTCATCGACGTCCGAGTTCTTGACTTTGTAGGACATCTGGATTTCGTCGATGAAGACATAGTACTGCTCGCTGGGATTGGATGCGCGGGAGAGCACATATTCTCCCAGGACAATCGGATTCCTGTAGGCGGCATGTTCCTTTCTGTCAAGGGCCACTTCAATGATATGGTCTTCCGGAATGCCGGAGTCCAACAGGTAATGTTTGTATAAGTCGAACAGCAAGAACGACTTACCGCATCGGCGGATGCCGGTGATGATTTTCACTTTCCGATTCCACTTATGGGAGATAATCTTCTGAAGGTAATGTGTTCTCTCGATAATCATAAACAAGCCCTATTAAAACCACTGCAAATTTAGTCAAATTTTCGACCGATTTTGCAGTGACATGGCATTATTTTCACAGATTGTAAAGGAAAAGTGTAAAGCCAAGTGTAAAGCTTTACAACTTTCCAGCCAGACAGTAAAAATGAAAAATATTGCAAATCAATGAGTTAATTAGTTTGGCACGGCGAGTGTTAGAATTTGGCACGGTGATAAATCATTGTATGATGAAGACACGACTTTACATATTCGTTTTTGTGGCGGCGATGGGGCTTTCGGCCGCGGTGGCCGGAGCCCAGGAGCCGCAGGATGGAGTGGCCGACGGGCCGAGGGTGATGACGCTCCGGGACTGTATGGAGTATGCCATCTCCAACTCTACCAAGATCCGGATTCAGCAGGCGGCCATCGGCGATGCGCAGATTGACCGGCGGGACGCTGCCCTAGCGCTGTTTACCCCGCAGATAAGTGCGCAGACTTACGCGTACTACAACTTCGGCCGCAGCATCGACCCGCAGACCAATACGTACTTCAATACCACGTCGTTCCATAACAACTATGGCGTGAGCGCCGGCTATGACCTCTTTGACGGCTTCAAGGCGGTGAACAACTACAAGATTTCCAAGACAGGAATGCTCATTGCCGACTCCCAGGAGAAGCAGGTGGAGGCCGATATCTGCCTGGCGGTGATGGAGGCGTACTATAACGTTGTATACTACAAGCGCCTTTGCGATGTGTATGAGGAGCAGGTTGCCGTGGCGGAGCAGGCCCTGGCCAAGGCCCGCCGCCAGGAAGAACTGGGGCAGAAGGGCCACGCCGACGTGATCCAGATGGAGGCCGACCTGGCAGACCGTCAGTATGACCTGACGAATACGTACAATATGTATCAGGACCAGAAGATGACGCTGGCCGACCTGATGTTCTGGCCGGTGGATGAGGAACTGAACATTGATACCTCGATGCCCGTTTGGCAGATTGAGCCGGTGGCAACGGAGTCTGTAGTGGACTTCGCCCTGAAACATAATCCGGGCATCCAGATTGCCAGTTGGCAGGAACTCAATGCCAAGCGCGAGCTGAGTACGGCCAAGTGGTCGCTGCTCCCAACTCTTGGCCTGTATGCTGGCTGGAGCACCAGCTACTATACCTATCAAGGTTCCACCACCAATCCTTTCTGGAATCAGTTCAAGAATAACGGCGGTGAGTATGTGGAGCTTTCGTTGTCGATTCCTATCTGGAACCGCCTTAGCAAGCATTCTGCCATCTCCAGAAAGCAGCACGCCTTGGATAAGGCTACGGCCGAACTGGACCAGAAGCGGCGGGATGTGGAGAGCGAAGTCCGCCGGGCCATTCAGGACCGTGACGGAGCGGCCACTGCCTACCAGCAGGCCCAGCGCAAAGCGGAAGTCCAGGCCGAGGCCTACACGCTGAATCTGAAGAAACTGGAGCAGGGCCTCATCTCCCCGCTGGAGTTCCAGACTGCGAACAACAACTACCTCAAGGCCCAGGCCGACGAGATGAACAGCCTGTTCAAGTATCTCATCAAACAGGCAGTTGTCCGCTACTACAATGGTGTTGAATATGTAAATCAGTAAGAAACTATGGATAAGATCATCGAGAAGAAAACGGGATGGCGCGTAGCGTTCACAAAAAAAGCTCTGCCCTGGTGGCTGGGTGCGCTGCTGCTTGCGTTTGTGATTTACCTGATTGCGAGGCCGAACAACAAGACTTTGCGCGTGGACAAGGACACTGTGACCATCTCCAGTGCCGTGAAAGGCGAATTCAACGACTACATCCGCATCAGCGGAAGGGTTCAGCCGATGACGACCATCCAGCTGAGTCCGCAGGAGGGCGGCATCGTGGAGAAGATCCTCATCGAGGAGGGTTCCCCGGTGAAAGCCGGTGATGCTATCCTCATCCTCAATAACGACAACCTGGACCTGCAGATCCTGAACTCCGAGGCGGAACTGGCCGAGAAGGAAAACATCCTCCGCAACACCCAGATCCAGATGGAGCAGCAGAAGCTGGACGTGCGCCAGAACGTGCTGGAGTACGGGATGCAGGTGGACCGTCTGCGCCGCGCTTATGAGCAGCAGAAGGCCCTTTACGAAGAAAAACTCATCGCCAAGGAAGAATACCTCAAGGCCGAAGAAGACTACAAACTGGCCCGGCAGAAGTACGAGCTCATGGCCGAGCGCTCCAAGCAGGACAGCCTATACCGTGGCACCCAGATTGACCGTATGGAAGAATCCCTGGAGAATATGCAGCTGAATATGTCGATGATCCGTAGGCGCAAGAGCAACTTGATTGTGAAGGCGCCCATCGACGGCGAACTGGGACTTCTGGACGTGGTTCTGGGCCAGAGCATCGCCAGCGGCACCAAAATTGGCCAAATCAACAGCGTAGGCACCTACAAGGTGGAAGCCCAGATTGACGAACACTACATTGACCGCGTGGTGGAAGGCCTGCAGGCCACCTTCGAGCGCCAGGGAGAAACCTTCTCCACCGTCATCCGCAAAGTCTATCCGGAAGTCCGTGATGGCAAGTTCAAGGCCGATTTCAAATTCGACGGCGAGCAGCCCGACAATATCCGCTCCGGCCAGACCTACTACCTGAACCTCCAGCTGGGCCAGCCGGAAGAGGCCGTGATTATCCCGCGCGGCACCTTCTATCAGAAAACCGGCGGAAAATGGATATACGTTGTTAACAAAGAGGGCAACAAGGCCGTCAAAAGAGAGATACGCATCGGCCGACAGAACCCGCAGTACTACGAAGTGCTGGAAGGTCTGGAGCCCGGCGAAAGGGTGATTACCTCCGGGTATGATACGTATGGTGATAGTGATGTATTGGTGTTCTAAGTTATGAAGAGTTTTTGGAACTTTCTGAAGAAGAACAAGTTATACGGGGCCATCAACCTCGTGGGCCTGACGGTGTCGATGGCCTTCGTGCTCCTGCTGGCGGTATATGTGCAGCGACAGCTATCCACGGATACTTTCCAGGAGAACGCCGACCGGATCTACGTGATTGCCAATGAGGATAACGTTACGATGGGCTATTGGCTGGATAAGCACCTGAAAAACAATTTTCCTGAAATCGAAAAGGGTTGCTGCGTGGCCAATATGTCCTCCTCCGCCGCCTTTTCCATTGACGGGGAAAGGGTATATGGTAGCACCATGGCGGCAGACAGCACTTTTTTTGAGATATTCAGTTATGACCTGGTGAAGGGTAACAAGGCTGACTGGCGCGTTTCCTGGGACCGCTGTATGGTTAGCGAAGAGTTTGCTAACGCCAATTTCGGAGAAAAGGATCCCATCGGCCAGATTATTCAATTCAATTATGAGGGTACTTTTCCCCTTACGGTCTGTGGCATCTACAAGGAATTCGGCAATTCCATCTTGAAGGCGCCCGACGTGTTGGTGCGCGGCGAGATGATGCCCAAGACCAATTCTTCCCACGATGAATATATGTCGAACGCCGGAGGCGGAATATGCTTTGTGATGGCATACCCGGGCGCCGACCTTCTGGCCCGGCAGGACGACATTCTGAGCTGGTGCGAAGAGCATTTCTGGGTCTACAAAAGCCAGTACGACAAGGTTCGGATTATTCCTCTCAGAGACATGTATTTTCTGAATGAAGGGATTAGATACGGGTCAGATACTATCCAGTTCGGCAACCGCAGCTTCGTAAACCTGCTTCTGGCTATGTGCCTGCTTCTGCTGGCCTTTGCTGTGTTGAACTATATCAATATGACCACGGCGCTGACCGGTTTCCGAGCCAAGGAAATGGCTACACGGCGCTTGGTAGGAGCTGAGAAACGGAGCATTTTCCTCAAAGTTATCTCGGAAAGCACCATTATCTGTGCCATCTCGATGCTGCTGGCCATCCTGCTGGCCGAAGCGCTTGCGCCTACGGCTTCTCGGATTCTGGAGTATCAGATATCTATTTTCAAGGCAGTTACGCCTGTCAATGTGCTGCTGGCTCTGGGATTTATCTTGGTGCTGGGTATTCTTGCCGGCATCGTCCCGGCGCTGCTCATCCAGAAAGCGCAGCCTATTGAGATTGTCCGGGGAACGCTTCGGCTCAAGACCAAGACGGTTTACAGCAAGGTCATTATCGTGGTTCAGAATGTCGTGGCCGTGGTGATGCTGGTGAGCGCCCTGACGATTGGCCTCCAGATTCGGCACATGGTATCGGCCGACCTGGGCTACAATACCAAGGACATCCTGGTAGTAGACAATGCATTTGGCCAGACCGGGCAGATCCGTCCGCTGCTGGATAAGTGGCGGGAGGAGCCCTGTGTGGAGGAAGTCGGCCAGGGTGACGGCATTCCGCTGGGAGGAACGAACAACTGGACCATGGAAATGCATGACGGACATTGGGTGTCCTTCCAACAAATCCAAGGGGATGACAAATATTTTGACATCCTGGGCTTGAAGGTGAAGCAAGATAACCATCAACCAAACAAATGGTGGCTCAATGAATATGCTTTCAAACAAATCGGCATCAAGGAAACGGCAACGGAATTCCAGACGGCCCAGAACGGCACAAGAAGCATCGGCGGCATTTACTATGATTTCAAAATCCGCCCGCTGGAGCAGGACCAGAGCGCCGCGATGATTTATAATCGCGGGGAGAATCCGGATGACGATTATCCTTGGGTGCTCCTGGTGAAAACGACCGGCGACCAGGCCGCTGCCAAGAAGCGGGTGGAAGCCGTGGCCGGAGAAGTGTTCCCGGGCAGGCTCTTTGAGGGTCAGTACATCGAGGAGATGATTGCGGACGGTTTCAAGGACGAAAGCCGGGTGCTCAAGATTGTCCTCATCTTCACACTGCTGTCCATCCTGGTAAGCGCCTTGGGCCTCTTTGCCATGAGCTCTTACTACATGCAGCAGGAAATCCGCAGCGTCTCCGTCAAAAAAGTTTTCGGAGCCGATTACTCCGGCGTGCTGAAAGAACTGGTGCTGTCGTTCATGAAAATGGTGGGAATCGCCTTCGTTATCGGCGTGCCCATTGCCTGGTTTATCATGAACCGCTGGCTCTCCGGCTACGGACACCGCATCGACCTTTATTGGTGGATCTTCCTCGCAGCCGGGGTCGTGGTGGCGCTGATTGCCATCATGAGTGTCCTGTATCAAAGCATCAAGACCGCCCGGACGAATCCCGCCGAGGCGTTGAAGAAAGAATAGATCCTATGAAAGTATTCAGAAAGACAGGCGTTTCGACGCTGATCAATATCCTGGGAATGAGCGTGGCCTTTGCTGCTGCGATGATCCTGATGGTGCAGGTGAAGTGGGATGCCACCTACGACAAGACCTTCAAGGGGCACGAGCAGGTGTTCCGGATGGAGAACAATTGGATGGACAAGGGACTCTTCAGCACGTCCTTTTCAAGGCCGATGATAGAAATCGCCAAGACGGCCAGTCCCAATATCGAGGCAGTGGGAACTTATTGGACCATGCCCCATGAAGCTACATTAAGGAAAGACGGCGAAGAGACGGTTCTATCCGTTCCCTCTGCCAGAGTAGACAGTTCCATGTTCTCCGTATTCCCCTTTGAGTGGGTTGAGGGCTCGGCACGGGAATTCACCGCCGGCGAGACGGCTGTCGTGAGCGAGGAATATGCGAAGGTCTTCTTCGGCGACGAGAGCGCTCTTGGCAAACATTTCAAGGCCGGTAACGGAGTGGAGGTTCGAGTCGTTGGCGTTTTCAAGGATATGCCCAAGAATTCCAACATGAACTATGGTGTGCTTATAAATCTGGGAGACGATTACCTCAATAACTCCAATGAGTGGTCCTTCCTTGCTTTTGTAAAGCTGAAAGATTCCTCCCTAGCCAAGGAAACCGAGGCTCAGACAGTGAACGCATTGCTGGAATATCTAGGTGATGATGTGGAAGAAGAAGATGCTGCCGAATTCCGGAAAGGATTCCGTATCAGCAATTTGCACGATGCACATTTCGAACGGGATGTCCGGGCCAATATCGCCAGCGCCAACAAGGCGATTTCCATTACGCTGGCCGCCATTGCCATCCTGCTCATTCTCATCGCCATCATCAATTTCATCAACTTTGCTTTCGCGGAGATTCCTTTCCGCATCAAGAATATCAACACCCGCAAGGTGTTGGGAGAAGGACGTGGCTCACTGATTGGACGGCAGCTTTTGCACGCTGGGCTTATCGCACTCATTGCGTTTGCGATTGCCTGCCTTGTGATGCATGTGGTGGCAGGGACTTCCTGGGCATCGTATGTGTCGGACAGTCTTGCGTTGAAGGATAACATAGGCATTTTGGCGCTGATGCTGGGTGTGGCGCTGGTCTCGGCAGTCATCGCCGGCCTTGCCCCGGCCCTGTATTCCACTTCCCAGCCTGCCGCATTGGTCTTGAAAGGCTCTTATGGAACCAGCGTGAAGGGCAAAGCCCTTCGCAATATGCTTGTGGGGCTTCAGTTCGTGTTATCTTTCCTTTTCATCTTGATGGCCTTGTTCGTGAGCGTGCAGACCAAGTTTATGATTGGGAAGGATATGGGCTTTGACGAAGCACGCGTCCTTCAGACCTGGTGCGGATATCCGGCTGGGAACCAGAAAGATGCCCTGAGAAGCCATCTGCTTCAGAATCCTTCGATTGAAGCCGTGACTTTTGCTGACAGTCCGATTGTTTCCGATGGGAAGATGGGTTGGAGCCGTACCGGAGATGACGGTAATCAGGTATTCATGGAAGTACTGCCCGTGGATGATAATTTCGTGCAGTTCTTCGGGCTGCAGATTGTGGAAGGCCGTGACTTCCGTGAGTCGGACAACCAGAATGAGAGCGGCAGCATCATTCCCAATGAAACCTTCATGCAGATGTTTCCACAGTTTCACGTTGGAAGCCTGATGGGCGGCCACGTGGCTAACTGCGAGATTGTCGGCGTGGTGAAGGATTTCAATTTCAAGAGTCTGCAACACGCCATGGGCCCGCTGGTGCTTTATAACTGGGGCAAAGATGGATGGCGGTCTTTCGGAACGATGTACGTACGGACCGCCCCCGGGGCCGATTTCAAGGATGTTTCAGATTATATCAAGGATGCTATCTGCAAGTTCGACCCCAGACGGGAACCCCATATGATAACCGTCAGTCATCTGGACAAATGGATTGAGGATATGTACCAGAGCGAGCAGTCGCTTGGAAAACTGATCACCATCGCCTCCTTCGTAGCCCTGCTGATTGCCATCATCGGTATCATCGGCTTGGTATTCTTTGAGACGCAGTTCATCCGCAAGGAGATTGCCGTGCGGCGCGTGAATGGCGCTACTGTGGGCAGCATCTTGAAGATGATCAATAAGAAATATCTCATTATGGCAGCCGCGAGCTTCGTGATAGCAGCGCCCGTAGCTTATTGGCTGATGACTGCCTGGCGGAAGGGCTTTGCCTATCAGGCTCCTGTGCCGGTGTGGCTCTTCCTCGTTGCGCTGCTGGCCGTTGCTGCCATCACCCTGGCCGTCGTTACGCTCCAGAGCTGGAGGGCGGCCAATGCTAACCCCGTCGAATCGTTAAAGAATGAATAAACAATTAAATAACAACTCATTATGATTAAAGTTACCAACCTTTCCAAGATCTTCCGCACGGAAGAAATCGAGACCACTGCCCTCAATGGCGTATCGTTCGAAATCAAGGACGGCGAGTTCGTCGCCATCATGGGGCCTTCGGGCTGCGGCAAGTCAACCCTTTTGAACATTCTGGGCCTGCTAGACAATCCCACCAGCGGCTCCTATGAACTTCTGGGCACGGAAGTGGCCAATCTTAAGGAGAAGGAGCGCACCAAGTTCCGCAAGGGCAACATCGGCTTTGTGTTCCAGAGCTTCAACCTCATCGATGAATTGAACGTTTACGAGAACATTGAACTGCCTCTGCGTTATTTGAACATTTCCGCTG
>Ga0208297_1001357_pt1 | contig 24426 bp, 19 predicted proteins | sample LMS_cellobiose_e_FD_187367 | JGI IMG/M metagenome (GOLD analysis project Ga0208297, IMG submission 187367) | Rumen-fistulated moose microbial communities from Alaska, USA - LMS_cellobiose_enrichment (SPAdes) (version 2) | ecosystem: Host-associated > Mammals > Digestive system > Stomach > Rumen... | reverse complement strand
CGTCGAAAGCGACCGCCTGCTGGCGATCCACCGCAAGTTCCACCCGCGCGGCTGAGCGCGGAGCGGGTCAGCGCGGCGAGATCCTTTCCGCGCCGGACGCGCGGCACCAGCCGTCGCTCCCGCCCGCCCGCAGCCGGATGAAAGCGCCGCGGGTCTCCACGACTTCGGCGGCGGCGCCCCGTTTCAGCGTGGCGACCGCCTTGCCGCCGGCGACGGGCAGCGCGTAAAGTTCGAGTTCGGGCGCCGTCACCACCGCGCGGCTGTCGCGGTATCCTCCCGTTGGTCCGTACTGCGACCACGCGGCGGCGGCGCCGAGCGCCGCCAGCACCGCGCCGAGCCAGGCGAGGATGAAGGCGGGGCGGCGGTGTTTCCGCCGCAATAGCACGACGGCGAGGAGCGCCGCGCCGAGCAGCGCTCCGGCAAGCGTCAGATATTCGTCGGGGCGCAGGAGGTCGCGTCCGCGCCGCCATGCGGCGGGCGTTTCGGGCGTTTCGCCGAGTTCGCGCACCGTCCGTTCGAGGGCGCGGCGGGCGGCGGCGGAGCGCGGATGCAGCAGCACCGTCCGCTCGAGATGCAGCCGGGCGGCCCCGGCAGTATCGGCGGCGGGGAGCGTCAGCGCCGCGCCGGCGAGGAGGACGACGAGCAGCCGCTTGACGATCCGGACGAACTCCCGGCGGCCCGCCGGGGAAAGCGGCGGATGGCGGCGCTCGGATTCCGGGGCGAAGGCGTCGCGGTCGGCCTCTTCCAGCAACTTTCGCAGCGACGGCTCCGCGACCTTCTCCGCGATCGCGGCGTAACTCACGCCCGGGAACAGGCCCAGCGCCCGCGCCAGCGCCTCCGCGCCGCCGTCGCCGAGTATCTCAAGGGCGTCGTCGCCGCGGCGGCACCGCCGGATCAGCATTTCGACGCGTTGGCGGCGTTCCGCCGCTTCCGGGGAGGTGTTTTTCCGCCGGTCGCGGCGGCGGAGCGCGAATTCGATCAGCAGCGCCGCCAGACCGAGCGCCCCCGCCGCCAGTACGCCGCGGACGAGCCCCCGGTGCCACAGCCACTTGCCGGGGACACGGCCGCCGATCCCGGGGACCGGCTCGGATCCGGCGGGCGGCGATGTGGCGGCTTCGCGGCGCACCGGCGGCGCGGAGGGAGCCTCCCGCTTCGCCGGGGCGCTCCGGGGAGCGGCGGGAGCCGCCGTCGGCGCCGCGAGCGGCGATCCCGTGACGGCGATCCGGAGCGCGGAGTCGATCCGCCGGTAACTCCCCGTCGCCGCGTCGAAAAGCGCGAACTTGGGGTCGAGGGTGTACTCGCCCGGGCGCAGCGGCACCAGCGCGTAGCGGATGCTGTGGCGACCGTCGGGTTCGCGCTTGAGTTCCGGCGGGTAGACGCGGAATCCCGGGAAGTCGAGCTGCGGCGGGCGGAACCCCGCGAGCGAACCGCTCCCGTCGAGGCGCACCTCGAGTTCCAGCACGTCGCCGACGCGGGCGCTCGACGCCGAGAGCGCGACGGTCGACCGCCACTTGCCGAAGAGTTCCAACGGGCGCGTCCCGGCGGGGGGCGGCGGCACCGGGAGGATCCTGAGTTCCCGCACCGGGTAGTTGACGACCACCCGGCGGGTCCCGCCGCCGAAGGGGTCGGCGAAGAAGTCGTCCATGTCGTCGTCGAAACCGAAGCCGAAGCGCGGCCGGGAACGCGGCCGCCGCCGCGCGCGCGGATCGGCGGCGAGCGCCGTCTGGGTCGCGCCGAGTTTGAAGTTTCCGGCGCGCATGAAACGCAGCTGCGTGCGGAAGACGAACTCCCGCGCCGGCCCCTCCGGCGTGTCGCGCTCCCGCCGCTCCGGGTCGAGGAAGTGCGGGTGCCGAGTGCGTTGCCGCGACAGGTCGGGCAGGATCACGGGGCCGTCGCAGTTCATCCGCGGGTAGTCGAGTTCGCGCACCTTGCCGTCCGGGGGGACGGTCAGTTCGAAGTCGACCGGGATCTCCTCGCCCGCGTAGAAGCCGCGGCGTCCCTCCGGGATGACGATCCGCCCGGTGGGGTCTCCAGCGCCGCGGGGCGCTTCGCCGGGGGAGAGCACCCGCACTTGGAGCGGGCGGCTCTTCGCCGTGGCGCCGTCCGGCAGGCGCACCTCGACCGGGGGCAGCGTCAATACGCCGGGGGTGTCGGAACTCAACGGCAGCGTGTAGGTCATGCTCCGGCTGCTGCGGCCGTTGACGATGCTCAGGTTGTGCGAGACGCCGCTCTGCTCGGGGTGCCACTTGGCGCGGGTGTGCTTCGGGAGCACGATCGCGCGCCGGTCGACCTCGCGGTTGACTTTGATCGAGACGCGCGTCCACTCGCCCGCGGGGAACTCCGCCGGGTCCGCCTCGACTTCGACTTTGAGCGGCTCCGCGCCGCCGCACCACGGCAGCACCGCCACGAGCAGCGCCGCCGCCAACCATATGCGTTTGTTCATCGTCACCAATCCCGTTCCACTTCCGGACGGCGGAACTGACGCCGCCGGTTCAATTCGCCGCGGTGGCGGCGTTCTTCGTCGTTGAGGAGTTGGAGCAGCTGCTCCGTACCCCGATCCTTCGCCGGATCGTCGCGCTTCGCCGCGCCGGGGGCGGGAGCGGGCTCCGACTTCGGCCGGGGCGGCGGCGCTTCGCCGGGGCGCGGTTCGCCGCCGGAGGCTTTCCGCGGCTTATCCCGTTCCGGCTGCCGTTCCGCGTCCCGGCGGTCGCCCCGGTCGTCCGCGCCGAGTTCGCGCACCGCCCGCTCCAGATGCGGCTGCGCCGACTGCCGGTCGGGCGAGCTCTCCGCGCGGCGCAGTTCCTCGGCGGCGCGCTTCGCCTGTTCGCTCAACTGCTTTTGGCCGAGCGACTCCGCCTGTTTCCGCAACTCGTCGCTCCGCCGCTCCGCCTCGCGGATCGCCTCGCGCGGGACTTCCCCGCCCGACGACGGCGGTTGTCCGTTCTGCCGATCCTGTTGCTTTTGATCCTGTTGCTTTTGGTCCTGCGGCTTCTGATCCTGCGGCTTCTGATCCTGTTGCTTTTGGTCCTGCGGCTTCCGGTTCTGCTGTCGGGCGTTTTGCGCGCTCTGCCGCGCCTGCTGTTGGGCCCGCTTCAACTCCTCGATGCGCTTTTTGAGTTCCGCGATCCGCTCCGCGTCCGCCTCGCGCGAACGCAGATCCGCCGCCGCCGCCCCGTCCGCGTCGAGCGCCGCCGCCCCCGGCCCCGCGAGCGCCGCTCCGTACAGCTCCGCCGCCGCGTCGAGCCGCCGCCCCGCCGCCGCGAGTTTGGCGAGCGCCGGATCCAGTTCCTGCTTCGCCACCGCCGCCCGCGCCGCCGCGAACTCCTCCCGCGCCGCACGGTGCTCCGCCACGCCGAGGTTCAACAGCGCCTTCGCCCGCGCCCGGCCCCGCTCATCCGGCCGGCGGAGCAGCGTTTCGTAGCACCGCCGCGCCCCCGCCGCGTCGTTTTTCTCCTGACGCGCCAGACCGAGGTTGTAACGGGCTTCCGGGGTCTTCGCCGCCGCGAGTTCCGCGTCGGGCGGCTCCGCCGCGCCGAGGAGCAGCACCGCCGCCGGCAGCCACAGCGCCGCCCGCAGCGCTCCGCGCGACCGCTCCGGGATCAGCAGCGCCGCCAGCAGCAGCGCCGCGGACAAAATCACAAACCAGTCGAAACGCTCTTCGGGCAGGATCTTACGCTGTTCTTTCCCGTCCGCGGCCGTCAATTGGGCGAGGCGCGATGCCACCGCGTCCGCTCCGGTGTCGGCGACGGTACTGCGGACGTACACTCCGCCCGTCGCCGCCGCCAACTCGCGCAGCACCGGTTCGTTGAGGCGGCTCGTGACGAGTTTGCCCGCCTTGTCGCGGCGCGGCGCCCCCGTTTCGTCGGGGAGCGGCGCTCCCGCCGCCGGATCGCCCAGCCCGACCACGCACAACGGGATCCCCCGCTTTTCGAGTTCGGGCAGCACCTTCTTTACCGAGCCGGTAAGTTCGTCGCCGTCGGTGACGAGCACCACCGCCTGCGACCCCGCCGCCCCCTTGAGGCACTTCAGCGCCTCGCGCAGCGCCTTTTCCAGATCGGTCCCGCCGCGCGGCACCAGTTCCGGCTTGAGTTCGTCCACATATTCGTCGAAGGCGACCGGATCGGCGGTCAGCGGACACGCCGCGAACGCCTCCCCCGCGAACGCGATCAGCGCCAGCCGGTCGCCCGCGCACTTCCGCGCCAGCTGCCGCAGCAGAAACTTCGCGTGTTCGAGGCGCGACGGCGGCAGATCCCGCGCCAGCATGCTTTTGGAGACGTCGAAGACCACCACGATGTCCCGCCCCCGCCCGGTGACGCGACGCTCCTGCGACCGCCAGTACGGACGCGCCGCCGCCGCCAGCGCCGCCGCCAGCGCCGCCAGCAGACAGCACAGCCGCAGCCGCCGCGCCGGACGCGACAGCCGCAGCGCCGCCCCCGCCGTCTCCGGCGCCGCGAAGAGCCGTTCCAGTTCGCGGCTTCTCCGCCGCGCCGCATAGATCAGCACCGCCGCCAACACCGGGAGTGCGGCGGCAAGAATATACAACATTTCCGGAGCGACGAATCTCATGATCGCGAAATCACCTCCTGATGCAAAAACGGCGCGCCCCCTCCGCGGGAACGCGGTACTTCACAATATAAGCACTTCCGGCGGATTTTCAAGGTGCTTTCGTCAGCGGAACTCCGCTTCGCACTTATCCACCCACGCCCGCTCCGCCGCCCCGAGCGGCGAGGTGCGCGCGTTCAGAAACTCGATGCTCTCCAGCCGCCGCCGGAACGCCCGCCGCACCGGCGCGTAACGCAGATCGGCGGCGTCGATAAAGGCGTCGAGCGCCGCCTGCCGCCGCCAGATCGCCTCCAGTTCGTCCACCAGCTGCCGCAACTTCGCCTCGTAGCGAAACGGCGGATCCCCCGCCAGCATCAACTGCTCCGCCAAGGTCGTAAGCGCCTGCTGCGCCGCGGGCGAATCCCCGAAGGCGAACTCGAAGAAGCGGTGGCGGAATTCGATACAGCGCGCCTCGGCGTCGGGGCGGCCCTTGAGGCGGGAACCGGCTTCGACCACGTCGAACTCCACGAAGCGCTCCGGCACCGCCCTGCCCTCGGCGTCGAGTTCCGGCATCCGGAGTTTCCGCAGTTCCGCGAAGCGACCGAGCGACCACCGACCGGGACGCGGCGCGAGTTCGTGCCACGCCAGCATCCGCACCGCCGTCCGATAATTGCGTTCGAGTTTCCCCGGCTCGGCGGGGATCCAGAAGCGGTCGGGATCGACGCCCTTGCGCTCCGCCGCCGCGCAGAAACGCAGGCCGTCGGGCGAGGCGAAGCGCTTGCCCGCCGCGACAAAGAGCGCGCGCCCCAACTCCTCCGCCCAGAAGCGCGCGGCGGGATCGAAGCGCTCCGGATCGACCCGAAGCACCGCCGCCGGTCCCGGCACTTTGCCGCGCTCGAGCAGCGCCCGCAGCACCGGGGAGCGGCGGTTGCCGACAAGCAGCCGCTCCTCGCACCGACGCGCCGCGAGGATCCGCTCCAGCGCCGCGACCGACCACGGCGGCAGCGCCCGCGTCTCGCCCCGGGAGGGCTTCGCCTCCGCCGCCGCCAGCAGCAGCGCGCTGAACACCTTGCGCGTCCGCCCGAAGTCGCGCTCCAGCCCCGGCGAACCGTTGAGCATCAAATAGTAACGACCGCGACGAAACGCGAGTTCGGCGCTGTGTTCCGGCACCGCCGGGGAAAAGGCGACGGTGAGGCTCGCATTCGACCGCCGCCACGGGACCCGGAACATCCGGGTCAGCCGCCGCGCCGTTTCCAGCAGCTGTTCCGCGGCTCCGGGCGGCGCTTCGCCGGTCGTGGTGATCTCGCCCGCCGCCGCCGTCAACAGCGCCAGCAACGCCCAAAATGTTGAAAATATCTTTGACTTCACAGTTGTTTTTTCCGGCATTTGATGGTAGTTTACCTGCATGCCGCAGGCTGCGTCCCCGATCGCCGGAGCCGCGTCCGGCGGTAATATAGTTTGCGGAAAGAAAAAAAACCAGTTGCCATGTCCAAAAAAAACCTTGACCGATTTTATCCCGTGGCGCTGACCGTGGCGGGCAGCGACTCCGGCGGCGGCGCGGGGATCCAGGCGGATCTGCGCACCTTCAACGCCTACGGCGTCTACGGCGCGTGCGCCGTCACCGGCGTCACCAGCCAGAACCCGACCGAAGTGCGCCGCATCGACACGCTCCCCGCCGCCGCCGTGAAGTGCCAGCTCGACACGGTGCTGGACCGCCTCGCCGTCCGCTGGGCGAAGAGCGGCATGCTCGCCACCGCCGCCATCGCGGAGGTCGTCGCCGCCGTCGTGACCGAACGGGAACTGCCGCTCGTCTGCGACCCGGTGATGGTCTCGACCAGCGGCGCGCGGCTGTTGGAGGACGACGCGGTCGCGGCGGTGCGGGAAAAACTCCTCCCCGCCGCGAAGTGGATCACCCCGAACCTCCCCGAGGCCGAACTCCTGCTCGATATCCGCATCGACTCGCTCGCCAAGTGCGCCGACGCCGCGCGGATGCTCTACGACCGCTACGGCGCCGACGTGCTGCTCAAGACCGGTCACGCCGCCTTTTCGGCGGAGGCCGCCGACCTCGTCTGCCGCGGCGGGAAACTCTATTTGCTCGCGTCGGAGCGGATCGACGTCGCGCCGCTCGCCGCCCACGGCACCGGCTGCACCCTCTCGGCGGCGCTCGCCGCCGGATTCGCTGCGGGCGCGGCGTGGAAACAGGCGCTATGCGACGCCAAGGCGTTCGTGCTCGGTTCGCTCGCCGAGTGCGCCGCCATCGGCAAGGATCTGGAAGCGATGTATCCCCCGGTCGGCGACTACAGCGGCCGCGTCGCGCTGAAACTCTTTCCCGGAGAACGCGAATGACCCCGCGCCGGATGCTCGCCATGCTGTTCGTGACGCTCGGCGGCGCTCTCGCCGCCGCGCCGGACGTGTGGATATCCGGCACGCCCTACCTGCCCGCCGCCCACGCCGCCGCGTGGTGCGGACTGCGCCCGGTGCGGGGCGCGGCGGGGGGGACGCTCTTCGCCGCGGGCGCGGCGCGGATGCAGTTCACGCCGGAAAAGACGCAGAGCAGTTTCAACGGCGTGAAAGTCATGCAATGCTTCCCCGCGCGGCGGCGCGCCGGGGCGCTGTACGTCAGCCGCCTCGATCTGGAAAAAACGCTGCTGCCGCTCGCGCTGCGCCGGGGAGTGCTCCGCCACCGCATCGGCACGATCACCCTCGACCCCGGCCACGGCGGCCGCGATCAGGGCGCCTGCGGGAGTTCGCTGCGGGAGAAAATCGCGACGCTGCTGCTCGCCCGCCGCGTCGGCGCGATCCTGCGCAGCTGCGGCTACCGGGTGAACCTGACGCGGGAACGCGACTACTTCGTGCCGCTCGGGGAGCGCTGCCGGATCCAGCGCGCGACGAAGAGCGACCTCTTCGTGTCGATCCACGTCAACGCCGCCGCCGACCGGTCGCTCCACGGCATCGAGACCTACGCGCTGACCCCCGCCGGCGCGGCGTCGAGTTCCGGCGGCAAACCCTCGCGCACGACCTTCAGCGGCAACCGGACCGACGCCAACAACGTGCTGCTGGCGTACTCGATCCAGTGCGCGCTGCTGCGCCGTACCCGCGCCTTCGACCGGGGCGTCAAACGCGCCCGCTTCGCGGTGCTGCGCGACCTCACGGCGCCGGGGGTGCTCGTCGAAGTGGGATTCCTCTCCAACCGCCGCGAAGAACGACTGCTCCTCGACCCCGCCTACCGCGAAAAAATCGCGCGCGGGATCGCCGAGGGGATCATCGTCTACCACCGCAGCGTGCTGCCGCCGCGCCGATGACCGCTTTTCAGTATTTGCTGTCCGCGTAGCCGACCCAGCCGCCCGCCTTGACCAAAGCGAGGTCGAAGTCGCCGATCGTGAACTCCACGACGCGGCTCTGTCCGCCGCCCGTGATCGTGAAGGAGCGTTTTTCGAGGTCGCAGACGAGTTCCGCCCCGCTCTTGGCGAAGGTGCGGAACAGTTCGTCGATCGTCGCTTCCGGCAGTTCGATCGCCATGAGTCCGCAGTTGAACATGTTCTGGCGGAAGATCCGGGCGAAGTTGACCGCGATCACGAGATTGATGCCGTTGCACTCCAGCACCCACGGCGCATGCTCGCGCGACGAGCCGCAGCCGAAGTTGGAGCGCGTGATTATCACCTGTTTGTCCGCGATGTCCCGCTTGGGGTCGAAGCCGTCGAGCGCCAGATCTTCGAGGCAGTAGGGCTTGAGCGCCGCCTTGCTGGATTCGGTCAGGTACTTGGCGGGGATGATCTCGTCGGTGTTGATGTCCGCCCGGTCGAGGAACAGGATCCGGCCGTTGAAGTTTTTCATGATGGATAGGTCCTTTCTCAACCTTTGAAGAGTTCCGAGTTGGTGATGTGCCCGGCCAAGGCGGTCGCGGCGGCGGTCGCGGGGCTCATCAGGTGGACCATGCCGCCCTTGCCCATGCGCCCGTTGAAGTTGCGGTTGGTGGTGCTGGCGCAGACTTCGCCGTTGGCGAGGACGCCGTTGCTCATGCCGAGGCAGGCGCCGCAGGTGGCGTTGGTCACGCAGAACCCGGCGTCCGCAAAAACTTGGAGCAGCCCTTCGCGCAGCGCCTGCCGGTAGATGTCGCTCGTCGCCGGCGAGACCACCGCCCGCAACGTGGAGGCGATGCGTTTGCCCTTGAGGATCGACGCGGCGATGCGCAGATCCTCCAGCCGCCCGTTGGTGCAGCTGCCGATGTAGACCTGATCGACATGCGTGCCCTCGAGCGCGCGGACGCTCTCGACCTGATCGGGCTTGTAGCGGACCGTGGCGACGGGTTCGAGCGCGGATGCGTCGAGTTTGAGCACGCGCGTGTACTCGGCGTCGGCGTCGCTGCGGAACTTCGAGTACGCTTCGAGCGCGGCTTCGCGGCTCGGGAACTCCCCCTGAATGAACGGCCAGAGGTACTCCACCGTCGTCATGTCGGGCTGGCAGACGCCGCAGGTGGCGCCCGCTTCGATCGCCATGTTGCAGAGCGTCATGCGGCTCTCCATCGTCATCGCGTCGACGCAGCTGCCGCAGAACTCGATCACCTGATCGGTCGCGCCGTTGACGGTGAGTTCGCGGATGACCGTGAGGATCACGTCCTTGGCGAAGACCCCGGGACGCAGCCGTCCGTCGATCTCGACCTTCAGCGTCTTGGGTTCGCGGAAGGCGCAGACCCCCTTCAGAATGCCGACTTCGAGGTCGGTGGTGCCGACCCCCGCCGCGAACGCTCCGAACGCGCCGTGGGTGCAGGTGTGCGAGTCGCCCATGATCACGGTGAAGCCCGGCCGCACGAAGCCCTTTTCCGGGAAGATCGCGTGGCAGACGCCGTTGGCGCCGATGTCGAAGAAGTCCTTGATCCCCTTGCGCCGCGCCCAGTCGCGCAGCGTTTTGCCCTGCTCCGCCGTCTTGGAGTCCTTGGCGGGGGAGACGTGGTCGATCACCGCCTTGATCTTGTCGGGATCGAAGACGCGGTCGCGGCCGATGGCGACCAGATCGTTGATCGCGATCGGCGTGGTGATCTCGTGGCAGAAGACGCGATCGAGCGACAGGACCCGCACCCCGGCGGCGGGACGGTCGACTTCGTGCGAATCGAAGATTTTCTGTGCGAGCGTTTTACCCATAACTGTTTCTCACCTCGTTGCTGTGAAAGAAAGTGTTGTTACATATTCAGATAATATAACCCCAAAACGGACGGCGCGCAAGAGTTTCGGTCAGCAGTCCGGAGCCTCCGCCGGGAAGGTAGTCCCGGCGACGCCGCAGTTCGACCACCCGGCGGCCGCGGAACACCACTTCGATCAGATCGTAACGCCACACCGCGACCGGCCGCGTCAGCATCGCGCGGTACAACTCCCCCGCGCGGCGGTTGCGGAGCATCTGGGCGCGCGAAAGATTCCCGGCCGGCGCAAAGCCCGCCTTTTCCCGCAGGCTCTTCACCTCGACGAAGACCAGCGCCGCCCCGTCGCGGACCACGAGATCGAGTTCCCCCGCCGCGGTGCGGACGTTGCGGCAGAGGATCCGGCACTGACGCCGCTCCAGATACCGGGCGGCGGCATCCTCCCCGGCGCGGCCGAGTTCCAGATGCCCCGCCCCGCTCATCGCGGCAGCGCCCCCTCGACGATGCGCTCCCGCCCCGCGAGATCGCGCCGGACCGCCGCTTGGAAGCCGAGTTCCGCCAGGCGCCCGGCGACGGCGCGCGCCTGACGCGGATCGAGTTCGTAGAGCGCATGACCGCCCGGCGCGAGGTGCTCCGCCGTGTGCTCCAGCGCCCGCCGGATCACCGCCAGCCCCCCCTCCGGCGCGAAGAGCGCCAGCGCGGGTTCGTGGAGCGCCACCTCGGGGGCGAGCGCGGGACGATCCGCCTCGGGAACGTAGGGGAGGTTCGCCGCGATCACGTCGAAACGCGCGTCCCCCAGCGCGGAAAAGAGGTCGCCCGATACGAATTCCACATTGGCAAGCCCGAGGCGCTCCCGGTTGCGGCGGGCGACCTCCAGCGCTTCGGGCGAGATGTCGACGCCGGTGACTTGCGCCAGTTGGCGGTGCTTAGCCACCGCGAGCGCGATCGCGCCCGAGCCGGTGCCGAGGTCGAGCAGCCGTCCCCGCTCCGGCAGCAGTTCCAGCGCCCGGTCGACCAGAAGTTCCGTCTCGGGACGCGGGATCAGCACCGCCGGCGTCACCTCCAGTTCGAGGTCGTAGAAGTACGCGCGCCCGAAGATGTACTGCACGGGTTCGCGGGCGATCCGGCGGCGCAGACAGCGCTGGAACTCCGCCGCGCGGTCGGCGCTCACGGGACGCGTGGAAAGCGGCGCTTCCGCCGGGGAGATCCCGCAGAGTTCCGCCACCAGCGCGCCCGCTTCGGCGGCGGGCGCCTCGACCCCGAGTTTTTCCAGCTCGGCGGCGGCATGGCGGAAGAGATCCCGAACGGCGGGGGGCATGGCAGAGATCAACTTTCCGAGGCTTCACGCATCAGATCGTGAAACTCCTCGCTCGACAGTTCTTTCAGATCCTTGCCCCGGCGCGAAAGTTTTTCGTTGAACTTGATGACCGTTTCGGTCATGCGTTCGTGCGTCTCTTCGCTGCCGCCGACGAGACAGAAGTTGTCGCCGTTGGTGATGCGCTTCTTGCCGTCCTCGTTGTCGAAGCCGAGGCCGAGCAGCATCGCGCGCTTTTTTTCTTCTTCGGTCATGTCGATCCCCCCCTGTCATATAATATACCGCTTCACCCGAAATTTCCAAGCAGCGGAGCCGTCGCGGCATTGAAAATAACGATCCGCGGCATTATATTTCCATAAAAACAACGCCGCAAAACGCGGCTGCTTAACGGAAACCAGAATATTGGTGACATCATGCTGAACAAACTTTTCCTCGCCGCGGCACTGTGCTGCACCACCGCCATGCTCTCCGCCGGACCGGATCTGCACCTCAACGGTCACTTCCGCGGCGCTCCCGACGCCGCCCACGTCGCCCCCGGCTGGAGCGTCACCCCCGGCGGACGGTCCCGGATCCTGCCCGGCTACAAACCCGGCAAGTTCCTGCTGGAACTCGCCGCTCCGCCCCAGTCGTGGATGGCCGCGTGCACCGATCTGCACCCCGTGATGGGCAATATGCTCAAGGTCGACGCCGACGTGAGCGGCCGCGGCAACGCGTCGATCGGGTTCGAGGCGTTCGACGCCTCCCGCACCCGCGTGCTCGAAAAACGGCAGATGACTTTTGCGCTGCCGGGATACCCCAGCGAATTCAAATACTACTTCCAGCTCAACCATCCCGAGATCAGCTTCGTGCGGGTCGTGATCGCCGCCGAAGCGGGCAGCGTCGCAAGTTTCGGCGATGTGGATGCGGAATTTGAGGGCATGGCGGGCGCTCCGGCTCCGGCGGCTCCCGCTCCGATGGCGGCCCCAGTCGCCCGCGTGCTCATCAACGACGAGTACTACTGGCTCCGCAGTTTGGATCCGGTGACGGTGTTTCAGGCCAACGTCCCCGTCGGCAGCGACATCGACTTCAAACTCGGCGAGGATATCAACAGCGGTATGATCTGGAGCGTCTCCGGCGACTACAACCCGATGGTCTGCCGCGTGAAACTCGAACACGACCGCGACGGCGTCTGGCCCGTCCGCTACGACAAGGCCGAGATCGAACTCAAGGCCGTCGGCCGCGGCATGACCCGGGTGGAATTCGTCAACGGCAACGGCAAACGGGTGATCGTCAACTTCACCGGAATGTGATCCCTCCCGCTGCCGCTCGCTGTTAACGCTGGTTCGCCCGCCACGCCGGAGGTGGGGGCGGGGCAGGCAAAATAACCGGCGTTTGCGGCTGGGAGATGTGGGGGCTGCTCGCCCCCACGCCCCTCGGCAGGGGAATTTCCAAAAAGTTGCCGGCGCTGCCGTTTGAGGCAGCGCCCCCCGGCTGTGCCGGGGCTTCGGGTACTTTTTGGAAGCCTTGCGCTCCGTACACTCCAATGCTCGCCGCATACGCGGCTCCGCGTTTCGGTACTGCGCGTATGGTAGTTTTTTGTTTTTAACCCTGCACCTCGAGAAAAATGCTGACGCATTTTTCCGCTACTTTAATAGAGTAAGCGGAAAGGGGTTGACGTTCCCGGGCTTTTGCCTGTCGGCAACGCCGGGCGGGTGGGGCCGGGGAGATGTGGGGGCTCCTCGCCCCCACGCCCCTCGGCAAGGTTTTCACCTTGCAACCCGAGAAAAATGCTGCCGCATTTTTCCGCTACTTTAATAGAGTAAGCGGAAAGGGGTTGACGTTCCCGGGCTTTTGCCTGACGGCAACGCCGGGAAACGTCCCCCTCCATCGGCGAAGGTTTGGTAAAACCGCCACAGTCGGGAGTCGCATCGGCAACCGCAAATCCCTCGACCTTGACCCGGCTTTTCCGCCGAATCAAGGATCGGGTCTTTGCTATGGGTCACGTTACCCGTATTTTATGGTTCGCCTCCCCGTCGGTGTGTACGTTGTGGGCAGTCGCACGCCGGTGTTTGCGGTGTTGGGGGGCGGCGGCAGAATAAGTGCTGCGGCGAGTATAAGCATGGTCAGCCGCCCGCCTTCGGCCGGGCGGGGAACACGACAAGCGTTTGTTTGCTGGTTGTTTTACCGCCAGCGGCGGTTTCCCGCGTCAGCGTGGCACTGACGCCGGTGCGCGCACTTCCAGCCACCTCTCTCCGTTCAAGTCCGTTCAAGTCCGTTCAAGTCCGTTCGGGGCGCTTATTCGCGCAACGGCGGCCGGCAGGTCTGAATACGGGAAAACCTCTTCTTCAAAAGCTTCTTCTCCAATTCCTTGATCGTATGCCAGCGGAGGTGAAAATAATCCGCAAGCGCCCGGAGGCTCATATGCGGACGCAGTTCAAGTATCGTCCTCTCCAAGGATAGTGTTTGTCAAGTTCTGCAAATTGAAAAAGTCTGATATTTTAGCATTTCTCCTGTGTTGATGAGTTGCTCGACCGAGTTACTCACAGTCGGCTCCCCGACTCCGACGAGTTGGAGGACCCATTCTCGTCGGGTCGCCGCCTATGAATAACTCTACGCACTCCTTATCATAAACTGCGCTTCTTTCTTGTACTCCTTGGGTTCGTCCATGTTCAGGTATCTTGTCTCGACCTGCCATGCCTCATGGGTCTCAACCGCCAACGCCCTGACCATGCGCAGACAACTTTCGCGATTGGGGAAGGTCCTGATGATGTGGGTACGGCGTTTGATCTCCTGATTCATGCGCTCCAGCATGTTAGTTGATTTCAGATGTCACACACATGCACATATACCCTATATACCCTTGCCTCGCCTGCATGAGAATAAGTTGAAATCTGCCGTCCCCCGCGTCCCGGCGGCTTTTCCGCCGCCAGTGCCGGGTGGTTGTGCACGACTGCGAAGATGCCATTGGGCGGCGTTAAGAACATTAAGAAAAAATAACCCGTACCCCCCTGAAAACGGCGAAAAATCAACACCCCCCATAGGGGTTCTTAATTTCTTAATTTAAACATAATATATTTATTATTAACGAGTTGATGTTAAGAAAACCTTTCTTAACGTTTCTTAATTCTTCTTAACGAAGCGGGCTGACGTTAAGAACGATTAAGAAACCTTCTTAACGTCGCCGCGCTCTTTTTTTCAGTCCGCCCGCGTCAGGAATAGCGGCAGACGGTCTATGAAGTAGCGTTCCCCGACCGAAACGCTGTGCCCTCTGTCGCTGATGACCCGCATCCCATCCTTTCGCAGCCAGCCGCGATCCACCATTTCTCCAAGCGCCTCGGCACGTTCCACCTTGGTCGTGCCGTGTCCGGCGTAATTGGAACATGAAGAAATCCGTGAAAGGCAAAATTCTGGCAAAAATCGCCAAATATGGGCGAAACTGGATATTCTCAGCTCAAGATTTCATGCCGGAATTCCAGCTATACGAAATATACGCCTCGCTGAAAGCGCTTTCCGACAGCGGCATCATTCGCAAGATATGCCGGGGTGTTTACGCTTATCCGTCATACAGCGAATTGCTGGCTCAACCCACCGCGCCCGATTTGTACGCTGTGGCGCAAACCGTTGCCGCAAAGTGCCGCTGGAGTATTTATCCGTCCGGCGGCACCGCATTGAACTTTTTCGGACTATCCACGCAGATCCCGGTGAAATTGGTCTTCATATCCAACGGACCGAGCAAAACGCTGGAGAATACGAACTACAATTGATCGAACTCGTTTATGATACGATGAAACACCCTGTGTCTTTGGTCGAAAACGGACGCAAGGATGCCGAAGCGGGATCGTCCGATGCCGGAAACTCCTGACGATCCCGTTGTTCCCGCCCAGAATGACTCTATTCCACCGCGACGCGGAACACCGCGGAGGAATACTTGCCGGCGTTGCGGCTGAAAGTCCAATCCGGATGCTGACCGCGCGTCATATCGGGATTGTTGCCGATCCCGATGTCCATGCGATTCGGATTACGCCAGTTGTTGATGGCGAATATGGTCTGCCGATAGTTGCGGTCGTGGATCTGGAAGCAGCCGTAACCGATCCCCGTCAGCAGCTCGTCCCCTATGTCGTGCAGTTCGTTGCTGGCCCCCCGGATGCCGTGCGTGTTGCGGGGGCGATAGTTGCCGCTGGTGATCTCAATGATGCCGACATAGGGCTGGTGGTCGAGCTGGAGCACGTTGCTGTGCAGCCAAATGCCCTCGATGTGGCGCTGCTGCTGGTAGTTCGTCTCCGGCAATCCGATGAAGCGGGCGTTGTCGGTGAACTTGGGGATCGAGATGAACACATACTCGAATTTGCCGTTTTTATGCGTGAGTTCCAGCATGTAGTGGATGCGCTTGAACTTGCCGGCCCGGTCGGCATTGTTGATCTTCACCGCCGGACCATTGGCGCCGCCGGCGAGCAGATCGTACTCGTAGACCGCTCGTCCGCGACGGCCGAACGCGGCGGCTTTTTCCCGATCGCTCCGGGTGTCATGGCGGAAGGGGCCGAGCGGAAGACCGGCTTCGTTGGCGAGCGACGCCGTGCGGTCGTGACGCCACATGTAGCGGACGGCGCGCGGCGCCGGGACCTTGGGAGAACTCACTTCGAGCTTGTCGCCGACGATCCGCACCGACGCGGGGCGGAAACCGCCGCCGAGGTCGGCGATCTCGAAGTTCGCGTCCTCGCCCTCGCCGATCTTCCGCCACGATCCGACATTGTCGAACGCCAGCACCAGTTTGCCGGGTTCGCACCGACACTCGCGGAGGCGCGGGGATTCGCTCTTGACGTCGCGGCCGTAGTCGCGCTTTAGCGCCTGGAGCACCAGACGGTGACCGACCTGGCTCTTGTCGGCGGGGTGGATGTCATGCAGATTGCCCACGTCGCCGATGGTGACGAGCGCGGCGTCGGCTTCGCTGTCGGCGTAAATCTGCTGGGCCTCGCAGAGGCGCGGCAGGTCTTCGCGGTTTTTCCGCCCGTAGATGTACGGCGCCAGCTGGACGATGTAAAGCCGGAAATGCGGATTCTCGAAGGCCTTCTTCCAGCCGGTGTGCAGCGCGCGAAGTTTCCAGAGATACAGACTGCCGTCGGAGACGTTGTTGCATCCCTGATACCAGATCGCGCCGCGCATGGCGAACGGAGCGTACCCCACGATCATGCGGTTGTAGAGTATCCCCGGCATATTGGGACGCTTGCCCGGGCGGACGAACGCGGACGGGAAGTGCGGCAGTGGCGGCGGCACGTCGTTTTTCCTCAGTGCTTCTTCGAATTTATTCTGCCATGCCTCCATCTCCTTTCTGAAGTGCGCCATCAAATTTTTGCAGCGGGGATGTCCGGGGGTACGGCTTTCGACGATCGCGCTTTCGAAGCGTGAATCGGGCAATGCGGAGTGAAATCCGTCGAGCGAAATCCACGCCTCGATGTCGGTGCCGCCCCAAGCCGACTGGATCAGACCGATCGGCACGTTGAGTTCCTTGAACAACCCGACACCGAAGAAGTACGCCACCGCGCTGAAGGGCCTGATGTTGTCGGAGCGCATCGGCGCCCAGGTGACCGCCAGCGAGCGATCGGGAACCATCGAGTAGGTGCGCGGCGTTCGGACGAAGCGGATCAGCGGATAGTCGGTCGCCGCCGCCAACTTATCGCCGTTGTACTGACGGAAGCGGGGGTTGTTGTCGAGCCACAGCGGCATTTCCATATTGGACTGGCCGCTGCACAGCCAGACTTCGCCGACGAGCACATTGGCGATATCGACCTGATCGTCGGCGCCGCAGATGACCATGGTGCGGTTTTCGGCGCTGGTCTCCAGCGGATCGAGGCTGAGTTTCCAGTCGCCGTTTTCACCCGCCCGCACCGACTTGGTCTGCCCGGCAAACTTCACCGTCACGGTCTCGCCGGGGGCCGCCTTGCCCCAAATCGGGACCTTCGTCCCGCGCTGAAGCACCATGTTGTCCGAAAAGATCGGCGCGGGAACCACCTTCGCCCACACTTCCCCCGGAGCGAAACACAGCACTGCGGAGAAGAGCCCCAAAAAGAATCTGGCTGACGGATGCATTTGTCGTATCACCTTTCCGTTGGTTGGTTGTTGTTTCACATCGTTTCCGGCGGCAGCGGCGGCAGGGCGAAGATCACCTCCGCACCGCCGCGCCAGCGGAGTTTGCCCGCACTGAACGGCACGAAAAAGGCGTCTCCGGGAACGAGCGTCAAAGCGCCCGCATCAAGTTTGCCGGAGAGCACGATCCCCGAGGCCGCGGAGCCGAATGGAAGTTCCCCCTCCCATTCGCCGCGGAACGTCGCACGCACCGCGCCGAAAAGGTTGATCTGCCGCCGATCCACGCAAGTTTCGAGCCTGAGCCCCGGAAACTCCGCCAGCGGGGATACCCGCAGTGCGGCGTGCTTCCACGCGGCGGCGCGGTCGCGGGGCGTGTAGTCGAAGACGTCCAACATCGCTTCCGGATCCGCCCCCGGCAGACCGAAACGCATATCGTCCGAAAGCTCGTAATCACCGCAGAAACGCTCCGGCTGGATGCACCAATCCGACGGTTCCATGATCTCGATCAGCGTCACGCCGGGGCCGATGGCGTGGACCATTCCGCCCTTTATCAGCAGCACATCGCCCGCCTTTACGGTATAGCGGTGCACCATTTCCAGCGCGTCGGTCATATCGCCGGAGAGCGCCGCGTCGCGGAATTTGCGTTCGTCCAACTTCTCGTTGAAGCCTACATACAAGCAGGCGTTTTCGTCCCGCGTGCCCAGCACGATCCACGCCTCGGTCTTGCCGCTCGTCGAGTTAAAAAGCCGCCGGGCGTCACGCCGGTTCGGGTGCGCCTGAAGCGGCAGCCGGATCGCCGAATCCAGTATCTTCGCCAGAAAGCCGATCCGGGGCCCGAAATGCGCGACGTGCTTCGCGCCCAGCAGTTCCACCGGGTGCGCCGCGAGCAGTCGGTCGAAGCGCACTTCCCGACCGCCGACCTCCGCCGTGCTGATGCCGTCGTGGTCGGTGTACCGCACGGGATTTATCGCCGGCGTGTCGCTGGCCACCCACTCCTCGGGGAAAAAACCATCCTTCGGCACGGAAACGCCGCGCATCCGGTCGATGCCGACTCCCCCGAGATAAACCCGCCATACGCGGTTGGGGGCGAATTTGAAAATTTCCATGATATCTTTTCTCTTCCCAATAGAATTACGATGCGATGATCTCGACTCCGGCGGCGCGCCACGCCTCGGTGAAGCGCGCCGCTTCCGCGACCGTCGGCTCCGCGACGCCCGCCAGCGGATATTCGCGGCGAAGCGCCCGGTACTTCGGCATTCCCATGTGGTGGAGCCGCAGGCACTGCGCCTTGAGCGCCTCGCCGAAGTTCTTTTGGTGCAGGACGTTCAGTTCGGTGAAAAATTTGCGGTAGCGTTCCAGTTCCGCGTCGTCGGCGTTGTAACCGGGGATGAGCGGAACCCGGACAAGCAGATCCCGCTGCCCGGAAGCGGCGGCGCGCAAATGTTCCAGTATGGCGGCGTTGCCGCTTCCCGTCAATGCGCGGTGCCGGGCGTCGTCCACCGCCTTGCAGTCGCTTATCAGGTGATCGACCCGGCCGATCAGTTGCGGATAGACCGGCAGCGAGGCGTTGCTTTCGACCGTCACGTCGATCCCCTCGGCGACGAGCCGGTCGATCGCCGCGAAAAGTTCGCGGTGCTGCAGCGTGGGCTCCCCGCCCCCGAAGGTGACGCCGCCAAGTTCTCCGAACATCCGGCGGGATTCCCGCGCCAGCAAAAGCACTTCGTCGACGCTTATCTCCTCGCCGGCAAGTTCATGCTCCGGGTGGCGCCAGATGCGCACACATTCGTAAGTGCGGCAGTTCGCACAGTCGAGCGAGCCGTCGCGACAGCACTCGGCCAGCGGCACTCCGCTCCGGCGTTCGGGGTAATACATGAGTTCCACACCGGGGTCGATCCCCTCCGGGTTGCCGCAGTAGCGGCAGCGCAGATTGCACCCTTTCAGGTAAAACATCAGCCGCTGACCGGGACCGTCCCGGTCGCAGCTCCAGCCGCGGGCGAAGATCAGCATTGCGTCAGTTCTCCACGCACCCGAAACACCCCCGCCTTCCAGTTCACGCCGTCCTGTCGTTGACGGAGCAGCGCGGCGACCACCGTCTCGGCGAGGCGGTCGATGGGCTGGTGGTAGGATACGATGTTCGCGGCCTGAGCCTCCGGGGTGCCGTCCACGCTGAGGATGTCGATCTTCGGCAGACAGCGGCGCACCCGCAGTGCCATCGTGTCGTTGACCGCGAAGACGACATCGCCCTCGCGGAGGTCTTTCTGCAGAATGCTCCGGTCGTGCTCGGACGAACGCCAGGACAGCAGCCGCCAATCGACCGCCAGACCGTATTTGCGGCATTCGGCATTGAGTTCCGCCCGACGCTCGATGCTGGAGTCAATCTCCAATTCGCCGATGTCGATGCCGACGATCCGCCGCGGATGCCACGCGCCCATCGCGTACTTCAGCAGAGCCCGCACCGCGTGCTGATTGTCGATCGACACGTAATCCGCAAAACTGCCGGAAGGCGCCACCCGGTCGAAGAACACCTGATTCACACCGAGGATGCGCAACCGTTCGAAGAGCTGAAAATCCAAATCGCGCCCGAAGCCCCACACCACCAGATTGCCGATGCCGCGAGTGACCATCCCCAGTGCCATTTCGGATTGCTCGGCGGAGCGTTCCGGAGTGACCGCCAGCACCGCCAGCAGATCGTGGTCGAGACACTGCCGCTGCATAGCTTCGATAAAGTTCCGTGCGAAGCGGTTCTGCAACGTCGAGACCACCGCCACCAGCCGCGAAGTCTTGGCGTGGCCCTGAAAATTTTCGGATATCCGCGTACCGGCGCGGCCGCGGCCGCGGGTCAGGATCCCGGCCTCGCAGAGTTTGCTGTAGGCGTTGCGCACCGTGACCCGGCTGACCGAAAGTTGCGCCGCCATCTCACGCTCCGTCGGCACGACGGAACCGCGCCGCAGTGTGCCGTCGAGCAGGCACGAGCAGATCTTTTCGCGGACTTTCTCGTATTTCTTCATGGCGTTCAAGCCGTCGCCTCAATGGCGGTGGCGCCGGGGTCGAGCCGAAGGATGATGTCCTGCTGGATCGCCGGCGACAGGTCGAGGAAGTTGACGAACGTACCGTGGATACGGATAATGTAAATACCGCTCGGCGCGTATTTTTCCGGATCGGACAACACCTTGCGCAGTTCCCCGGCGCTGTCGATGTTGAAGTAGGCGTAGAACGCCGAACGCTTCGGATCGGCATCGGCGGTGAAGCCGAACAGCGGCGAGATTACCCGCTCGTACATCCGCTTCATCCGCGCTCCGGGGCGCAAGTCGCCGGAAAATTGCGCGGGATCCAGCCCGATGTGCGAGGCGTAACCGCCAGCAAACTCGACGAAGGGCAATTTGGCGTTGGATACCATGCGGCTCTGCAGACCGTGCGTCGCGTTGCCGGGCAGCGAATCGACGCCGTAGTTGAGCATGGTGCGCGCCTTGCGCCCGTCCGGAGTGGCGCCGACCCAGTAACCGTAGAGCAGATGCGTGCTCGGCGTGGAGTAGTCGGGCATGAAGTGGTAATTCCCGGCGTTGCGGAGCGCGTAGACCCGGGCGGCGATCCGGTCGGCGAGCGAAACGGTGAGCCGGTCGACCTCGGGCAGCTGATTGCCGAACTTGTCGGCGCCGAGCAGGACCCGACGCAGTTTTTCCGCGCCCTCGAAATTATCCTGCAACGCCTTGCGGATGGCGGACGCGGAGGCCGCTCCGGTCGCGAGGACGCTGCGGACGGCGAAGAGCGAGTCGGCGAGCACCGAGAGCCCGTGGATCAGACACCCCGAACCGTTGTAGCGGGTCCCCGGGTTTTCGGCGTTGCGCATATCGCGACCGGACTCAAGGCAGTTGAGGGCGAGCGACGAGAACGGCGCGGGCGCCAGCGCCAGCGCCGCAGTGCAGCCGTTGGCGCTTTCCGCCATGCGCGGCAGTTGGCGATCCAGCATCTCGAAGAAGGCGTTTTCCAGATCGGCGTACACGGCGTCGGCATCGGCATAGCCCAACTCCTTCCAGTCGGGACCGAGTTTTTCGCCGGTGAGCAGCGATCTGCCGTCGTTGAGCACAAGTTCCAGCACCTTGGGCAGATTGAGCCAACTGTTGGTGGTATTGCCGTTTTCATACCCCGTGATCAGCGGCTCCTGACAACCGGCGATGGCGTAGTTTTCGATGTCCGCCTCGGCGATGCCCTTTTTGCGGAGCACCTCGAACATCGCGTCGTCGTTGAAGATCGACGGCGTCGAATGGCCGGGAGTGAAGTAGAACTTCTCCAGCGCGGCGTAGAACTCCTGCGGCGTGTTCCTGTGGAGTCTTACCGACAGCGCCGGCTGGGGATAGTTGGATTCGAAAAACGCCTCCAGCACCGCGTAAGTGGTCTCGTTTGTCATGTCGCGGCCCGAAATGTCGCGACCGCCCAGAAGCACGTTCTGCGAGATCGCCCAGCAGCGCCGCCCCACCATCAGAAACGCCAGCAGCGAACGGATGATCACCACCTGATCCGCAAATTCGCACCCCGCGGCGTAGGGTGCGAACATCCGGTCGATATTGCCGAGCGAGAAGGCGTAGGGGTTCGGCGCCTGCTCAAGGCACATTACCTGCCAGCAGAGCGCATAACTCTGCACCGCCTGCTGGAAGTTCTGCGCGCCGTGTTCGGGCACACGGCGGCAGTTGGCGGCGATCAGCGCGAGGCGCTTGACCTCGGCGGGATCGTTTGCGCGTTCGGTCATCAGCCGTTCCGCAAGATCGGCGTAGCGGTTGGCGAGGATCACCGCCGCCCGTGCCGAATCGCGGATCGTCACGCCGTAGCCCGCCGCAGCGGGAATGGCGGCGATGCCGTCCTTCATGATGCCGCGGAAGTCCGGGATCACATGTCCTGTGACCGGTTCGACGAAGTAGACCACCTCGCGGATTGCCGCGCCGCCTTTGGCGTAGACCTCGTTCAGCGCCCGCACGAAGGGAGTGCCGGCGAAGTAGTTCCGCACCCGAGCGATGCGTTCGGCTGGGAACTCGTCGTCCGGTTCGATGTCGTTGTAGACCGCCACGGGGTCGCAGTATCCGGCGAAGGTCTCGACCTGAAAGGCGGGGTTGATTAGCGCGTAACTCGGGGAGAAGGCGTCATCCTGAGTTCCGGCGATCACGCTGCCGCGCGGGATGCTGAGCGGCAGACGGCGCACGCATTCGCAGAGCAGTTCCGCCTGATTTTCCGCGGCATCGGGATCCTTCCCCGCCGCCCGCATCTCCTCGCGGACGAACATCTTGTTTTCCTGCGCGACGAACCAACCGGTCATTTTGCGCTGGGATCGCTTGAATTCGATCAGCCGGTCCAGGCCGGCGCGCCAGATCTCGGTATATTCGGACATGGCCTCAACTCTCCTCTTTGAATTCCCGCCGCGATGGGACGGGTTGCATTTGTTTTTTTTGGTTATATATTATAATACCATATCAGGGACAAAAAATCAAATCGGAATCGCAAAAAATGGGATTGTTTTTGGGTTTGGATCTCGGCACCTCCAAGACGGCGGCAGTGCTGGTCGACGGTGGTGCGCGACGGTGCGTCGGCTGTTCCGGAGCCGCTCACGGCGCGGCGTCGGGGGGAGGAACACAGGATCTTCGCCGCCACCTCGACGCGGTGCGCGCGGTGGTCGCCGCGCTGCCCGAAGCGGATCGCCGCCGCGTTTCCGGCGTTGCCGTCAGTTGTCAGATGCACGGCGTCGTTCTCTGGAACGATTCGGGCGCGGTCTCGCCGCTCTATACCTGGCAGAGCAGGGTCGACGATCTGGACGCCCTCTGCCGTCTGCCCGGCTGCGGTCGGCTCAATCACGGCTTCGGCGGCGCGACGCTTGGCATGCTCGGGCGTCGGAACGAACTCGCGCGCTGGACGCGCTGCGGCACTGTCGGTGACTATCTGGTCTGGTTGCTGACCGGCCGACCGGGGCGGGTGCTGATCGACCGGAGCAATGCCGCGAGCTGGGGACTGATGCCCTTCGACGGCTCCGATTTCGACTTGCGCGCGACGGCGGCGCTCGGAATCCCGGAAGGGCTGCTGCCGCACATCGTGCCGGTGGGCGCTTCCGCCGGTGTGACGGATGCCGAGTGGAGCGCCGCGCTGGGGATCCCCGTCGGCACGACGGTGTTGGCGGCGGTCGGCGACAACCAGGCGAGCGTTCGGGCGGCGGTCGGCGATCCGGAGCGCGACATCTCGCTGACGCTCGGCACCGGGGCGCAGATCTCGGCGGTGGTGCCGATCGCGCGGGCGCGGGAGTTCGCCTCTCGGACGGAGTTGCGCCCCTACCTCGGCAACGCCTGTCTCGCGGTCGGCGCGCCGTTGTGCGGTGGCGAGGCGTGGACGGCGCTGATGCGTTTCTGGCGTTCGGGATTTGCGGCTGCGAATGAAAAGATCGACGACGCGGAACTGTTCCGCCTGCTCGACGCGTCAGCGTGCGCCGAACTGGAGCGCGCCGGATTGCCGCGTTTCGTCCCGAGTTTTCTCGGCGAGCGTGCCGACGCGACGGCGCGCGGGCGGCTGGAGGAACTGACGCTCGACAACTTCGATTTCGGCAAGGTGGCGGCGGCGCTGGCGCGGGGACTGATGGAAAATCTCCGCCGGATGCTACCCGCCGAATTGCTGACGGGGCGGACCCGTCTCGCGCTGTCCGGAAACGGTTTCCGGCGCAACAAATCGCTGCGGCGGGCCGCGGAACTCGTTTTTGGTATGCCGGCGAAGCAGTCGGTCTTCGACGAGGAGGCGGCGTGCGGAGCGGCGCTGTTTTTCGGTTGAAAATGCGCTTTTTTTTACGCCCGGCGAGGCAAATCCGATAATTTTTCGGTTTTTTTCAAAATGGCGGTTGCATTAACTTTTGAAATATGGTATTATATCATGGTACCAAAAGACGGACAACAGCAGTAGATCCGTCATTTCCACCATTTGGTATTATCGCCCGCACGGGCGGAATTGACAACGGGAGAGCGAACGATGAAAGTACATATCATACTGAATTCACACCTCGATCCGGCGTGGCTGTGGAACAAGGAACAGGGCATGGACGAGGTGGTGGCGACGGCGCGCACCGCCTGCGATCTGCTCGACGACTATCCGGAGATCTTCATCACCCGCGGCGAGGCATGGTTCTATGAGGTGTTGGAGTTCTGCGCTCCCGATATTTACGAGCGGGTCAAAAAACACGTCGCGTCCGGCAGGTGGCAGGTGGTCGGCAACTGGTACATCCAGCCCGATTGCAACCAGCCCTCTCCCGAGTCCTTCGCCATGCAGGCGGAAGTCTCGCGCGACATCTTCGCGCGTCTGGGGGCGCGTCCCACGGTCGGCTACAACGTGGACAGTTTCGGTCACGCCGCGACGCTGC
>Ga0208297_1001356_pt1 | contig 24430 bp, 21 predicted proteins | sample LMS_cellobiose_e_FD_187367 | JGI IMG/M metagenome (GOLD analysis project Ga0208297, IMG submission 187367) | Rumen-fistulated moose microbial communities from Alaska, USA - LMS_cellobiose_enrichment (SPAdes) (version 2) | ecosystem: Host-associated > Mammals > Digestive system > Stomach > Rumen... | reverse complement strand
CCACCCAGCTGATGGCGTAGCCGATGGCGAGGCCGATGGCGATCCATGCCTGGCCGATGCCCAGCGCGTAGATGGAGGCGGGCAGGCCCATCAGCACCCACGCCGACATGTCGGACGCGCCGGCGGAGAGCGCGGAGACCCACGGGCCCATCTGGCGGCCGCCGAGGAAGTATTCCTTCTCGCCGCCGTGCCTGTGTTTGATGAAGAACCATATGCCGACGGCCAGCATAAAGCAGAGATAAATGATAAATACGACAAGTTCTGTGTTCATGAGTTTTTCTCCCTCTAAGGTATTGACACATGAAGAATTTTAATTTATAATATTAAAAAACTTCATGTGTGCGATTATAACCACATCATCCCGAAATGTCAAGAGGTTTTTTTCATGGACACGAAAAAATTATCCGTATTGGAAAAAACGGTGGAGCTTGCCTCGCTTTCCAAGGCGGGGGAGGAGCTGGGCATGACCCAGTCCGGCGTCAGCCACGTCATCGCCGCGCTGGAGGAGGAGCTGGGCGTCTCGCTGCTCACGCGCACCCGCGCCGGCGCGCGTCTCACGCCGGAGGGGGAGAAGCTCATGCCCTACATCCGCGGCGTGCTGGGCAGCGAGCGCCAGCTGGAGGAGGCCACCGCCGCCCTCCGCGGGCTGGAGATGGGCACCGTCCGTGTCGCCACGTTCACCAGCGTCGCGGTGCACTGGCTGCCGGAGATGATCAAGAACTTCCAGCTCCAGTATCCGAACATCGAGTTCCGGCTCCACAACGGCGACTATAAGGACGTGGACCAGTGGCTCGCCGACGGCAGCGCCGATATCGGCTTCATCGCCCTGCCCACGTCGCTCTCCTGCGAGGTCGTCCCCCTGCTGGAGGACCGGCTGCTGGCCATCGTGCCGAAGGAGCACCGTCTCGCCGCGCTGGACCGCGTCCCGGTGGAGGAGCTGGCCCATGAGCCCTTCATCAGCCTGCTGGACGGCTCCGACAACGACGCGCGTCGGGCCATCGCGGCGGCCAACATCCGGCTGAACGTGAAGTTCACCACCAAGGACGACTACGCCATCCTGGCCATGGTGGAGCACGGCCTCGGCGTCAGCATCGTGCCGGAGCTTTTGATGGAGGGCCAGCGCCAGAACTTCGCCGCGCGGGAGCTCGTCCCGCCCGCCAGCCGCACCATCGCCCTCGCCATGCCCGGCGACCGGGCCGCCGCGCCCTCCGTGGTCCGCTTTGCGGAGTACGTCAAGGCGTGGGTGGACGAGCATTATCATTAAAAAGGAGGGACCGTTATGGAGATGATACGGTACGAGGGCGACGTTTACCGTCCCCCCAGCGAGGCGAACTCGCTCATCATCCAGGCGACCGTCGGCTGCAGCGGCAACACCTGCGCTTTTTGTAAAATGTATAAGGCGAAAAAGTTCCGCATGCGTCCGCTGGCGGACGTGCTGGAGGATCTGCGCCGCGCCCGCGGCTGGTTCGGCCGTATCGAGCGGATCTTCATCGCGGACGGCGACGCGCTGATCCTGCCCATGGACCGCTGGACAGCCATCCTCGCGCAGATACGGACGCTTTTCCCGGAGTGCCGCCGCGTCACCTGCTACGCCACGCCGCGCAGCGTCCTGCTGAAAACGCCGGAGGAGCTGCGCGCCCTGCGGGCGGGCGGCATGGCCATGGCCTACGTCGGCCTTGAGTCCGGCAGCGATACGGTGCTCCGCTTCATGAGCAAGGGCAACACCGCCGCGGAGGCCGTGGAGGCCGCCGAAAAGCTGCACGCGGCGGGCATCGCCGTCTCGGTCACGGCCATCAACGGCCTCGGCGGCGTGGAGCATTTCACGGAGCACGCCGTGGAAACGGGCCGCGTCCTCTCCGCCATGCGGCCGGAATATATCGGCCTTCTGACGCTGATGGTGGAGCCGGCGACGCCGCTGGCCGACATCGTGCGCCGCGGCGCGTTCACCACGCTGACGGCGGAGGAGGTGCTCGGTGAGATCAGGCTCATCCTCCAAAACTGCGACTGCCCGGGGAGCGTTTTCCGCGCGAACCACGCGTCGAATTACCTGCCGCTGGGCGGCACGCTGAACGAGGACCGCGACAGGCTCATCGCCCGGATCGACGCGGCCCTGGCGGGCAAGACGGGCCTCCGTCCGGACTGGCTCCGCGCGCTGTGACGCTCCTTACCGCAAAATAATCATACCTGTTATCAATAATTCGCCAGTTTTGCTTTGCCTCTTTTCGGATTATTTTGTGACTGGAATAAGATAACAGGAGGGATCCGTTATGAAACGAGCGATCACCTGGCTCCTCGCGGCGGCCATGCTGTTCGCCCTCGCGGCGTGCGCCGCCGGCGAAACGCCCGCCCCCGCGGCGGAGCCGGAAAAGGCCGAAACGAAAACGGAAGCGGCGGTCCAGACGGCGGAGCCCGCCCCTGCGCAAGAGCCGGAAACGAAGGAGGAAGGGCCTGTGAAAACGCTCGGTATCGAATATAAAAGCAATGAAGCGACGTCGTGGGACGACGACGGCGAGCTGAACGTGCTGGCCATCGGCAGCAGCTTCTCCGACGATACGCTGTGGTACGTCCGGGATATCGCGAAGAGCGCCGGCATCGAGAAGATCAACGTCTTCAACCTGCATTATCCCGGCTGCACCATCGCCCAGCACGCGGCGCACGCCCGCATGGACGAGGCCGTCTATCAGTTCCAGAACGACGTGACCGGCACCTGGACGATGATCCCTAATTATAAAATGAGCGCCGCGCTCCGCTTCAAAAAGTGGGACTATATCTCTTTCCATCAATCCGTCCATCTGGCCAACAACGCGAGCACCTTTGAAGAAATGCCATGGCTCCTCGGCTACGTCCGCGACATCGTCGGGCCGGAACCGCGCTTCATCTATCTGATGAACTGGGCGTATCAGGGTGACTGTACCACGAACCCGAACTTTATGCGCTTCCGCAAAGATCAGGCGCTGATGTTCGATTCGATCATAGAGGGAACGAAGGCGAACGTCGAGCCGTGGGCATGCTTTGAGTACATCGTGCCCAACGCCACGGCAGTTCAGAACCTGCGTACGTCTTTCCTCGGCGATACCGTTACGCGTGACGGCTACCATATGAATTATCTGGAGGGACGCTACACCGTCGGCCTTACGTATTTCGGCATGCTCATGGGCCCGGAGTGGCTCGACAAAGTGACGTTCAAGCCCGAGAACGTACAGAAAAACGGCGGCGTCATCGAGGGAGAAGGCCTCAGCTCGATGGATGAAAAAACGCAGGCCGTCTGCATCGAGGCGGCGAAAAACGCCATTGCACACCCCTATGAGATAACGCAGGCCACCGACGTGGGTTAAGAAAAGAGGGATACTACGATGAAAAAACTGACAGCCATCCTGCTCGTCATGACGCTGCTCCTTTCGCTGGCGGCGTGCGCCGCCGGCGAAACGCCCGCCCCCGCGCCGGAGCGAACAGAGCAGGAGCCCGCGGCGGAAACGGAGCCGCAGACGGACGGAACGGCGGCGGAGCCCGCAACGAAACCGGAGGAGGATGATCCCGTGAGAACGCTGGGCATCGAATATAAAAGCAGCGGCGATACGTCGTGGGACGACGACGGCGAACTGAACGTCCTCGCCATCGGCAACAGCTTCTCCGACGATACGCTCTGGTACGTCCGGGATATCGCGAAGAGCGCCGGTATCGAGAAGATCAACGTTTTCAACCTGCACATCCCGGGCTGCTCCCTCGCGCAGCACGCGAAAAACGCCCGCACCGACGAGGCCGCGTACTATTTCCAGAACGATGTGACCGGCACCTGGACGCAGATACCCAATTTCAAGCTGAGCGCCGGCCTCCGCTTCAAAAAGTGGGACTTCATCTCCCTCAACCAAAAGTCCGACCTGCAGGGCGACGCCAACTCCTTCTCGGAGCTTGAATACCTCGTCGGCTACATCCGTGATATCGTCGGCCCGGAGCCGAAGCTCGTCTATCTGATGCAGTGGGCGTATCAGGACGACTGCACCACCAACGAGAACTTCATCAAGTTCCGCAACGACCAGATGACGATGTATAACGCCATCATCGAGGGAGCGCAGGCGAACGTTTACCCGTGGGCGTGCCTGGAGCTCATCGTGCCCAACGGTACGGCCGTCCAGAACGTGCGTACGTCCTATCTGGGCGATACCATCACCCGGGACGGCTACCATCTGAACTATCTCGCCGGACGCTACACCGTCGGCCTCACGTATCTCGGTACGCTGCTCGGCCCCGAGATCCTGGACAAGGTGACCTTCAAGCCGGAGAACGTGCAGGAGCACGGCGGCGTCATCGAGGGGGAGGCGCTCTCCAGCATGGACGAGCGGATGATGGCCGTCTGCATCGAGGCGGCGAAAAACGCCATCGCCCATCCGTATGAGATAACGCAGGCCACCGACGCATAACGCAAAAAAAAGACCCGCCCCGCGGCAAAGCCGCGGGGCGGACTTTAGTTTTGTCGGGGTCACAGCCTGCTCTTGTCCTCGATGAGCTCGCGGAAGAAGCCGATCCTGGGGATGGCGTAGAGCAGCAGCAGACCCAGCACGCAGCAGGCCAGCGCCTCGCCCAGCGCGATGGTGGCGGCGTTGTAGACCCAGAGGGAGAAGAACGCGGAGGACGCGCCGGCCTCCGACCAGGCGATGACCGCGCTGACGACGACGCCGTTCAAAATGACGGGCGGCAGCGTGGCGGGGAAGCGTTTTTTCATCTTGGCGGTCCAGAGCGCCGCGGCGAGCGTGGCCAGCGAGCCGAACACGATGTCCAGCGGGCCGTACATGCTCATCAGATTGGTCAGGATACACCCGACGAAAAGGCCCCAGGCCGTCTCGGGGAAGAAGAACGGGAGCACGCAGAGCGCCTCCGCGAAGCGGCATTGGATCGGCCCGTAGGTGAGGCCGAAGACGTTGCCGAACAGGCTGAGCACGGTGTAGAGCGCCGCCACCACGGCGGCCAGGGTCAGGTTCTTGACGGACAGTTTTTTCATGGTCTTCCTCCATTTTTTTATTTAACGACAGGGTGATGGCACCTGTCATTTTCACAGGGGTCAGTCGCCGCGCAGGGCAAAGGCGCAGCCGCAGTAGGCCTGCCGGTAAAGGCCGTAGGCCTCGCTGAGGCGGATGGAGCGCAGATAGCCGTCCTTTTTCTTGAAGTCGGAGGGCAGCCACCGGACGCCGCGGGCCGCCGCCGCGGCCTCGCCCGCGGCGTTCACGGCCGCCGCGTTCTTGTGGGGGCTCACGGTGAGCGTCGAGGCGAAGAAGTCATAGCCGCCCTTCGCGGCCTCCTCCGCCGTCCGGCCGAGACGCAGGGCGAAGCAGTTTTCGCAGCGCGCGCCGCCCTCCGGCGCCGTTTCGAGCCCGCGGCTCGCGGCCAGGAACGCGTCCGGGTCGTAGGGGGCCTTGATGAAGCGGACGCTGTCCGCAAGGCCCGCCTTGTCCAGCAGCTTCGGGAACTCCGCCGCGCGCTTTTCAAATTCCGCTTCGGGGTAGATGTTGGGGTTATAGTAGTAAAGCGTCACACGGAAAAACGGCGTCACCCGTTCCAGCACGGCGCTGGAGCAGGGGGCGCAGCAGGCGTGGAGCAGGAGGGAGGGCCGCTCGCTGCCGAAGTCTGCTATGATCTTTTCCATGGCAAGGTTATAGTCGGCGTGCAACGGTTCCGCTCCTTTCGCGCATTTTCTTAAAGAAAATAGCATAAAACGCGCGATAAATCAACGCTTTTCAACCTTGTAAAACCGCCGTTTTTCGTGTAAAATAAGTTAAAAACATTGCGAAACGGAGCAAAAACGCATGGAAGAAGCGAAAAACTTTATCGAAGCCGCCGTCGTACAAGATCTTGCACCGGGCGGCCGCACGTACGGGAAACAGGTCCATACCCGGTTCCCGCCGGAGCCCAACGGGTATCTGCACATCGGCCATTGCAAGGCGCTGTGCATCGATTTCGGCATCGCTGAAAAGTACGGCGGTATCACCAACCTCCGCATGGACGACACGAATCCTGCCAAGGAGGACGCCGAGTACGTGGACGCCATCAAGGAGGACATCCACTGGCTGGGCTTCGACTGGGGTGACCGCTTCTATTACGGCTCCGATTATTTTGAAAAGGATTACGAATACGCGGTCGAGCTCATCAAAAAGGGCCTCGCCTACGTCTGCGAGCTGACGCCGGAGGAGTTTTCCCGGTACCGCGGCGATACGACGCACCCCGCCGTGTCGCCCTATCGCGACAGGCCGATCGAGGAGAGTCTCGATCTCTTCGAACGGATGAGGAAGGGCGAGTTCCCGGAGGGCAAATATACGCTCCGCGCGAAGATCGACCTTGCCTCCGGCAACTTCAACATGCGCGACCCGGTCATCTACCGTATCCGCTACATCGAGCACCACCGGCAGGGGACGAAATGGTGCATTTTCCCCATGTACGACTTCGCCCACCCCATCCAGGACGCGCTGGAGGGGATCACCCACTCCCTCTGCTCGCTGGAGTATGAGGATCACCGCCCGCTGTACAACTGGGTGGTGGACAACGTCTCCGTGCCGTCGAAGCCGCGGCAGATCGAGTTTGCCCGCCTCGGTATCAACTACACGGTCATGTCGAAGCGGAAGCTCCGCCGCCTGGTGGAGGAGGGGTATGTCTCCGGCTGGGACGACCCGCGCATGCCCACGCTCTGCGGCCTGCGCCGCCGGGGCTACACGCCGGCGGCCATCCGCGATTTCTGCGACCGTATCGGCGTGGCGAAGGTGGCCTCCACCGTGGAATACGCGCTTTTGGAGGCCTGTCTGCGGGACGATCTGAACGCCCACGCGCCGCGGCGCATGGCGGTGCTGCGCCCCATGAAGCTCACCATCACCAATTACCCGGAGGAAAACTGGGAGACCGTCACCGTGGAGAACCTCCCCGGCGACGAGAGCGCCGGCACCCGGGAGGTCAGCTTCTCCCGCCACCTCTACGTGGAGGCGGACGATTTTCTGGAGGAGCCTGTGCCCAAGTATAAGCGGCTCTATCCCGGCGGGCCGGAATGCCGGCTCAAGGGTGCCTATCTGATCCGGTGTACCGGCTGCGTCAAGGACGAGGACGGCAACGTGACAGAGATCCTCTGCACCTACGATCCCGATTCCGTCGGCGGCGATCCCGCGGACGGGCGCAAGGTCAAGGGCGCGACGCTCCACTGGGTGGACGCGCAGGACTGCGTCGATTTCGAGGCGCGCGTGTACGGCAATCTTTTCGCCGATCCGAACCCCGACGCGGCGGAGGATTACCTCACCTGCCTGAACCCCGCGTCGCTGGAGGTGCTGACCGGCTGCAAGGGCGAAAAGGCCCTGGCGGACGTGCGGCCCGCCGCGCCCGGCAAGACCAGCGAAGCCTTCCAGTTCCTGCGCCTCGGCTACTTCGCCGTGGACAGCAAGGACAGCGCCCCCGGGCATCTCGTCTTCAACCGCGCGGTGGCGCTCAAGGACAGCTTCAAGGCATAAGGAGGCAAGCATGTCTCTCTATTCGCTGGCGCGTAAGCTCAACGCGAAGAGAAAAGCGTACATCAAAAAACATGACCGCGCCGACCTTTCCCCGGTCCGGCGTATCGAGTTCGTGCGCCCGGTCGCGGGCGAGCGGCTCGTGGCCATGACGTTCGACGACGGTCCCATGGCGAAGCCGCCCTCCCACGGGGAGGAGACGCGGGGCCTTACGGAGGTGCTGCTGGACACGCTCGCCGCCTACGGCGCGCGGGCGACCTTCGACGTCATCGGCACGACGGCGGAAAACTACCCCGACGAGGCCGGCCGCCCCGGCGACTTCACCTGGAGCGGCGTCGGCTACGACCATTACCCCTGCTTCGGGGAGGACGCGCTGGCCTGCGCCTTCAACCAGCCGGCGCTCATCGCGCGCATTTTGTCAGAGGAGCATGAGATATCGAACCACGGGGGGACGCACCGTCTCTTCGGGCCCATGCGCGCCGTTTACGGCACGCGCCGTCATATGCAGACGCTGGGGGAGGCCGTGGCCGACCTGACGCGGCTCCACGACTACCTGCGGGACGAGTTCGGCTATACGATGAAACTGGCCCGCCCGCCCCACTATATCGACGGTATCCCCGACGGCTCCACGAGCTACGACGCTTACCGCGTCATGGGCTACAACTACATGGCGGCGAGCTTTGACGGCGGCGGCTGGATCGCGGAGGGGAGCTACGAAAAAGAGGTCGATGCCATGGTTCGCGCCGTCCGGGACGCGCTGGAGGCGGACGAGGACTTTTTCAACGGCAGGATCATCTTCCAGAAGGACGGCTGCAACATGTGCCTGCGCACGCCGGTGGCGGACGCGCTGGGGCCGCAGCTGGAGCTGTTGACGAAGGCGGGCTACCGCGTGGTGCCCGTTTCCGAGCTCATCGAGGCGTCGCCCTTTGAGGATATGGACCCGGCCGCGCCGGAGGCGGAGAGCGCGAAATATCTGCTCTCCCGGGGGCATGCCGTGGGCGCGCGGAACAACAGCTTTTACGGCGACAAGCCCGTGACGGCGGCGGAGTTCCTCGTCATGCTGGCCGCGCCGGAGACGCTCCGCTTCGCCGCCCATGCCGACTTTGCCGCGCTGGCCGCGGCGGCGGCCCGGGACCCGGACGCGCCGAAGCTGACGGGCGGTATCCTCGGCGACGAGCTTTTGTCCTTCGCCCGGGATTGGGGCGTCAGCGCCGAGACGGACGCTTTCCGCGGGAAGAGCGCGGTGCTGAAAAAGGACGCGGTCATGCTGGCCGCGGCCATCGTGAGAAAACGCGGATGAAAGTCATCGTAACCGATTCAAAATATAAAATGACGCTGGCCCCGGTACGCGCCCTCGCCAAGGAGGGGTACCGGGTGCTCTGCTGCGACTATGAGAGCACGCCGGAGCGGGAAAGGCTCGGCGCGCTCTCCCGTTATTGTGCGGAGCGGACGACCCTGCCGGAGGCGGAGGGAGCGCTCGTCCCGGCGCTGGCCGCGCTGGGCGGGGCGGGGGAGAAGCCCGTGCTGTTCCCCGCCGGGCGGCGCATGCTGGACATCGTGGCGCGGCACGGGGCGCTGGCGGACCGGCTCGACTACCTCGTGTCCCCGGCGGCAACGCTGGACGCGGCTGACGACAAGGGCCGCGTCCGCGACCTGGCCCGGACGCTGGGCATCCGTGTGCCGGAAACGCGCTTCCTGTCCGCGTATGAGAGCCTTGACCGGCTGGCGGAGGCGGTGCGGTACCCCTGTATCGTCAAATACCGCAACGGGGAGGCGCTGGGCCTCCATTCGCAGGACCGCTACGCCATCGCGGCGGACGAGGCGGCGTTCCTGCGGGCCTATGTCCGCATGGACGCGATACAGCCGGACCCGCTGGCCCAGGACTATCTGCCGGGGCAGGACGTGGGGATCGCCGTGGTGGCGGACCGGGATCACCGGGTCGTCGACTTCCTCTGCTACGAGAGCCTGCGGACGTATCCGCCGGAGGGCGGGCCCACCTGTCTCTGCCGCACGCTGTTCGACCGCGGCCTGCTGCGCAGCGCGGCGGCGCTGATCAAGGCGCTCGGCTTCACGGGCGTGGCCATGCTGGACTTCCGCCGCAGCGGCGGGGAGGACTATCTGCTGGAGATCAACCCGCGGCTGTGGGGCAGCGCGTCTCTCTGCAACGTGGCGGGCAGCGGCTTTTTCCAAAGCTACGTGCTGGCGGCGCAGGGGAAGGCCGAGCCGCTGGACGTGGAACGGTGCTCCCCGGGGTACGCCCTCGGCGCGGTCATGCGCTTCACGCCGCAGAACGCGGCGGCCGTGCTGCGTTCTCTCCGGCGCGGGGAGCGGACGGAGCTGCTCGCCGGCGTCGGCGCCAGGGACGGGCTTTTCGCCGCGGGGGACGCGAAGCCGTACTTCGCCTATCTCATGAACCTGCTGCGCCATAGCGGGGACGCGTAAAAAAAGACACAAAAAGGCCGGATGGGAAGCCCATCCGGCCTTTTTGCCATGTACGAAGTGAGGTATCGGTTTTAGACGTTCACGTTGGCCTTGTATTTCTTCACGGCCTCGGTGAGCTTGGGGATGATGACTTTGATGTCGCCTTCCACGCCCAGGTCCGCGAGCTGCATCATCGGGCAGGACTCGTCCTTGTTGATGGCGAGGATGAAGCCGGAATCTTCCATGCCGGCCTGGTGCTGGATAGCGCCGGAGATGCCGCAGGCGATATAGAGGTTCGGGCGGACGGTCTTGCCGGTCTGGCCGACCTGGCGGTCCTTCTCGATCCAGCCGTTGTCCACGCCGATACGGGAGGAGGAGACCTCGCCGCCCAGCACGTCGGCCAGCTCTCTCAGCGGCTCATAGCCCTCCGGACCGCCGACGGCGCGGCCGCCGGAGACGAGGATCTTGGCCTCGGTGATGTCGACGCTCTTCTTCTCCTTCATCTCGACGGAGAGGATCTCCACGTTCATGTCGTCCATGGAGAGGCCGGCGTCCACGCTGATGACTTCGCCGGTGCGGCTGGGATCCTTCTCGGCCATCTTCATGACGCCGGGACGGACGGTGGCCATCTGCGGCGCGTAGCTGCGGCAGACGATGGTGGCCATGATGTTGCCGCCGAAGGCGGGGCGGGTCATCTTCAGGAAGCGGTCGGAGGTATCCAGCGCCGCGATCCGGTCCTCCGGCAGGGAGGTGGAGGTGCGGAGGTATTCCTGATACTTGGCCACGTCGATGTCAAGACGGGTGCAGTCGGCGGTGAGGCCGGTGTGGACGCGGCCCGCAACACGGGGGGCCAGGTCGCGGCCGATGCTGGTGGCGCCGAAGAGCACGATGTTGGGCTCATAGGTCTTGATGATGTAATGCAGGGCCTTGGCGTAGGGCTCCGTGGTGTAGTTCTCGAGCACGGGGTGATCCACCACGAGGACGGAAGAAGCGCCGTACTGGCAAAGCGTCTGCGCCTTGTCGGTGATGTTGTGGCCCATGAGGACGGCGACGACCTTTTCACCGAGGTCGGCGGCCAGCTTGGTGGCTTCGCCGATCAGCTCGATGCCGACCTTTTGTATGTTACCGTTGCGCTGTTCGACAACGACAAAAATATCTTTGCTCATACTGCATGTCCTCCTTATATGATGTGGATCTCTTCCAGCTTCGCCATGATCGCCGCGACGGCTTCGTCAGCAGAGAGGCCGGTGAGCTTGGTGCCGGCGCCCTTCGCCTGCTTGCCGAAGGACTGGAACACGTTGGTGGGCGAGCCCTTGAGACCAATGAAATCGGGGTTCAGATCATTCTTCAGATCGTCGAAGCCCCAGACGATGACGTCCTTGTTGTAGGCGTCCACGATGCCGCCGACGGTCATGTAGCGCGGCTTCGCCAGCTCGGAAAGAGCCGTGACGAGGCAGGGCATCTTGACCTTGAGGATGTGATACTGATCCTCGAACTGACGCTTGACGATGACGCTGTCGCCCTCGACCTTCAGGTCTTCGGCGTAGCTGACCTGCGGCACGCCGAGCTGCTCGGCGATCTGCGGGCCGACCTGGGCGGTGTCGCCGTCGATGGCCTGGCGGCCGGTGATGACGAGATCGAAGCCGATCTTGCGCAGGGCGGTGGCGATGATGGTGGCGGTGGCGTAGGTGTCGGAGCCGCCGAACTCACGGGCGCTCAGCAGATACGCTTCGTCGCAGCCCATGGCCAGCGCTTCGCGCAGCGCCACGTCGGCCTGGGGAGGACCCATGCAGACGACGGTCACGGTGCCGCCGACCTGCTCGCGCAGGGCGAGGGCGGCTTCGATGCCGGACTTGTCGTCGTGGTTGATGATGCTGGGAACGCCCTCGCGGATGAGGGTGTTGGTCTTGGGGTCGAGCTTGACTTCAGCGGTGTCGGGCACCTGCTTGATGCATACTACGATTTTCATGTTGGGCCTCTCCTCTCTTACTTAAGCTTCATGGAACCGGAGATGACGATCTTCATGACCTCGGAGGTTCCTTCGTAGATCTCGGTGATCTTCGCGTCGCGCATCATGCGCTCCACGGGGTACTCGCGGGAGTAGCCGTAGCCGCCGAAGAGCTGCACGCACTCGCGGGTGACCTGGTTGGCGACGTCGGAAGCGAAGAGCTTGGCCATGGCGGCCGCGGCGGAATAGTTCTCGTGATCGTCCTTCATCTTGGCGGCGCGCCAGGTGAGGAGCCGCGCGGCGTCGATCTTGGTCTGCATCTCGGCCAGCTGGAACTGGGTGTTCTGGAAAGCCGCGATGGGCTTGCCGAACTGCTTGCGCTCCTTGACATACTTCACAGTCTCGTTCAGGGCGCCCTGGGCGATGCCGACGGACTGCGCGGCGATGCCGATACGGCCGCCGTCCAGCGCCTTCATGGCGATCTTGAAGCCCTTGCCCTCGTCGCCGAGACGGTTCTCTTCGGGGACGATGACGTTCTCATACGTCACGATGCAGTTGGAAGCGGCGCGGATGCCCATACGGGGGATGCTGGCGCTCACTTCGATGCCCGGCATATCGCGTTCCAGGATGAACGCGGACATGCCCTTGCCGGCGCCCACGGCCGGATTAGTCAGGGCGAATACCAGGAATATATCGGCAAAGCCGGAGTTGGTGGTGAACATCTTGGAGCCGTTGATCACATAATGGTCGCCTTCCTTGACGGCCACGGTGCGGGCGCCCGCCACGTCGGAGCCGGCGCCGGGCTCGGTCAGACCGAAGCAGCCGATCTTGGTGCTCTCCGCCAGGGGACGGAGATACTTCTGCTTCTGTTCTTCGGTGCCGAACTCATAAATGCTGTTGGAGCAAAGCGAGGTGTGCACGGAAATGGTGATGCCGGTGCTGGCGTCCTGCTTGGAGATCTCCTCCATGCACAGGGCGTAGGACAGGTTGTCCGCGCCGGCGCCGCCGTACTCCTTCGGGAAGGGGATGCCGAAGAAGCCGTACTTCTGCATTTTGCGGACCAGAGCCATATCCATTTCTTCCGCTTCGTCCATGTCGCGGGCGAGAGGCTTGACCTCAGCTTCCGCGAAATTGCGGAAGAGGTCCTGCTGCAGCTTCTGCGCGCTGCTGAGTTTGAAGTCCATATGTATCCTCCTAGTCTCGTTGTGGGCGCTGTGCAAAGGCGCACAGCGGACCCATTATTACAATGAAAACATTATAGCTTTTTCATAAACTTATTGTCAATATATTTCAAGAAAACAACGGTGGAAAATTTTAAGTTTCTTTAATGCTCCGCGAAGTTTGTTAAAAAAATAATTAATAGATGGAACCCAAAGTTTTTTTATAGAAAAAATAAATTCTGTTTATAAAACCGCGAAAAACACATATTTTTTCTTTATATTTTTTTCGAATAGGTCATTGATTTTTCCGGAGGGATGTTGTAAAATGATTTTTGTTAATGTTTTGACGCGCGGCGGCGCGTTTTACAGCAGGTGAACAATAAATTTTAACTATACGGAGGAACAAACATGAAAGAAGTAGTCGTGACCGGTGCGTGCCGTACCGCGGTCGGCAAGTATCTCGGTACCCTCAAGGACATCGAGCCGCAGGAGTATGCCGCTCACGTCGTCAAGGAAGCGGCCAAGCGCTCCAAGATCGGCCTTGACGAGCCCCAGGAACTGATCTTCGGCGAAGTGTTCGGCTACACCCCGAACATCGCCCGCTGCGCGGGCCTTCTGGCCGGCGTGCCCATCGAGACCCCTGCCCACACCATTGACCGGCAGTGCGCCTCCTCCATGGAAGCCATCCACTCCGCCATGGCCCGTATCCTCTCCGACGACGATGACGTCTTCATCTGCGGCGGCGTGGAGAGCATGTCCAGACTGCCCTATTATCTGGATCCCTCGGTCCGTGCCAACCCGCTCCGCATCGGCGACAAGCCCCTCTATGACGCGTTCAACCACGGCGTCACCATCGCCCAGCCCGTGAGCATGTTCCCCAACCTGAACATGGGCCTCACCGCGGAGAACGTGGCCGACAAGTACGGCATCACCCGCGAGGCCATGGACATCTTCTCCGTGGAGAGCCAGCAGAAGTGGAAGGAAGCCCACGACGCCGGCAAGTTCATCGACGAGATCGTTCCCTTCACCTTCGATACCAAGAAGGGCCCCGTCACCTTCGACACGGACGAACATCCCCGTCCCGACACCACCTTTGAGAAGCTCAGCAAGCTGAAACCCGCCTTCAAGTTCGACGGCACCGGCCGCGTCACCGCGGGCAACTCCGCCGGCATGAACGACGGCGCTTCCGCCATGGTCGTCATGAGCTCCGACGCCGCCAGAGAGCGCGGCCTGCAGCCCATGGTCAAGATCCTCACCTCCGTCACCGCGGCCGTCGATCCCCGTATCATGGGCATCGGCCCCGTGCCGGCCACCATCAAGGCGCTCAAGCGCACCGGCCTGAAGCTGGAGGATATGGGCGTCATCGAGCTGAACGAGGCCTTTGCCTCCCAGAGCGTCGCCTGCTGCAACGAGCTGGGCATGCCGCGCGGCACCGAGATGTACAAGCGCGTCAACGTCAACGGCGGCGCCATCGCGCACGGCCACCCCGTGGGAAGCTCCGGCTGCCGTATCTGCGTGACCCTCATCTACGAGATGATGCGCCGCGGCTGCAAGTACGGTCTTGCCACGCTCTGCATCGGCGGCGGCATGGGCATGGCCACCATCTTCGAGCTCTGCGACTGATAACCCCTTTCTGCAAACGAACAGGACCGGCTCCCGCCGGTCCTGTTTTTTCTTTGAAAACGGCCTGTACCAAGCGGTACAGGCCGTTTTTTGCGGTTTGCGCCCGGGTATCAGTCCTCTTTCAGCAGGAAGTCGACCTGCTCCGGGGTCAGGTGCACGTCGGCGCCCTTCATGGTGTCCACGAACTGCTCGTGCGTGCGGCAGGCTACGACGGGGATGCCGGTGAACGCGTACTGCGAGTTGATGAAAGAGAGCGCGATATCGGTGACGGAATAGCCGGTCTCGGCGGAGAGCTTCTTGATCCGCTTGAAGGCGGCGCGGTTGCGGTCGTTCAGATAGTAATCGCGCTGCTGATCCGGCAGCTTGTCCTCGCCCAGCTGGTCCAGCTTGCTGTAGAAGCCGCGGCCCTGGGAACTGTAGGCGAAGCAGGTGAGCTTCGTGTCCTTGTGGAACTGGTAGGTGGCCTCGTCCATGAAGGGCAGGTCGTCCAGCGGGGTCTCCGGGCAGAACATGCGGGCCAGCGACCACTCGATCTGGCTGGCTATGAAGGGCTGGAGCCCGTGCTCCCTGGCGTAGGCGTTGGCCTCCGCGATACGGTCGGGCAGCCAGTTGGAGGCGCCGATATAGCGGACGTATCCCTTCTTGATATTCTCGTTCAGCGTTTCCATGATCTCGCCCACGGGGCGGGTGCGCTCGTCGCGGTGGAGCCAGTACAGGTCGATGTAGTCGATGCCCAGGTGCTCCATGGACTGGGGGATCTGCTTGTTCAGCATCTCGGCGGAGAGGTTGATGGGGGGCGCGTGGAAACCGGTGTGGCCCTCCCAGCTGATACCGCCCTTGGTGGCGATGTAGACCTTGTCGCGGGTGCCGCGGGCGGCCAGCCACTTGCCGACGGTCTTTTCGCTGCGGGAGCGCTCGCCGGGGATCCAGTCGTTGTACACGATGGCGGTGTCGATAAAGTTGCCGCCCAGGTCGAGATATTCGTCCATCTGGCGGAAGGCGGCCTCCACCGTCACGCCGCGAACGGCTGAATAGTCTTTGACCTCGACGCCCATCGACGGGTCGATGCCGTAATCGCCCGTGCCGAGCTGGATCTGCGCCACTTTCATATCGGTGCCGGGAAGGTTGATATAACGCATGGTGTTAAACTCCTTTCGGATGTAATACTACCTACAAGTTTATAGTTTTTCCGTTTTTTTGTCAATAGAGCCGGCGGAGAAACGGGGCGCGTCGGCGCAAAAAAAGACCCGGCGGCAAAAGGCCGCCGGGTCGCCCGGTTCAGGCGAGCTTTTTGAACATATCCTTGCTCACGCCGCAGATGGGGCAGCACCAATCGTCGGGCAGATCCTCGAACGCGGTGCCCGGGGCGATGCCGCTGTCCGGATCGCCGACCGCAGGGTCATAGATGTAGCCGCAGGGGTCGCACTGGTATTTCGCCATGGTCTTCTCCTCCTTGTTTTCGTCGTTTTCCGGTGTGTCCTCAATACCGAGGAGGCTCTTCACCAGCGGCGCGGCCGCCGCCAGCGTCTCCTCCTCGGGATCCCACAGGGAGCGCACGTTCTCCTCGATGACGTCGAAGCCGGCGTCGCGGAGCTTTTCCTGCAGCAGCTTCACGCTCTCGCCGCTCCAGCCGTAGCAGCCGAAGGCGGCGGCCCGCTTGTTCTTGAAGCGGAGCTGCTTCAAAAATTCCAGCCATCCCGCCACGCTGGACAGGATACTGTTGCTGACGGTGGGGGAGCCCACCGCGATCGCCTTGGACTTGAAGATCTCGGTCATGACCTCGTTCTTGTCCGCCTTGGCGATGTTGAACACCTTGACCACGGTGTCGGGGCTCTGGCGATGGATCTCCTCGGCGATCTTATGGGCGATCTTCGCCGTGCCCTCCCACATCGTGTCGTAGGCGACGGTGACCTGATCCTCCTGATAGGCGGCGGCCCAGGCCGCGTATTTTTTCACGATCTGGAGCGGGTCGTCCCGCCAGACGGCTCCGTGGGAGGGGGCGATGATGTCGAAGGGAAGGCCCAGCCCCTCCAGCTCCGTCAGCTTCTTGGCCAGGATGTTGGCGAAGGGGTTCAGGATGTTGGCGAAATACTTCATCGCCTCCCGGTTCAGAAGGCACTGGTCGGCCTTGTCGTTGAACAGCTCCTCCACGGCGAAATGCTGGCCGAAGGCGTCGTTGGAGAAGAGGATGTTGTCGCCGGTCAGATAGGTGGCCATGGAGTCAGGCCAGTGGAGCATCTTCATCTCGACGAAGATGAGCTTCTTCCCGTTGCCGATATCCACGCTGTCGCCCGTCTTGACGACGCGGAAGTCCCAGCCGCGCTTGCCGTACTGGCCCTCGATGCTCTTTACGGCCGCCGCCGTGCAGTAGATGGGCGTGGCGGGGATCGCCTCCATCAGCGTCGTCAGCGAGCCGGAATGGTCGCACTCGCCGTGATTCGCCACGATGAAGTCGATCCTGTCAAGGTCGATCTCCTGCTTCAAATTCTCCACGAAGTCGAAGCGGTGAGGCGTCCACACCGTGTCGATGAGGACGGTCTTCTCCTCCTCGATCAGATAGGCGTTCTGGCTGGAGCCGTTCAGGATGGAGTAATCGTCGCCGTGGAAGCTCTCCAGCTCCCAGTCGATGTGGCCCACCCAGCTGACGTTGTTTTTGATGTGTTTTCTCATAATGTTCTCCTCATAAGCGTCGGACCAAACCTGTCTGATACGATAATAACCGGTTTTCCCGTTTTAGGCAAGGCTTTTTCCGGCGGACGCGCGCTGTAAAGCGGTTGACTTTTCGCGGATTTGCTTTATAATAACAGCGAAGTCGACAGGGGGAGCTCCTGCGCCCCGTCTGCCGGCGGACAATCAGATGACGGAATAGGGTGAGAAGCCCTGCGAGCGGGTCACTGTGATGCTCACTTCGATGAGATAAGTCAGATACGTCAGAAAGCCTTTTCTGCCCGGACCGGAAAAGCGTACGTTCGTTGTGCGCCCGTACGCCCCGTTTTGGGGCATACGGGCGTTTTATCACGTCCCTGCGGGGACAGAAGAAAGGATAGCGATACTATGAAGACCATGAAGACCCTTTTGATCGCGGTCCTCGTCTGCGCGCTGCTGCTGGCGCTGGCGGGCTGCCGGGCAAGCACGGCGGGACCGGAAACGCAGGCGGAGACGGAAGCGCAGAGCGAAACGGCTCCGGAGCCGGAGAAAACGCCGGAGACGGAAGCGCAGCCGGAACCCGCGCCCGCCGTGACGATCACGGATATGGCGGGCCGCACCGTTACGCTGGACGAGCCAGCGACGCGCGTCGTCGCGCTTTCCGCGGCGGACTGTGAGATCCTGTATGCCGTCGGCGCGGGCGATACGCTCGTCGGCCGCGGGGAATACTGCGATTACCCGGCTGAGGTGCTGGCCATCCCGTCGGTGCAGTCCGGCTATGAAACGAATCTGGAGCAGATCCTGGCCCTCGAGCCGCAGGTGCTGCTCATGAGCACCATGGCCCAGCCGCAGGAGCAGGTGGACGCGCTGGAGAAGGCCGGCGTCCGCGTCGTCGTCTCCGACGCGCAGGATATCGAGGGCGTTTACACCTCGGTCAGGATGATCGGCGCCCTGATGGGCAAAGACGCCGAGGCCGAGAAGGTCGTGGGCGACATGCAGTCCGCGCTGGCCTCGCTGGCCGCCGAGGCCAAGGGCGACGGCAGCAAGAGCGTTTATTTCGAGGTCTCGCCGCTCCAGTACGGTCTGTGGGCTGCCGGCAAGGGCACGTTCATGGATGAAGTCGCCGTCATGCTCGGCCTGAAAAACATCTTTGACGACGTCGACGGCTGGGGCGAGGTGTCGGAGGAACAGGTGATAGCCCGTGATCCCGATTATATCGTCACCATTTCCATGTACTTCGGCGAGGGGCCCACGCCCGAGGAGGAGATCGCCTCCCGCGCGGGCTGGGGCGAAGTGAGCGCCGTTCGGGACGGCCATATCATGAGCGTGCAGAACAACGAGCTTTCGCGGCCCACGCCGCGTATCGCTGACGGCGCGCGGATGCTCTACGATTTTGTCTACGGCGACGCCGCTGACGCGGCTGCGTGATGAAACGGGACGGCTTTGGAGCGGCCGGTATCCTGGCGTTTACGGCGGCGGTGGTCGCGACGATGCTGCTTTGCGTGTGCGTCGGCAACGTGAACATCCCGCTGGCGGATACGCTGGATGTCCTGCTGCGCGCTGTCCGTGAGCTGCCGCCGCGGGCGGACGCCGCTGCGCGGATCCTTTTGTATTCCCGTCTGCCGCGGGTCCTTTGCGTGGCCCTGACGGGCGCGTCGCTCTCTCTCTGCGGCGCGTCCATGCAGGGGCTTTTGAAGAACCCGCTGGCCGACGGCTCCACGCTCGGCGTATCGACAGGCGCGTCCCTCGGGGCGGTGACGGCCATCGCCTTCAATATCGCGATACCGGCGCTGCCTTTTGCCGGGACGACGGTCATGGCGATCATCTTTGCCTTTTTGTCGCTGATGATCATCCTGTCCCTGGCGTGGCGGCTGGACCGTTCGCTCTCGACCCATACGATCATCCTGATCGGCGTGATCTTTTCTATGTTCGTCTCGAGCCTGATGACGATCCTCATCACGTTTGTGCCGGAAAAAGTCAAAAATATCACCTTCTGGACGATGGGCTCCCTGGGGGGCAGCAGCTACCAGAACGCGCTGATGCTGGCCGTCGCGCTGGCTGCCGGCAGCTTCGTGCTGCTGCGCATGGCGCAGGAGCTGAACGCTTTCGCCGTCGGGGAAGATAACGCCCTCCATGTGGGCGTCAACGTGCGCCGCGTGCGGCTGACGGTGCTGATCACGGTGTCGGTGCTGATCGGCGTCTGCGTGTCCATCGGCGGCAGCATCGCCTTCGTCGGCCTCGTCACGCCGCATATCGTGCGGCTGATCGTGGGGCCGAATCACAAGCGTCTGCTGCCGGCGTCGCTTTTCGGCGGGGCGGTGTTCCTGATGCTGTGCGATCTTGCCGCGCGGATCCTTCTGGCGCCGCGGGAGCTGCCTGTCGGCGTCGTCACGTCGCTGCTCGGTGCGCTGCTTTTCGTTACGATCCTTTACAGGACAAGGAGGGCGGCGTGATGAGACTTTTGGAAGCGGCGCACGTCTCGGTGCGTTATGGCGAGGCGGACGCGCTGCGCGACGCGGGCTTTACGCTGGACGCGGGGGAGTGGCTCATGGTGACCGGCCCGAACGGCGCCGGGAAATCCACGCTGCTGAACGCCGTGGCGCAGAGCCTGCCCAGTCAAGGGACGATCACCTATCGCGGGCGCGAGGTGCGCTCCATGAAGCCGCGGGAGCGCGCGCGGTATATCGGCGTGCTCGCCCAAAGCTATGCCGTCGGCTACGCCTTTACCGTCGAGGAGGTCGTGCGTCTCGGACGTTATGCCTACGCGCCGCACGTCTTTTCCCGGAAGAGCGGGGACGACGGGGAGTACGTGGCCGCGGCGCTGGCGATGGTCGGGCTCGACGGGATGCGGGACAAGCCCGTCACGGCGCTTTCCGGCGGAGAGCTCCAGCGCGTCTTTCTGGCGCAGGTGCTGGCGCAGGATCCGGCGATCCTCCTGCTGGACGAGCCCAGCAGCCATCTTGACCTCAAGTTCCAGAAGGAGCTGTTCGAGCTGCTGCAGGACTGGCTGAAGGGGGAGGGGCGCGCCGTCATCTCGGTCGTCCACGATATTGGCCTTGCCAAGGCCTACGGGACCCGGGCGCTTCTGCTGAAAAACGGCCGTATGCTCGCCTGCGGCGGGACGGAAGAGGTCCTGTCGCGCGAACGGCTGGCGGAAGCGTTCGAGCTGGACGTTTACGCATGGATGCGCGGTCTTGGCCGGCAATGGGAGGAATAACGTGCAAAAAAGCGAGCTGAAATAGCTCGCTTTTTTCTCTTTTTCAATTGTTTTCAGCTGAAAATGCGCTATAATGATAGTATCAAAAAGAAAGGAAAACTGCCCATGAACGGTGATTTTACGTATTTTACGCCCACAAAAGTGATCTTCGGCCGCGATACGGAGACGCAGGTCGGCGCCCAGATCCGCGCCTTCGGCGGCACGCGGGTGCTCATCCATTACGGCGGGCAGAGCGCGGTGCGCTCCGGCCTTATCGACCGGGTGAAGGCCTCGCTGGAGCAGGAGGGGCTCTTCTATGTGGCGCTGGGCGGCGTGGTGCCGAACCCGCGGCTCGAAAAGGTCTATGAGGGCGCGGCGGCAGCGCGGGAGAACGGCGTCGACTTCATCCTGGCCGTGGGCGGCGGGTCGGTCATCGACTCTGCCAAGGCTATCGCCTACGCGCTGGCCGAGCCGGAGCACGACGTGCGGGAGCTCTACGACCACAAGCGCCAGGCGAAGGCCTGCCTGCCGCTGGGCGTGGTGCTGACCATCGCCGCCGCCGGCAGCGAGATGAGCAACAGCAGCGTCATCTCCTACGAGGACAAAAAGCGCGGCTACAACGACGACATCTGCCGGCCGAAGTTCGCCATCATGGACCCGGCGCTGACCATGACGCTGCCGGATTACCAGACGGAGGCGGGGTGCACCGACATCATGATGCACACGCTGGAGCGGTATTTCACGAGCGGCAGCAAGATGGAGATCACGGACGCCCTTGCGGAAGGGCTGCTCCGCACGGTGATGACCTACGCCGCCGTGCTGCATGCCGCCCCCGCCAACTACGCGGCGCGGGCGGAGATCATGTGGGCCGGCAGCCTTGCCCACAACGGGCTCACGGGCTGCGGCAACGACGCCGACGATTTCGCTTCCCACCGGCTGGAGCATGAGCTGAGCGCCATGTACGGCGTGACCCACGGCGCCGGCCTCGCGGCCATCTGGCCCAGCTGGGCGCGCTACGTCTATAAAAGCTGCCTGCCGCGGTTCGTGCGCTTCGCGCTGAACGTGATGCAGGTCGCGCCGGGCGCGACGGACGAGGAGACGGCGCTGCGCGGCATCGACGCGCTGGCCGCGTTCTTCACCTCCATCGGCATGCCGGTAGATCTGAAGGAGCTGGGCGTTTCGCCTACGGAGGAAGATATCCTGACCCTGGCGCACAACTGCTATCTGGCGGTGGGCGGCAAGCTGGGCAGCGCGATGGCGCTGGACGAAGCGGACATGGCGAACATCTACCGCATGGCGCGGGGATAAGCGAAAACGAAGACAAAAAAACGGCGGCAACCGCAGTTGCCGCCGTTTTTGCATGCTTTATTTTTTGTAGGCGCCGAATTCGCGCAGGCCCTCCAGCATGGCCTCCAGGTTGGCCATGGGGATACCGGGCTGCAGGTTGTGGATACCGGAAAAGACGAAGCCGCCGCCCTTGCCGAACGTCTCGATACGCTCCTTGACCTGCTGCTTCACTTCCTCCGGCGTGCCGTTGACGAGGACGCCCTGGGTCTCCACGCCGCCGCCCCAGAAGGTGATCTTGTCGCCGTAGGTCTCCTTCAGCCGCCAGGGCTCCATGTTCGTGGTGTTGGTGTGGACGGGATTGAAGATGTCGAAGCCGGCGTCGATCATGTAGCCGATGATGTTGTAGTTGGAGCCGCAGGAATGGATCATCGTTTTGGCCCGGGAGTGCTGGTGGACGTAGTCGGTCATCAGCTTGTAGTTGGGCACGTACAGATCGCGGAAGATGTCGGGGTTGAAAAGTTCACGCCGCTGGGTGCCGAAGTCCGTGCCGGAGATGAAAACGGTCTCCGCATAATCGCCAACGGCCTCCAGATAGAGCTTCAGGTTCTCCACGGTGCGCTCCGCCTTGGCCTGCAGGATCTCGTAGCAGTAATCCTCGTCCGAGACGAGCAGGCAGAGCCAGTCCGTGATGGTGTGGCCCGCGAACAGGCCGTTGGTGCCGAGACCGCCCTTCTGGAAGTCGCCGCCCAGCGCGTAGTCCGTGTTTTCATAGAGGAACCTGGCCCGCCGCTGGATGGTCTTCAGCTCCTCATCGGAATAGAGGGGGATGGAGTCATGGAACACCTTGGGGTCCATGTACTCGATCTCCTCGCTCATCTCCGTGGTGCAGTAACGCTCATAATAAATGTCATCCGGCGTGCGGAAGGCGACGATGTTGCCGCTTTTGCCGTAGAGGTAATAGTGGCCGTCCTCCTCGCTGTAAACGGGAGCATGGTCGCCGGGCATGAGCACCTCGTTGCCGCAGGCCGTGGTCCACAGCTTCCAGTCCTTGTTCTGCATCTCGAAGCTCTGTTCCACGTTCTCGATATTCATCACGTCCGAGCCCATCCATTTGACGATGAGCGGGTCCATCCGGACCAGCATCAGGAACTGGTCGAACACCTTCGGCGGCAGCAGATCGAGCCCCAGATGGCGCACGATGTCGCAGTAGATGCCCTCATGCAGACTGGTGACGCCGGTGCCGCCGAAATCCACCGGCACGCGGTCGGGTTCTTCATGGTTCAGGGCTTTGATCACGCGTTCTCTTGACGTCATGGCGATACCTCCCGTAGATACTGCCACGTTGGCCGCGGCGGCTGTTGGGCGCTGGATGGTCTAATTATAAGCCGCGCGAAGCCTTGCGTCCAGTAAAACGATGATCTGATTTGTAAATTTTTGCGTTTCTCAGGCTGTGTGTAAAAAATACCGAAAACCAAGGGCTTTCGGCGTGCCATTCCCTGCCGCTCAGTCCGAAGGCTCTCAAATACTGCAAAAGGAACGGATACCCATCGGGGCGGACTCCGTAAAGAAGCTGTTTTGAGGCGGCAATCACCGGCTCAAAAGGATATGAAACCGGCGTGACCGCTGCGGTCACGCCGGTTTTGTCTCTTGGATTTTGTGGGGCAAAATCCGATGCTCGTTATAAGTGTGGACAATAGAAGATCTATTCGGCAAACCGGAATTTATCATTCTATAAGTTCTGTCAATGCCTTGTTGTAATCATCCTCTATAAGAATGACATTCTCGCCGGCACTTCCGAACGTGTCGATGTACCATCTGTTGCATTCCTTCAGGTCATCGGGGGTACAATCGGCTTCCATCAATCTGGATTCTATATCCGACTCATGCCCGATGATCTCATGATAATGACTGTCAATGTATTCTTCGGTCATGGCAAGGCAAATGAATCGAATAGACGGCAGATAATGCGCATCAAAGTCATTTCTCCAATCTGCGGGAACGTAGCAGCCCTCTACGATCAGATCCTGTCTGTTTTCGACTGCGGTCTTGATTATCTCGCGGACAATGGGCCACAGATACTCTGTGAGAGCATCGTCGTCTTCCGGCCCAAGTTCTGTGTTGCCGCTGCGGATCAGCCCCATCTTCAGATGGTCAATGGAGAGATATGGATATTTGTACTTTTCGAGCATCCGCTGTGCCAGAAGAGTCTTTCCGGTGTGAGATGCTCCGGTTAACAAAATAATCATGTTCCTGCCTTCACCTCCGCAAATCCCGATTTGTTTTAATCTTTAATCATTGTACCATGGCGGACCCGCGTGGTCAATTAACTAACTTTCAAAAGGGAAGGAAGCACTTCCTTACGAAGTGCCTCCCTCGGGTATCCGTTCCTTTTGGCACCCACGAGAGGATTCGAACCTCCGGCCTGCCGCTTAGGAGCACAGGATGTTACCTCGTACACCGTGATCGCCCGTGACTTCCAATGTCGTAAAACCCTTGAAAACACAGGCTTTTTCAGCGATTGGCCTGTTATCCGATACCGCTTGGTGATGCCTGATTCTTGCTAATTTTGCGACGTCCAATTAGCAAATTCTTAGCAAGAACAAGATGGAGGAATCCTCTGGTCACTTCATTTTTTGCGGCACCATCATATCACGCGGTTGCCGCGCTCACAAGA